>ERZ779705.25-NODE-25-length-153904-cov-45.137329_pt1 | contig 153904 bp, 111 predicted proteins | sample MGYA00511385_ERZ779705 | MGnify/ENA primary metagenome ERZ779705 (study PRJEB29588, sample SAMEA2145301) | human gut metagenome | biome: human gut; feature: human-associated habitat; material: faeces | place: Denmark | collected 2008/2010 ... | reverse complement strand
TTCTGGTGATTTCTTCATCGCTTTTGCGGACTTCATCCTCCATCCGGGATATTTCCATGGAGGACATTTCTTCTTTTGAGAACAGAAACAACTGGTTGGGATCAAGCGGAAGATTTTTTTCGCTCATCCGTCCGAAGACTTTTTTCCGGAGCCAGTACAGCGACTGCTCCAGCGAAGCAACCCTGCTGATAAGCGCCGCTTTATCCTGGCGGAGCTTATCAATCTCTTCCAATAAGGCTTTTTCCTGTTCTTCCGTAAGCATCTGTATCTCATTGTTTCACAATGTAAATATACTAAAATCCAATGACATACAAAAGCAAACAGAGTAAGAAAACGGCACTATTTTCGAAGTTTCTGCAGGTTTTCAAGTCTCGTGCGACGGGAGTCGCGGGCTTCCATGATACCCTCCACTATCATGACAAGTTCCCGCCATTCTATATTTGCACAGACCTCATTGTCGTTGACAGAATCAGGCTTGCCTAAGGTACCGGCTTCCAGAAGTTTGGAATACAGCACCATGCCGCCCGGCTCCCAATGCAGGAGCTTTATGCGGTCACGGGCACGGTTTATGAAGATATACACATTGCCGCTGCAGGGGTCCTGACCCATGGCGTCGGTGATGATACCGCTGAGAGTATGAAAGCTTTTGCGCATATCAGTAGGGCGGTTATACAACAGATAGCGCATACTGTCATTAAGGCTGAACATGGCTGCAGGCCTGGATGATTGAATACAGTTCCTTGTCGTTCAGTTCACCGCAGATACGTATGGCACTACCGGCCGGGGTACGTATTTCTATCTCTTTCAATCCGCTTGGCGTGGCCGGTATACTTTTCTGTTTACGTCCGCTCGTTCCGGCAAATGAAGGAACCGGAACAAAAGATCCGCTGTGCGGAAGCTCGATAAACTCACCTTGAGCCGTTTTACCAGATGATTGCTCGGCGGCATAACGGGATTTGCTGTCATAAAACCGCCATACAGGGATATTGAGTTCCTCCAGTCTTGACTTATAAGTCATTTTGTGCTCTTTGCAGTAGTTCATTATCTCTACCACTTCTTCTCGTGTCATCATAACTTGGCTTTTTGGACGTAAAGTTAATGATGGAAGTTGGAAACGAAAATACGTGGTTTACCGAATGCTTACGTTCAATTGAGAAAAGGTCGAAAATAAATTTTAAGGCTTTTCAAAATCACTATTGCTATGCATACTTTAATGATTTAAGTTATAGCAGCAAGAGGCATATTTTTTATTCTTTGAGGCAATATGTTAAATTAATGCCTGCATTTTTATTAATGAAAAAAGGTATATGTAAACTTATTATCTACTTTGTGTATATCTTTTTCCTAAAAATTTAGCAGCAAGGAAATATTTGATTTTTTGCGGCCAATTTTCATCACCCAGTTGAATCATTTTAATCTCTTTGTATGAATACTGATTTTTTTCAAGCCATACATCAAGAAGTAATTCACTAACTCTTCCAAATAAACGAGCATCAAAAGCTGGAAGTTTACTTAAATCAATTTCTTTTTCTAATTGAAACAAAATATTAAATAGCCAGGCACAGTATTCATCTGCTAGAGTTTTTTTCATAATGAACATATTGAACATGTGCCCCCATGTACGTTTCATTATTTTTTCAAAAGCAGGAAGGTATTCTGGGTATACTTTAGCTATAATATTCTTAGTCTTTTCAAGGTGAGTTATATCATGTGTATGTGCGTAATGTGACCATAGGCTTTCTATATAATATCTTCTTTTTTGTGGTAATATGATATCGTATTTTTTACATAGCTCTTCTGCTTGTTTCGATGTCAATATACTATTTATTTTTTCTTTTTCTTTTTTTAAGCCTAGGTATCTTCTATAATGGACTAAGCCAATATAATCAGAACTTAAATTTTTCCATCCCCAATATAAAGCTGTAAGTTCACAGAAATATGGATTTTTATTAGATATATTTATCCCTGTATTATCGCCTTGATATCCTAATTTAAGTTCAGGATGTAGTTCTTGTCCTACGTGTATCGGTAAGTATACACAATCATTGGGTATTTTACATAGTTTATGTGCAGCTATTATTATTTTAATCTTCATTTATATATAATTTAAATGGTTAAGAAGATTTTTTTTGTAATGATATTTTGTTTTTTTGCAAATCATTTGGGTGTCATTATTCGATATTGTCTGAAAAGAACTGTCTTCTATTTCCTATTAGTGAAATTCTTTTCTGTATGTTTAAGATACGAAAAAATAATATAGGAAACTAAAATAATTTGCAAGTAGAAATTGACATGTTATGAGTTATATAATATGATATATTTTACTCAATTTATTGCTTTTTATATTCTATCTAAAGTTGATAAGTATTATAAGATTTGTGTAATTATTGGGTTAATTATTCTATAGTAAGTGGATTCTGGAAGAAAAATTAATGAATTATTGGAGGTGATCGTTTATACAATCTTTTCTGATAATGTCTATTTCATACCTTTTATTGCAATTTTCTTTTTTTGTAATAGTTTCGCCATGCTGCATAAAATTATTGTTGCTAGTAATATTTGTAAATTTTTTGTATTAAAAGGATCTCCAATAACAGAATGGCAACAGGATATACTATAGAAGTATAAAATAGGAATATTATATAAATATATATATGTGTGTCGTGAAATATATTTTTTCATTATTAAAGCTATTAAAATTATTAAAATTATAGCAATGAATGTCCCATATTTTATATAATAGTTACAAAATAGCGGTTTAAAATATAAAACAGGCACTCCAGTATACTCTTCCCAAAATGCATATTTCTCGAAAAAACCAGTTGGAGGGTTAACAGGCTTTTTACCACTTAATAATTCATAAATAAAAGGATAAGAATCTTGTCCCATACTATGATTCTTAACATTATCCCAATAAACATATCCCATATTAGGATAAGTTTCTCCTAAATATCGTATAATGGATTCCCAAACTCCAGAAGTATTCTCAAATCTACTTATTGAAATAGAAAATACAACTATAGCTAAAATACAAAGTATCCCTATAAATCCAGATATGATTTTTTTTTGAATTTTTTTATTAAAAAAAGAGTAAAAGAATAAGATAAAGAAAAATATTCTTAATGTTACCAAATAGAGTTCAGAGCGACCTCCACTTGAAATACACATGATCAAATAAGGTAAAATACAAATGCATATATATAATAAACATTGCTTAAATCTTATTTTTTTTATAATTAACAAATTGATAAAATATGATATAATAATAGGGAATGACGAAAAATAAATTAGTCCTGTTATTTTTCTTACTATTATTAAAGGTGAATTACTCGGAAGTACATCTTCACCTTCTCCTGCAATCATAGCATATCGTTCTACCAAACTTAAATTTGACATCTGTACCAATTCATAAAAACGTTCCATCATATAGATGATAGTTATTGAGAATAATATATTTATGAGTGGCTTAAGTTTTTTTAATTGAATTGAAGTACTTAAGATAGTATGTTTACTATCTACCTGTTTTAGAGGACTTATGAGAATTAATGTGCATATATAATTGATGATATACGGAATTAATGAAATTTGTTTATTGTATATATTAACTTGTTCTTCGTAGACTCCTATATATAATACAATAATTCCGAGAAATGAATAAATAGAAAAATATATCCATAAAAAAGTATATAAAGTATATTTATATTTTTTTAGAGATATACATGCTGATATTGAGTATAATATAGCATTAAATATCAATATTATCATATGATATTTGTCAATATTTTTATAGTTTAAATGGCTTGATTCAACCTAAAATTATATGTAATTTATCTATGTGATAAAGAATTACTTAATTTATAATTAGTATCGATTTTTTTTCCCTAAGTAGAAGTATTTATATAACTTGATTAATTCTTTTATATTCATTCTCAATAAATGATAGACCGTGTTTGCTAGTAAAAATGGAATTATATGTTTTTTCTTTTCTGGATACGTATTATATATATAACCTTTATTTCTATAATAATAATGTGACATAGCTATTGGCTTTTTGAGAATATAGTATTTTTTTACAAATGGGATTAAATATCCTTTTACTCCTTTTTCTTTAGGATGGTAATGTATAGCTTGTGGAATTGTATAAGTTTTAAAACCATGATGTCGAGCTCGTGAAATATACTCTTCCTCATCTCCCCAGATAAACATTTCTTTTTTTATAAAGCCAATTTGTTCAATAATATTCCTTTTTATTAATGTTCCGTTAAATGGGTGAATATCTTCAATATAATTTTCGGATTGCAAGTCTTTTACATAAATACTTCTGTGACTACCTCGCGCCCATAAAAATGATATAGTATTATGGTCTTCTTTATTTACAACTAAGGCATTTAAAATAATATCCTTATTGTTATTTAATGCATATATATGTTCGTATTTACTTAATAAAGTTTTTAATTCATCTTTTTCTGGAATACCATCGTCATCCATCATTAATAGCCATTGATAATCATGGTCATACATATATTTCATTCCAGTATAGAAACCACCTGCGCCACCTACATTTTTTTGATGTATAGCAATGATATCAGATTGAGTGTCTAGATATTCTTTAGTTCCATCTGTACTTCCATTATTTATTACTATAATATCGTAGTTAGGATAGCTTTGTTCTCTTATTGCATTAATGCAAATTTTCAAATCCTTAAGTCTGTTAAAAGTAACGACTATTATTGCCACTTTTCCATTATTAGATTGAGTTAAATTTTCCATTTCTGATATTTTAATTAATTTTATTTATGTAATTGTATAATGTGAAGAAGAAATTCTTTGAAAAATAGTAGAATAGAGTACATTGTAAAAGGTGAGTTTTTTTTTATTGTTATAATAGCTTTTCTAAAAGATTTTATGTCACCTCTTAACAAAAAACTTATAGCTTGAGAATAATGCCAACTAATGGACAATGGAATCTTATTTTGGCGGAAAAAAGATTCAGCACGTGAAAATACATCAATTCTAATTAACTCTTTTTGTGGATTGATAGAAACACTTACAGAGTTCTTTCTAGTAGTTACACAATATAATGCTCTGTCATCTACTGCTATAGTTTTGGCATGAAATCCAATAAGATACGAGAATGTTGTATCATTGTGTATAGGAATTTCGTCAAATCTAATTTTGTATTGGTCAATTAATGATTTCTTTATAATTTTACACCATGGTTCTCCAAAGTAATAACGTAGATATAGGTTTGATTTATTAGGATGTTTCTTGTGTAAATCAATCCATTTATTTAAATGATCAGCTCTATAGGTTGTTATATAAGTATCTGTATCGACACTATTCCCTTTAAAGTATATGATATCTGCTAGTGAATCTTTATATTGATCTAAAATATCTGTTATACAATAATTGAAAAAATCATCTGCATCTGCAAAAATAATCCATTTTCCTTTAGCTTTCTCTAAACCTAAGTTTCTGGCATTTCCTCCTCCTAAATTATTAGAACTTCTTATGTAGTCTACTCTATATTGATTTTTTGTAATAATATTTTGTAATTCACATAAGTTTGAATCACTTTTATCATCAATTACTATTATCTGGATATCATTACGTTGAGGTATAGACCATAGACACCTTTCTAAGAGTGAAGGTATGTTTCTATGTGGAATTATGAATGTATAGTTTATCATTGTCTATTTTGAAAAAAATATAATATATAGTAAATTGATTTTGCTTGATTGTTTCGAAAATATTTATAGATAGTTGTTATCTTTAGATATTCCAAACACAATTCCACATTTCATGAGTTTCATTTTGTATTATAGGTATATGTGCTTGAAGTATAGTTCTTATTTCCGTATTTTTTGAGGGAGCTAGATAATCATTCACTTTATTTAAACAGTATGTTAAGTCTTCTAAATTGAGAATGCAGTCATTCATACCATAATCTTTAAATAATTCACCATATTTATGACTCCAACTTGTAGCTAAACAAGGAACGCCAGTATTTAATGCAGAAGCTACTCCATGAAAGCGGGAGGATATACATAAATATGATGATGAGATTAAACCTTTTACTTCTAATGCATTAATTCCACTTACTACTTCTATATCATTTTGAAGTCTTTCTTTGCATTTATATGCTAGTATTTCATCTTGAATACCTTCGTGGTTAAGTAGATAAGTTAGATACCCCTTTTGCTTTACATTATTAATTATATTGCTAAGTAAATTTACATAATCGTCAAAGGATATTATATTTTTATCAATCATACGCATGTTGGGGATGACACATATGGCATTTTTTAGATGTTTGTATTTTGGGGGTATTTTACCTTTGACTAATGACGTAAAATCGGTAAATAGCTTAATTTTATTTTTATTGATTTTGTTATCAATTAAATAATTGAATGAAACTTTTTCTCGAGGCATGATAATATCAGCGTAACGATTTAAAAGTTCAAATAATTTTTTTGTATTAGATTTATTTGCTGGTCCAAAAGCTTGGGGGAGAAAAATAATTTTTGTTCCTTGGTTATGATATTCACGTAATTGGTAATCCCAGAATTTAATGGCAAAATTATTATGATTCCACTGATCGCTAAAGGTAAAGCCACTTGCATCTAAAAAATAATCAGCATTTTTAATAGGTCGACAATCATAGAAATTTTGCCAAATATTAATATTTAGCTTATTTAGTAGACCATATACCTTTAATTTTCTCAGTATTTTGACGATTGTTGCATAAGGCTTATTTTTTACATTTAAATTTGTATCAATATAATCTATTCCTTGTTTTACTGCAAACACTGGAAGGTAAATCTCTGCATTAGGATATTTGTTACCTATTTCTTGTAAAATAGCATAGAGCATTAATTCTGCTCCTTTATTGTTTGTTTCAATACCTGATAAAACGATTTTCATTTTACTATCAATGATTTAAATTTTCTCAATATACGAATAATAAATAATCGGTTTAGTTTCTCACGTTTTACAGCATAAGATATTTTACTTTTTGCTTGTAGAATAATTTCTTCTGACGATAGATTTTCATATTTTATAAATTGAAGAAATTCTTTTTGGACTTTTTTTATTTGGGATTTTTGTAATATTGAAATATCTTGTTGGTGGTATAAGTAAGAATCTACTTTGGATGGTATCACGCTTAGTGCTTTTGAATAATAACTTACTGTTTTTTTTCTTTCGTCTATATACTGTCCTTTTAATAATTCATTTATATTTGCCTTTTCTACAGAAATGTATCTTGAATCTTGCATTTCTTCGATTATTTTTTGACCTATTTCAGTTCGAATAATTATAGCAGAGTTCCCTTTGTTATTGTCTATTCCATTCATACCCCATGGATCGCCTAATACAACATCTGCTTGAGTATTAAGTTTATCGTAACAGACTCTACAACGTGGAGAAGTATACATATCTTTTAGGGCAAATCTATAAAGATTGGGAAATATATGTTTCTCTCCTTTTTCATTATAAATTACTACTGGAGCATTTTTATATGAATAATACGTATTATCACTTGTAAAGTTCTTTCTTCTCCAATCTATTTTGACGTTTCCTGTCCCATGAAAATAACTTGATATCGTATTTTGAATGCCCTGACACAAAGTTCTGTCACAGATTAATCCAATACGATATTTAATATTTTTGTATTTATTAGAAATTTGTGTTAAAGTTATGGAACCTTGAATATGGCATGGAAGGCCTACTACTGCAATAGAATTATATTGTAGTGTTTCTCTTAGTGCAGAGAGAATATCTACAGGAGTGTAACACGATTTTTGACATTCTTCTAATTGTTCAACATGGGTAACTACTGACGCAGATACTATAGGTATTTTCCCAAATGACATTTTGCAAACTATCGCTGCATCTATTTTATTTGTTTGAAAAAGATATGTTAGGATAGCTGTACAAAGGCCTCCACTTTGTGCATTTGAAAAAATCTTTTCATTAATGGCCTTTCCGGTCATAACCGTTAGTATATTCCCAATATATTTATCATTGTGGTTGTTGTCATCTGAATTATATTCCTTCTTTAAAGAGGGACATGCCTTTACGCATAGGCCACAATTTATACATGAAGTATTAACTGTTGCATATTTTCTTCCTATTGAAGAATATTTAAAAACAATGGCATCTTTAGGACAAATAGCTTTACAGGCTCCACATGCAGAACACATTAGAGCATCTGAAACAGGCGTTATATTATTCATAAGTAAAAAGGAAAAATTACATATTTTTTCTAGTTAGTATATTATGTATTTTACTAAAAACGAATATTCGTTCATCTTTATTACAACCAACAAATAATATGATTAAGGTTGTGTAAATAATAACTATTGTGCTGCTCAATATAAAGAAAAATATAGAATCGGACGCTTTAAATGAGAGACTAATTGGTAATAGAATTGCTATTAAGCAGACTTTTAAGATGTTAAGGTATACTTTAGAGAAAAAAATAGATGGAGAAAGTTTGATAGATGTTTTCATCATCCACAAGCGAGCCATTAAACAGACTTGAGATATGAAGATCGCAATAAGAAAAATGGCTTCGGGGGCAGCTCCATTTTTTAAAGTTAAATATGCTATGGGAAGGTTCATCATTTGTAATCCTCCCACGATTATTTGATAATTTCTAATTCTTCCAGTTGCATGCTGGGCAGTGATAAGTGGCTGTGATATTGATTCGCTTAATGTAAAGATTAAGATTAGTCTGATAAATTCAACTGTATGTTCAGGAACGATACCTAACCATAGCTTTAAAATATAGTTTGTGTTTAAGAATATTGGTAGAGTTAATATGAGTAAAAGGTAAAATGAAAATCTTCCTCCTTTGAATATGAGTTTCATCATGTAATCATAGTTCCCAGCAGCATAGGATTTCGTTATTTGTGGATTTATTGCCATCATAAAACTAGCAACAAAATTTTGTGTTGCTGTATTTACCTGGAAAGCAATACCTCTTGCTGCATTTACAGCAGGACCGAAAAATAAGTTAATTAAAATATTCCCTCCTTGATCACGGAGTAATGATGAAGAAGAGCCAATAAAATTCCACCCTGCAAATCCAAACATCTGTTTTAATAAATTTTTGTTCCAATAGAAGCTATAAATACATTCTTTAAAATGTAATTTGCAATAATAACCATAGATAATGCGAATAATTAGTGAAATTGAACAAATTAAGCAAGCGTAAAATATTAATTTATCTATTGGAGAAACTACTATTAGGTATGCAATACTTAATTTAAGGATGGCTTCTAGAATGCTTATATATGCAAAAGCAGACATCTTTTCATGTGCAATAATTGCTGCATTATATGGCACACTAATTAAATTGATAACAAAAGTTATTATTGAGAATTGGAAGGTCCAGTTAGCAGCTTCAATACGCTCTACAGGAATATTCATTTTTATATTGAGAAACCATAGTCCTATTGTTTCTGCGATTAAAACGATAATAATTGCTAATATGATTTGAATCGTTACTGCTGTAGAAAATATATTTTTTAATTTTTCAAAATTCCCTTTTCCTAGTTCATAAGTTATAAATCGACTGATTGCTGTAGAAAGAGAAGCTGAGAGTATTGAAAACATAGTAACTACCCCACCTACTACGTTATAAATACCAAAATCATCAACCCCAAGCGCATTTAAAACAACACGTGAAGTATAAAGGGTTACTGCCATTAGTAATAACATTCTTACATACAGTAGCAGTGTGTTTTGGGCAATTCTTTTACTATTTCTTGATGTTTCAGTCATAAAGAAAATATAGTCTTAAATAAGTGACAATCTTTTGATAATAAGTTACTTTTAAAAATAATATTTATACTTTAATTTACTCACTTATCTAACTTGCTCTTTTAATTTCTTCCAATATTTTTGGACTATTAATTTCCATGCTCCTGTACCACAAACTACAAGGAATACAATTCCTATAAAAATTACTTTTCTACTAGTTCCAGAAGGTAATAATGGTATAGTTGCCGGTTCCACAACGGCAAACACCGGTTTTTCTTCTTGTATCTTGGCACGTGCTACCTGCAACTGCTGTGCTACCTGGCTATATACCTGATAGGCAAGGCTCATATCGTTTTGTAGGCGTTCCTGTTCGGCACGTACGCTCTGGAAAGCAATGTTACGGTTGCTGTCGAAATAGTGTGCGTATTTGCTTTGTGCGTCGTAGTACTCCTGCTGACGCTCGTGGTAAAGCTGTTCCAGGTAGTCGCAGTCTTCTTTTGCCTTCTTGATGCGGTAGTCTACAATGTACTGCTGGAGCTTTGCCACCACACTGTCAGCTACGATAGCGGTTACTTTCGGATCCTGCAGAGTTACAGAAATGGTGGTCATGGCTGTCTTTTTATCTACGTCTGCAGTAAGGACTTTTCTCAGCCCTTCTACTTTTTCTGATTCTTCTTCCGTTAGTTGAAAAGGATTTAAAACTGATGATGTATCTGTTTCTTCTATAAAAAGTGACTTAATAACTCCGATTGCCATACCTGGAGCTTTTACAATATAGCTGAACCAGGGAGATTTTTGCTCGTTCAGATAAGCTACTAAAGTAGTATCCAGTTGATTATCTAAAGTTTGTACTTTGATGTTGAATAATTCTAAAATAAACGGAGTAGAGGCCACTATATCCGGTGCCAGGGTTACATTCAGTGCATCATTGCTGCCGCTGGATGCGCTTCCGCCTAAGAAAGAAGAAGCCAAACTGGCAAGTCCTCCTGCTTTATCTCCGCTCATTTCAGGAGAGAGGGTAACCGTTACGGTATACTGTTTAGGGATGCTCAGGGCAATGATAATGCCTAATATTAGTCCTACGCCGGCTGCCTTGTAAAGAGACTTACGGATAGCGTAGATGCGGCGCAGAATGTCCATCCAGTCTATTTCCAGTTCATCGTTTTCCGGTTCTTGTACGTCCGGATTCTGATAGTTCTTGTTTTCAGTCATATACGTGTAAGGGAAAAAATGGCCACAGGGGTGTACGGCTCGGTGGGTGAGAAAAGTTGCTATAATAAAAATGTTCCTTACCGTGCTTCCTGTGGCTGTAAGATAATTCGTTTATTTTACCAGTGCGGCGATGGCTGCTGCCATGGTGCCGAGTGAAGTGATGGAGCTTGCCAGTCCGACTACATTACCCAGATTGAACTGCCGTTTGCGCTTGCTGGGCACGATGATCTCGCAGCCCGGCTCGATCTGCTTCTTGCCGTTGCCTTTCACTTCGGCTATCTGGCCGTTCATGTAGATGATGAACTTCTTGCTCTTCTTGGCGTTCTGACCGTAACCGCCTGCCTGACTGATGTAGTATTTCACGTTTTCGCCTTTCTTGAAGGATACGGTGTTCGGCATCATCACGGCACCGTCTATCTTCACGGTGTTGTTGTATTCCGGTACGCTGATTACGTCGCCTTCACGCAATACGATGTCGGCATCGCTGCCCGGATTGGCAAGGGCGGCTTCCAGGTCGATTCCTACCGTGAAGGTGCGCTGTACGGTGATACCCAGTGAGTCCATCATCTCTTCGCTTACCTGACGGCGGAGCAGGTTCACTACGTCCTGCATGCGCTTGATTTCTTCCTCGTTCGCTACACGGGTAAGCTTGGCTCCCTTTATGTAGGCAAACTGAGTTGCGCCTCCTGCCTTGGCGATGATGCTGCTGATGCGTTCGTTCTTGCTGCTCAGAGCATAAGTTCCGCCGTAAAGCACTTCACCGTCTACTACCACGTTCTGCTGTGCGCTGTAGCCCGGGCTGCGGCGTACGAATACCTGGTCGTAAGGCTGGAGGGTGAATCCCGGTTCGCCGTCTACCACAAAGCCGTCTTTCAGGCCGAAGGAGAAGTTCTGTCCGATGGTAGCGGGGCTTTCGGTGCTCTTCGGGTCTTTTACGCGGCGTGCCACGTCGACACGTACTACGGAAGCCGATTCACGCAGACCGCCTGCGGTGATCACGAGGTCTTCGAGTGTCATGTTGTCGGCATACGGATAGTCGCCCGGATGAGCTACTTCGCCGAATATCTGTACGTTGCCCAGGTCTTCCAGGTCGTGGATGCTGGGGATGTAGAGTACGTCGTTTTTCTGCAGCGGGATGTCGGGCTGGCTGCCGTCCATGATGGCGCGGATGTCTATCTGCTTCACTTCGCGGGTCTTGTTTTCACGTTCGCGGTACAGTACGGCACGACCGGTAAAGGCGTCGGCCATCAGTCCGTCGGCTTTCTCTACCAGTTCGCGTACGGTGTTCAGCTTCCCGCCCAGCTCGTAGATGCCCGGACGGTATACGGCGCCGCGCACTTCCAGCTTGTTGGTGAAGCGGTCCAGAATGGCTTCGGCGGTGATTACGTCGCCATCGTGCAGCTTGCATACGCTGTAGTCGGTGTCATCCACGGTGTTTACCTGATATTCCTTACCGTTCTGGCGAACGATGCGCAGGCTTTTGGTATAGGCGTCGCTGGTAAATCCGCCGGCATATTTCAGCAGGGTAGAAAGGGTTTCGCCTTTCTTCATTTCGTAGCGCATGGGGCGTTTCACGTTGCCTGTAATCTGTACCAGTTCTTCGTAGGCAGGAACGATGATCACGTCGCCTTCTTCCAGACGGATGTCGTCGCGGGTCTTGCCCTGCATGATGAACTGGTAAACGTCTACTGTAGCTACGGTCTGTCCGCCGCGCGATACTTTCACGTTACGGAGGCTACCGATGTTGCTCACACCGCCTGCACGGTAGAGGGCGTGGAATACGGTAGAGAAGGCCGAGAGGGCGTAGGTGCCCGGCTGTATCACTTCGCCCATTACGTTGATCTGGATGGTGCGGGTGTTGCCCAGCGTGACGCGTATTTGGTTGCTCTGGTCGGAATAGATCTTGCGGAGTTCGCCGGTGAGGTACTGCTGTGCACGCTCGATGCTCATGCCGCTCAGGAATACAGGGCCGAGCTGTTCGAGGTTGATGGTTCCGTCGGGCGAGATCTGCTGGCGGATAGTGTTCTGGCTGGCTCCCCAGATGTCGATTACCACTTCATCGCCCGGACCGAGGCGGTAGTTGGGCGGGGTGGCTATGTTGACGTTCGGTTCGAACGTAAGGTTGCGGGTATTGAAGATGTTGCGGCCGAATACGGCGTCCTGCTGTGCCACTTCCTGTGCCTGTGGCTGTTCGTCGAGCAGGGTAGAATTGTCTTCCTGTGTCTGCTGGCGCAGGCGTGCTTCTGCCTTGGCAGTTCCGCTCAGGTCTTCCGAGCCGGTGTTTGTCTGCTGTTCGTACATTTTCTTCACGCGTTCCGCCTGTTCGCGGGTTACGCCTCGGCGTGCCAGCTCGGTAGCTATGGTACGCTGGTCTTTGCCTTGTTTTACTCCATCTTTAGCATATTCCAGCACTTGCTGGTCGGTCATGCCCGACTGCGCCATGAGCAGGGGCGAACATGCCATAAAAATAACAAGTGATAAAGCTTTTAGTTTCATGCTTGTCTGTTAGTGGTTTTATATTGTTTTTCTGAATTTACTCTTCGATGGTTTCGCACCAGGTGTAGCTCACTTTGAGCAGGGCGGTGCTTTGGGGCATTTCGATGGCGATGTAGTGGCGGCCTCCGTAGCGGAGGAACTTGCCGGTCACACCGTAGAGCGGACCGCGGCGTACTACCCGGACGGGGACGCTGCGCTTGCCGCGAAGCTTTTCGGAATCGATGAACCGCGTGCCCTGGATGTCGGGGTTGGTGGCATGCATGAAGTTCTGCATGTCGCGTTCGCTCACCGTGCAGTAGTCATTGCCGTTGCGTTCCTTCTTCAGGAAATAGACGGGCAGCGGGGCTTCGGAGGCGAACTGCCGGCACCAGTTGGCGTCGTAGGGACGGTGGATGAAAATCAGGTTGTGGATGGCGGGTACGAGTATGTGGGTGCATTCACCCTCGTGTCCGGTGTCGCGAAGTTCGTATGTCATGGGGATGTAATACTCAATGCCCTGCTCTTTGAGATAGTCGGCTACAAGCAGCTCTTTGTTGTACACCGTTTGCAGGGGCAGCCATACCTGTTCTTTTTCCATGTCTGTGGATGTTTGTCCTTCTGATTTTTTTGTTCCCTTTTTTCTTGATTGAATGTTTGTTGAGGTACGGATATACCTCTCTCTCCTTCCTAGCGTCTGAAAAACACTATGAATCAGTTTGTTATCTCCAAATACGGAAGATGACGCACATCGTGCTTCTGTCTAGGAGTCGTTCCCACAGCCGCATAGGAAGTCGTTCTTCGCTGCAAAGATAACAAATAATGGGCAGAAAGGTTCACTCGGAAGGGCTTTAACTTGCGTTTGTTGAGCTTTTTTGTGATATGTTATTGACGTTTTCGGCATGTTTGCGCAAACAGTCGCCCGATTTGTCGATTTGTCCGGATTTTGTCGATTGGTACGGATTGGATGACCGGATAAGTGTCGCTACTGGTCTTTCGGTCTGATTCTGATGCGTAAAGATGTTCCGGAAACGGATGCGATGGGCAGACAATGTCCGGAGATTTTTTGAATATTCGTACGAAAAGCCGGAGCTTTTGTACGAATATCCGGGTAAACTTCCTGATGTTTACTTCAACTTTTCAGCTTTTTTTCCCGTCGGGTTGCCTTTTCGGGAGTCCGTGCCTACGGAAAGCTGCTTCAGAATCCTGAACTCGTTTTCTCCCGGCTCCTCGTCGGGATCGGCCTCGCGTACTATCAGGTTCGTCTTGTGCATGATGCAGCTCTCTATGATCAGCCTCAGGGTGGTTACGTCGAAATCTATCTCGCACACCTGTTCGGCTGCCTTGAAGAAGGTGGCCAGCGTCTTGAAACGGAAGTTGCGGACGGTGTCGAAACACGTGTGCGTGCCGATACCCGTGATGCGCTGGATTTCCGACTTCGATACGTGCGACAGGGCGTACAGTGTATCGATGAACTTTCTTAATTCTTTGAGCCACTCGTCTATCTGTTGCTTCGTAGGCTCGCACGAAGCGTATAATTTTCTGAAATATTTCATTAGTCTTGTCTCTCGGGGTTTATCTCTGCCGTATAAGGCAGTAATTAATACTCTGCCAATCGGTATTTTTACCGATGAAAGACAAGAACGGAAGTTTACCTGTCAGGTTCTGTTGATGACACAAAGATAACGGAAAAATCGTGGCTGAACGTTTTTCTTTGCGAGAAAAACTTCCCTTGCTTTTACTCTTTCTTTTAATATATAATAGGAAAGGGTGGCAACACTGGTGGTGCTCTTGTGGCCCGCCGGACATTGTAATAACTTGTAACTCTGAGGGTTTGCTATGCTACACTTTGGTGACGGTGGTGGCCCGCCCTTTCGGGTTGCGTAAAAAAATGAAGAATTATGGAGGTGATAACAACTATGAAAAATCCTGGCAATCTGGGCTTTCTGGTACTTTCGAGGCGACTGCTTACCCAGATGTTTGCCGAAATGTACGGAAAGTGGCATTCCGACTCGCAGGCGTATGTGTATCTGCTCATGGCGGCGTGCTTTACCGATCAGGGTGATACCCCTGGATGCCTGAAACGGGGCGAGCTGTTTTTCTCAGGAAGGGAGCTGAGTCTGCGCTTCGCCTGGAGCCGGAGGCATGTGAACCACTTTATCGGAGAGCTGGAGCAGAACGGTGTGGTGGAGGTGATGAAGGTGCAGAACTGTTCGAAGCTGCGTCTGCTGCACTACGATACGCTGTGCCGCATGCGGGTGAAAAACGGTGCGGACGGAAGGCGCAGGAGCGCGGGCGACGAGATGTTTGAGGTGTTCTGGGAACAGTATCACGACATGACGCAGCAGCCTGCCCTCGACATCGAGGCGGCGCGCAAGGCGTGGGGGAAACTGACGCTGGCCGAGCGCGAGGAGGCGGTGGGAAACATCGAGATGTATCTCTGCATGCTGCCGTCTATCGACCGGGCTCGTACGGCGCTGAAGTATTTGCAGATGAAGAGTTTTGTACTCAATTGATTATATTTTTATCTGTGTTGTCTGATGAAACTTTTTAAATTGTCAATCATTGCTGTCCGATAAAACTTTTCAAACCCTCAATAACTTGTTGATATATAGGAATTAAGCAATAATTTTAACAGGAGGGCTTATCCATGGAAACAATACAGACGATCAACCTGTAGGATATGTTTATCGGGCACTGATAATATGTTTATCTGTGTTATCCGGCAAAATGTTTTGAATTTTCACTAACTTATTGGTATACATAGAAATAAGAGGCGATTTTAACAGGATGGATTATCCGTAAAGGCAATCGGATTTTCAGTATTGTGAAAAGCTGTATCGGACAGCAGTCATATTTTTAGGATTATGGGGATGGTTTATGCGGAAGAAATAGAAGGGGCGGTACTGGGGGCGTGCCTGCTGGAGCGTTCGGCTCAGGCGGTGGTGCTGAAAAGTCTGCGTGCCGAGATGTTTTACCTGACGGCGCACCGGGTGGTGTTTGAGGCGATAAACGCGCTGTATGCCCGGGGAGCGGCGGTGGATATGCTGACGGTGACCGAGGAGCTGCGTGCTCAGGGACGGCTGGACGATGCGGGCGGTCCGTTTGCCGTGGCGAAACTGGCGGCGGGGGTGGCTACGTCGGCTCACCTGGAGTATCATTGCAGCATCCTGTTTCAGTATTACCTGCGGCGGAAGCTGGTAGAGGTGCTGACACGGGAGCTGGCGGCGGCAAACGATATGACGTGTGATGTGTATGATGTGCTGATTGATACGCAGCGGGAACTGGGGGCGCTGCTCGAGGATTCGCCGCTGGAGAATCACTTACACCCCATGCCGGAGGTGATGGATGATACGGTGGCGCTGGTGGACCGCCGGCAGGAACTGGCTGTGAACGGGCTGACGGGTGTGCCTACGGGCTTGCAGCGGCTGAACGAGATGACAGGGGGATGGCAGCCGGGCAACCTGATTTTTACGGCGGCGCGTCCGGCCGACGGAAAGACGGCACTCGACCTGTTCTTTGCGCGTCAGGCGGCGATGGCGGGTGTGCCGGTGGTGTTCTTCACGCTGGAGATGACGGCTTCGGAACTGGGCGAGCGTATGGTACTGGCGGAGAGTTCGGCCGATCCGCTGCGTATCCGTCAGGGCAGGCTCTCGCCGGAGGAGGTGGAGGATGTGCACCGTACGGCGGAACGGATGAGCGCGCTGCCGGTGCATGTCGACGATACGCCGTACATCAACGTCGACCAGTTGTGTGTCATCGCCAAGTCGCTGCGGGCAAAGGGGCTGCTGGGCTTGCTTATCGTCGACTATCTGCAACTGCTTGCCACGGTGAATCCGGGGCGTACGCGTGAACAGGAGGTGGCGGAGTGCAGCCGCAAGCTGAAGGGGCTGGCGCGCTCGCTGGGCTGTCCGGTCATCGTGTCGAGCCAGCTCAACCGTCAGGCGGAAGACCGGGCGGGGAGTCCGGAGCTGCGTCACTTGCGCGAGAGCGGGGCCATCGAGCAGGATGCCGACCTGGTGATTCTGCTGCACCGTCCGGAGCGTTATCATATCCGGGTGGATCCCGATACGGGGTGGTCTACGCGGGGCATGGGCATCGCTACGGTAGCCAAGCACCGCAACGGGGCGACGGGAAAGGTATATTACGGGTATAATCCCAGCATGACGAAAATCGGCGAGTTCGCGGGTACGCCCGTAGCTGCGCCGGCAAACAATTTAAAGCGTAAGGAGGATGAAAGAAAGAGCAGTGACTTATTCGGTGGTTCCGCGGGTTGATCCGCGTGATATCTCGGCAGAGATGACGTATTATGCCCGTGCACAGGCGCGGGGAGAGGTGACGCTGGGCGACATGGCGCGCCGTATTCAGCGGCGGTGTACGGTGACACGTGCCGATACGCTGGCGGTGCTTGTGGCGCTGGAAGAGGAGGTCTGCCGCGGGCTGTGCAACGGCGAGATTGTCCGTCTGGGTGAGCTGGGTTCGCTTCAGGTGGGAGTGAAAAGCGAGGGAGTGCGGCTGGAAGCTGACTTCCACGAATCGATGATAAACAAGATATGGGTGCGTTTCCGTCCGGGCATGGTGCTGAAGGGGATGCTGGACGGGGCGGCTTTCGAACGGGTTTCGCCGCGCAAGGAAGCCGGACGTGCCGGAAAGGGGATGCGGTATGAAAGAGAATGAACACGGCGACGGGGAATTCCGTCTGCGTATCTACGGCAAGTCGGAGCTGGCTTGTCTGTATTTTCCCGACCGTTCGCCGGAAACGGCACGGCGCAATCTGTACCGGTGGATGTACCGCTGTCCGTCCATCCGCGAGGGGCTGGCGGCACTGGGCCACGACAAGCACCGCAAGTTTTTCCTCAAGCCGGAGGTGGAGGTGATCGTGCGGGGACTGGGGGAGCCGTAAGGTTAAGAGAGGCTGTTTTTTCGGAACGGGAACGGGGCTGGTGAAACAAAAAACATTATCTTTGCACGAAAATACAGGATTTTGTTTCAGTAATAATTAAATCAAGCAAGGAATAATGATTGACGGACTTATTGAATTGGAAAACGATCTGATAGCGGAAGAATGCGAAAAATATAAGTCGTCAAATCGGATTTCGGAACAAGATTTGAATACGGAAACAGTTGCTACATTGGCAGAAAATGTGCATTCCTTTCTGATAAACAGCCTTATATATACTTTTCTCTACCAAAAAAAACTTTTGGACTCGGTGGAAATCTCAGGCAGCTATGGATTTTTGCCTGATGGAGAATATTCTCTTTATACTCAGTTTCCGGCAGAAGTAATCCCTTTTTTATGTGAAGAACTGCATATCGTATTTCTGAATGCTGTGATAGAGCGGAAGAACGGTCTTGTTTACAGAAAAAAATCGAAGCATAATCTTATTGATAAGGGAGCGGTTTATACCAGATCTTATGTCGCTTATGAAATAGTGAAAAATACCTTGTCACGATGTGATGCAGGGGCTGACGTGTCTGTGCTTGATTTTGCCTGTGGTACAGGACGCTTTTATGATTGCATTGTCGATATATTGGATAAAGAATATGCTATACCACCGGAAAAAAGTATTTTGAATAATATTTTTGCTGTGGATATAGACCCTGTAGCTGTAGCGATTACTCGTATGAAGGCCTTGGCAAGGCTGAAAGAACCTTCTGTTTCGGACATAGAAAAAATATGTGGAAATATTATTCGGAGAAATGCACTGATACAGGAGAATATAATGTTTTCTGATGAATGTCCGTTGAAAAACTCTGATTTTGAGGGAAAGGTAAACGGAGGATTTGATGTGATTGTTTCAAATCCTCCTTATCTGGTTCTGAAACCGGACAAGAAGAAGATTTCGGGAAATAAAGCTGACCGGATTTTAATGTGGGTGTCCTGGTTCAGAACTTCGGGTGCTTATCATTATGCGCTGGAGGGAATGTTGAATCTGTATCAGCTCTCCATTGAAAAGATGATACGGATGCTTAAGCGGAATGGTTATTTGGGAGTAATATGCCCTTCTACATTATTTGCGGATTTGTCAACAACAAAATTGCGGAAATTTTTGTTGGAAAAGAACAAGGTCTGTGAAATAAAATACTTTAGAGAAAGCATCCCGCTGTTTGACAATGTAACGCAGTCGACTAATATATTTTACCTGCAGCGATACGGTATTACCGGCAGGATAAATGTGGAAGTGGACGGGAAATGTTTTGGAGTAGAAATCGGAAGTGTGCGGAAGATTTTCGGGGAAAATATGGAGATACCTCTGATGTCGGATAGGGGATGGGAGATTCTGGAGAAGCTGTCACAGGTACGGAAGCTGAAGGAATATCCTGAAATACGGAACAGAAGGGGGGAACTGGATCTCACTTTATATAAGCGGTTTATAACACAAGAGCAGACTCCCTACCGGTTGGTACGGGGAAATATGATTGCTGACAACGATATTGAGGATATCAATCACGAATATGTGAAGGGCGAGTTTCTTGGAACTCGTTCGGCTGAATTTCTGAAATGTGATTTTGGCAGAAGGAGGCTGGTCTGTCAGCAGGTTTCCAATATGGGAATATCGCGGAGGCTGAGGTTTGTGTATTGTGAGGAAAATGATATATTGGGAAATAGTTGCAATTATATATCGGCCGAAGAAATAGTCTTGAAGAAGATGTATATTTTGCTGAACAGCAGCTTGTTGAACTGGAGATTTAAGGTGACCAGCTCTAATAATCATATAAATAACTACGAAATAGACGATTTGCCGGTAGTTGATCTGAACAGAGTGGATGAAAACTTTACTTATTCTTCGCAGGAGGAACTGGACAGGTATGTAGGCGAACTGTATGGTTTGACACCGGAAGAGATAAACTGGATAGTACGATGAAATTATATAATCATGTTGTGTTTAAGATGGGGAAACATGAGGCGGAAATAGCCCCTCACATTCCTGAAGGTGGAAACTGGCAGGATATTCCTCTGAGCATATCGGATACTCGCCTGGATAAAATAAGGGAAACCGGAGGGCGGACTACTTATTACGGCAGACTGAGCTGGGATAAGCCAAGCTATACGATTGCTACTTATTTCAATCGGGTAGGGAACGGGTGCAATTTGCATCCTTCGCAATGTCGTGTGCTTTCCAACAGGGAGGCGGCAAGGCTTCAGTCTTTTCCCGATAGTTTTATCTTTCAAGGTTCCAATGCTTCACAGTACAAGCAGATAGGAAACGCAGTGCCTCCTTTGCTGGCCAGGTTCGTCGCTTCACTGATCATGCCTTATTTAAGAGGGCTGAATTTTGTGGATTTGTTCGCTGGGTGCGGAGGTATGTCGGAAGGATTCATTATGAGCGGATTCCAGCTGATAGCTGCAAATGAAATAGACAAGAGCATCATGGCTACCAACCGATATAATCACTCGCAGTATGCACCGGCTGAGAATTTTATTTTGGGAGATATTACCCAGGAGGAAACCAAGGCGCGCATTATGGAAGCTTGCGGAAATACACCGGTGAATGTGGTTGTTGGTGGGCCGCCCTGTCAAGGATTTTCGTATGCGGGCTGGAGAGATCCGAACGACAAGAGAAACCAGTTGTTCAAGGATTTTGTTGAAATGGTAAACCGGCTGAGGCCGGAATTTTTCGTTATGGAGAATGTGCCAGGTATTCTGACTATGCGTAAGGGGGATGCCATTAAAGAAATTATTGAGGCTTTTACTGAAATCGGTTATCATGTAAATGTACCCATCAAGTTGAATGCCGAGGAATTTGGTGTGCCGCAGCGTAGAAAGCGGGTTTTCATCATCGGTTCACTGGAAGAGATTTCCATACCTCAGCCGTCGCCTTTGTTTTACATGCCATCTGTCAAGACACCGAATATGTGGAACTTGCCCGTAGCCATTACGGTGAGAGATGCTATCGGTTCGCTGCCGGAACTGGAAAACGGGGGAGGAAGTCTGGAAATGGATTATGAGCCTGTGCAGGCATCGGCTTACGACAGGCTCATGTATGGAGAGTTGACTTTCGAAGAGTTTTATAATTTACTCTGACTCGGAAGCAATAATTTTGTCGCACAGAAGTGTGATGAGTTTCTTGACTTCCTGGTCGGCTTGTGTGAAATTTCTGGCTTTGATGCTCTGTATGACGGCAGCTGTTTCTTGGGGAAACTGGTCTGTGTAAAATGTCACTTTACGGTTTTCCTTCATGTCGAATTCTTTCAGACTTTCGAAAGCAATGCGCAGGTATCTTTTCTGATTTTTCCGCTTGTTTTCACTGTCGAGAGGACTTTCGTGTATCTTCAGTTTGTCGGGTTCCAGCGGGTTGAAATCCGAAAAACGGTAGTCGTACATGGAGTATTCGGGATGCAGGTAAGTCTGGAGAAATTCTTCCCCTCCTTTTTTGTAAATAAGGGAGAACAGTTTCAATACGTTCTGGTGGCATTTCAACATGAGGGAACTGAGTTTCCGGGCATCTTCATCGGAAGTGATAGTATTTTTGTACTTGTCCCAGATATATTGGGAATGCCAGTTTACCACCTGATTGCCGTCTGCCTCCAGTGTCAGCAGTTTACGGACATCCGACAAGGAAAGGCGATTGTTTTTCGCACTGTTGCACGCTTTGCACATAGGAGCAAAGTTCGTACTGTGGCAGAATCCGAGTGAAATCGGACCTATATGGTCGGCTGTCATTTTAGCTGTTTCTCCGCAGACCGGACATGTGCACTTTGGAGCTTTCTGGTATTCTCCCATCAGTCTGTTGGCCAGGTTATAGTTGCCGTCGGACCATTCTTCATAAGCACGCCGGTCCTGCACATAGGTTTTCATGTTGTCTGTATGTCTGCCCTTGTCGGTAAACTGCCGGCAGCACAGTCCGTCGGAATGGTAGCCGTCGAAACGGTCCGGACAATTTGACATGGCTCCCGGAGAGAGTTTGCCTGAACACTTGGCTACATGTGTATCATATATTTGCCGGATCAGGTCGGCTGCATCTGTGAAATATTTTACCTTGAATATGTCGGCTATGTTTTGCAGATCGTTGGTATTCTTGCAAAACTGTTCTATTATTTCCTTTATGGTATAATCTGTCTGCTTCAGCTTGGTGCCGAGTTTCTGGTTGATTCTGGAAAGCGTTTGCTTAGTGGGGTATTCATAATATATGCTGAGCGCCTTTCCACAGATCTGGCATACATGTTTTTTTGTAGGATGTATCTCCCTGGCTGCAACGGCATAGTTTCCGGATTTTACGGGAATACCCAGTTCCTCGCATTTCTTGTTCCACCATGCCAGACGTTTCTGTCCGGCGGAAGATTTCTTGGTGGCAACCCATTTAATCTGCGTGTCTTTTTTTCTTTCAAAATAAAGCCCTTCATATTCGGGAGCTGAAACAATGGCTTCTGTGTATTTTTGAAATTCGGGATGCCAGTTTCTGTCAATACCTTCTTCTTGTTTTTTATTCATTGTTTTCTAGTAGTTTAGTTAGATTAATATTTAATGCTTTTGCTATTTTTTCTATATTGACAAGAGTTATGTTTTTTTCTGCACGCTCTATCATTCCTATATAGGTACGGTGAAGTCCGGCATATTCCGCAAGTTTTTCTTGCGAAAGGCGTTGCTCTTTTCGGTACTTCTGGACATTTCTGCCGAATATTTCTAGAATGGAATTGCTACTCATAGTATGTTTTTTTACAAAAATATGTAGGCTTAGATTGAAATTCAACATACTATAGTTAGCATTTTGGGAGTATTTTTTGTTCTTGCTGGTTTGTTGTTTATACACCGCAAGTTTTTCCTCAAGCCGGAGGTGGAGGTGATCGTGCGGGGACTGGGGGAGCCGTAAGATAAAGAAACTATGATATATACTTGCACGGGGTGTGAACCTCACGTTTGCGGTATCGCGGCGTGGTTCACACCCCGTTTTTTGTGTGTATGCTGCATCGGAAACTTAACGGCGGAAGCCTGGACGCTTTTTCAGAACCGGATGAGGAAAGAATGAGTAAAATCATTATATTTGCATATGTATCATCAACAGCTGTAGATATGGATTATGATATAAAGGATAAAATGGAGTGGACGATTATTTTCATCAGGGAGTTCGGACGTAAATACGGACTTTCGATGAAGCAGGCATTCAATTACCTGAGTCGTTTCAAAGGGATTGATTTTATCGATCGCCATTATGATTATGTGCATACTCAGTCGTTTGCTTCGATGGTGGACGATATAGCTGAGTATTGTCACCGTCACGGAGGGGCGCTGGTATGAGGCTGTATCATATTCTGTTCTGACTGCCACGGGGTGTGAACCTCACGTTTGCGGTATCGCGGCGTGGTTCACACCCCGTGTTTTTTGTGTGTATGCTGCATCGGAAACTTAACGGCGGAGGCCTGGACGCTTTTTCAGAATCGGATGAGGAAAAAATAGATTGAAAGAAACTTTCTGAGGATGATATGACTGTTAAAAGCAAGAAGTCCCAGTCGTAATGACTGAGACTTCTCTAATTCCTTTTTATAGTGCAGATGCGACGACTAAGCTCGCACGGGCACTTTCGTATTGCAAAGGTAAGCATTATTTTTTATTCCGCCAAACAGTAGGGCTGTTCAACATTCGAGTTTAGAAGTCTGTGCCACAACTTTTTTAGCTTCATTTGTCTGAATGGAGCAGACAAGATTATGGATTTCGTTCTCCAATTCCGTTTTTCGGGTTTGTGAGATGCATCCCAGAATATATCTTACAACATCTATGCCACCTTTAATGTTGTGTCTGCAATCGGCAGAAATGTCAGCAGGCAAGCGCTTAATACCTCTGGGAAAGTCCATGCGGTAGATGCAGCCTCCGTGTGCACATTTGTTGCGAAGGACACGAATTGTTTCCATATAATTGTAAAAAACACCTCTTGAACAGCCATAGGCATTGGCTACCAAATCTTTTGCATCCGTTTCTTTCAACGAATCATATAATGTAATGATATTGCCGATTGTCATAAACTCTATGGTTTTCCATGCCGGAGCATATATCCCCGGATGATTTGCATGGTGATGCTGGATTATGGGGTTTTTACGCATAGCAGCATAGACCTGCTCTTCAAAGGCATTTACAAAATTGGATGTTACATATTTACGGTTGACAAACCAGCAAGGATCGTCAATATACCGGAGTGATATATTGTAGATGAATTTTGTGCGGATATTGACCTCGATACGGTCGAGAGCGTTAAGCAGAAGTCTGCGGAGTCTGGTATCAAACTCATAAAGATCATACACACTCTTGAATGTTGTGCCCGGTTTTAGCTTATGGTCACGGTGTTCCAGACATGGGAATTTTATCTCATAAGGAAAAGAATAGAATCCTAGCCGATAATAACCGACGTCAAGAAGAATTTCTTTTGCTTTCTCCTCATCATCAAACATCATACCGTTTGATTTAAGTTGGGCAATTTGCTGGTCTATCGTATATGCTTTTTCCATTGCTGTTTTTAATTGAAAAACAAATTTACTCTTTTTTATGAAAACAAGCGCCTTTTGTTGCGCTTTGATTTTATCTGCTGGCAATATGCTGTGCCGTGCAAAGCTATTTTCATAGCATTCTTCTTATTCTTTTTAAGACATAGCCAGGTATTCACACCCCGTTTTTTGTGTGTATGCTGCATCGGAAACTTAACCGTTTTGAAACAGGATTGCCACATGCGCGTTTCTGTTTTGAAATACGTTGCCTTTAATTTTGCGCAATGAAAATTAAGGAATTTTAATTGCTTGAAAAACGCTGGTTGTCATGTAGATAACTGGTAATGAAAAGGTAAGAAACAGGTTGGGAAAATTTACAATTTAAAAATAAAATGAAAAAATTTGCAGCGTATTTACTTTGGTTTTTGCTGATTGCTGTCTTGCCGCTGATGGCGTGCAGCAACGATGGAATGACGGAAGCTGTAGCGGACAGCTTTGATGTACAGTTTGAATGCCCTTCGCTGATAGAAGTGGCCAAGGGAGGGGAATATACGTTCCAGGTGACCGGGAGTAACAAGCCGGCGGAATCGGATGTGATTATTCTGGAATCGACAGGGGGAATCTCGTATACGTGTGTGCTGGTGAGTGTTTCGGAAAACAGTTTTACCATAAAGCTTGCCGACGGATGCGAAAGCGGTACGTACCGGGTGTTCATCAAGCGTGGCGACCGCAAGAAACAGATTGGTACTACCTATATTAATATTGTAGAGGGAATTGATTTCACACCGGATGCCGGAACGACGGTGTACGGGGTGGTATCGACAGCCGACGGTCCGGTGCAGGGTGTTGTGGTATCGGACGGTGTAGAGGTGAGCGTGACCGACGAACGGGGTATCTACCAGCTTCAGTCGGAAAAGAAATGGGGGTATGTGTTTATCTCCGTTCCTTCGGGATATGAAGTTCCTGCCGAGGGAGTCTTGCCTCAGTTCTACCAGATGATGAAGGGGGACGCCGCTACAACGGAGCGTGTGGATTTCTCGCTGACTGAGGTGGAAGGACAGGATAGCTATAAGGTGTTTATGCTGGGCGATATGCATCTGGCCAACCGCACGGGCGACCTGGGACAGTTTATGGACTTTACCGAGGATCTGAACAGCTACCGTGCCTTGCATCAGCACGAAAAGATGTATGCCATTACGCTGGGCGACATGACCTGGGACCTGTACTGGTATTCGAACAGTTATGCGCTGCCTGAGTACCTGAATACCATCAACAATCAGGTGAAGGGACTTCAGATTTTCCATACTATCGGAAATCATGACTATGACTACAAGGCTACGAGCGATGAGGAGGCGGGAAGCCGTTTCATGGATTATATCGCTCCGACATATTATTCGTTCAACATCGGAAAGGTGCACTACGTGGTGCTGGATGACATCGATTGCAGCAACTACGACGGCACTACCTCGCGCGACTACGAGAAGCGTGTGTCGGCCGAACAGCTGAGCTGGCTGTCGAAGGATCTGGCATATGTCGACAAGTCGACACCGCTGGTAGTGGTGATGCACGCACAGCTGTTCTACCCGTCGCAGACGGAAGGTTTCAAGATAGACCATGATGTGCTGAACACTACGCAGCTGCTGGACGTGCTGGACGGCTACAAGGTGCATTTCGTGACCGGACATACGCACCTGAGTTTCAACGTGACTCCGGAGGATGACGTAACGGGCGGACGCGAGGTGTACGAACATAACGCGGGTGCGGTATGCGCTTCGTGGTGGTGGTCGGGCTACCTTACTCCGGGTGTGCACATCAGCCCCGACGGAACACCGGGCGGATATTCGGTATGGGAGGTGAACGGAACGGACATCGAATGGATATACAAGGCTACGGGATGGACGGAGGATTACCAGTTCCGCAGCTACGACCTGAACAATGTGCATTTCTCGATGGCGGATGTGCCGCAGATGCCGGCCAGTGTACCGGCTTCGGTCAAGGCGAAATTCCAGCGCTATGTGGATGCTTATCCGGTGAACAAGGACAACGAGGTGCTGATAAACATCTGGAACTGGAATCCGCGCTGGACGCTGACGGTGACCGATGAGAAGGGCAACAAGCTTACTCCTGAGGAGGTATGGGCTTACGATCCGCTGCATGTGGCAGCGCTGAGCGTGAAGCGTTTCAACTCGTCGACACTGAGCTCTACACCGAGCTTCATTACCGAAAACTTTACGCATTTCTTCAAGGTGAAGGCGGCGGATGCCGACGTGGATCTGACCATCACCGTGCGCGATGAGTTCGGACACGAATGGACCGAGCAGATGCAACGTCCGAAGGCGTTCTCGACGGATGCTTACCTGCCTCGCTGAACGGGGAGGCACCGACAAGCTACTTAATGTTTTACTAAATATTTATTTATGAAAGTTTTCAATTCGTATGTTTTTTTGCTGTTGCTGTTGCTGACGGGCAGTGTTTCTACGCTGTCGGCGCAGAACAGAACAGTATCGGGTAAGGTACTGGATGCCTTGCAGGAACCGCTTATCGGGGTGTCTATCGTCATCGATGGAACTACTCAGGGAAGCATTACTGATGTAGACGGAGCCTTCGAGCTTCAGATACCTGCTGGTGGGGCTACTCTGAATTTCTCTTATGTGGGTTATCTTACCGAAAAGGTAAAGGTGAAACCGGGACAGAAAAATATTGTGGTATATATGCAGGAAGATGCCATCATGCTGGATGAGGCGGTGGTTATCGGTTACGGTACGCAGAAGAAGGTGAACCTGACGGGAGCCGTGGCTACGGTGGGCAGCGAGAAGCTGGAGAACCGTGCGACGCAGTCGCTGGCAAACATGCTGCAAGGTTCGGTAGCCGGTCTGAATGTCACTACTTCGTCGGGTGTGCCGGGCAGCTCGCCCAGCATCAACGTGCGTGGTACGACTTCTATCAACAGTGCCGATCCGCTGGTGCTGATAGACGGTGCGGTGGGTGAACTGGACCGTGTGAACCCGAACGACGTGGAGTCTATCTCGGTCATCAAGGATGCGTCGGCTGCGGCAGTATACGGTGCGCGTGCGGCATTCGGTGTGATTCTGGTCACAACCAAGTCGGGCTCGGCACAGGACGGAAAGGCTACCGTGCGTTACAGTGGCCGTCTGGGATGGCAGGCTCCTACCACGACTACCGATTACGAAACAACCGGTTACTGGTCGGTGTATACGGTAAACACCTTCTGGCGTGCGAAGAACGGTACGAACTACGTGGACTATACCGACTACGACATGCAGCAGCTGCTGGCTCGTGTGAACGACAAGACGGAGAACCCCGACCGCCCGTGGGTAGTGGAAGATACAAGAAACGGTCGCCGTCAGTGGGTGTACTACGGCAACTACGACTGGTGGCACATGATGTACAACGACCGTCGTCCTACCCAGCAGCACAGCATCTCGCTGAGCGGGGGTACGAAGGATGTGAAATACCTGGTGAGCGGGGCATACGATTACCAGAAAGGTATCCTGAACATGAATCCGGATATCTACCGCAAGTATAACCTGCGTTCGAAGATTGACTTTACCATCAACCGCTATGCTACGCTGAGCAACAATACTTCATTCTATGGCTCGCAGTATACTTTCCAGGGTAACGGAAGCATCGACGATACCATCGGTTACAGCGGACGTCATGCGCTGGCATGCTTCCCGATGAAGAACCCCGACGGCTCATGGCTGTACGGTACTCCTTACCTGAACTATAAGGTGGGCAACGGACGTCATATCATGCTGGGTGAGGGATCGCACCGCAACGTGAACCGCACGAACGACTTCTCGAATACTACACGACTGGTCATCACACCGATCAAACAGCTGAGTCTGACGGGTGACTTTACTTACCGTCTGTACCAGACACGCAATACACACCGTTCGAACAACCTGTTCTACCGCGAATATCCGGACGGACCGCTGTTGTCGTATGCTACCGGAGCCGGTCTGAACAAGCTGAGTGAATCGGTGAACACACGCAACTATTATTCGGCAAACGTTTTTGCCAACTATGAAGATACATTCGGCGAAGCACATCACGTGACTGGAGTGGTTGGTTTCAACTACGAACGCATGTATCTGAAGAATGTTTCGGCTGCGGGACAGAACCTGACTTCTACTTCGCTGGACGACCTCGACCTGGTGGGACAGAATGCCGAGGGTGAAGTGCTGACCGAAGTGGGCGGCGGACAGAGCGAATATGCGCTGGCTGGTTTCTTCGGCCGTGTGAACTACGACTACAAGGGACGCTACCTGTTTGAGGCGAGCGGTCGCTACGACGGTTCATCGCGTTTTGCTGCCGGAAGCCGCTGGGGATTCTTCCCTTCGGGTTCGGTAGGATGGCGTATCTCGGAAGAGCCGTTCTTCAAACCGCTGAGCGGATATGTAGACAACCTGAAGCTGCGTGCTTCGTTTGGTAGCCTGGGTAACCAGAATGTTTCTTCGTACTATACGTACATGCGTCTGATTTCGGTAAACGACTTTGCCGGCTTCTCGTTCGGCGAGGGCAGCTCGATGGCGAAATATGCTACACTGGGTGCGCCGGTGGCATCGGACCTGACTTGGGAAACCAGCCAGCAGTGGGATTTCGGTTTCGACCTGACCATGCTGAAGAACCGCCTGAACATTACCGTAGACGGATATGTGCGCAACACACTGAACATGCTGACCGACGGTGTGGAACTGCCGGCTGTGTATGGAGCCAGTGTGCCGGATATGAATACAGCCGACTTGCAGACAAAGGGATACGAAGTGACAATGTCGTGGAGAGACCAGTTCGAACTGGCCGGACGTCCGCTGGAATACAGTCTGGGATTCAACGTGAGCAACTACAAAAGCTACATTACCAAGTATGACAATAAAGACAAGACATTTGCCAAGGCTTACTACGAAGGCATGCGCATCGGAGAAATCTGGGGATTTGTGACCGACGGTCTGTTTGCTACCGACGAGGAGGCACAGGCGTATGCCAAGGAGGTAGTCCTGAGTTACATGGTAGACGGACTGACCGGAGGCTGGAAGGCCGGCGACGTGAAGTTTGTCGACCTCGACGGTGACGGTATGGTGGATATAGGCAGCAATAATGTAGCCGATCCGGGCGACCGCAAGGTATTGGGTAACTCACTGCCCAGCCTGTCGTATGGTATCAATGCCAGTGTACGCTGGTGCGGATTCGATGTATCGGTGTTCTTCCAGGGAACAGGTAACCACTACTGGTATCCTCACGGACACATGATGTCGTTCTGGGGTCCGTTCTCTTATCCTTACCAGACCTTCCTGCAGAAGGATTTCATGGACAAGGTGTGGGCCGAAGACAATACGGATGCTTACTTCCCGCGTCCGATGGCATACTCGTCGACTTCCGGTCCGCTGAGCAAGGTGAACGACCGCTATTTGCAGAACATCCGCTACATGCGTCTGAAGAACCTGACCGTAGGATATACCATTCCGGTGAACCTGACAAAGAAAATCGGTATCGATCAGGCACGTTTCTACTTCTCGGGCGAGAACCTCTGCTACTGGTCGCCGCTGAAGAAGATTACCAAATATGTGGATCCGGAAGGAGCCATCAGCCGCAGCAACGATACGTACAACGAAAGTTTCTATCCGTGGCAGAAGACGCTGCTGTTTGGTGTAGACATCACTTTCTAAACGAAAATTCATTGAATAAAACAACCAAGAACAGATTCGTATGAAAAAATATATATTTACAGCACTGGTACTGACAATGGGGTTGACTTCGTGTGACGGTTTGCTCGACCTGAGTCCTAAAAGCCAGATATCGCAGAGCGACTATTTCAAGACAGAGAGCGACTTGCAGCTTTTCAGTAACTCGTTTTACAACAACCTGCTGGACAAGAGCCCTTTCGACGACCAGAGTGACCTGTACGTGCAGCAGAATCTTTCCGACGAGATGCTGGGCGGAAACAACCGTACCGTGCCTGCTTCGGGCGGGGGGTGGACATGGACCGACCTGCGCAAGATGAATACCCTGCTGGCGTATGTGAATCAGTGCAGCGACGAGAATGCGGTGGTGAAATATACGGCACTGACCCGCTTCTTCCGTGCGTTCTTCTATTTCGAGAAAGTCAAACGCTTCGGCGATGTGCCCTGGTACGACGTGGAACTGGGTTCTGCCGACGAGGCACTGTACAAGCCGCGTGACTCGCGTGAGCTGGTGATGACCAAGATGATAGAGGATATCGACTATGCCATCGATAATCTTCCTACACGCGAGGAAGAGTCGAGCAGTCCGTTCCGTGTGAACCGCTGGGCGGCACTGGCGCTGAAGGCACAGTTCTGTCTGTACGAAGGTACGTACCGCAAGTATCACGACCTGAAGCTGGAAGGCAACGATTATACGTATTACCTGGATCTGGCTGCCAAAGCTGCCGGTGAGATTATCAATGATGGTCCGTACAAGCTGTACTCTACCGGACATCCGGAATCGGACTACCTGAATCTCTTCGCTGCCGAAGATGCGAATCCGGATGAATATATCCTGGCTATCAAGTTCGACTACAGTCTGGCTATCCATCACAATGCCAACGGACATACGCTGGTTCCTACTCAGGGACGTCCGGGACTGACACGCAAGATGGTGAATATGTATCTGATGAAGGACGGAAGCCGCTTTACCGACCAGCCGGGATGGCAGGAAATGAGCTTCCTGGAGGAAACAAAGGACCGTGACCCGCGTCTGGCTCAGAGCATCCGTACACCGGGATATACCCGTATCGGGGAAACAACGGTGCTTCCTCCCGACCTCTCGGTTACTGTGACTGGCTACCAGCCGATCAAGTTCGTGCAGGAACCGACTGCTTCCGGCGGACAGGTAGACCGCAACGACCGCAATACGAACGACTTGCCTGTGTACCGCTATGCTGAAGTGCTGCTGAACTATGCCGAGGCAAAGGCGGAACTGGGTACGCTGACTCAGGAGGATCTGGATATCTCTGTGAACCTGCTGCGTGACCGTGTAGGTATGAACGACGCGCACCTGAACATGGCTGCTGCCAATGCCAATCCGGACCGTTATCTGTCGGCCAAGGAAACGGGTTATCCCAACGTATCGGGAAGCAACAAGGGTGTGATTCTGGAAATCCGCCGTGAGCGTGCCGTTGAATTGAATCAGGAAGGTTTCCGCTTCGACGACCTGGTGCGCTGGAAAGCCGGAGCCTGCATCGATCAGGATATCTACGGTATGTATTTTGCCGGTGCGGGTGAATACGACCTGAGCGGCGACGGTAATCCGGATGTGATCTTATATAATAAAGGTACTGCGAAACCGGAAGCCGGCAGCGGGGTGCTGGTGTACGAAATCGGCAAGGATATTCTGCTGACAGGAAGCAACAGCGGGTATGTGTACTCTCACAAGAATATCGTGCGCAACGGTTTCAATGAGGAGCGTGACTATCTGTACCCGATTCCTATCAACGAACGTTCGCTGAATCCGAATCTGACACAGAATCCGGGATGGAGCGACGGACTGGGTTTCTAAACTTCAGCTTCTGTTCTGAAACAAAACGGCTAATCTCTCTTGAAATATCAGCTGGTTTTCTGGAGGTGAAATAATATAATCTATCTCTCGAAATATCAGCTGGTTTTTCGGAGAATGAAATAAATAATCTATCTCTTGAAACATCAGCTGGTTTTTCGGAAAAATGAAATAAATAATCTATCTCTTGAAATATCAGCTGGTTTTTCGGAGAAATGAAATAATATAATCTATCTCTTGAAACATCAGTTGGTTTTCGGAGAATGGAATAAATAATCTATCTTTTGAAACACCAGCAGGTTTTTCGGGGGTGAAACAGGGATTTTCTGGAAAGATCCTTCAACTTCAAAACAAACAAATTAACTCTGTAAAACATATGAAACTGATCAATTATATCATGGCTTCGGTGCTGTTTCTCTCGGCAACGCTTCTGGGCAGTTGCAGCGAAGAGGAGAATACGCTTTCGAAAGCTGTACTGGCAAGTGCCAGTGCCCTGGACTTTGAGGCTGAAGGGGCACAGCCGAAAACGATTACCGTGTATGCGGATGCCGACTGGGTGATGGAGGACTTGCCTGAATGGATTACGGTGACTCCTGCCACAGGAAACGGTACGACGGATGTGACGGTATCGGTAACTGACAACATGCGCGACGGGGCGGAGGATAATCCGCGCAAGGCGACAATCGTGTTCAAGGGTTGTACACTGGCAAGCCGTGCGGAGGTAGTGGTTTCGCAGGATGGCGACAAGTACCGCGACTGTCAGGAGTATACAGTCGACGAGCTGCCGGCACTGGAAGATGAAACAGTGGTTTCGGTTCCGGAAGCACTGGTTACGGCGGTGACGACTTCGGGCTGCATCGTAACCGACGCACAGTACGCTGTAAACATGTTCCTGCAAACTGCAACTGCCGTGAACGTGGGCGACAAGGTGGCGGTGAAAGGTTCGAAAGGAACGGATGCACACGCCTTGCCTTACGTGGTATGCGACGAGGTACGTGTGGTATCGGAAGGCAATAATATCGATTATCCGGAAGCTCACGACGTGACTGCCGAAGTGGACAGCTACACATCGGATAGCCGTGAATGGATTTCGGCAAGCGGTGTGCTGAGCGGTAACAATGTGACGATAGACGGTGCGGTGAACTCGGTGTCTATCATCGACGCGCCCGAAAGCTTGAATCTGGCAGCCCTGAACGGTCACAAGGTGACGGTGTACGGCTACTTCGACGGAGTGGCTGCTCCTGCACTGCGCATACAGGCTGCACGCATCGAAGACAAGGGTGTGGTAGAGGTGATCTATTTCTCGGAAGACTTTGAGTGGCTGTTGCCCTGGGCAGAGAACAGCGGTGCCGGACAGACAGTGGAAAACGACGGATCGGGTACTGCTCCGCAGATTTACAGTGCGAAGAACGACGAGGGACAGACGGCTGCCGAAGCGTTGCTGGCTCACGGATACGGACTGGAAGAAAGTCGCGGTGCTTCTATTTACCTGCAGAAATGTTACCTGAAGTTCGGTAAGACAGACTATCAGGCAGGACTGACACTGCCGGCTGTAGACGGCATACCGTCAGGCGAGAAGGTGATGCTTTCGTTCGACTGGGCACCGATGGTGGGCGGTACGAGAAAGTTCGACCCGGTACAGCTGATCATTACCGTGACCAACGGCAGCGAGACAGTCGAACTGGATCCGATAGGACATAACTTTGTGAATGAGGTAGACAAACTGGAATGGCTGCATGCCGATGTGGTGCTGGAGGGTGTTTCCATCACGAAAGATACACGCATCACCATCAAGTCGGATGCATGGGGTGAAACTGCCGCTACTTCGGGCAGCAGTGTCTATCGCCGCTGGTTTATCGACAATATCAAACTGAGCCGCGCCAACTGACAGGTGCGGTAGCAGAGAGGTTCCACAGGCTGTACAGCATTTACGCAGACGGTTTCCACCGGCAGGCGTCGAGCTGTACGGCCTGTGGTTTTTTTATGAAAAATGTTTTTATAAAAAAATTTGTTTAAATGAATATATTTTTATAAAATTGCAAATTGTTATTAGATTTGTATTAAAAAAATGATTTTAGATAGAATAAATTGCTTTTTGTGAAAATAAAGATGCTTGATATGAGATATATCTATCGTTTTATTAAATGATTGTTCATTATAGGCATAAGCCGGTTTATTGTTTAATTTAAAATATTGGTAGAAATTACCAAGGAGAGTTGTTTTATGAAACTAAAGTTATTTTTGTTTGTCGCTATTCTTATAGCAGCAGTATCTTGTAAGACACAAGATGATGAGAGTGTTTTCAGCCTTTCGGCTCCGGAACTGGAAATTTCTGATGTTACTGATTCCTCATTCAAGGTTACTTGGAAGGCAATAGAGGGAGCTGAAGAATATCAGTATGAATTTGACGGTAAGACAGGTGCTGTAGCGGAAACCGAGTTGACCTTTTCAGAACTGGAGGCAGGGGCAACTTATACCCTGAAGGTAAAGGCTGTTTCGGCGGAAACAGAGTCGGAATGGGCTGAAAGTAGCGTAACTCTGAATCCGAAAGAAGAAGTGAAGTTTAATCTGCAGGTGAATATCGATGGATACGACTTGTATGTCCAGACTTCACCTACTGACAAAGACTTTAAGTATTATATGGAGCCTATTCCGGAATCGATGTTTCTGGAGGCTGGCAGTGATCCGGCAGTGCTGATTGATAAAATGATGGCTACTTATGAGCAATTTTACGGGTCGGCTTCGGCTGCATACAATAATATTGTAATGTCAGGCGATAAGAATCTGAAATATGATATATCGAAATATCTTGAAAGGAAGTATTATGTTGTAATAGCTGGTATTGACGAAAACCTGAAACTTACTGGTGAGGCAGAATATGTTGAAGTGGAGGTAGAATTCCCGATTTCAGACAATCAGTTTGAGGTTACTATGATTGAGCTGATACATAATAGGATCGTGTTTAAGGTCACTCCTTCGAATGAGGACCAGTATGCGATTATCCTTCAGGATACCAAGACGGTAGAAGCCCTGTCGGAAACTCAGTTGCGCAGTTTTCTTACGAATCTTGTAAATGAAAAGAACATCATGTCCGGCGAAACGATGATGATTTATGACAAGAATATCGTACCTTCTCATGACTTTTCGATTTTGGTATTCGGATGGGATAAAAGCTTTACTACAGAAATATTCAGAAAAGACATACGAACTCCGGATCCGGAAGAGGTTGACGAGCTTACTTTCGAGCTGACTGCGGATGTAAAAGGTCCGACTACTGCAATATGTAAGATTGTTCCTTCCAATGAAAAGGCTTCGTATTTTTATGATGTGGTTTCTGTGAAAGATTGGACAGAGAAATATCAGAGCGATCCGAAAGTATATATTGAAAAGATGGCTGCTCAGAATAATTGGGCCGTGTCGAAATATCTGAATCTGTTTGGTTCGGTAGGTACCCAGCAGTATACTTATGGCAAATCATATCTGTCGCCAGGAGGGGATTTTGTACTGTTCGCCATTGGGTTCCAAAATAAGGATGGGGAGATTAAATATCTTGAACCCCAGCAGATAACTTTCTCTACTCCGGCTGAGTAAGAATCTCTATTCTCATACTACAGGCTGTACAGCATTTACGCAGACGGTTTCCACCGGCAGGCGTCGAGCTGTACGGCCTGTGTTTTTTTTATTTTTATCGTAACAATGCAATCCTGTAGGCGGACGGTGACGGACACTGCCCGGAACTGGCTATGTATCTTTGTGATACAGAAAAGAGATTGAAAGCTTTCAACAGGTATTCGTTTTAATCATTTAAAAAGTAAAAAGATTATGGAAAGAGCAGTGACTTATTCGGTAGTAGCAAGAAAGAAACCTAATGATCTGGAAGGTAGTGCCAAATATTATGCCCTGGCACAGGCACGCGGCGAGATGGGAATCCGTGAAATGGCGGACCGTATTCAGCAGATGTGTACGGTGACACGTGCCGATACGATGGCGGTGCTGATTTCGCTGGGTACGGTGATGCGTGACGGTCTGTGTGCCGGAGAAATCGTGCGTCTGGGCGACCTGGGTTCGTTTCAGATCGGTTTGAACGGTGTGGGTAGTGCCACGGAGGAAGAATATCACACCGGACTGATAAAGAAGGCGCATATCAACTTCCGTCCGGGAGCCGATCTGTCGGACATTCTGACTTCGCTGAGCTACGAACGTGTGCCGGTAAAGACAAAGAATGAAGAGTAAGTGCCGGGACTTTAATGTAATATGGAGGAATGTATGACTGGAAAGGTAAAATGGATTCTGATCAGGATAATCAAGTGCCTGTATTGCATACTGACCGGAAAGAAAGGAGGATGTGATGAGAAAGATTGACATGATTGTCATTCATTGTTCGGCAACGAGAGCGGATGTTCCGCTCTCGCCCCGCCAGCTGGATGAAATGCACCGGCAGCGCGGGTTCGACGGATGCGGGTATCATTATTATGTAAGGCGCGACGGAGAAATATGTACGATGCGTCCGGTAGACCGCCCCGGAGCGCACGCCAAAGGATACAACCGGCACAGTATCGGTGTGTGTTACGAAGGAGGACTGGACGAGCAGGGACGTCCTGCTGACACACGTACGGAACTTCAGAAGCGTTCGCTCAGGGTGCTGGTGAGAGTGCTTGCCATGGACTTCCAGACACGCCGGATAGTAGGACATCGCGACCTGAGTCCGGACCTGGACGGTGACGGGGTGATAGAACCGGAAGAGTGGACGAAGGTGTGTCCCTGCTTTGATGTTGGGACGGAATTATAAGAAAATTTATGTACAGTGTTGTGATGATATGTTTTTGTGTTAAAAAGCTATCAAAATGTAATATGTAAAATAAATATATGTATTATTAAATTTTAACAATTATATAAATCTTTGGTTTATAGTAATTTATATTAAGGGGCTCTTTTGAGGAGTCCCTTATTTTTTAAATATTTGTTATTGTTTGTTTTTATATGGTTTTATCCATAGATTCTCTAAGAGGGTATAAAATATTCAATGTGTTAGTGAAATATTGGTATTTATGGTAAAAAATAAAGCTAAAACTGTCTATTTGATAATTTATAGAATATGCAAGAGTATTTATGTATTTTGCTTTAATTTTTTGTTTTTTAATGAAATGATATGTATATTTGCGTCCGTTATTAAAATTTTATTAGAATATGGAAAAGCGAATTACACTTTTTTGTGCCTTTTTGTTAATAGGCATAAGTCTGGCGATAGCTCAGGCTGTACAAGTGACAGGTGTCGTGGTGTCTGCGGAGGATGACATGCCTGTCGTGGGAGCTTCTATTTTGGTTAAGGGAACTTCTAATGGTACAATTACGGATATCGACGGAAAGTTTACGCTGAAAGTTAACAAGGGGGCTAAACTTGAAATCAGCTATATCGGTATGAAATCGCAGACAGTAGCTGCCAAAAATAATATGAAGGTGGTACTGGAATCGGATACAGAGGTACTGGATGAAGTCGTAGTTACCGGTATGCAGCGTATGGACAAGCGATTATTTACAGGTGCGTCAACAAAAATATCTGCCGAAGACTCTAAACTTGACGGTGTGCCGGAAATCAGCCGTGCTCTGGAAGGACGTGCAGCCGGTGTATCGGTTCAGAACGTATCAGGTACTTTCGGTACAGCTCCGAAAATCCGTGTACGTGGTGCCACATCTATCTACGGTAGCTCTAAACCGTTGTGGGTAGTAGATGGTGTCATCATGGAGGATGTAACGGAAGTAGGTGCTGACGATTTGTCTTCGGGTGATGCTGTTACACTGATCAGTTCAGCTATCTCTGGTTTGAATGCTGACGATATCGAAAGCTTCCAGATCCTGAAGGATGGTTCGGCTACTTCTATCTATGGTGCTCGTGCCATGGCAGGTGTGATTGTCGTTACTACCAAGAAAGGTAAGGCAGGTTCTAACAAGATCAGCTATACAGGTGAATTCACCATGCGTCTGAAACCGAACTACCGTAACTTCAACATCATGAACTCTCAGGAACAGATGGACGTATACAAGACACTGGAAAGCAACGGTTACCTGACATTTGCCGATGTATACCGTGCTTCTAACAGTGGTGTATATGGTAAGATGTATCATTTGATCAACAGTTACGACGCAAACACAGGATTTGGCATGCCAAACACTCCGGAAGCAAGAAATGCTTATCTGCGCGAGGCTGAATACAGAAATACAGACTGGTTTGATGTTTTGTTCAACAACAGTATTTCGCAGAACCATGCAATCAGTATGACAAGTGGTACTGAAAAGGCTTCGTACTATACTTCACTGAGTGTGATGAACGACCCGGGATGGACTAAACAGAGCAAGGTACAGCGTTACACTGCCAACCTGAACGCTTTGTATAACATTACCAAGAAAATTTCATTGAACCTGATCGGTAACGCTTCTTACCGTAAACAGCGTGCACCGGGTTCGTTGAGTTCGAATCTGGACCCTGTAAGTGGTGAAGTAAAACGTGACTTCGATATCAACCCGTATTCTTACGCGCTGAATACTTCACGTGCACTCGACCCGAATGAATACTACGTACGTAACTATGCGCCGTTCAATATCTTGCATGAACTGGACAATAACTATATGGACCTGGATGTAGTAGATATGAAATTCCAGGGTGAATTTAAATACAAACCTGTCAATAAGGTAGAACTGAGTGTGCTGGGTGCTTACAAGTATTCTACTACTACTCAGGCTCACAAGATTACTGACTATTCTAACCAGGCATGGGCTTACCGTGCAATGGATGATGCTACTATCCGTGACGCTAACCCGTGGTTGTATACTGACCCGGATGTATCGAATGCATTGCCGGTATCGGTTCTTCCGGTGGGAGGTTTCTACCGTGAAACTAAATATGGCATGAACAGCTACGACTTCCGTGCTACTGCCAGCTACAATGACGTATTTAATGAAAACCATATCTTCAACTTCTTCGGTGGTATGGAGTTGAACGCTACCGACCGTACACAGACTTGGTTCCAGGGTGTAGGTTTGCAGTATGATATGGGTATGCTTCCTTCTTACGACTATCTGTACTTCAAACAGGGTAATGAGGAAAATGCTGCTTACTACGGTGTGTCTACAACCCGCTCTCGTGACGTGGCTTTCTTCGGTACAGCTACTTATTCATGGAAAGGTAAATATACAATAAACGGTACAGTCCGTTATGAAGGTTCTAACAAGCTGGGTAAGAGCCGTTCGGCACGCTGGCTTCCTACATGGAACGTTTCGGGTGCATGGAACGCACACGAAGAAAGCTGGTTCGAAAACCTGAGACCGGCCCTGTCTAATCTGACTTTGAAGGCTTCTTACTCACTGACTGCCGACCGTGGTCCGGCTGAGGTTTCTAACTCACGCGTAATCATCAACAGTTATAACTCTTACCGCCCGTTTGCCAGTGTAAGTGAATCTGGTCTTCAGATTACAGAACTGGAAAACAGTGAGCTGACTTACGAAAAGAAACATGAGTTGAATATCGGTGCTGAAATCGGTTTCCTGGATAACCGCATCAATCTGGCTATGGACTGGTACAAGCGTAACAACTACGACTTGATCGGTATCATCAATACAATGGGTGTAGGCGGACAGATTTCAAAATATGCCAATGTTGCCAGCATGAAGTCACACGGTGTGGAATTTACATTGTCTACAAGAAACATTGTAACACGCGACTTCAAATGGAATACCGACTTTATCTTCTCTAACGCGAAGAACGAAGTTACCGAACTGGATGCTAACTCACGTGTTATCGACTTGATTTCTGGTACAGGTTTTGCTCTGGAAGGTTATCCGGTACGTTCACTGTTCTCTATGGACTTCCAGGGACTGAACGAACAAGGTCTCCCGACATTCATCAATGAAAAGGGTGAAGTGACTGTAAGTGACATCAACTTCCAGGAACGTAACGTTAAAGATCATCTGGTTTACGAAGGTCCGACCGATCCGACAATTACCGGTAGTTTCGGTAACGTATTTACCTACAAGAACTTTAAGTTGAATGTATTTATCACTTACTCATTCGGAAATGTAATCCGTCTGGATCCGGTATTCAGCAATGAATATACTGACTTGGATGCAACACCGAAAGAATTTGTAAACCGCTGGACTAATCCGGGTGACGAAAATATTACCAACATACCGGTTATCGCCGATACACGTATGAACCGTCAGGATTCTCAGTTGAACCGTGCATACAATGCATACAACTACTCTACAGAACGTATTGCCAAAGGTGACTTCATCCGTATGAAGGAAATTTCACTGAACTATGATTTCCCGAAATCACTGGCCAGCCGTATGAAACTGAGCAACCTGTCACTGAAACTTCAGGCAACCAACCTGTTCCTGATTTATGCTGACAAGAAGCTGAACGGTCAGGATCCGGAATTCTTCAACACCGGTGGTGTGGCTGCTCCTGTTCCTAAGCAGTTTACTTTGACTTTGAGATTGGGTATTTAATTTGATTTAAAAGAGAAAATTATGATGAAAAATATAAAAACATACAGTGCTGCTTTATTGATGGCGTGGGCTTTCGCTTCGTGTAGCGATTTCCTGGATACAGTGCCTGATAACCGTGCGGAAATAGATACGGAATCGAAGATTACCAGTCTGCTGGTTTCGGCTTATCCTACCAATTATCCGATAATGATGTTTGAACAGGCTTCGGACAATACAGCTGACAACGGTGAAATGTATGGCTTTGAGTTCCAACAGGAACAGGATGCCTATCTGTGGAATGATATTAAAACGGATACCGATTCGGATTCTCCGCAGGGAATGTGGAACGGACTTTATATGGCGATTGCTTCGGCAAACCATGCACTGCAGGCTATCGAACAGATGGGAAATCCGGCTTCGCTGAACGCTCAGAAAGGTGAAGCACTGTTGTGCCGTGCATATGCACATTTTGTCTTGGCTAATATCTTCTGTGAAGCTTATGATCCGGCTACCGCTTCAACCAAACTGGGTATCCCTTACGCTACGAAACCGGAAACAGAAGTAGCTCCTGAATATACCAGAGGTACGCTGGAAGAAACTTATCAGCATATTGAGGCTGACTTGCTGGAAGGACTTCCACTGATTAATGATAACTTGTATTCGGTTCCTAAATACCACTTCAACAAAAAGGCTGCCAATGCATTTGCCGCACGTTTCTACCTGTTCTATGTAAAAGAAGATAAATCAAACTATGAAAAGGTGCTGGAATATGGTAAGGAAGTTTTGGGTACAAATCCGGCAAGATCACTTCGCCAGTTGCAGGCTGATCTGGGTTCTATCACTGATTTGGATGAAAGAGGTGATGCATATATCTCTGCTTCGGTAGACGCTAACTTGCTGATTACTCCGATTTACAGTTCATGGCCTTATGTTTATGGTCCTTACAACATGGCAAAACGTTATGGTATGAACCGTACGGTGACTGAAACAGAAACTTTGTGGGCAGATGCTCCATGGAACAACCCGTTGTTTTATGCCAGCCTGAACGGTATGGAACAGAAGTTGTGCTTCTTCAAGTATCGCATGTACTTTGAGTATACAGATAAGGTAAACGGTATCGGTTATCGTCACGCTGTAATCGTTCCGTTCAGTACCAACGAAACATTGCTTTGCTGCATCGAGGCTAATATTCTGAAGGCTCAGCCCGATTATGCTACAGCTGTAGAATACATGAACTACTGGCTGCAATCGCAGAAGGGCGACGGAAGATATGGTGATCCGAAGACTTTGACAGAAGATGATATCGTGAGCTTCTATGACGGTATAGGTTATACGCCGATACCTGTAACCGATGAAACCAAGCGTACAGTGAAGAAACACCTGAATCCTTGCTTCTCGTTTGTAAACAAGAAACAGGAAAACATGATTCACTGTGTATTGCCGATGCGTCGTGTAGAAACCATTCACGACGGTTCACGCTGGATGGATGTAAAACGCTACGGTATTGAAATTACTCATAACCGTGACGGTATGGATCCTGTTGTTTTGTCGAAAGATGATCCGCGTCGCGCATTCCAGTTGCCGCAGGATGTTATAGAAGCTGGTCTGGAGGCTAATCCTCGATAAATGAACTTTAAAATGATAGTTGTTATGAAAAAGATAAAATACTTATTTTTAATATTGGTAGCCATGTGTACTGCTACCTCATGCAGCGAAGATGATTTGTCGCCTGATAGCATTTTTGATACGACGGCTCCTCAGCGTAATGAATTTGATAACTGGATTCTTACGAACTATACAACTCCATATAATATCGATTTGAAATATCGTTTTGAAGATATCGAATCGGATATGGACTATAACGTGATACCGGCCGATTATAACAAGTCGATTGCTTTGGCACAGATGGTGAAATACCTGTGGCTGGAAGTGTATGCCAAACTGACTACTCCGGAGTTTCTTCCTACTTACTGCCCGAAAATCATGCACTTTGTAGGTTCACCGGAATATAATGCTTCCAGTGGTTCTATGGTGTTGGGTACTGCAGAAGGCGGTATGAAGATTACACTGTTTAACGTGAACGGACTGGATGTTGAAAATCCGAACATGGAGGTACTGAACGAGTGGTATTTCAAGACCATGCACCATGAGTTTGCTCATATCCTGCATCAGACAAAGAATTACTCTACAGACTTTAATGACATTACTGCCGGTAAGTATACAGGTGAAGGATGGGTGAACATTCAGGACGCTGATGCACGTAAAGACGGTTTCGTAACTGCCTATGGTTCCAGCAAACCGGATGAAGACTTTGTAGAAACCATTGCAAACTACGTGGTAAAATCGGACGCTGAATGGCAGAACATCATGAGCCAGGCCGGAACAGTAGGTGGCGCATTGATTCAGGAAAAACTGGATATGGTTACCGAATATCTGAGTGACTCTTGGGGAATTGATATTCAGGCTTTGCATGAAGAAGTGCAGGAACGCCAGTCGCATATACTGGAAATGGATTGGACAACATTAAAATGATAAAAACGGAATGAGTATGAAAAAGTTATTATATATTTTTACTCTGATCAGTTCGTTCTTGCTGGCGGGCTGTACTTCAGAAACGGAAAACTTGTTCGGTGAATCGGCTTCGAACCGTGTGGAGGAAGCAATGGAAAACGCTCAGAAGATTTTGGTTGAGGCACCGAACGGATGGTTGATGAAATATTATCCTTCTTCTCAGCAGAGTTTTGGCGGATACAACGTGCTGATGTCGTTTACTGCAGAAGGTGAAGTTACGGTCAGTGCTGATATCACTGATCCCAGTGCTAAATCGACAAGTCTCTACCGTTTGAAAGAACAGGCTGGTCCTACACTGACTGTAGATACTTATAATGAAATTTTCCACTTCTTCTCTGATCCGGCTTCGGGTGTAGGTACTACCGGACTGGGTATGGAAGGTGACTATGAATTTACTATTCAGTCGGCTACTCCGGAACTGATTGTGATGAGAGGTAAAAAGACTGGTAATACCATTACCATGACTCCGATGCCGGAAAATGAAACTTGGGAGGCATATCTCACTGATATCAAGGAAGCTGAGCAAAAAGCAAATTATGTACTTTTCTCTTATGCTGTTGATGGTGAGAAATATGACGTAACAAAATCATATCGAACACTGGCTATCTCGCATGAAGTTGACGGTGAGAATGTAAAAGAGGTCTTTTCATACATTCAGACCAAGGAAGGTATGGAATTCTACAGCCCGATTACATTAGGTGGAGTTGAGGTATCAAAACTGATTTATGATAGTGCTTCTGGTACTTGGAAGTCTGAAGATGGAAAAGCTGTATTGAGCGGTGAAACTACTCCTCCGGCATTGTTATTTGCCAACGGTGGTCCGTGGTTTGTTACTTACGACGGTATGAGTTCATACGGACAGCAGACTGTAGCTTCAACATTGCAAGGTATGGCTGCTTCTTATCCGGGTCAGACGCTGGATTATCTGGCTATCGCTCCTACTTATGAAGTTGTGGATATGGTATTCGGTGGCAGAGAAGGTCTTTTGCAGCTTGTGACTTCAACAAGTGGTGATGATAAAGTAAGTCTGACTTTGACAGGATATGGAGATACTGTTGGTGTAGAATTTGCAAATGCTGGAATCCTTGATGCTATTTATCTGTTTGCAAACTTCTCTCCAGTCACATTTACTGTAGAACCTGATGATCCAGTTAATCCGACTAAGATGACACTGACTCAGGTAGGTAATACGAAGAATGTAATCGTTGTAACCAATCAGGAAACTCCGTTTGGTTATCATGAATAATAATAATTTTCTCTATTAATTTCTCTCTTAAAGAATCATTGGAGGGCTATTCCTAGTGATAGGGGTAGCCCTCACTTTTTTATTGCTGGACGGGTGTGAAGGCAAGTGGCTGTTGAATAAGTGGATGTGTAAGGTCTGAAACAGTCGCTGTATACATTTTGTGCTAGGTACTTTGAAGCTGTTTCAAAATGGAACTGCGAAAGTAAAAATCTTATAGATTGAAATTTAGAACTATTGGTGTCCGATAAACATATTAAATAGCCTGATTATCAGTGTTGTTTTTATAGATAAGTTTTCTTGCTAAAGTTAGTGTTTAATTTTCTGTATATCAATAAGTTATTGATGGCTTGAAAAGTTTTGTCGGGCAGCAATGATTCAGAAATAAAAATCTCCTGCTTTAGTCTTTGTTTATTTCAATGACTGGACTAAAAGCAGGAGTTTTTTTATGTTGTAACTATTATAAGCCTTTGTTCGTAACTGTACTTCATTTTTGAGGCAGTCTCAGTTTATTTTAAAATATTAGTGTCCAATAAATATATTGAATGGCCTGGTTATCAGTGTTATTCTTATAAGTAAGTTTTCTTGTTAAGCTTGTTGCTTAATTTTATGTATATCAATAAATTATTGATGACTTAAAAAGTTTTATAGGACAGCAATGATTTTAAATCGAAGGCTTATTGTTTTTCCCGAACATCATGGCAGCTTCCTTGCGCAGGCTTCTCCAGCTGGGCATGAGCTTCAGCTCACGGCGTACGGGAGCATCGTAGAGCAGGAAGAGCAACAGCAGGAAGAGGCAGGCGTAAATGGTCCAGCCGTAAATCTGGCGGATGCTGACTTCCATCATCTGGGGAACGAAACTCTCGATGAAGCGGTCGAAGGCGAAAGGTTGGCTGCTGAACGACACGCGGTCGACAGCGGCTCCGTAGCGTGCCATGTTGTCGGATACGGCGTACGACAGCCAGCGGCCGTACAAGGCGCCTCCCATGACACCGCCCACTACCATGTGCAGCATGTTGAATACGCTCAGTGCCTGAAAGAAGTGGCGGAAGGTCATAATCTCTTCCAGACATACCATGAACGTGGCGCTCAGGATGGCATAGGCGAAACCTCGGCACAGCGTAGGCAGGAATAGCTGCGAGATGTGAATGTCTGCCGAAAGGACGAAATAGAACGTGAGCAGGTAGCATGCCAGTGAGGCGATACCTACGGTGATGAGGCGCAGGTAGCTGAATCCGCGTACATGCATCCACCAGTAGGCGAACAGGCTGCCTGCTACTACACCTGCCAGCATGGGCCAGTCGAGCTGCATGGCTACCATCTCTTCGTAGTGCATCACGCTGCCGTGGAATACGCCTTCGAGTACGTGTTCGGTGGCAAGGAAGGCTTCCACCAGCGTAATGAGAATCAGAATGGGCAGCAGGTGGCGGTAGCTCCACATCTCCGGTTCGATGTACGGATGGCGGATGTGCAGCATACGTCCGATGCAGAATCCCAGGGTGATGACGATAGCGACGGCCAGTCCCTGCATCACCGGACTGTTCCACCAGTCGTAAAACTCACCGTAGTCGAAGAAGTAGGCGACTTCAAGCAGTAAGATTGCCCAGAGAACCGCTCCCAGCCAGTCGATACCGAACAGCGGGAATTTCTTGACGATGCGGAAATGGCGTGTACAGCCTTGCACGATAAGCAGATCTGTCAGCATCAGTCCTGCTATGAACCAGTGCATATAGCTCCAGTGCATGTAATATCCTAAATGGGTGGCGATGATGCTCGATACCTGCATGCTGCCTAGAATGATGATGTGCAGCAGGGGGAAGAACACGGTAAAGTCGCGCTTGGGTGTCATCCACAGCTGGATGTTAGACAGTGCCTCGAAGGTTCCCTGAATCTTGCATATCCCCTCGATGAAACAAAGCGTCCAGAGCAGCGGCAGGAAGGTCGTATACGGCGCGATGAGGTTGCACACCATCACTCCCAGCGAAGCCGCCGTGAGCAGCGTCTTGTTGGTGAAGCGGAACTTCATGCGGAAGAGCAGGGGAAAGTAAACCGCCATCCCCGCCAGGTTGCAGTAGAGGCACATCAGTAAGTCTTCGCGCATCAGGGAGGTTTCGCCTATCATCTGATTCAGGCTGCCCAGATAAAGCCCGCCCGAGAGCTGGAAGGTGACAGCAAAAAAGACGTATATCCACGGCTGTAGCTTACGAGGCACGAAGTTGCGGAACATCGGCATCGTAAACGGTCCGTTCAGTACAGGTGCTCCCATATCAGTATTTCACTTTACATTCTACATTGAATCCGGCACGCAGCAGTTTCAGCTTGTCGGCACTGTTTTCTTTCAGGCTGATACGTACGGGTACACGCTGTTCCACCTTCACGAAGTTACCCGTAGCATTGTCCTGCGGGATGAGGGAGAAAGCCGCTCCGGTAGCATCGGAAATCGATTCCACCACACCCGTGTAGGTCACACCCGGCACGGCATCGGCGGTAAGCGTTACCTCGTAGCCCTCCTTGATGTTAGGAAGCTGAGTTTCACGGTAGTTGGCGATTACCCAGAGGTCGCTTCCGTCGACGATATCTACCATCGTCTGTCCCGGCTGCACCAGTTGTCCCTCGTGGATATCCTTCTTGCCCGTCACTCCGTCGCAGGTAGCTACGATGACCGTATAGCTGAGGTTGAGCTGTGCCAGTTCGACGGCAGCCTGTGCCAGACGGACAGCCGCTTCGTTCTGTCCCAGACGGTGAGTCTGTTCACTTTTCACCAGCGAGGTAGAATGTTTGGCACGGAGCACCTGTTCGTAGCGTGCCTGACTGGCTTCGTAGGCTGTCTTTACATTGTCGTACTGCTGACGGGTGACTGCTTTCTGCTGCAACAGTTTCTGGTAACGCTCGTAGTCGCGTTTGGCATTTTCCATCTGTACGCGTGCCTCCTCGATACCGGCATCACTCACCCGCAGGTTATTCTGTGTGGTAGCGATACCCATGCTGGTAGCCTGCTGTCCCGACAGTGCGTTGGCAAGATCGGCTTCTGCCTGAGCCAGACGCAGCTTGAATTCGGCATCCTCGATGATGACCAGCGTATCGCCCTTGTGTACCGGCTGATACTCTTCGAAACAAATCTGCTTGATGAAACCCTGTACACGAGTATTTACGGGCGTGATATGCTGTTTCACCTGAGCATTGTCGGTATATTCCACGCCCGGATGAACGAAGCGTGAGCATACGTAGATAAGTGCCACTGCCAGCAGGCAGATGATAACGGTATTGTAAATGAGTTTTTGAACTTTTCTTGTAGCCATAATGGTATGTTTGTTATAAAATGTAGTATGTGTAATGTATAAATAGGATGACTTTCAACCTCTGTTTCTGTAATTTTTCTCTATCAGCCTGCAATGCCTGATAACGGGTATAAGCTTTGCAGCGTTTGTAAGCCTTATATCATGCAGGAACTTTTCAGCGTATGTAAAACTTACAGCTGGTGCAAGATAGCAATTACTATAATAATTATTGTAAGAATTATGCGTATGTAAAACTTACAGCTGGTGCAAGCCTTACATTGTGTAAGAACTTTGCAGCAGATGTGAGAATTACAGCGTGTGGGTAATGTATTTCATCTTATAATAATTGAAAATTACGTTGATACGCGCATTTACCAGTCCCATGTCGGCACTGAGCTTCATGTTGCTGGCATCCAGCATATCCGTCAGCAGCGCCAGATCGTTCTGATAACGGTTGCTCGTCACGCTGTAGTTCTGGTCGGCAAGTTCCACGCTCTTCTGCTGCGTGCGCAAGTCGGTAAACGACGTGAGGAAATTCACGTAACTCTCCTGCACCGCATGATTGGTCTGCTCCTGTGCCAGCTCGTATGTTTCCTGAGCCTTCCGCACGTTGAGGCGAGCCGCCTTCAGCTTCCGGTTGTTCTTGAAGAGTGAAGAGATGTTGTACTTCACGCCCACACCCACAAACCAGTAGTTGAAATTATTGTCGAGCACAGGAACCTCGATGGTAATCGGTCCGTCCAGGTGTTCGGCAGCCATGAGCGAGATTTTCGGCAACCGTTCCGAACGTTCCAGCTTCTCTCGCTGACGGTTGATTTTGATACCCGTTTCAGCCTGCTGCAAGTTGAGGTTGTTCTGTGCTGCCAGCTCCTGCCAGCTAGCCTCGCTCAGCGTCTGAATCTGACTGTCGTTCAGCGTAGTGTCCGGCTGTACCACCGTTCCTTCGGGCAAGTGCAGGGTAGTGACCAGCTGATGGTTGGCTATCTTGCAGGCATCCTCCACCTTGGCGAGTTGCAGGCGGAGCGTTTCCCGTTGCAGCTCATAGCGTGTGATATCATTTTGCAGTGCTGTACCCTGTTCCAGCCGTGCCTGCATGTTGGCGATTATCTGGTCGGTCAGTTCCAGATTCTTGTGCAGCACCTCGATCTGGTTGTTCAGCTTATACAGGTTGAGGTAATGTCCTACGAGCAGGAAGCGGATATCCTGACGATTCTTCTGCCAGTCCATCTCCGCCAGTTGCTTCTCCAGCTCCGCCAGTTCGATACCGCTGCTGATGGCTCCTCCGGCATAGACCGCCAGCTGTGCCTCGAGGGCGAAATTGTTTCCCCAGTGCGGCATCTCTATCTTGGTAGCGTTGCTGAAATCACGGTCCCACAGCTTTCCGTTTCCCCAGTAGCTGCCCGAAAGCGACGCGCTGATGTCAGGCAACCGCTGTGCCTTGGCAGCTTTCAGGTTCTCGTCGGCAACTTCCTTTCCGGTGCGGAACGTCTGGATACTCTTACTGTTCTCGTCGGCAAGACGAAACATTTCTTCGATGCCCATCGTACGCGACTGGGCACACAGATACTGGCTGCATAGCACTGCACCACACAGCACTATGAGCCTGCTTTTTTTGCTCATACAAATAAAATGTTTATTGGATTTTTACTGAATTGATACAAACAACGGGATAAAGCGCGGGAGGGGTAGAATCAAATCAATGCAGCTGCTCCCCACGCATGGAAATCGTGGATTTTATTGATGTAGCGAACTGTATTGACAAGAATGATAGCTTTCATATTTGTTGTTCCCTTGTTGTTGAATTTTGCCGGCAAAGGTAGAAAAACCACCGATAACTTGTAACCTTATATACCTCGATTTTTAAGAGCCTTTAACTCTTATGTAAGGTTTGTTTACAAGATACTCTCCTTGTATTCGGTAGGCGACATGCCGGTGGTACGCTTGAAGATACGGTTGAAGTGTGCCGTCGATTCGAATCCGCATTCCAGGCTGATTTGCGAGATATTCATCCGTTCGGCAGCAATGAGTTTGCAGGCATAGCCGATACGCATGTCGAGGATGTACTGCTTGAATGTCTTGCCGGTTTCCTGCTTGAAATACCGGCAGAAAGCCGCCTCATTCATAGCCGTGTACGAGGCTATTTCGCTCAGGCTGACAGGCTGTGTATAACGCTTGTTCAGGTAAGCGATAATTTTCTCTATCTTCTTGTCGCCGAACACCGACGGGTCGGGGATATAGTTGGGAGAGGCTGCAAACTGCTTGCGGGGGAAAGCCGAGAGAGCTTGCAGCAGCGTAAGAATCTGTATAATCTGCTCCACTCCGTGCGATACGGGAATACGCTTCAGGCAGTCGGTTATCTCGCTTTTTCCGGCAAGCGGGAAGCGGATACCGCGGTGTGCTTTCTCCAGCAGCGAACGGATGGAGGCAAACTGTGTGTAGTGCGAGAACGAATACTGCATGAAATCTTTTTCCAGCTGAACATTTACTCCGCAGACGTGATACGTTTCGTTTTCCTGAGCTTCGGGACAGTTTTGCATGCAGTGAGGAAGTCCCGACCCGAAGAAAATCAGGTCGCCCGCCCGGTAGTCGATGATACTGTCGCCCACCAGACACCTGCCGTAGCCCTGCTCCACGTACATCAGTTCGTATTCGCTGTGGAAATGCCACGGATAGGTAAATCCGCGATAGTCGTAGAAACGTGCCCGTATCGGGTTCGAGCTGGAGATGGCAATGCGTTCGTTCAGTATCTTTCTCATGGCAGTCTGTAAAGGATTCTCTGCAAAAATACGCAAAACTCTTGCAAAAATACGCATAACTAAGTCTGTAAATTCACGCTATTTTTGCAACAGACAATCGAAAAAACAAATCAGATCATGAACGAACAGTTTAGCATAGCCGGAAAGGTAGCCGTAGTAACAGGCGGGTCCGGCGTATTGGGCAGCAACATTGCCGAAGGGTTTCTGCGTGCAGGAGCCAAAGTCATTATCATAGGAGCACATCAGGACCGTGTGGATGCGGCACTCGAACGCCTTCGTGCGGTGAGCAGTGAGGTAGCGGGTACGGTATGTAATGTGCTTGATATCAAAAGTCTGCAAGCTGTGAAAGAGCAGGTGCTTTCGCAGTGGGGACGCATCGACATCCTGGTCAACGCAGCCGGAGGGAACATTCCCGGAGGTACACTCACCGTCGACCAGAACATTTTTGATATGAAGGTGGAAGATCTCGACAAGGTGGTCGACCTGAATCTCAACGGTACGGTATACCCTTGTCTGGTATTCGGTGAAATCATGGCACGCCAGCAGTACGGAGCCATCGTCAACGTATCATCGATGGCAGCCTACGAGTCGATTACCCGTGTGCCGGGCTATTCGATGGCGAAGAATGCGGTAGAGAACTTCACCCGCTGGATGGCGCAGGAAATGGCTATCAAGTTCAGCGAAAAGATTCGTGTGAACGCCATCGCGCCGGGATTCTTCATCGGCAACCAGAATCGTGCTATCCTGATCAATCCCGACGGCTCGCTGACTGAACGTAGCCAGAAGGTGATTGCCAAAACTCCGATGAAGCGTTTCGGCGATATCTCCGAACTGAACGGAGCAGTGCAGTTCCTCTGCAGCGACGCAGCAAGCTTCATTACCGGAGCCGTACTGGCAGTTGACGGTGGATTCAGTGCTTTCAGCGGTGTATAAGATAAGGAGATAGAAAATAAGAGGTCAGAAACACTCGTTGCGGCATTGATGCTTCGGGCTGGTTTAAATTATTGTAGCCGAAAGTAAAAGCTAAAACACTCGTTACAGCATTGATGTTTCGGGCGAGTATAAAATAAAAAGATAATAAGAGTGTTCATGCCGGAGCAGTTCGTATCCGCCCCTTGCGAAGGCGGGCAGTGCAGGCTACTCTGGCAGCAACGATAAACATACAGAGCATTATGATGGAAAAAACATGGAGATGGTTTGGAAAGAAAGATAAAATTACGCTTTCCATGCTCCGACAGATAGGAGTGGAGGGTATCGTAACCGCCCTTCACGATGTGCCGAACGGAGAAATCTGGACGGTGGAAGCGATAAACGACCTGAAGCAGTATATCGAATCGTACGGCATGCGCTGGTCGGTAGTAGAAAGTCTTCCGGTATGCGAGGCTATCAAATACGCAGGACCGGAGCGCGAGCAGCTGATAGAAAACTATAAGGTGAGCCTTGCCAATCTGGGCAAGTGCGGTGTAAAGACCGTGTGCTACAACTTCATGCCGGTAATAGACTGGGTACGAACCGATTTGCAGCATCCTTGGCCCGACGGCAGCAGCTCGCTGTACTACGACCGTGTGCGCTTTGCTTACTTCGATACACGCATCCTGCAACGTGAGGGAGCCGAGAAGGACTATACGGAAGAAGAGTTGCGCAAGGTGGCAGAGCTGGACAAGGTAATTACCGAAGCAGAAAAGGATGAACTGGTAGATGCTATCATCGTGAAGACACAGGGCTTCGTGAACGGCAATATCCGTGAGGGCGACAAGAATCCGGTAGCTATCTTCAAGCGTCTGCTGTCGCTCTACGACGGCATCGACCGTGATGCACTGCGCGAAAACATGCGCTATTTCCTTTCGGCCATCATGCCGGTGTGCGAGGAGTACGGCGTAAACATGTGTGTGCATCCAGACGATCCTCCTTTCCAGATTCTGGGACTGCCGCGTATCGTGACCAACGAAGAAGATATCGACTGGTTCCTCCGCGCGGTAGACAATCCGCATAACGGTCTGACCTTCTGTGCAGGTTCGCTCAGCGCTGGCGAGCATAACGATACGCGCGAGCTGGCAAAGAAGTTTGCCAAGCGTACTCACTTCGTACACCTGCGCAGTACGGCTGCCATGCCGAGAGGTAACTTCATCGAGAGTTCGCACCTGTCGGGACGTGGTCACCTCATCGACCTGATCCGCATCTTCGAGCAGGAAAATCCGGGACTCCCCATGCGTGTGGACCACGGCCGCATGATGCTGGGCGACGAGGACAAGGGCTATAATCCCGGTTACTCGTTCCACGGCCGCATGTTGGCGCTGGCTCAGGTAGAGGGCATGATGGCGGTGGTAGAAGACGAGCTGAAACGTGGTGTCACACTCTGAAACCGTCTGCAAAAGATGATGATCTTTCGCTGAAATCTGTACAAAAAATAATAATTCCTCGCAACTATATACTTTATTGTACCAACGGTTTTGTATAATTGCTGGTTTACCCAGTCATGTATAATGAACAAAGTTCATTTAATTAAAGTTTTGTCTTTTCAGTAGCACAACTCTTTACTCAGTAACAAAACTGTTGGTACTTTCTTTTTTCCAGAATACAAAGTTCTTTCCTCCGTTTTCTAATTCAAATCTCACAAGAAATTCATTCACTACATCAGTTTCATAAATAGACACAAGTCCTGATGACAATTCTATGTCTTTGATAAATTTGCAATTTCTCTCAAGAAACTGCATAACTTCACCCATATCTCATTTGAATAATCAGCAGTATAAGAAATTTCATTCTTACCGAAATATTCACGAAGAATTTCTCGGAGTCCTGAATTTCCTACATTATCTGAAAAGCATGAGCCTATGGGGTGAAGTTCTATAGATTCTGTAAGTACATGGTGTTTCATATTCTATTGATTTATAGAATATGTATTGATTATTTATATAAATAATTAAATTCTTTCTATATAAAATGTATTTGTATTTAACCAACCAGATGCACCAGTCCATAAATCAGGTGATGATGGTAAATTACCTGATAAATAATTATTATAGGACGAATTCCATCTTACTTGATATGGGTATGGTTTTATACTAGATGAATCATAATAAATTTGTATAGCTGATATGCTTGGTTGTCCATTACCATTAGGATATACATATTCAGTTTTTAAACCATTTGATTGTTTTAACTCAATTTTTTCATTCGTGCAATTAGTTAAATATAATATTGCCCTAAAATAATCTATAATATTATAGTTAATCATTACAGGTGGTATATTTTTTACTATGTCATTATATTTAACTAATTGGTTATCTTCGTATGACGTTAATTTTGTCCTATCTGCACCCATAGTAACAGCTCTTGCTTTTGTACAACATTTATTCGTATCTACACTTCCACTATAACCTAATTTTGATTTTGCTTCGCCTTCTGTAGCGATACCGTTTGTTCCTGTAGCCATAATATCTATTTTTAATTGTTTGATAAATTATACAGAAGGAATATATCCAATTTCAGAAAAAACAAGAAAATTCATCAACTAATGATTTTTTAACATTTAAAATGCAATTTCCGTAATGTTGCGAGTATAATTCCATTGAAATTGAAAACAATAAATAGAGAATTATATGATAACATTCCACTCATTACTTCACATGATTGATACTCTGCATACCGAGGAGGATTGCAGAGTATATCTGGAGAATATGCGGTGGAATGGAAAGCCTATTTGTCCTCATTGCGGTTCAATATCTGAACATCATTATAAATTGACTAAGGATGGAAAGTTTGAAGGTCTTTATAAATGTAAGGATTGCCGTTGCCGATTTACTGTGAGACAAGGAACTATGTTTGAAGGCTCCAACCTCCCATTGAAAAAATGGTTCTATGCTATTTATCTGTTCTTGTCACATAAAAGAGGCATCAGTAGTTGTCAATTGGCACGTGATATTAATGTGACACAGAAAACTGCATGGTTCATGCTGCATCGTATTCGTTACAATGTAAAGGATGATGATGCAAACTTCAATGATATGACACAAGTTGATGAAACATATATTGGTGGAAAGACAAAACGCAACAGGGGTGGACAAGGTCGAAGCACTAAACAGAAAACACCTGTAATGGGACTACTTTCTGATGGCTTGGTTTATGCAAAAGTTATCAAAAATGCAAGTTCTAAAGTTTTGCTTGGTGTTATTGATGAACTTGTCAGAAAAGGTTCCACTGTTATTTCTGATAGTTGGAGTGGCTACAACAAAGTCAAAAATGAATACATACACGAGGTTGTTGAACACAGCTTAGGAATATATGTAAATAAAGATGGATTTCATACCAATTCTATTGAAGGCTTTTGGAGCCAACTTAAACGTGGTATTATAGGTATCTATTATTTGGTAAGTCCAAAGCATTTGCCCAAATATTGCAAAGAGTTCGTATTTAGATACAACACTCGCAAAGAGAGCGACAGCAACAGATTTAATGCGTTCTTACAACAAAATACAGAACGTCTATACTATGGAGAACTTTTAATGAAACCTGAATGGTTGCCAATAGTATAATTGATTAAACAAAAGGAACTCCACGGTGGGGTGGAGTCCCTAAATGGATTAGAACAAATCAAAAACCTGTTCTACAAGTTTCTTGATAACTATTCTTATCAAGAACTTTATCAATTTCTCTTTCGTTTTTCTTTTCATAATCTTCTATTTTGAAGGTTATAAATTCACGTAGAGATTATTTTAAGGATAGTTTGAAAATCAATGATTTTTGGACTATCCTTTTAGCATTATATAAAATCAACCTACTTAAATTTCATGATTTGCAGTGGGTATATGTTAAATAAATAAAAGTCCAATCACATTTCTTTGTGGTTGGACTTTTTTATGTTTATAACATTAATATCAGATGTAATATCTGTTATGGAAAGGTTCTGGAGACCAACAAAAAAGTGGAGAAACCAAAATGGAATCTCCACTTTTATTTTTGTCTTGTATGAATAGTTTTATATTGCTGCATTGGCAAGTTTTTGTTGCAATTTTAAAAATCTGCTTGCTTGTTTCGGCGTTAACTCACCTTGTGCACTGGTTAATTTTTCTGATAATGATTGTGCTTTCTCTAATAACGAAGCATATTCAGTAAGTGCTGATGTATCACCATTTTGTGCCTTTTTGTAGAATTTGATATATTCATCAATATATTTCTCATACTCATCCAATGTACTATCCCAGTCATTAGATGAATCATTATTTGTTATTGAGTTATTTTCTATACTTACATCTTTTGTGTCCTCTGAATCGGTACTTTTAGATTCATTTAATGATGACAGAATTCTAAATTTAACAGGCTTATTTTCTATATCTATTTTTAATTTCAATGTTCCTGTTTCATCAGTATTAAGTTTTAATAAAGGTTCTATATCTTCATAATCAGTACCATACCATCCACTATCACCTGGTTTCAATGTTTGTATTACATTGTTTTCTTCATCAAGTAATTCAAATCCAAAATTAACTATAATTTCTTCCCCATTATTACCATACCACGTACCATATCTAAATTCACCCGATTTAGGATTAAACGCAAATTCATTTGATGTACGTTTTAATTCAACATTAACAATGTTATTAATACCTTCTTCAATTACTTTGTAGTTTTTATCAACAACCTCATAAAATTCTTTTAGGTCGCCTTTTACATTAGTAGTTTCAGGTTTTAATGAAACTACATTGTTTCCACCACAACTCATAAGAAGAGCTGTAAGACCAAACATTAAAATATTTTTTCTCATAACTATTATATGTTTTGTCTTCCCAGCCCACCAAAGAAGATGTTTATATATGGAAGTGTGAGAGCTGTAACTCGTCTATCGGAAAGGCTCTGGAAAACCGTAGGAGTAGAAAAGCAACATACTCCCACACCATATTTGTAGATACGATGCGGGATATTGTTAACTTATTCTTCTCCTTAAAATTTTCCAGATTTTATCCGAAAGAATCAGTTAAACACCTTTGTGCTATTTGCACATTGCAAAGATAAGTAAATTTTGCAATATGATATTACAATATAGTATAATTAATTTGTAAGGCAATAACAAACTCGGCTACGGCAATAGCCGAGTTTGATAAAGTTTTCTATTTATTTAACCAATCACAACAGAAATAAGGTTTACAATTCTGATAATATACCAGATAATTCGAAGGATAAGCAAGATACATTTAAGTATCATTTCAAATGATATGTTATTCTTTTTCATGCTTTTAGTGCTGATGATGTGACATTAGCATAAATATGTATCTTGATACTTTTTCTGTTATTAGATAGTTTTGTAAATAGAAGTTAATTTATTGACTTGCTAAAAAGGCGGCATTTCATTACGAAATGCCGCCTTTGATTTAATCAGGCTATTATTAAAAAGACAAAAATTCTAATTAAATGTACTACGTTCATTATACATGACTGGGTAAACCAGTTATTATACAAAACAGTTGGTACAATAAAGTATATAGTTGCGTAATTCCTGCCCATGTTTTTCCTAAAATGTGCTGATGTTTTTTAGGGGAAAGGTGGGCAGGAATATAGAGTATAAAAAAGGATTGCGTGTAGACGAAATCCTTATCTGAAAGTGAGAATTTGCCGGAGAACGGATATTATCCCGCCTGGCAAAACCCAAAGCAGCCGGATTCTTTGTTTTCCACAGAGAGTCCAGCTACTTTTTATTTGTTAGGAGGAAGGAGCGGTCGAACGGTTTGCAGAGTTCCTGTGAAAAATGATGCTTTTATGTGAGTTCGATATAAAATCAAAAAATAGCAAGTTGTCCGTTATTGACAAAATTTACGTCAATGGTGGGTTTCTTTTCAAAAAAGCAGTATGTTGCGATAGCCGACAATGAATTTGCAATAAAGTTATTAAAAGAACGATGTCTGGAATGTTCAATCTGCGTAATGTTCTTTAGTTCATCGTTGAGCGTTTCAATCAAAGCTCTTTTTCTGAGCAGAATCTTGTCGGCTATACTCATCAGGGAATTCTTCATATTGTTTTTGATCTTGATGACAAGCTGTATGCCGTTAAGGAAAAGATTCTCGAACAGTTCCTGCCCGATATATCCCTTGTCGGCACATAATTTTCCCTTTATGTTTTTCAGGAGCTTGCCTTGTTTCAACGGCTCGCTGTTATCCATATTTCCGGGAGTGAATATGAAATTCAGGATTTCGCCCTTTTCGTTGATTATCAGGTGCAATTTGAATCCGAAGAACCATCCCGTTGAACTTCTCCCACGCTCGGTAAGCCCCTCAAATGACTTGTGATTCAATATACGTTGGTTGCGGCAGACACGCAGGACTGTAGAATCGACAAAACTGATGCTGGTACATGTCCCCAACAGGATTTTCTTAATGAAAATGCTCAGAGGAAGCAGTACTTCCTTCTCCAGTTCTACAAAACGGTTATAGGACACCAGGCGCGTAAACAGGTGTTTCAGGTGTTTGCATACATATTCCTTGTAATAATGCTTGAGGCAGCGGAAACCGCCGGAGTGGAACAAAATGAGAATAATCATAATCTCTGCATCGCTCATACGGTTGGACTTGTTACGATGTCTGGCTTTCTTATCTTCAATCATATATTTTTCCTGTCGCAACGCAAATTCCTTGCAAAAATCATTGGCATACAATAAATTTCTGTAATTTCAGACTCTGAGAACATAGCGGTAATTGTTTAAATGTTATAATTGGTCACTATAAATTTAAGACTTTTATTGCTATGTCGCTAATTTTCAATGAAATATTTATTCGCTTATATCGAAATCGCGTTAAATTATAATGTTATGAAAAGAATTATTTTTAGTGTTTTTATTCTTTATGCTTATGTAGGCTTTGCATCGTGTGGCGGTTTGTTACAAAAGACACCATTCAAAAAGTCTATGGAGGCGACCATGGAATCTGTGAGTGTTAATGAACAGAATCAAGTGAATGCTTTTTTACAAGAGCTATATGACAAATACGTTTTCTGGAACGATGAGGTTGGTAATTTTGAAGATGTTGTAGAACATTTTTCCCAAAAGATTCTTACTGAATTGCGTAAGGCATATGAATATGAATATGATGGTAGCGGCTACGCAGTTTGGCTTTTTCGTACTGGCGCGCAGGATGGTCCAGAAGATAAATCTAAGGTAACATCTATATTGATAGAAGGGGATGATTGGTATACTGTATTTTTCAGCGATATGGGTCTCAAAGGGAGTTGCCGTTTTCAAGCAAAATTGGTTGACGGGAAAGTTTTTGTTTCTGAATTTGAAAATGGATCTATGAAATAGTAATCGCTTTCATACTTGTCCCTCGTATTTATGGAATATATACGGTTTTGTTAGATGCTTTTGGTGGCTAAGAAAGAGTTGTATAGACAAGTAGTTCTATGATGCTGGTTTTAAAACCCATACCATAAGCAACGTGAGTGCGACATATAATCAAAAGATAGTAAGCTGCCCGTCATTGATAAAGTTTACTTCAATGGCGGGTTGCTTTTCAAAGAAACAATAGACTACGATTACTGACAATGAGTTGGCAATGAAATTGCTGGAAAAACGATTTCGTGAGTGTTCTATCCTTCAATCATGTATTTATCCTCTTGCAATGCAAATTCATTGCAAGAATCATTGACCATACAATAAATCTCTGTAATTTTAGACTTTGAAACATAGTGGTAATTGCTTAAATGTTATAATTGAGTACTATAAATTTAGTGATTTTATCGCTATGTTTCTAATTATCAGTAAAATATATTTATCGCTTTCTGAACTCACGTTACTTCTGGTTGTTCAGCAGCTCGCTAGTCTTGTGCATTCTTCTATATTACTACTGTGACGTACTTGCTTCAGCATTACTCTTCGAATTGTTTCAACAGCTCCTTGCACCTTTGTACATGCTTTTTATACTGAAACAGCGTGTTTGCAATGGCGAGAATAATGAAAACAATACCCGATACGGTGATGAGCTGAACGGCAGCGAGGTTTTCTGCACGGGCATACAGATGCATAAAGATATAGGTAAGCATCACGATCAGAGGAATAATGCTTCCGATGAGCGCCCAGTCATAGAACTTGCGATAGCCGGCAATTTTTTCCGTCACCGTCCGTACATCGTCGTTCAGCAGATCGTCCATTCCCAGTTTCCGGCTGACCCACAGGCTGATTCCCAGGTCGGCCAGCGCCCATAGCGATACCAGTATTCCGAACAGTATCGGAAAATTCGTATTCAGGCAGATAATCATAACCGCAGGTATAGTCAGTATATCGAGCCACATTCTGCTTTTGATTTCCTTGCTGACAGCCAGTGCAGGCTGCTTTCTGATAGATTTGAAAAACTTTTCGTTCAGAGTATCCTGTTTTTTCAGCTCCTTCTTGAGTGTGTTGTATTCCGATTTCAGAATCTGAAGTTCTTGTTCAATATCAATTTCCATACGATTCTTTTTTTAGATGTTAGACATTTTTTTCAACAGCTCCTTGATGCGGACCAACTTGAATGAGACGTTTTTGACAGAAATACCTAGGATAGCGCCAATCTCGTCGTAACTCAGGCCTTCGAGCCACAACAGGACAACGCTTCTGTCAACCAGTCCCAATGCGTTGATTCGTGCATAAAGTTGCTTTATTTGCAGATTTTTTTCAAGATTGCTGCTAGTGTGGAGGTCGATACCTAAAGTCAGCCGTTCCTGTTCTTTCTTCTGTTTGTTGTGGAAGTTGATACAGTAGTTCAGGCTGACACGATAGATCCAGGTTTTTATGTCACTTTTTCCTTTAAAGGCATCAAAGCCCTTCCACAGTCTGACCAGAATTTCCTGGTACAGATCGTTTACCTCGTCTGTATTGTCTGAAAACATGTGGCAGACGGTGTAAATAGTCCGTTCATACATTCGGATGATTTCCGTAAATTGCTGTTCTTTCGTATCCATTTTATTTCTTGTTTCTATTTGTTAGACCGTAAACCGGCTTAAAAACTATACGCTTGCAGCAATTTTTTTATTTTTTGAAGCAAACAGTTGTTTGATGGTGAGGAATAATACCGGGTAAAGATATGAAAAAAAGTCGGTTAGAGTTCGTGGAGCATTACGATTTGTAGTCTGTGGCAGCTACTTTTGGTAGCAGCACGATAAGGGAATGGAAGGAGTGTTACTTCCTTGAATAAAAACTTCTATCTGTCAATGTAAAGAATTTTAAAAAGGCGTATCTTTGTGTATATGAAAAATGGATTTTTTTCTTTGGTTTGGAGATGTCGTAAAATAAAGTAAATGGTTTTTTATAATAAATAATTTATGTAAAGATGAAAAAGTATCTATTGTTCTTGTTTTTTGTTGTTTCCCATCTCTGGGCTCTAGCAGATGGAGAATGGGCGCTTGTCGGTTTGAAATATGTTATTCATAAGACTGATAACAATTGTACGGGCGAGTTTCATAATGGGATGGCTATTGTACAGGACGCTTGGAATGAACAAGGGTATTACGATGCCGGAGCTTCGCAGCTTTATGGAGCTATCGATACCTCTGGAAAGTTAGTTATACCGTGCATATACCAGTCGATGACCGATTTCATAAATGGCTTTTCTGTGGTAGAAAAGGATGGTAAATACGGTATTCTTAATACGCGGGGAGGATTTATCCTTCCACTGGTTTATACTTCTATCGAACAGGATGAAAACATACAGGGACTTTATGTGGTGAAACAGGATCAGAAGGAAGGTCTTTTTTACAATGGACAGATGATTTTTCCTTTAGGACAGTATGAGAAAATAAAATCGGATCATTTTCCCTTTGTAGAATATACTTATAATAATAAAGATTATACCTATAACTTTTATACCAGTCAGACCATGGAGTCCCATCCTTTGTATCTGTTTGGGCATGCTATCTTTTCTACATCAGAAAGACAATATTATACCTTGAAAGGTGAACCCGTAAATATGCAGAAGGCTTCGGTCAGCAGTAAGGGGATTCAGTTATTTAGAGATGAAAAGACAGGGCTGTATGGCTTCCGTCAGGCTTCGACCGGGAAGGTAGTGGTGCAGCCCAAGTATACGATAGTGGATTATGACATCTGGATTGGTGACGTAATGGTGGGCAGGTTAGATTTTGACCATCCGTATGTGATTATTAATGCTTCAGGACAAGAGATTCCATTTCAGTCGGCAAAGCCGATTACTTCAGTTTTTGGCAATAGTGGAATAGGATATCTGACTGGATGCGATGATAATTCGAATACCGGCTTGTTTTCCTATACCGGAAAGGTTGTGCTGGAACCGCGTTATGTGTATGTAAACGAGGCTATACACTTGGGACCTGACTGGTATGTATACGCCGACAGTTCACAGCCATATACATATAATGTACGTTGGAATAAGTCATTCCCGGGACTTTCAAATCCTTCGGATGTAGGCAACGGGATATTGCTGCTGTGGAATAGTGAACGGAAAATGAGTTACTATGTGGATTTGAAGACTGGTAAGCAAATTGGCGGTTATTTTGAGAATGGTGAACCTTTTCGCGGAGGACTGGCTAAAGTAAACGATAACGAGTTTATCAATACGCAGGGAAAGGTCGTGCTCAATCTGTCTGATTTGAATAGTATCGGCGATTGTTTTTCGGAAGGAGTGATTCTTGCCGAGAAGTATGATCACGGAAAAGTACATGGATACGTTTATAACCCTATGGAGAAAGGAAAATATGCTTACAATCAGAAAGATGCTTCTGCATGGACAATCACTAAGTGGATGGCTGAAGGTGACCAGTTGCAGCTGAAAAAGAACTTCGGTGAAGCAAAAGATTTTTATTATCGTGTCATGATGAACGATCCGAAGAATGTGCTTGCCGCCATGAATTATGGATATTGCATCTATCAGTTAGGTCATTATGATGAAGCGCTGGAGGCTTACTCCATAGCACTCGATCTGGAGCCGGACAATGCTATGGCTCGAAAGAATTATAATATCATAAAGGGTGAAATAGAGAAGCGTAAGACCACTCAGCAAGAGCAGGCAGAATCGCCTACATCAAATAATATCTGGGGAGCCTTGGCTAATTTTGGCAATATGATTTTGCAGACTTATGCGGCTGTCAATGGCTATTCGGCTAGTTCACAAGACGGATTGATGGATTATTCATTTACGGATACAGATTCGTCTGTTTCTTCCGGTAGCAGTAGTGGTCAGGGAATGAGTACTTCTACCTATCAGAGTATTTATTCCAGATGGGAACGTCAGGCTAAATCGAATTATGAGTCGTTGACACTTCTGGGAGGAAAATATACGAGTCGGAATGGCGATAAGAGTGGAGTTACCGGAGGTAACTGGAATACAGCTCAGTATACGCAGTTGAAACGACTCTTGCGTGAGGCGCAGAGAGAAATGCATAAAACTCGTAGCGAAGCGGCACGCAATGGGGTGAATATTCCGCAGTCGAAGTGGGAAACCGCTACTGTTTCATATTAAAAATGGCTACAGATGCTCCTAATCGTACGGAAGCTCTTCGTCTGGTAATCGACGAACGTCGTCGTGAGTTTGCTATGCTGGGTGCTCCCCGTCTGATAGACTTGAAGCGTCTGAACCGTGAAGACTGGTTCCGTAAAGATATCGTTCACACTGCCGACGGTGAGACCTGGACATTGCCAGCCAACGATTTGCGCTACATTATGCCAGTTCCGCAGACTGTTCTCGATTTTAATCCGGATATGCCGCAATACGAACGTTGATTCTTGATGCACCAAGAATAACTTGTATTAAGGCCGAAATAAATACTTTATAAGATTCCCCTTGCCATGCCGACCGGATGGTGAGGGGAATTTTTTTTTCATCTTGGGCGAGATATTATTCCGCCTTTTTTTATGGATCGGAAGGTGAAAATACAATGTGTCAGCATGAATACCTTATTTTGTACTTTTTATGCAATATGTGTTTAAAGTATGTAAAATATAACTGTTGTTTACTTTCTTCTTGCTAGTTCTAAAGTTATGCAAAGAGGTGGTTGTTGCTTACATTATGATTTATAAATGCTGTTATTTGTGTATTTATTTCTAAGTATTGTGCTTACATGGTGTAAAAATGTTTATTTAGATGAATATTTTTTATATAAAATTAGTTTAAAATAAAAATATCTATTTATATTTGTGGAAACAATAAAAATGGTTTGCGATTATGGAACGTATATGGATTAATTGGAAAGACAATTGCAGAAAGGCATTGTCCTCTGTTGTGGCATTTTTGCTGGTTTTGGTAATGTATGGATGTTCTGGTAATTCTTCTGATGAACCCGAGTCAGAAATGCTGGTCTTGAACGCTACTTCACTCCTGATTGAAGCGGATGGAGCAGATGTAACAGAATTTACTGTAACAAAAGGTAATCAGGATGTAACTGCTGCTGCAGAAATCTTGCAGGATGGAAAGGTTTTTTCTGGAACTCGCTTCTATACAGATACTGAAGGTGAATATAAATTCTCAGCTCGCTATAACGGTGAAACTTCTGCTGAAATTGTAGTACGTGCTACCAAATCGGAAAATCTCGTTATGCCTGCCGATCCGGAACCGGAGCGTTATGAAGGATTTGTGAAACGTGTACTGTTATTGCAGGCTACAGGTACCTGGTGTGGATTTTGTCCGCTTGTAATGAGTGGAATCAAGACATACGGTGAAACGTATTCAGACGGGCTGGCTGTCTTCTCAGCTGCTCATGCTTCGTCTTCTACTATTAAAGATTTGATGGAAACTAATGCTAGCCGAATGGTCCTTAATTGGCTGGGTATATCCAGCTTCCCCACATTGAACGTCAATATGATACCGGGCAAAACTGTTTCTTATGTTTCTGAAGGAAATGTGGGTGAACAGAATGCCGGACTTATCAGACAGGCAGTAGAAGAATATACAGCAAAGGATGCCAAAAGTGCTATTGCGGCTGTAGTACGTGCTGATAAGGCTTCTAATAAGGTAGAGGTTGAAGCTAAGATAAAGATAGCCGAAGGTGGCAGTTACCGTGTGGCTGCTTGGCTGCTTGAAGATGGTATTTTGGATAACAGTCAGCAAAATTATACAGATTTGACGGATGATTTCTCTACACACAACAATGTATTGCGTCAGTCAAGCGCATCGCTTGCTTTCGGTGATAAGCTGGGTGATTCACTTCCGGCAGGTTCTACAGAAGACTATTCATGCAGTTTTACACTGTCATCCGAAAAGATGGATAACTGCCGTGTGGTTATCATGGTTACAGCTCCGCAGGATGGCGTGTTTGCTGTAGACAATGTAGTGATGTGTCCGCTTAATGATAAGGTTGGATTTGAGTACAAATAATAAGCTGTATGCGATATCTGTTTTTAAAAATACAGCTCTTGTTGTTTGTTCTCTGTGCAATGGCTTCCTGTAGTGACAGCAATGATGAACCGACTGTACAGGAACCGTTTCTGGAAATAACTCCATCGGGGGGAGAGGAAATCTCCTCCGAGGGAGGTAAGCTGACACTTACGGTAAAAAGTAATGTTGACTGGGAAGTGACGAGCAACCAGTATTGGTGCAAGGTGACTGCCGGAGATGCATTGACAGGCAATCAGACACTCAATTTGGAAGTCGAGGAGAACTTGTCGCAAAATTCTCGTCAGGCTACACTCAGTTTTACTTATTCTGCTACGGACGGATCTCATACCAGTGAGGTAACTGTGCTTCAGAAAGGACAGGAGTTTGTTGCAGGAGGAACTTACAAGATTCCCGTGGTGTTTCATGTATTGTATTCCAACCGGAACATGCCTACACAGTATGTTCGTGAAGGACACTTGCAGACAGTGCTCGATGAGGTGAATAAACTGTATAGCGAGTGCAGTCAGGATCTGAAACTGGAATTTGTCATGGCAACAGTCGATCCGGATGGTAATCTGATGGAAGAACCGGGAGTGGACCGTATACCTTGGGCTTCTATTCCTATTGATTGTGAAAAGTTCATGTCTAGTTCAGATGATAAATATCTCGACCTGATATGGAATCCGGATGAGTATATGAATATTATGTTGTATAAATTCAGTAATAGTGCCATTGCCGGTATTGCACAGTTCCCCTTCCTGCTGGCGCCAGATTATTTGGAAGGTTGTGAAATCTGGACAGGAGGAGCGCTCTCTCAGGAAAACCTGAATCGTCCGCAGTGCATATCAGTGAATAGTGACTATGTATACAACATGGTTTCGCTGACACCTGAAACACCTGATGGTGACGATGGATGTGTAGCTATGACCATAGCGCACGAACTGGGACATTATCTGGGATTGCGTCATGTCTTTTCTGAATCTCTTTGGGGATGCCGTGATACTGATTACTGCGATGATACTCCTACCTACGACAGATCTGCTTACGAAAAGCTGGTAGCTACCTATTTGGGCACTTCCAACTTTAAAGATTATTTGGATGAACTGATACAGAGAGAGAGTTGCACCGACGGTAGCGTATTCGTATCGGACAATATTATGGATTACTCTATTTCGTACTCCAATAAGTTTACGTCCGATCAGGCTGAACGCATACGTTATATTCTTGAAAAAGGTGTATTCGTTCCCGGTCCTAAAAACAGAACGAATGAAACCAAGTCGAGAAGTATCGGAAAGCTTGATTTACCTATGACTATAATGAAATGAGAAAATGTTATTAATAAAAAATTGCTTATGAAAAAGTTTATGAAATGGATGCCGATATCTATGATGATATTGGGTAGTATGTTTATGTTTGCTGCATGTAGTGACGATAACGAACCTACAACACCGGAAGAACCCGGAACAGAAACTCCCGGAGCAAAGGTCAGCATTCAGTTGGGTTATGAAAGTATTGAGGTAGAAGCTGCCGGAGGTTCTGCTGAAGTTACTTATACGCTGAAAAATGCAGGTACAAACCCGAAAATAAGCGGAACTTCTGATCAGGACTGGATTACAGACATTCAGGCTGCCGACGGTAAGGTTACTATGTCTGTTGCTGCAAATACTGAAACTGCAGACCGTACAGCTAAAGTAACATTGACTTATTCTGATGATGAGAAAAATGCTGCATCTGCCGAATTGACCGTTACACAGGGAGCTAAGGCAGAAGAAAAGTTCACTATCACAATTCCTGGAGAATGTGGTTCTACATGGATTCCGTTCGAAATCCAGCCAAAAGACCAGTCAGCTCAATACTTCCTTAACATTCGTCCGGCTGAAGAAATGGAAGGATTTGTAAGTGATGAGGCTTTGTTTAACTCCGATATGAGTACATACCAGCAACTGGCAGATCAGTACGGAATGTCTCTAAATGATGTATTGATAGCAACAGGAGCCCTTGTAAGCGGTCCGATGGAAGATTATCTGTTTACTAAATTGTCACCGTCTACTGAATATTGTATCTATTGCTACGGAGTAGAAAACGGAAAACTGGTTGCTCCTGTATCAAAGGTTAACGCTGCTACAACTGCTGCTGCACCGGTAGATAACCAGATTACTATTGATGTAACTAATAAAATAGCATCTTCTGTAGCATTCACTGTAAAAGTTACTACATTCGATGCTTATGCTTTGGATATATTCGATGGCAGTGCAAGCGATGCTGAAATTGAATCTGCTCTGATGGGAGAAGATGTAAGTATTTATGCTGGTAATCAGCAATTATCACTCAATACTGCTTTGGAAGTAGGTAAGGAATATGCTATTGCTGCTATCGGACGTGCTGGCAATACAGCAACAACTAAGTTGGTTGTTACTAGATTTACAGCAGAAGAAGGTCAGGTGGTTGAAAACTTGACTTTGGACATGACAGCATTGGCATTTGATGGTGATGAACTTGCTGCACATTTGGGCGTAGATGATTTGAAAGGCAGACCGATTTTGTTCAATAACATCGAAACTAACGGTACTTATACACTTACTTATCCGGTAACAGTTGAAGAATTGGCCGATTTGAGAAAGCAAGTTGAAGAACAAAATCCGGGTGAAGAAATTACTGATGAAACTCTCTATGCTGTAATTTTGAATGCTTTTGCTGCTTATAGTTCTCCAGATAGACAGTCATTGTGGCTTGCTTCAGAAGGTAGTTGGGTAGTGCTTAGTATGACAATTGATGAGGCTCAAAAGAATTATAAAGTTGGATCAGTTGATATTGAAGTAAATGAAAATACTTACTCACCAGTTGAAGAAATTGACAAGTATTTGGATTTGAATACTTCGAAAGTTCTGTTTAAGAAAGCTGGTAACCTTGATGTTAAAGCTGCCGCAGCTGCTGTCAAGAAGTACTTGGATAAGAAGTATACATTTAAGACTTCTATCGAATCTCAGTCAATGATTAAATCAATGAAAAAATAATCTTTTGGGATATTACTTGCATGGCTTTGTCCGGAATGTTTCTGGACAAAGTTCATAAGAGAAGATAAGGAAAACGTTCCGTCAGGCTTATAAGGCTTGGCGGAACGTTCTTTTTTATGTACTCATAGGTATACAGGTCGTGAGAAAAGATCTGTAATAGTTTCTTCACACGAATCACACGGTTTCTTTACATCGCGTTTATGTGGGTGTAATACCCGGCTTTTACTTTTGTTGCGTCAATTTAGAAACACTTAACTAAAGAATATGATGACAACAAAATTTAAACAGTTCTTATTGTTTTTTATGGTCTTGCTGCTTTTGGCAGGACAAGTGATGGCTCAGGACAACCGGGCTGTCATTTCGGGTATTGTAACCGATGAAACCGGAATGGGGGTTATCGGAGCTGCTATTCAGGTAAAGAATGAATCAACCGGATTTAATACCGGTTCTATTACAAATGAAAATGGTGAATATACCATCAAGCAGTTACCGCTGGGTGGACCATACAGTATAACGGTAACTTACGTAGGCTATGGCGATCAGAAGAAAACTGGATATACACTGAATCAGGGAGATTTGCTCCGACTGGATTTTCAGTTGAAAGAAGAGAGTGTAGTGATGGAGGCGGTAGAAGTAGTTGCAAATTCATTGAAGAATACTATTGCCACTACCGGAGCTGCTACTTCCGTTACGGAACGCGACCTGGCAAAGCTTCCTGTAAACGGACGTAACTTTACTTCGCTGGTAGATCTTTCTCCACTTAGTACCGGCTCCAGCCTGTCAGGACAGCTTGCATCGTCTACCAACTATACCATCGACGGTATGACGGCAAAGAATCCGACTTCGGGAGGTAGTACGACAAGCCGAAACGGTGTGCCGTATGCTATTTCTATGGAGGCTATCCGTGAGTTTAAGGTGGTAACCAATCAGTACGATGTGACCAACGGACGTGCCGGAGGTGGTACGGTGAGTACAGTTACCAAGTCGGGTACCAATACGCTGACCGGTAGCGCGTTTACTTTTGCCCGTGCCAACTGGTTGTCCAGCCCGTATGATATCCGCGGAAACAAGCGCGACAATGACTTCTCTACTTATCAGTTTGGTGCTTCACTGGGAGGTGCGCTGGTAAAAGACCGTGCTCACTTCTTCATTGCATGGGATCATCAGGCAGACTCTCGTCCGCTGTATATTGCCGATATCCAGAGTGCTGCCGATGAAAAACGTTATAGTCTGACCACAGACGTACGCGACCGTTTCTTACAAATTGCACGCGATAAATATGGAGTATCATCCAATCCTCAGTTTGGTGCTTTCGATAAGAAGCAAAGCACTGATGCCGTATTTGCCCGTTTAGACTGGCAGATCAATGCTACCAATCTTTTGACGTTTACAGATAACTTTGTAAACGATATGAATAATCTGGGATTGGGGGACAATACCTCTATCTGTCTGTACGAAACTTATGGTAATGTACATTCGCTGAACAACAGTGCCATGGCTACCTTGCGTTCGGTAGTAGGTCCGAAAGGAACCAATGAACTGAAGTTGCAGCACCTTTATACGCTGGAAGAATCTATGCCGGGCGATGAGTTGCCTTCTTCCAATATTCCCCGAGCTATTGTCAGCAATGTAGAATCTCAGATTGACGGTAAGACGGCTACTACCAGCATTCAGTTGGGAGGACAGCGTTATTGCCCTGAAAACTTCTACAATCATGTGCTTCAGCTTGTCGATAATTTCTACTACAATACAAACAAAATCAATTATACGTTTGGAGTAGACATGATGTATACACACATGAACTCACGCTATGGTAGTGAAACGAACGGACGTTTCTACTTCAACGGACTGGACGCTTTCGACAATCTGGAACCGTACCGTTACGTTCGTGAACTGTATCTTACTCCCGACGACCGTGTGAAACAAAACATTCTGAATGCCGGTGCTTATGCACAGTTGCAGACTAAGCTTTTCCCGGGATTTGAACTGATTGCCGGCTTGCGTCTGGATAATGCTACTTATTTCAACAAGGGTACGTTCAATCAGACTGTATACGATGAATTGGGATTGAGAACAGACAATGGCTTGTCTACTTTCCAGGTTCAGCCGCGTTTGCAGTTTACCTGGGATATCAATGACAAACATAAAGATATCATCCGTGCCGGTGCTGGTATCTTTGCTTCCGATATCAACAACTATGCCATGATCAACAACATGGTGTTCGACGGTACACGTACTGCTTCGCTGGATATTACACTTGACAAAACAGCTTCCAACTATCAGGAAATGCTGAACCTCATCCGTCCGGATTTCCCTTCGTACCGCAAGGATCCGTCTACAGCACCGGGAGCCGAACTTTTCAATAACCCGAATGTGGAAAAACTTTCTACCATTAACATGAATGGTGCTGACTGTAAGGTGCCGGTTATCTATAAGGCTAACCTCTCGTATACACATTTCTTCAGCGACCGTCTGAAAATGAGTGTAGCCGGATATATGACACTGGGACGCAACAACTATATGTATGTAGACCGTAACATGGTGGATGAACCGTACTTCCGTATCGCTTCCGAAGGAAACCGTGGAGTGTATGTCCCTGCAAATACTATCGACGATAAAGGGGTAGCCGACTGGAAAGAGAGCAGAAAGAGCGACAAGGTAGGACGTGTGCTTGAAATGGTAAGTGAAGGTAAGGTTAATCAGTTTGCTTTCGTTATCGACGGTACATGGCGTTATTTCAAGGATGGAGAACTTTCATTCAGCTATACATGGAACGATACAAAAGACAATACTTCTTACAACGGTAACGTGGCAAACTCGGCTACACGTTCTCAGATGGTTGTAGACGATCCGCGTGATTTGAGCCAGATGAGCTATTCAAGCAATCAGTTCCGTCATAAAGTGGTAGTATATGGTACAGCTCCTACTTTCTGGGGAATCAGTGTGGGTGCACGCTTCTCAGGTATCGGCGGTACACGCTATTCACTCATCGTAGGTGGAAATGTGAACGGTGACTTTGTCGATTCAAATGATTTGGCTTATATTTACGATCCGAACGATCCGAATACTCCGCAGTATCTGAAAGACGGTATTAACAATATTCTTTCTAATCCGGATGTAGAGGAAAGTACAAAAGATTATATTCGCAAGAGTTTCGGAAAGGTAGCCGAACGTAACGGTGGAGTAAACGGATTCTACGGTACACTCGACTTGCGTCTGGCTAAGAAATTCCAGTTCTACAAGAAACACAGTCTGGAACTCTCGGTCGATATATTCAACGTACTGAATATGCTGAACAAGGACTGGGGTGCAGGACATAACTTGGGAGCTCAGAAGATTTATACCATCAAGAGCTTCGATAAGGAGAAAAAAGAGTATGTATACAATGTCAATGCAAATACCGGTGTGTCTAGTCTGAACGGTACTCCTTATCAGGTTCAGATCGGGTTGAGATATGCGTTCTGATAAACAAACTGAAAATAAATAACGATGATTATGAAAACAAGAAATTTACTGATGGCTTGTGCCTGTGCACTCTTTACACTGGCAGGTCAGGCTCAGACACAGGTGATCGCTCACCGCGGATTCTGGAAAGCAGAAGGTTCGGCACAGAATTCTATTGCAGGATTGAAAAAAGCTGCCGAAGCTAAAGTATATGGTTCTGAATTTGACGTACAGCTCACAGCCGACGGAGTGGTGGTAGTAAACCACGATGATGCGATAGACGGACTGGTTATCGGTGAAACGGCTTACGATAAGCTGAAGGACCTGAAACTGAAGAACGGTGAGAAACTTCCTACGCTTGCCGATTATCTGGAAGCCGGAAAGAAATTGCCGGATGTACAGCTGATTCTGGAAATCAAGCCTCATAAAACAAAGGCACAGGAAGACCAGATTGCAGAAACTACAGTAAAAATGGTAAAGGAATACGGATTGGAAAAGCAGGTGGAATATATCTCATTCAGCATGAATATTTGTGAGCAGCTTGCTCGTCTTACTCCCAAATCGGAAATCGCTTACCTGAAGAGTGACATCGCTCCCAAGGACGTAAAGGCAAAGGGTGCTAATGGCATAGACTATCATTATAAAGCATTCGAAAAACATCCGGAATGGGTGAAAGAGGCTCACGAACTGGGCATGAAGGTTAATGTCTGGACTGTGAACAATGAGAAAGATATGAAAAAGATGATAGACCTGAATGTAGATTATATCACGACCGACCAACCTTTGGAAGCTGCTGCTCTGGTGGCAGGAAAGTAATGGCGGAAGCATGGATTGCTCCGATTGTAACCGATTCTAAATAATATTATCACACACAGGAAATAGGGATGTAACATGACATCCCTATTTTTGTATCGTCAAACTAAAAGCAGAAAAACAATGAAAACAACATTTGTGAAAAGCATTATTTTAGGATTGTTTGCTATGGCTTCCGTTGCAACCGTACAGGCTGAAGAGGCCGGTAAAGAGGCTGTCGGTAAAGAAAGCAGTGCTACGGTTAAGGTGCTGGTAGTAGGACTCGACAATGTCAGCTCGAACTACTTTCCTGAAAGCATGATTACTGAAGAAACGGGTATTCCGGAAGACAGTATCGGCGATACTTACAACCGGATTATTACGGACAATATCATCCATGCAAACAAGAATAAGGAATTTGCATTTATCTCTTCAGAGAAATTTGCTGATGCGGAGAAGTTGTTGGGTGACATACAGGTGAGTGGAGAAAACGAAGAGAGTTATGCTAATGTGAGCCAGATAGACAGCCAGAATTACAAGCAGCTGCTGGACGAAGCGCATGCCGATTATGTGTTGTTCCTGAACCAGCATTATTTGAAGTGGCAGGAAAAACCTTTGCGTACATTGTTCCACTTTGTGAGCTACTCGCTTTACGACAAAAATCAGAAAGAAGTGACGAAAGGTAACAATTACTTTACTTGCATGAATCTGGAAAAAGCTGACAAACTGAGCAAGGCTAGCCGCAAAAGTTCATCGAAAATTGCATCAACTATCATAAAAAGCATCGATAAATAGTAGGCACGATATCGAGTTTCCGAAATATACACAACAAAAATGCCGCAGGTCGTACGTGGAGTATCGCCTGCGGCTCTCTTTTTATATAGACGTATATCGTTTGGGGTTGTATTACAGCGTAAGTGGAATACCCCGGTAGAAATCGAGTATCTTGGTGCGGAACAGGTAGTCGTATTTGGCCTGAAGACGGTCGGAAACGGCTTTCATCCAGGCCGTACGCGATTCGTTGTACTCCGTAGCGTTTGCCTTGCCGTTGGTGTACTTCTCTTTCATCAGCAGGAAGGAAGCCTGTGCCGCTTCGTCGGCTGTAAGGCTGCTGTGATACTGGGTTTCGGCGTTTACGGCATTGTAGTACGCCTGCTGTATTTCTTTGTAGAGTGTCTTTTTACTTTCCTCCAGTTGCCAGTAGTATGTATGTTGCTGGATACGGGCGCTGCGTACGCGGTTACGGGTTTCAAAACGGTTGAAGATAGGAACGCTGAGCGAGAAACCGATATACTGGCTGAAGTTGTCGCGCAACTGTGAACCGAAATTACCGTTCTCCATGCCCGATACATTATAGAAATTGGTACTGATACCTGCTCCGAAGCTGAGTTGCGGATAATAGGCTCCCTTAGCCATGCGGATGCTCTTTTCTGCTCCCTCCAGCCGGTACTGTGCTGCCTTGACGGAAGGTTTGGTCAGAACTGCTTCGGCATATACCTCGGCCGGTGATGTCTGTATCTTGAGGCCGGCAATGGAGTCGGTAGCCGGTGATACGATAGCGAAATCATCGGGAGAGGGAAGCTCCAGCAGTTGGCTCAGGTCGAGCAGCGAAAGACGGCGGTTGTTTTCCGCCTGTACGGCTGATAGTTCGTCTTGTGCCACACGAGCCTTGGCTTCATACCACTCGGCTTGCGAAGCCTTTCCGTTTTTGTAGAAAGCTGTTTTCTGTTCCAGCATTTCCTTGCTCAGCGCAAGCTGTTCGTTGGCTACTTTCACCAGTTCTTCATTGAAAAGCACTTGCAGGTAGGCCGAAGCTACCTGTATGCTGATATCTTCTTTTGCTTTGTTCAGGTCTTCCATAGCCGCTTGCAGATTCAGTTTCGAGAGTGCTACGTTGTTTATTTTCTGAAGTCCGCTGAACAGTGGAATGCTGGTGCTCAGGTTCAGTCCCGTATTTTGGGTGTTGAGGCTCTGATAGGTATTGTCTGCCTGAAGACTCCGGCCGAAATTGAATGAGTGCGATGCGCTTCCGTTCAAGTCGGGCAGGAAGCTGTTTTTGGCTGTGCTCAACTCTACTTTACTTTGCTCGCGCTGGGCTTCCTGTAGCTTGATGGTCAGATTGTTTGCAATGGCATGGTCGATACATTGCTTCAAGTCCCATTTCTGCTGGGCATAAGCCGGCATTGTGACAACGGAAGCTATGATAAATAATTGTTTCAGTTTCATGATTGCATAAAGATTAGTCTTCGTGTTTCAGTCCGCGGACAAGTTCGCCGGCACTGACACCTTGTTTGATTTCCATTTTGATTCCGTCGCTGATACCGGTCTTGACAGCACGGCGTACGAATTTCTGTTGCGGAACACTGTCGGTCAGTACGTAGACAAAGGCAGAATCTCCCGAAAACTCCAGTGTGCTTTCTGGTACAGCCAACACATTATCTGCACGCTGAAGCTCCATTTCGGCATTGGCACTGTAGCCCGAACGGATGGTAACACTGTCGGGAACGGTAATGGCTGCCTTGATTTCAAACTGGTTGGCTCCGTTGTTTTCTACGCTCTTGGGCGAGATATATTCCAGTATGGCATCGAATTTCATGTTCTGCAAGGCTCCTAGAGTGATTTTTACGGGGATTCCCTCACGGATATGTCCTACTTCCGTTTCGTCTACGTTGCCACGGAAAATCAGGTCGCTCATATCGGCTACGGTGGCGATGGTCGTACCGTCATTGAATGTGTTACTCATGATAACCGAGTTTCCCACCTTGATAGGTACGTCCAGTATCAGACCGTCGATGGTAGAACGGATAAGGGTGCTGCTGAACGAAGCACTGTTTTTGGTGATACCTTCTTTTACAATCTCCAGATTATCTTTGGCTGCCTGAATCTCTTCACGTGCCTGACGGGCAGCCAGCAGTGTCTTTTCGTATTCCTCGTTGCTTACCAGCTTATCGTTGTAAAGCTTTTCCATACGTGTCAGGTCGGTTTCTGCCTGACGTCCGTTCATTTCTGCCAGGCGGACACGGCTTTCGGCAGAGTTCAGTTGTCCCAGTTCGGGGATAACCTTTACTTTGGCTATGACTTCACCTTTCTTTACTTTCTCGCCCGCTTCTTTGTATACTTCGGCAATGATACCCGAAATCTGCGGCTTGATCTGTACCTCGTCGCGCGGTTCAATCTTTCCCGTTGCTACGGTAGTCTGTACCAGATTGGTGGTTTCTACTTTCTGAATGTCGTACTTCGTGTCTTTAGGCTGTGACTTCTGATACAGGAAACCGAATGTTCCTATAAATATCAGTGCGATGAGCACCAATATGCCTATTTTGATATACTTCTTCATATAAATTGGTTTATGTTTTTATTTCTTCATTACTAACAGCGGGTAAGCGTTTATTCGTCGCGTATTGCCTCTATCGGTTTGATAGCCATGGCACGGTAAGCAGGTATCAGTCCTGCAAGCAGTCCCAGAACAACGAGCAGGATGCAAGCTCCGACAGCCTGCCAGAAACTGATAAGGAAATGTGCCGGAAGTCCCGGTTCCGAAGTGGTCGTTTCTACGATGTTGAGCAGGAAGACGGCAAACGATATGCCCGCCATACCGGCCAGTGTAGTAAGTACCATACTCTCCAGCAGAATCTGTTGCAGAATGTCGTCGGGACGTGCACCGATGGCACGGCGGATACCGATTTCAGTTGTCCGTTCCTTGACGGTTATCATCATGATATTGCTGACTCCGATGGCTCCGGCAAGCAGTGTACCCAGTCCTACGAGCCATCCCAGCATCCGGATGCCCGTAAACAGGTTGTCCATCATGCTGAACATAGCTTCCGCATTTACACGGATGACTGCCTGTTCGTCGTCGGGATGAATGGCGTGTGCCAGCTTGATAGTACGTTCCACATCCTTTTCCACCTGACTGATGGAATATCCTTTCTTGGCTGTATATCCCAGCATGTCGATTTGCTTGCCACGGTTATAGTTCTGCTGCATGGTGGTGAATGGGATAACCACTGAGGTTTCCGACTGTCCGTTGACCGACATGTTGCCTGTAGCCTCGTTTACGCCTACTACACGGTAATAGATGCCATTTATCTCAATGAATTGTCCGCACGGATTGTCTTTCTTGGGAAAGAGCGTTTCGTAGATACGCTTCCCGATGACACATACCTTCCGGCGGTCGCGTATGTCGGTTTCGTTCAGCGAACGTCCCATACGGATAATCGGTTCTTCTATCTTGTCGTATTCCGGATAAAGTCCTTTCAGGGTTCCCGATAGCGTGTATTCCTCGCGTACGATATTTACTCCCCATTGTGCGATGGTGGCAGTTACCACATCGATGCCTGGCACAGAGTTGCGTATGCGTTCTACATCCTGATTTTCCATGTTCCACCACCTTCCCTGCTGAAAACCCTTGTAGGCTTTCGAAGTCTTGTTTGTCGCCATAAAGCCGGAATTGGTGGCGAATCCCTGAAACTGGCGTGAAAGCATGTCCTGCATACCCTGAGCTCCGCCCATGAGGGCAACCAGCATGAATATTCCCCAAAAGATACCGAAGGCAGTAAGCACGCTTCGTGTCTTGTTACGTGTAATGGTAAGGAGGATTTCCTCCCAGGTGTCAAAATCTACTCTTCTCATGTCAGTCTGCTCTTAATGCTTCAATAGGACGGATACGGGCTGCCTTACGTGCCGGAAAGAGTCCTGCAAGCGTACCGGCAATTATCAGTGTGAGTGTGGCCTGAACAGCTATGCTGAGGTCTACTGTCGGGTTTTCGAAAACCGTTACGCTGAACACACCCGCATCGACGGTCTGTCTGCCTGCTATCTGATTCATATATTCTGTGACGGCAATGCCTGCCACCATGCCGATATAGCCGAAAAAAGTAGTGATGGCCACACTCTCCGAGATAATGAGCCACAGGATAGACATCGGTTTGGCTCCCAGAGCTTTCCGGATGCCGAACTCGTGGGTACGTTCGCGTACGGTGATAAGCATGATATTGCTTACCCCCACGATGCCGCTCAGCAGGGTGAATATACCGATTACCCAGATAGCTATGTGCAGCATACGGGCTGCCGATTCTTGCTGGAGATATTGAGTGAAGCGGTTCCACATCCAGATGGCACTCTGGTCGGTAGGATCGAAGTTTTTGTGGAGCCCCATGGCACGGCGGTAGCTCTGCTCGAATTTCTCATTGGTGACTTCGTCTGTCAGCCCTTGCGTAGTGAATGTCAGGTTGTCTATACTGTCGCCCTTGCCGTAAACAAGCTGAAGTGTCGTGAAGGGAACAAGTGCCGAGGGCGAGAAACTGTTCTGGTCGGTGTAGATACCTATTACCTGATAGACCACTCCTCGTACATCGATATACTTTCCTATCGCCTGGGTACGTGGAAACAGCATCTTGACAGTCTTTTCGTGCAGTACGATCATCTTCCGGCGTTCCTTCATGTCGCGGTCGTTGATGAAACGTCCCTGTTTCAGTTTTACAGCTTCCAGTTCCGTATAGTTGGGAAAGACGCCCTCCAGCGAAATGGAAACGTGTTCCTTGCCGAAGGTGAGGATGGCGTCGCTCTTGCTGATGCTGGCTCCGGTGGTGATGACTTTATCGGGAAAAGCCTCTTCGGTAAGCTGAAGATCGCTTTCGTTCAGCGAGAGTCTTCGGCCTTCTTTCAGTCCGTTGAACGGTTTCGATGTATATCCCGGATAAATTTTGATAGAGTTCATTTTCATGTTCTGCGATTGTCCCTCGAAAGCATGGATAAGTCCGTTTCCTGCCCCCAGCAATACAATCAGCATGAAAATTCCCCATGCTACGGAAAATCCCGTCAGTATGGTGCGCAGCTTGTTGCGCATGATGGTTCCGTATATTTCCTGTATCAAGTCGGTCATGGCTGGTTCTGTGTGCGTTTATTTCATAAATCCGTTCTTGCCGAAAGGAGATGCATTGTGGTCGATGTTGTCTTCTATCCGCTCTATCACTCCGTCTTTGATGTGGATGATTTTGTTGGTCTGGTTGGCTACTCCGCTTTCGTGCGTCACAACCACGATGGTCAGTCCTTCTTTGTCGTGCAGCTCCTTCAGGATGTTCATTACCTCTACCGACGTCTTGCTGTCGAGTGCACCCGTAGGTTCGTCGGCAAGGATAATCTGAGGCTTCGATATCAGTGCCCGGGCTATGGCCACACGCTGCTTCTGTCCGCCCGAAAGCTCGTTGGGCAGGTGGTGTGCCCATTCCTTCAGTCCCAGCTTGTCGAGATACTCCATAGCCAGTTCGTTTCGTTTCTTTCTGCCCACTCCCTGATAAAACAGCGGCAGTGCCACATTTTCCATGGCATTCTTAAACGAAATCAGGTTGAACGACTGAAAGATGAATCCGATCATGCGGTTCCGGTATTCCGCCGCACGGGTTTCGTTCAGATTTTTTATTAACACATCGTTCAGGTAATACTCGCCCGAATCGTAATTGTCGAGAATCCCTAATATATTTAGTAAGGTAGACTTTCCCGATCCGGAGGCCCCCATAATAGAAACGAATTCACCTTTCTCGATGCGGAGATCTATGCCTTTCAGCACGTGTAGCGGTGCTCCGTTGTGATATGTCTTGTTGATGCCTTGTAAGCGTATCATGATTAAGATTGATTTGTGTCAGGTTACGTGTCGTTAGACGCGGCTAAGATATAAAAAGTTACACGAGGGTTGAATAAACTTATAAAAAAATTTGTTCGGTTTTCTCCGATTGCGTACATTTGCCACATATAACTAACCTTTAACAATTTAATGTCATGACAATAAATATGGAAAAACCCTACGTAGTGGGAATGGACATCGGTGGTACTAATACTGTTTTCGGAGTAGTAGATTCTCGTGGTAATGTATTGGCTTCCGATTCTGTAAAAACACAGCAGTACGCTGAAGTAAACGAATATGTAGACGCTGTATGCAAGAAGCTTCTTCCGTTGCTCCAGCAGTTTGGCGGTGCAGAAAAGATTAAAGGTATGGGAGTAGGTGCTCCTAACGGTAACTATTATAGTGGAACAATCGAATTTGCTCCGAACTTGCCATGGAAGGGAATTATTCCTTTGGCTGCTATGTTCGAAGAACGTCTGGGTATTCCTACAGCACTTACAAACGATGCAAATGCGGCAGCTATCGGTGAAATGACATACGGTGCAGCACGCGGTCTGAAAGATTTCATCATGATTACATTGGGTACAGGTGTAGGTAGCGGTATCGTTATCAACGGTCAGCTGGTTTACGGTCACGATGGTTTTGCTGGTGAACTTGGCCATGTTGTTGTTGATCCGGCAGGACGTCAGTGCGGATGCGGACGTAAAGGCTGTTTGGAAACTTACTGCTCGGCTACAGGTGTGGCACGTACAGCTCGCGAATTCCTCGTTGCACGTTCTGAACCAAGCTTGTTGAGAAACATCCCGTCAGAAGAAATCCAGTCTAAAGATGTTTACGATGCAGCTGTAAAAGACGATAAGCTGGCTTTGGAAATTTTCGAATTTACCGGTAAAGTTTTGGGTACTGCATTGGCTAACTTCGTTGCATTCTCTAGCCCTGAAGCAATCATTCTCTTCGGTGGTCTGGCTAAATCGGGTGACTATATCATGAAGCCTATCCAGAAAGCATTGGAAGAAAATGTATTGAATATCTATAAAGGAAAAACAAAATTGCTTCTTTCTCAGTTGAAAGATGCTGATGCTGCCGTACTGGGAGCTAGTGCTTTGGGATGGGAAGTAAGAGAATCATAAGATAGAATATTTTGTATTTTAGCATATTTGGGGTCCGGAAGTCGTGAGATTTCCGGGCTTTTTTTATGCTGATATGTATAAAAAACTTGCCCATGTTTTGTGATAAACGTGGGCAAGTTTTTTATTTTTTTGTACGTTTTTACTTGTCGATTCTGAACCAGTCAACATCTACCCAGCCGCCGTCGTTGGTCTTGATGGCTGGACGTGTGCAGAATGTACCTACTTTGGCACCTATCCATTTGCCTTCTTTCACCTGGAATTCTTTTCCGAACTTGTGGAATTTCTTTCCGTTGGTGCTGTAGCTCAACTGACATTTTACCACCAGGTCGTGTCCGCCTTCGCTCTTGCCGATCTTTTCACCCGTAGTAATGATTTCGGCACGCAGGTAAATCTCATTACCTTTCAGCGGAAGGGTTTCATTTACGGTTTCCTGACCGCCACGATCGGCTTTCTTGCATTCTACCTGAGAGAGAACCAGTCCGTTCTCGGTATTTTCGAGCACGATACCTGCATAGTCCATACCCATAACTACCAGTCCTGTACGTTCGCCTTTGTACTTGGCGATAGGAGAGAACTTCATCTTCATGGTAGCGCTGAAGCTTGGAGCAGGGATTTTTTGCAGCAGCATGTTGGGCACATCCCACAGGCTCTTGTAGTTTTCGGGAACCGGATAAGAATAGAGGCGCAATACTCCATGTTCCTGATCGGCAAAGTACCATTTGTCGTTGATATTGGCATTCCATTGCCATTGCAAGCCCAGTTCGTTTGTATTGAACTCATCGCTTTCCTGCGGGGTACAGATAGGATATGTCTTTCCTACGTTCGGTTTTTTGTAAGTCAGTACAGGTTCGCCACAACCGTCGCCATCCTTGTCTTCACCGATTACAGGCCAGTCGTTTACCCATTTTACCGGTTGCAGGTGAACCAGACGTCCGGCTGCACCCACATCCTGGAAGTGCAGGAACCAGTCTTCTCCGCTTGGGGTATCTACCCAGCCTCCCTGATGAGGTCCGTTGACAGGGCTGTTGCCTTGAGCCAGCACGGTTTTCCATTCATACGGTCCGTATACGTTTTTCGAACGCAGTACAACCTGCCAGCCTGTAGGAACACCACCAGCCGGATGGAAGATATAATAATATCCGTTGCGCTTGTAGAACTTCGGTCCTTCGCAAGTTTCATGTGCCTCATGACCGTCGAAAACGATACGTGACGGACTGATGGTACGGGTAGCATCAGCACTCAGTTCACATACGGCGATCACACTCTTCAGTCCGGCACGGCTTCCGGCATATGCGTGTGCCAGATATACCCGTCCGTCTTCGTCCCACAGCGGAGTAGTATCAATGATACCTTTGGCAGCCTTTACCAGTACCGGTTCGCACCACGGACCTTTTACGTCTTTAGCTTTTGTCATGAAGATACCCTGATCAGGATCTCCCCAGAATATATAGAATTCACCGTTGTGATGACGGATACACGGAGCCCATACACGGTTGCCATGCTGAGGTGTCACATCTGTATGAGGTGGAAGTGAAGCCGGAACGGCTGCGCTCACGATACTCCAGTTTACCAGATCTTTGGAGTGGAGAATCTGCAAAGCCGGCAGACATCCGAAGCTGGATGAGGTCATGTAGAAGTCATCGCCTACACGGCAAACATCGGGATCGGAGTAATCGGCATATAGTACCGGATTCTTGTATGTTCCGTCACCCTGGTCGGCAACCCATACCTTCGATACATAGTTTTGTGCCTGTACCGAGGGTACGAGGCAGCTTCCCAGTAAGATTGAGAATACGATTGATTTCATGGATTATGGTTATTTAGTTAATAAATTATTTTGTTCGCATTTGTGTGTTATTCACATCGTCTGACTTTTATAAAATACGTCCGGAGTGCCTGAAACCTCCATTCGCTTTGTCTTTTTTAACTTCTGTGTCCCGATGTGGTGTTTATGTTGTGACTATTTCTTGACGACTGTAATTTTGACCGGCTGTTCCAACGCCTTTTTCCATTCCTGTACGTAGGCAAACCATTTTTCCTTGTCGGGATAACCGAAGGTTTCCTTGCACGAGGTGAATGATGTATAGTAGCGGAACGAACTTTTTCCGGGAGCGCTGATGGTATAAAGGAAGTTTTCCTTGTCGGATGTTTCTTTTACCACATACTTCTTGGGAATATAAGTAGCCAGTCCTACGGTTTCTTTTTTATATTTCACTGTATCGTTTACTGGCCAGTCTGTACCCCAGCTTGCAACCAGCCCGTTATGGTCGGAAAACATGTCGGCGTGTCCTGTAATGTTCTGCACACCGGTACAGAATACTTCCTTATCCAGCGGAGCATCGAACAGTACATCTACCTGTGCATCGCGGTGTCCGGCATACAGTGTATAGCGGTTTATCATGTTCAGTTCCTTGTTCTGATACTGCCAGCCCTTTACCTCTGCATCGACAATGGTACGTACCGGTCCTGAAGCCAGGATACGCTGTCCGCGTACGGCAACCGGTTTGATAAGTGTAGACTGTGTACCGTCCCATCCTCTCAGTGTTCCGGCTCCGCAGCTGCTGTTTACCTTGATGACATCATCGCCGAAGCCGCGCTTCAACTGTTCGTCGGTAGAGTAGAACTGACTTTCTTCCAGCTCCAGACCTTTGTGGAACTTACCGTACAGGTCGGTAGTCTGTTTCTCATTGAAATAAATGCGGTATGCTACCAGCTCACTTTCGAAAGCCGCTCCGTGGTGATGCTGTACGTTGTAAGTGTCCGAAGCACCGTCGGCATAGATAGCATATCCTTTGGCATATTTGTTTTTCTTGGAAGTACGGAACAACATTTCGGCATACACACGTGCCGGATATGTTTTGTCGCTTTTTAGACTGGATAGTGTGACGTTGAGTGTCTTCTTGCCCGAAGCCGGCAGGTTGATGACAAAAGCCAGTTCGTCGGCACGGGTGTCACCGTTCATGTCGTCGAGCTGTGAGGGAATTTCGTTTGTCCCGTCGAAAACAGTAGCCGATTTGACAGTAAATCCTGCTCCAAGGGAACTGAGATCGATAACGACAGGCTCGTCCACCTTTTCAGCGTTCCACGGATTTTCAACGATGACTTCTATTTTCTTTTCCTGACCTTGTGCCGATGCACTCAGTCCTCCTGCCAGCAGTGCCAGACAGATTGCAGAGAATGTTTTCATAATATATTCAGCATTTTATCGGTATCCGATAAGCTCCGGATATCAGAGAACTTGTCGGAGTAGTATATGATTTTATAATCGGAAGTTCCGAAAAGGAAGAAAGGATCTGTAAACATGAGAACCAAGCTTGCGTGACTTGAACCGGATGTTTACAGACCCTTCGTCGTTCTTATTTCTGATAACGGAAGGATTCGGGTTAGAATTTATACGATTCTGCCTGGTTTCCTACCTTTTTATATTGTTTGTCGCCTACAGTAACGTTTGTTACATTCTGCATTTTCAGGTTGTTTCCACCTTTAGTAGTAATGACTTTCACGTTTTTCAGTGTAGCACCATCTGCACGGTTCAGTATTACGCCGTCTTTAGCATCCGACATGGTTACGTTTTCGATGTGGATATTCTTGATAGGCATTTCCGGCAAACCGTTGAACAAGATAGCACGTCCTACGTTCTTTGCTGTAACGTTTTTGATGAAAATGTCGCGGAAAGCAGGAGTTTCTTCTGTTACGGCAGGAATCTTTTGTTCTGTCGGGTTGTTGTAACCGTCGCCTTCACCCGGAGCCTTTCCGCCATAGAACAAGTCGAAAATCAATCCTTCGTTCGGGATGTTAATCATGTTGATGTTGTTGATATGGATATTTTCTACTACACCACCACGTCCGCGGGTACTCTTGAAACGCAAGCCGACATCAGTTCCCAGGAATGTACAGTTGTCTACGTAGATGTTCTTTACACCACCTGACATTTCGCTACCTACAACGAAACCTCCATGTCCGTGCAGAACTACGTTGTTGCGGATGATGACATTCTGGCAAGGTTCACCACGACGGCGTCCGTCTTCGTCCTTACCCGACTTGATACAGATACCATCGTCGCCGGCATCGAAGCTGCTGTTCTGAATCAGTGCACGGTTGCAAGACTCCAGGTCGAGTGCATCACCATTCTGTGAATACCAGGGGTTAGATACGCTGATATTGTTGATGGTAATGTCTTCGCAAGAAAGCGGATGCAGACACCAGCTTGGAGAGTTCTTGAAGGTTACGCCTTCCAGCAACACCTTCTTACACTTGATAAAGCTCAGCAGAACCGGACGCAGCCAGTCGCGTATGCTGTTCCATTCTTCATCGGTATTGATTCCTTCGGGTACATTGAAGTTCTTGCATGCCATAGCTCCTTTGATAGAGCCTTCGCTCGGATACCAGATACGTCCTGATTCGTCGAGTACACCACCCGAAGCCACCAGCTTTTTCCATTGGTTGGCAGTCATTTTGTCTTTCTTTACCGGACGCCATGTATCACCGTTTCCGTCCATCACACCTTTTCCGGTGATGGCAACGTTTTCAGCGTTGAGAGCTGATATCGGTGACTGGCAGCGGCGTGTTTCCAGTCCTTCGAATGAAGTTTTGACGATAGGATACTGTGTGTGGTCGGCTGTAAACAGCACCAGTGCGTTTTCTTCCAGATATAAATTGATGTTGCTTTGCAGTACGATAGGACCGGTAAGCCACAGTCCCGCAGGTACGATAACCTTGCCGCCACCCTTTTCGGCTACAGCCTTGATAGCTTTGTCGAAAGCTTCTGTATTGAGCGTAATACCGTCGGCTACAGCACCGAATTCAGTAATAGAACGCGAATAATCGGGAAATACCGGCAGCTGAACCTTATTCATCTGAAATGGCAGTTCACTGTAGATGTTATCGGCTTCTGTTGCATTTTTTGCCGTTACACTGTTTGTGTAGCCCAGTGCAAAAGCTGCGATGCATACTGATAAAGCCCATTGTCTTAAGTTGCTAAATGTAATCATGAACGCTAATATTTATGTTTATCTTGTTGTTCTTTTACTCTATATTAAATAAAGGTGAGGTTTTCTTGAATGTACTTATTATCCTTAGCGCCCGGCAACGTTCTTTCACAGAAGGTTGACAGGCAGGATAATAAAGACCTTTTTTTAACCTAATTTCTAACCTTAATAAATATTATGAAAAACCTCTTGTTGATGTTTACAAAATTAGCAGGTTCGCATGAAAATGATGTGAACATTTTGATTCAATAGGTGAAAAAAATGTGCAATCTTGTGTTTTTATATATGAAAAATTGACAAAAGATGCATTCTTTGGTATGCAGGGGGGAATATTGTTCATTTTTCATAGATTCATGCCTGAAAATGTCAGGATTAACAGAATTGTTTGTATCTTTGCCCCAAATTTATAATAAAAAAAGTATGAGTTATAATTTACTGAAAGGAAAAAGAGGTATTGTTTTTGGTGCTCTGAATGAACAGTCTATTGCATGGAAAGTTGCAGAAAAAGCTGTTGAAGAAGGAGCAGTGATCACTTTGTCCAATACTCCTGTTGCTGTCCGTATGGGAGAAGTTTCTGCATTGGCAGAAAAGCTGAATTGCGAAGTGATTCCGGCAGACGCTACAAGTGTAGAAGATTTGGAAAACGTTTTCAAGCGTTCAATGGAGATATTGGGAGGTAAAATCGACTTTGTACTGCACTCTATAGGTATGTCACCTAACGTACGTAAGAAACGTACTTACGATGACCTTGACTATGATATGTTGAACAAAACGCTGGATATTTCAGCCGTTTCATTCCATAAGATGATTCAGTCGGCTAAAAAACTGAATGCTATCAACGAATACGGTTCTATCGTTGCACTGAGCTATGTAGCTGCACAGCGTACATTCTACGGTTACAACGATATGGCAGATGCGAAAGCTTTGCTTGAATCTATCGCACGTAGCTTCGGTTACATTTACGGACGCGAACATCACGTACGTATCAATACCATTTCACAGTCACCTACCATGACTACTGCCGGATCGGGAGTAAAAGGTATGGATAAACTGTTCGACTTCGCCAACCGCATGTCGCCTCTGGGCAATGCTTCGGCTGACGAATGTGCTGACTACTGTATCGTAATGTTCTCTGACCTTACTCGTAAAGTCACTATGCAGAACCTGTTCCACGATGGAGGTTTCTCTAGCGTAGGTATGAGTCTTCGTGCTATGGCTACTTACGAAAAGGGTCTGGATGAATACAAAGACGAAAACGGAAATATTATCTACGGATAATATCTGACGGATAAACTGTTTACATGAGAAAATTTATATTCATATTACTAAGCATCGTCGTACTTGTTTCCTGCCATACAGGAGAGCAAGACGGCGATGTTTTGCTTAATAAGAATATAAAGGTTTTCCGTTACGACCGTCTGCAATTTGAGGCCACGGCAATGAACAGCTTCTCGGCATTGCAGAAAATGAGTCTCGACTGTCCGCGTGCTACCAAGATTCTGATAGAAGATGTGCTCATGCTGGGTACAGTAGACGAGCCGGCTATCAACGAACGCTTGTGTGAGTATTACTCGGACACTATTTTGCTCCGGCTGATGCAGGATGCAACCGAGAAGTTCAAAGATATGACTTCCCTTGAAAAGGGATTTACCGAAGGTTTTCACCGTTTGCGGGAAGAGATACCTTCATTTCCCATACCGGCAGTCTATTCGCAAATCTCAGCACTCAACCAGTCGGTAGTGGTGGGCGACAGCTTGCTGGGCTTCAGTATTGATAAGTACATGGGTGAAGACTATCCGCTTTATCGCCGGTATTATTACGACTATCAGCGCCGGTCGATGAATCCGGACCGGATACTTCCCGACTGTTTTACCTTCTATCTGCTTAGCTTATATCCGTTTGAGTGGCGTCCGGGACACCGTTCGCTATACGATGTCATCATGCACCAGGGAAAAATACACTGGGTAGTGCGTAAGGTGCTTAAGATGAAATCGAACGGAGCAATGCTGGGATATAGCAGCGAGGAAGAAGACTGGTGCAAGGAACATGAGAAGGAAATGTGGAAATGGATGAAAGAAAGGGGACATCTCACGAGTACAGACCCGATGCTGATTCGTGCATATACACATTCCGATCCGAGCATGGTACTCAACGGTGAGAAGATTCCGCCGGTAATAGGCTTATGGCTGGGAATGCAGCTTGTAGAAAAATACATGAAGCAACACTCTGACGTGAGTATTGCCACACTGCTGGAACGTACTGATTTCGGCAATCTGACTTTAGACTGAGCTACAAAAATATAGATTATAGACAATCATGGATACAGCATTATACTTGCTGCCGGTGACTCTTGGTGATACTCCGGTAGAAAAAGTCCTTCCTTCGTACAATAGAGAAATCATTCTGCAGATTCGTCATTTTATCGTAGAGGATGTGCGCTCGGCACGCCGCTTCCTGAAAAAAGTGGATCGGGATATCAATATCGACGAACTGACGTTTTATCCGTTGAACAAACATACGTCACCCGAAGCTATCTCGGGTTATCTGAAACCGTTGCAGGAGGGAAATTCTATGGGAGTAATCTCGGAAGCAGGTTGTCCGGCCGTTGCCGATCCGGGAGCAGACGTTGTAGCTATCGCACAGCGCAAGAATCTGAAGGTGGTTCCTTTGGTGGGACCGTCGTCTATTATCCTGTCGGTCATGGGCTCGGGCTTCAACGGACAAAGTTTCGCTTTCCACGGTTATCTGCCTATCGAACCGGGAGAACGTCAGAAAAGATTGAAGGAACTGGAACAGCGGGTATATAGTGAACATCAGACACAGCTTTTCATCGAAACACCTTACCGTAACAACAAGATGCTGGAGGATATCTTGAAAGCCTGCCGTCCGCAAACCAAACTTTGTGTGGCTGCCAATATTACCTGTGAGGGGGAATATATCAAAACCAAGACAGTTCAGGAATGGAAAGGTCATTTGCCCGACCTTTCAAAGATACCGTGCATATTTTTGATTTATAAATAAAAATACTATTCGGAAGCACCGAATGCCTTCCACATTTCTGCTGCCATCTGAAGCGTATCCAGTTCCGAGAGCAGGGAAGGACTGTATCTGCGTGCAGCGGTTTCGCTTATTTCATCGAAAGAAAAGAATCGGCCTCCGGTTATTTTCTGCAGGTCTGTTTCGTTCTGGAGAGGGAGAATGTACAACGATACGCGTTGCTGGTTGTCGGCATCGCATGATGTAGTTGTATATTTCAATATAAGGCGTGGGGTAGTATTTTTCGAAGCACATATCTTTTTGGCGATGCGTGCGGCGTATTCGCTGCTCTTTTCGATTGGTCCCTCAAAAGGACTTTCTACAGCAATATCCCACATGGGAGCGTTTTCGTATTTTTCGTCAGGACATCCGGTACGTTGTTTCAGGTAGATTTTTCCGTCGTGTACTACTGCAATGCGCACCAGACTATAACGGAAGTTTTCCTGAAGTGCGAGATGGATTCCTACTACATTGATGACCAGGCACAGCACATAGATAATAACCGGTATGCCGTACATCAGGAAGAAAGAACCGTCTTCCGAAAACAGATGTTCGATATGGTCTACAAAAAGCAGGATAGTAAGATGCAGTGATGAAAGTATTACGATGGTTTTTGCTTCCAGAACAAAAGAAAAACAGTTTCTCAGATGCAGCCGTTCTTGCAGTTCCTTGTACACCTCAGGAGCTGTGATATGGATGAATGCCACGATGAGCAGCAACAGCTCCAGTATGGGAGTAATGCTTCCGTATGGAATAAATTTGTAACCTGTAAACAGACGCAGTGCGAAGCAGGCTCCTATACCCACACTGCCCAGTAAGAGGAAAAAGTTCAGATCTTTCAGGCGTACAATGCCGTATAACAGCAGACCGAGGCAGACTATAAAACCTATTCCCAGCACTATTGTATTTTGGAAAAAATGCAAACATATCAGTGTTGCTATGATAGGCAACAGTCCGAGCGATACTATCTTGTTTCTGTATTTTAATATAAGTTTCATCATCTGCCGTGGTCTTTTTTATAGGTGTAACAAGGTTCTTTTCCGAATTGTTCACTTATAGCGGATGTGTTTTTCGGCATGATAGGAAGAACGTACCAGCGGACCGCTTTCTACTGTGGCAAATCCTTTCTTTTCTCCGGTTTCCTTGTAGCGGGCAAATTGTTCGGGTGTGACATACTCGTGAACGGGATAATGTTTCCGGCTCGGCTGGAGATATTGTCCAATGGTGAGAATGCGGCAGCCGTTTGCCAGCAGGTCGTCCATCGTCTGTTCTACTTCTTCAGGAGTTTCTCCCAGTCCTACCATGATGCCCGACTTGGTCGTTATTCCACTTTCGGCTATCTGGCGGATGACCTCTAGACTTCGGTCGTAGGTTGCCACACTTCTTACCAGTGGGCTGATGCGGCGTACGGTTTCCATGTTGTGTGAAATAATATCAGGACGGGCGTCGGTTATCATGCGGATCAGTTCTTCCCTGCCTTGAAAGTCGGGGATGAGTGTTTCCAGTGTTGTATTCGGATTGACTTCTTTTATCGCTTTGATTGTGGCAGCCCAGTGAGCAGCTCCCAGATCAGGCAGGTCGTCGCGGTCTACCGAGGTGACAACGGCATGATCCAGTTTCATCAGACGGACCGATTCGGCTACCCGTTCAGGTTCCTGAGTGTCGAGCGGAAGCGGTTTCCCGCTGAGGGTATTACAGAATTTGCATGAGCGGGTACAGATAGCACCACCTATCATGAAAGTAGCCGTTCCTTTTCCCCAGCATTCGCCCAGATTCGGACAACGGCCGCTGCTGCATATCGTATGCAGTTTATGCGTATCGACAATGCGTTTTGTATCGGTATAGCGTGCATTGGTTCCGATAGTTATTTTCAGCCATTCAGGCTTTTTTACGTGTTCCATAGTATATTGGTCTAAGAATGAGAAATGAGGAATTAAAAACCGCCGCCTTGTATCGGCAGTAGAATTTTTAATTCCTCATGACTCTCAATGTATGATTATAATGTTTATTTCAGCTTTTCGATAAAGAAGTTGGCTACACGGTTCATCAGATGATTGCGTGTGTTGCCGCCGAAGATGCTGTGATTGCGGTTGGTATATACCTGCATGTCGAACTGTATGCCTGCCTGTACCAGTGCTTCACTGTATTCGGCGCAGTTCTGGTAGTGTACGTTGTCATCGGCTGTTCCGTGTATCAGAAGCAGGTCGCCATGCAGTTTCGGAGCGCGGAGGATAGCCGAACCGGCATTGTAACCGTCGCCGTTTTCCTTCGGTGTACGCATGAAGCGTTCAGTATATACTGTATCGTAGAAGCGCCAGTCGCTTGGAGCTGCAATCGCCACACCAGCCTTGAATACAGGTGTACCTTCACTCATCGACATCAGTGTATTGTAACCTCCGAAGCTCCATCCCCAGATACCGATGCGGTTTCCGTCGATGTAAGGCAGTGAGGACAGATATTTGGCAGCTTCTACCTGGTCGTGCGATTCTTTAACTCCCAGGAAGCAGTATGTACATTTTTCAAAGTCCACACCGCGTCCGCCTGTTCCACGTCCGTCGACACATACCATGACAAAACCTTTGTCGCACATGTAAGCTTCGAACATGCCTCCATCACTGAAGCTTCCGATACCCCATCTGTCGAGTACCTGCTGCGAACCCGGTCCGCTGTACTGGTGCATGATGACCGGATATTTCTTGCTTGGATCGAAGTTGGCAGGTTTCATCATCCAGCCGTTCAGCTCTACACCTTCGGTTGTACGGAAACTGAAAAACTCTTTTTTCGGCATGTTCAGTGTAGCAACTTCCGATTTCAGTTTCGAGTTGTCCAATAGTGTAGTCAGTTCCTTACCCTTGTTATTGTTTATCGTTATCAGTGTAGGAGTGTCGATATTAGAGAAATTATTGATATAATACGACAGGTTGGTACTGAATATTGCCGAGTTGGTTCCGGTGCGGGTAGAAAGTTTGATAGTCTTTCCTTTGGCATCGGTCTTGTAGACAGCCGTACGCAACGGACTTTCCTCGTTGCTGGTATAGTAGAACGTATTGGTTGGCTTATCCCATCCCAGAAAATCCTTCACTTCGAATTTACCTTTGGTAACTTGTTTAATCAGGTTTCCTCCGATAGTATATAAGTATAAGTGATTGTATCCGTCGCGTTCACTCATCATTACGATATTTTCCGGATAGAAAACAATGTCAGAATAAGCCTGTTCCTTGATGTACTGTTCGGCTTCGTCGCGTATAGTAAGCTTGCACAATGCGCTTCTCGGATTGGCCATATAGATGTCGAACCGGTTTTGGTGGCGGTTCAGTGTCATGATGGCAAGTTTTTCAGGATCGGAAGTAAACTTGATACGTGGAATGTATCCGTCTTCGTCGAGCGGCAAATCCATTTTACGTGTAACGTGGCTCTTGATATCGTATGTGTGTACACTGACTTTCGAATTCATTTCGCCGGCTTTCGGGTACTTGTATTCGTAAGCTCCCGGATAAGTGGCATACTGGCTCTTTTCGGGGGCCATACCTTTGTACCACGGGAAGCTGAACATGGGAACCTGACTCTCGTCGAAACGGATATAGGCAATCATTTTGCTGTCGGCACTGAAGTCGAAAGCGCGGTTGAAAGAGAACTCCTCTTCATATACCCAGTCGGGGATACCGTTCAGTACCTTATTGTATTCACCGTCTTTTGTAACCTGCGATTCGCTGTTGCCGAAAAGCAGCTTCACAAGGAAAATATTGTTGTTGCGTACGAAAGCAACCTGGAAGCCGTCGGGTGAAAACAGTGGAACCTGCTGAGGACCGTTTTTAGAAAGCGGTTCCATCTTGTTGTTTTTCACGTTGTATATGTAATACTCGGCAGTGAACGAATGACGGTAGATGGGTTTCGTGTCTGTCTGAATCAGAATCAGCTTTTCGTCGGGCGACATGATATAATCGTCGAACGACTTCACGGGGCAATCTCTTGCCGTAGTAACATCGAATATCGCTTCTACTTCCTTGCCCGTTTTGAACGAGTATTTCACGATACGTTTTTTGTCAGAACTCATCTGCGTGTAATGTTCTCCGTCCAGCATTGGTTTGATGCCGTAGATGCTTTGTGCACGGTAGGTTCCTTGTGCCACATCTTGCAGGCTGACCTTACGCTGTGCCTGTGCTCCGATAACGAAAGCCAGCAGGCAGAATAATGCAATCAGTTTTTTCATTGTGTAGATATGCTTGTTTTTATTATTATTCATACTTACCTGAAGCAAAGGTATAAAAAAATGCAATCCCCCTTTCGTGCGTTACATCGAAAAATGCCGATTGCAGATGTTTTCTCGTTTACTTCACACTTTTTAATAGCTTTGCCGAGGTTTTCGGTAAGGTTTAGGCAGGTAGTATATCATACGTCAGGAAAATACAGCAAGTTTTTATATGAAGTTTTAAAAAAACGTCGGGTAGTTTTCCATACATTATCTTGATATTTTGCCGGACTTGTCCGGAAGAAAGCTTTCGTGATGCAATGGGAAAATTCGTTTTTCAGGATTTTTTTTAGTTATAAACTTTCTTATATCTTTGCCGTATCTAAAACGATATGAATTTGTATGGGGAAAAGTTTATTTCTAACGGTGATATATGTTGTGTGCAGCCTGTGTTACATGGCAGCGCAAGGACTTGTCAATGTGAAGCACTATTCGGTGAAGGACGGTATGTCGCAGAATACGGTGCAGGGAGTCTTGCAGGACAATGAGGGTTACATCTGGATGGCTACCTGGAACGGACTGGAAAAGTTTGATGGTTATTCCTTTAAAAACTATAAGACATATCCTACAGACAAGGTCAAGCTTCAGTATAACCGTCTGGTGAATCTGCAACTCGGAGGTAATCAGATGCTGGTGTGCCAGAGTTACGACAGAAGGGTGTATCTGTTCGATATACGCCGGGAGTGTTTTGAAGATGTATTTGCCTATCATCCGGAGGTAAAGTTGTGTACGGCTGCCTCGAAAATTATCACCCTTCCAAACGGAATGGTGTGGATTGTAGGTACGAATGGTGATTTGTGGCGTATCGATTGTTTCAGGTATAAAGACAAGGGAGGGCTGGTATACTTGCCTACCCATTCGGATGCGGAACACAGACGATACGTGTTCACAATCTCACTCGATATGCAGGGCAATGAGTGGGTGCTGACAGACAAAGGATATTTTGTATATGGCAATAACGCACTGAAAGGAAATGATGCTTATCGATATACCGCTAGTGTCGGCAAGCGATTTTTCGTGGCAGATAGTAGAAACAAGCTGATGGAATACCTTCCGGAAAAGGGACTGTCTGACGTACGTCTATCTTGTCCGGCAGAAAATATCCGGCAGATTTTTCCTCTTTCCGACGGATTGCTGGGTATATTGATGAAGAGAAGCTTTGCAGTTTATAATCCGGCAGACGGAAAGTCGGTTTCATTGTTACTCGACGAAACTCAGGAGGATTTTCAGCCGGTTTATATTTTTCAGGATTCGAAAAAGAATATATGGGTACAGAACAAGCTCAAGCATATAGTCAGGTTGGATCCGAAGTGCCGGCAAGCTGAGTTTCTGGACTATCCCCGCCGACAGGCAAGTGAAGATGAAGCCTGTTTTATCCATGAAGATGAGTATGGTCATATATGGGCGTATTCTAATAATGGCTTTTTCTCGTATTACAATCCTAAAAAGCATGTGTTTCAACAGAGCTATATGTTGAACGATGCTACCAAAACGATGTACGAAGGTATCAACCGGGTTTATTACATAGATAATCATAAAAATGTATGGATGGCTCAGGAAGGCGGAATTGACCGTATTGCTTTTCTGAATACAAATTTTGAGTATCTCAGCACGTCCAGTGCATTGGTCAGGGGCTTGTACATCGATTCGCGCGGAAGAATTTGGGTGGCATCGAAGGACGGAATGGTGAAGGTGTACGATAAAGATTTCGGATATTGCGGAAACCTGAGTCCTGACGGCAGAATCGTAAAAGACGGTTCGGTGGTGTTTGGAGCTAACATTTATTCTTTCTTTGAAGATAGCCGTGGAAATTTCTGGATAGGAAGCCGCGGTAACGGATTGTTTGTTGGCAAACCTCGTGGAGAAGGGTATGTCTTTAAACACTATCAGATTGAGGAAAACAATCCGGACGGGATAAACTGTAATTCGGTTTATTCTATAGCACAAGACCGTTTCGGGCATATTTGGGTAGGAACATATGAGGGTGGATTGAATCTTGCCGTAGGTGAGCCGGAGAATCTGCACTTTATAAATGTTACCAACAAGCTGAAAAAAAATTATCCCTCCGGAAAATGTATGCGTGTGCGCAGCGTCTGTCCGTTGTCGAATGATGTGATACTTGTGGGTACGACCGACGGATTGATTTCGTTCTCCTCGCAGTTTGACAATCCTGAGGATATTCATTTTTACTTGAATTATTGTGAACCGAACCGTGAGAACAGTTTGAGTGATAACGATGTGATGCATATACTGGAAACTTCCGACGGAGAAGTATACATTACTACCTTCAGTGGAGGAATCAGTCAGGTGGAACTGGGAGGACTGTTGTCCGACAAGATTGACTTTTTCCATTACAATAAGAAAAACGGTCTGCCTTCGGACATAGCCTTTGCCATGGTAGAGGATAACAAACGCAGACTGTGGATTATGTTCGAGAATATTATCTGTAAGTTCTCTCCGGAAAAGCCTGATTTCGAAGTGTATGACCACTTTAATGTCAACTCCAATTTAATTCTTTCCGAAGTACCTCCGGTGGTAGACCATTCGGGTAACATGTATGTAGGCTGTAATGAAGGAGCGTTACGCATCGATCTGGAACAGTTGAAAAAGACTGCTTATGCACCGAATATAGCCTTTACAAGTTTCAACATTCAAAAACGAGGAGGAATCTCAGTCAGAAACTCACTGGTAAACGATACGTTGACACTGGAACCCGATGAACGTAACATTACGGTTTCGTTTGCTGCACTCGATTTTACCAAGCCTGCTTATCTGGAATATGCTTATCGGATAAAGAATTTGAGTGATGAATGGACATATATCGGAAAGAACCGTTCGGTAAGCCTTGTAAATCTGTCGGCAGGAGATTTTGATCTGGAAGTGAAATCGAACAACAGCGACGGAGTATGGTCGGACAATATCAAGGTATTGCATATTCATGTGAAACCTACTTTCTGGGAAACAGGTTGGGCATGGGTCTTGTACATTATCTTGTTCCTGCTGGCTCTGGCCCTAGTTTCGGGTATTGTAGTGTATATATGGGGGTTGCGTAAAAAAATCGGTTTCGAGAAACAGCTTACAAATATGAAACTCCGTTTCTTTACCGATATTTCGCACGAACTCCGTACTCCGCTTACGCTTATCGAAGGTCCGATTGAAGAAGTACTTGAACAGGAAAAACTTTCACCCGAAGGACTGGAGAACATGCAGGTGGCCAAGCGTAATACAGAACGTATGCTTCAGCTCATCAATCAGCTGCTCGACTTCCGTAAGATCCAGAACAATAAGATGAAGCTTTATATAGAGCAGGTCGACATCGTATCTTTGGGCCACAAGGCATACTCCGATTTCGTAGGCATGGCACATCAGTCGGAGATAGATTTCCGTTTTGTCGCACCTCAGGAAGAAATCAAGATTTATACAGATGTAGATAAGGTAGAGAAGGTGGTGTTCAATCTGCTTTCGAATGCTTTCAAATATACTCCCAAGGGAAAATCTATTTCGCTTATCGTCGAGATGCAGGCGGATAATGTACTGATCCGGGTAAAAGATGAGGGAAAAGGCATCGATATAGGAAAGCTGAGCAAGCTGTTCGACCGTTTTGAAACACTTGGAAGCGAACGCTCGGCGGTTTCTACAGGAATAGGACTTTCGCTGGTACACAATCTGGTAGAGATGATGCACGGCAAGATTGAAGTTGATACGGCGTTGGGACAAGGAAGTACTTTTACTGTTTCATTGCCTTTGAGGGCTGAGGCTTATCGCAATGACCAGAATGTAGAGTTTATATTGGATGACGGCAGCCGGGATGTTTCTTCCGAAGTTCAGATGCTCGAAGAACTGGAAGATCAGAAGGATATAACGATATTGGTTGTAGAAGATAATGATGAGCTGCGTCACTTCATTGTTCATATCCTTCAGAAAGAATATCGTGTACTGGAGGCTCCGAACGGACGAATCGGACTGGAAAAAGTTCTGGCAGAAATGCCCGATGTAGTGGTTAGTGATGTCATGATGCCTGAAATGGATGGTATTGAACTGCTGAATGCTGTCAAGACAAATCATAATGTCTGCCATATTCCGGTTATTATCTTGTCGGCAAAGGCTTCGCTAGACGATCGTATAAAGGGACTGGAGTATGGTGCCGACGGATATATTACGAAGCCGTTCAGTTCTGCTTATTTACGTGCGCGTCTGAAATCGGTATTGTTGCAGCGCACTCACCTGAAAGATTTCCTGCTGGCAGGACGTAGTCTGGACGAGGTGACCGTAACGGCAACTGAAGAAAAGCAAGAACACCGGCTGGAGGATCTGTCGCCTTCACTTCCGCAAATCACTCATTTTGATGAAGAGTTTATCAAGAATATCATACAGAGTGTAGAAGATAACCTGAATAATCCGGACTTTAAGATAGAGGATCTTGCCGACTCGATGGGAATGGGACGTTCGATGTTCTATCGGAAGATAAAATCGATTCTGAGTGTTTCACCGATTGACTTTGTGAAAGATATGCGTGTGAAACGTTCGGTGCAGCTACTGGAGTCGGGAGAATATACGGTATCGGAAGTTGCCTATATGTGTGGATTTTCTTCTCCCCAGTATTTCAGTCGTGTATTCAAGGCTGCTATGGGATGTACGCCTACGGAATATAAGGAAAATCATTCCACGAAATAATTACATTTCGTGGAATGGTTCTCCGTTTACAGTTACATTTTCGAAACGGATATTTTCAGCTCCTGTTACTTTGTTGATTTCCGGCTTTTCTACTCCTTCGAATGAGCAGTCTTTCAGGTAGATGTTGCGTATCTGAGATTTATCGTCAAATCCGTCAAGATGAAGCACATACTGGCTTTTCTTGCTGGTAATATTTTCCAGGTGGATATTCTCGAAGAGAGGCAGATACGGACCTTCGTCTACATGCCAGTATTTTTGCTCTATACCCAGAATAGATTGTTTACATTCGCCTACGGTGATATTCCGTACAAAGACGTTTGCTACGTTTCCACCACGCATAGGGTTGGACTTGATACGGATAATACGGTCCAGTTCGGGGCTGTCCATCTGGCAGTTCTCTACCCATACATTATGGCATCCTCCGGTTATTTCGCTTCCTATGGCTACTCCTGCATGTCCGTCCTTCATGCGACATTCACGTACGATGATGTTTTTGCAGGGAATGTTCCAGTAGCGACCGTCTTCATCGCGTCCCGATTTTATGGCTATGCAGTCGTCGCCCGTGTCAAAGTCGCAGTCTTCTATCAGCACGTTTTCGCACGATTCCGGATCGCATCCGTCATTGTTCGGACCGTGGCTTTGCATTTTCACACCTTTTATGGTTACGTTTTCCGACAGCAGCGGATGGATAAGCCAGAACGGAGAACGGTTGATGGTGAATCCTTCCAGCAGAATGTTCTTGCATTTATATAAATTGATGAACTGCGGGCGGATGCCGTTCGCTTTTTCAAAGACGCGTTCTTTTACGGGGATAGAATCTTCTTTCATCTGGTATAGCAAGGTCTTTTCGTTGACCGTTTCTCCGTTTTCTGCCTTAATGCCACGGATGCGCTGTTCTGCAAACCAGTTGTCTGTACTTGCCTGTCCGTCTAGCTTCCCCTTTCCGGTAATGGCAATATTGTTTTCTCCGTATGCATAAATCAGCGGAGATATGTTATGGCAGTCGATGCCTTCTATACGTGTAAGTACGGTTTCGAACAGATTGTAGTCGGTTGTAAATTTCAGAATGGTACTGTCCGACAGGTGAAGGTTGACGTTCGATTTCAGGCGGATAGGAGCCGTGAGAAACTCGCCGTCGGGAACGAGTACGGTTCCTCCTCCTTGTGAAGAGCAGGCTTCGATGGCCCGATTAATCGCATCGGTGTATAGTGAATCTTTTCCGTTGTAATAATCGGTTATCACATACGTCTTGTCGGGAAAAGTTGGAGGAGAAATCTGGTTGTACACCTTTTCCATCTCCTTCCATGAACACGGTTCTGATGTCTGGCAGGATATACATGCAGCGGCTGTCAGCAGTAAACCGCTTAAAATTGAAGTTTTCAGGATACGCATAAGATACAATTTTGAGTGTTGTTCACAAAAATAGCCTGTATACCCAAAAGCCTTGTATAGTATTTATGCAATTCGTTGTACAATTTCTCTGCAAGGTATATTTATGTACGATTGACTAATGTTTGTACATCATAAATCAATTTGTGCAACTCCGTATAGTTGCCTTTCCCTAAATTTGCTTCCGAAACAAGTTCTAAATTACTTAACATTTAATATTATGAACAGAAATTTTAAAAGAATCCTCTTCAGTGCATGTCTGCTTGCTGCTTTGGGAGGAACAGCATGTTCGGATGATACACCAGAACAGCCTGCTGGTGGAGGTACAGAGAGTGGAGAAACCGAGGAACCAGGAGGTGAAGATAATCCTGATGGACCTTTGCAGATGGATCCGGTAGAGTTTGCTGCATTTCCGGGTGCAGAAGGGTATGGAAAGAATACCGTAGGCGGACGAGGAGGAAAGGTTTATCACGTGACCAGTCTGGACGACGATGCCAACAATCCGGCAGAGGGAACATTACGCTGGGTATTGAAACAGAAAGGTGCAAAGACTGTTGTATTTGATGTCGCAGGAACCATTCATCTGAAAGCCGACTTAAAAACCAATAACGATAATCTGACTATTGCCGGACAGACTTCTCCGGGAGGTATTTGTCTTGCCGATTATGCTTTTGTCATCAATTCGAATGAAGTTATCATCCGTTTCCTTCGTTTCCGTCCCGGAGATGACAGTGGAAAAGAACCCGACGGACTGGGAGGTATGGATAAAAAGAATATTATCATAGACCATTGTTCAGTGAGCTGGAGTGTGGATGAATGTCTCTCGGTGTACGGTATGGAGAACTCTACCGTGCAGTGGTGCATCGCGGCTCAGGCACTTCGTGTATCGGTTCATGGCAAGGGTACACATTGCTATGGAGGAAACTGGGGTGGAAACAAAGCTTCCTATCACCATAACCTTATAGCACATTGCGAAAGCCGTGTTCCTCGTCTGGGCCCGCGCGCCAGCACACAGCTTAATGAGTATGTCGATATCCGGAATAATGTATTTTATAACTGGGCAGGAGAGGGCTGTTACGGAGCCGAAAATCAGAATATAAATATTGTAGACAATTATTATAAACCGGGACCGGCTACTAATTCGGGTAAGGAAACAGACCGTATCCGTTACCGTATAGCCAAGATTGGTGTTCGTACTCTCGATTATGTGACTGAAGACGATGGTTCTTACAACGACTGGTATCCTTCCTTGCATAAATGGGGAACTTTCTATGTAACGGGAAACGTGGTGGAAGGACACGATGATGTTACGGCAGACAACTGGACAAAAGGTATCTACGCACAGCAGGAAAACGGCAGTAAGGTAGATAATCTGTGGACTGAAGAAACCATGAAGGCTATCCGTAAGGAGTCGCCGGTAGTCGATCCGGTAATGACAACCGAGCATTCGGCACAGGAAGCTTATCAGGCGGTATTGAACTACGCTGGAGCCTGCAATTATCGGGATGCAATCGACGAGCTTGTCCTTTCGGATGTCAAAGAAGGAAAAGCTACGTGTACGGCTTCAGGAAATAAGCCTGGATACATCAACGAACCTGAAGATGTATTGCAAGCATTGTCCGAACTGGGTGACAATCCTTATCCGGAACTTGCGAAAGATACCTCGCGTGATGTGACCGATACAGACGGCGACGGTATGCCTGATGCTTTTGAAACGGCATACGGGCTCGATGCCAATAATCCGGATGACGGTAATGCGAATACACTCGATCCGGCTGGAAAATATACAAATCTTGAAATGTATCTGCATAGTCTGGTGCAGGATATAATAAAGAAACAACAGCAGTAATTTCTGGAAATAGTTGTTGATTAAGGCATGGCGTTATTGGTTGCTGTACGATTTATCGTCTGGCTGCTGATGGCGCCATTGCTTTGTCTTGAAAAATAGTCCGTATGTCATGCAATATTTATTCATATCGCCGGTTTGCCTAAATAGTATACATTGTTTACTTAAATAATGCACGTCTTTTCTTCAGGGGTATCTTATTTTTGCGTTATCGAAAACAGCAGGAATAAAATCTGATAGTTATGAAACATCCGTTATTTTTATTAATCTTATTATTGTTTTTCCCCACTGGAACGATGATTGCAGCTGACGGTGGAACTGCTCTTCCGGCTTTTCCGGGAGCTGAAGGATTCGGAAGATATACTGTCGGAGGAAGAGGGGGTAAGGTATATCATGTTACCACACTCGAAGATGGAGAGCAGAAAGGAACTCTCCGATATGCTGTAAATAAGAAAGGGGCACGTACCGTGGTGTTCGATGTTTCGGGTAACATTTTTCTGAACCGTCCCTTGCAAATAGTGAACGATAGCCTGACCATTGCCGGACAGACAGCTCCGGGACGTGGAGTATGTATTGCGCGTTATCCGGTAACTATCAAGGCAGACGATGTTATAATCCGTTATGTACGCTTTCGGGTTGGCAACGAAAACAAGGGAGAACCCGACGGACTTGGAGCTACCGATCATCGCAATATCATTGTAGACCATTGCTCCATCAGCTGGTCGGTAGACGAAACTTGCTCTGTATATGGAAATGAGAATACTACCGTACAATGGTGTATCATCTCAGAAAGTTTGAATAACGGAGGTCATGCCAAGGGAGCGCACGGATATGGCGGTATAGTAGGAGGAAATCATGCCTCGTTCCATCATAATCTCATGGCACATCATGTGAGTAGAGTTCCGCGTATGGGACCTCGTCCGGGAACACAGACCAGAGAGTATGTGGATATCCGTAACAATGTGTACTACAACTGGGCTGGCAATGGCTGCTATGGAGGCGAAGGAATGAAAGTCAATATCGTGAATAATTATTATAAACCCGGTCCTGCCACACCTCATAACAAGGTGCGTTATCGGATTGCTTCTGTCGGTGTGCGTTCTAAAAAATATTGTTATAACAAGAAAGGGGAGCCCAACATCTGGCATCCCATGCTGCATGTGTGGGGAAAGTTTTATGTGGACGGTAATGTAGTAGAAGGCTTTCCCGAAGTTTCAGCCGATAACTGGACGAAAGGTATATACGAACAGCTTGATACGGCAAGTGCCGACGGATACTTTTCTTCCGTCACACGCGATACGATACGGCTGAAAGCTCCATTGGAAACAGGTATTGTTACCACTCACACAGCTGCTGAAGCTTTCGAGAAAGTGCTGGCTTCAGCCGGATGTTCCAAATGGAGAGATGAAATCGATGAGCGGATTGTAAGAGAAACTCGTACCGGTACGGCGACTTATATGGGAAGCATTGACAAAAAAGCTGCCAGTTCGCCTGGCATAATCGACTTGCCTGAGGATGTCATGCCTGAAGGAGCTTCATCACCATGGGTGGACCTTTCCGGCGGAAATACCGATTTGCAGGCTCTTCTGGATACTGATGGTGACGGTATGCCCGATGTGTGGGAAAGAAAACACGGACTGGATCCCGAGAATCCGGCAGATGGACCAGCAGTAACGTTAAGTCGTGAAGGATATACCAATCTGGAAGTCTATCTGAATGAAGGCTTATAATCGGATATAAGATATGAAACAATAGATGTGAATATATATAAGGTGGGCGCTTTTTATTTGTTGGGGTGTATATGATGAATATCGTTTAATTTAATTGAAAATCAACACAGTACACAATCTCTATATAATTTGGAAGGCAAACTGATATGCTTATGAAAATGTAATGACAGAAAGGTTTAAGCACCCCGTTGATAGTGTCGGATACGACAGAAAATTTTGTACCACAGCCCGTTAAAGGATGCCTTCATAATCCTTTGCGCTTCTTGGAATTTCTTTGGAAATACAGGAGCGCGAAGGATTTTTTTTGAAAAATACGGGCAGAAGTTCTGTAAAACATCAGCATTTTTTGGGGAAAACATGAGCATCTTTTAGAAGAAACATCAGCATGTTTTGGGATAAGGTTTCAATGTCTTTTATGGTAACTTACTTAGTCTTTCAGATAATTTAATTAAAATCTGTGCAGCATTTAAGTGAAAATTTCTTTTCTTTATAGAACAATGTTATGTGAAACCAAACTATATGCGATATGAAGAAAGTACATTTGATGAGCTGGCTGATACTGTTTTTCAGTTTGTTTCCATCTGTATTGCAGGCACAGAGTTATAATGAACTTTGGAAAGAAGTAGAAGCAGCCCAAAAGAAGGACTTGCCGAAAACGGTTATTGGTGTAGTTGATAAAATATACACTAAAGCAAAGAGCGAAAAGAACATCCCTCAGATGATGAAGGCCTATATTGTGCGTGCTGAATCACGCATCCAGCTTACTCCGGACAGTGCACAGGCAGAGTACGATGGTATCCGGAAATGGGCAGAAAGCGAAACAGATAGGGTGGGGTGTGCCGCACTGAATCATGTAATGGGTAGCCTGATACTGGATAATCAGCAGTTGGGCACGGAAGATGATGCGATACGGTATTTCCGTCTTTCGCTGAAAGACAGAGAGGTACTGGGTAAGGCTTCTGCCAAGGATTTCCGTCCGATGACAACTTCCGGCGAGCTGAGTGAAAAGTATCTGGATGATAATATGTTCGACTTGCTTTCCCGGCAGGCAATTGAACGTTTGTCTGTTTATCGTTTTAATTCCGACAGACTGAAATGTGTGTCGGAAGCATTGTCACTGTACGACGGATTGATTGCTTTCTACGGTGAAAGCAACCGTCAGGCAGCTTTACTGACTAAGGAAGCCCGTTTGTTGTACTGCTGGGAAGGGGCGGGAAGTAGCATCGTACGTGAAGCGCTGACACCGGAGCAGGTAGCGGAGGAATTTCGTAAGCTGGCAGAAGAATACAAGGATCTGCCGGTCTGTGCCGATGTATATGTAAAGCTGGCCTATGTCTATCGCATGAACAATGAACTGCTTAAGTCGGTTGAGGTGGCACGAGAAGGAATTGAAAAATATCCTAAGCACGAATGGGTGTCTCAGTTGCGTTCATACATTGATTTTGCTTCCAGTCCGTATCTTTCAATGAATATTCCTTTTGTATATCCCAACTATGAGGCGGATATGAACCTGACGTATGCCAATCTGAAAGGAGTGTCTTTCGAATTGTATCGTCTGAATATATCTCCTGCTTCTTCATTGATTCGCGGCAATCTGAAGGAAGAAACGTTGATACAGAATTACGGTACAAAAGTGGCTTCACGTTACTACGCTTTGCCTTCTACCCCCGATTACGAGAAGCGTGATACGGTATTGCATTATACATTGCCCGAAGCAGGAATTTACATGTTAAAGCAAATTCCTCAAGGGAGTGCGAAAGGTATTGATTATTCGTTGTTGTTTGTTTCTCCTTATCAGTGCATCAGTATTCCTGTGTCAGAGGGACGCAAGGAGTTTGTTGCTGTAGATAAACTGACGGGCAGACCAGTTCCGGGTGCAGAAGTGGTAACGTATCGGTTGAACGGAAATGAATACAATGTACTTCAGGTATATAAGACCGATGGTAAAGGCAGTGTTACGGTAGATGTTCCCCGTTCGGGCAGGATTTATTACAATGTCCGTATGGCAGGAAATGATTTCACTGCTATTTCAAGTATAGGAGGAAATGCTTCGTTTGTCAGAGAAACAGTGCAGGGATGGAAGAAGAAGGTAAATCTGTTTACCGACCGTTCGTTGTATCGTCCGGGGCAGAAAGTATATGTTTCCGGTATGGTTTACGAACAGAACGGTGATTCTCTTCGTGTGATAAAGGGCGAAAAAAGTTCTCTGAAACTGTATGCTGCCGAGCGTAATGTAGCCGAATATACCGTATCGACAGACGACTTTGGCGTATTGTCGGGTGAATTTGTGCTGCCACAGAACCTGCTTCCCGGTACTTATTATGTGTCGATGGATGGAGCTTCTGCCATTATCAAGGTAGAGGAATACAAGCGTCCTACTTTCGATGTGGTCTTTACTCCGTACGAAGACACATATAATATGGGCGATTCCATTGTGGTGAAAGGAGAAGCAAAGACATTTGCCGGAGCACCAGTCCGTATGGCAAAGGTAAAATATACGATATCCCGTTCGGAATATATGTGGTTCCGTATGGGAGGTATGAATAAGGTAGAGTTGGATAACGGTGAGGTGCAGACGGATGCTGATGGAAATTTTAGTGTCCGTGTGGTGCTTACTGCCCCGGAAACAACCGGAAGGGATATGCTGGAGCACCGTTATTATGTATATGAAGTACAGGCAGAGGTAACCGATGGAGCGGTCGAAACACAGACAAACACCTTGTCACTTCCGGTGGGTAAGCAGTCGTTGGGCTTGCAGATACGTGGACTGTTGGGTATGGTCATGCGTGAGAAACAGGAAAAGGTGCAGTTTATGGCATTGAATCTGAATGGAACTCCTGTACAGACAGAGGTCGCTTACCGCGTGTTTGCACTGGATAAAGCGGGCAAGAAAGCCGGATTGCAACTGGAAGGCAAGGCGGAAGCTCAACGTTCGTTTGTTCCTTCCGAACTGCTTGCATTGCCTTCGGGCAGATATCGCATTGAAATTTATGCAACGGATGCGCAGGGACGAGTATGTACGGCAGAGCAGGATTTTACATTGTTCTCGCGTCTGGATACACGACTCCCGTATCCTGCTGTCGACTGGTTTTATCAGGATAGAACCGAGTTTAACGAATTGGCTCCGGCAACTTTGTATGTGGGAACCAGTGAAAAGAATGTGTATCTGCTGGTCGATGTGTACAGTGGAAGCAAACGGATCGATTCTCAGCGATTGACACTGAATGATGAAATCAAGAAATTCAGTTATCCGTATCAGGAGGTGTATGGCGATGGTATTACCGTAAACTTTGCTTTCATGCGGAATGGCAGCCTGTATAGCAAGCAGGCGACAATCATCCGGCCGGAACCGGAAAAGAAACTGACATTGAAGTGGGAAACTTTCAGAGATAAGTTGCAACCAGGCAATAAAGAAGAATGGAGCATGCATATTACAGATGCGGCCGGGAATCCGGTAAAAGCTAATGTGATGGCATCGCTTTACGATGCTTCGCTCGATAAGCTGTACCAGCACGACTGGCGTTTTAATCTGTGGTTCTCTCGTCCTGTTCCATGGATTTATGCAGGTATGTTGTCGGCAAACCAGGGAATCGGCATGTTTGCAGGTTTTCCATACGTAAGGACGTACACCGGACTGAATCTGCTGAATGGTGAGTATAGTTCTTTGCTAGTCTTTTCCGGAAATGTTTATATGCGAGGCATCAATCTGGCTGGTACATCAACCCGTATTCTGGCGAAACACGATGCCGGAAATGCCGTAGAGGTGAAATATCAGCCTGTCATGACTGTTGAGGAATCGGCGGTAGTCGCCTCTCCGGATATTGTATCGTCCGGCTTTAAAAAAGAAAGCGGCAGTGCTGGCGTAGAAGAAGTTTTGCAGATTGTAGAAAATGATGCAGCTGTCGAAGGAACAGATGATAAAGAAACGATGATTCCGGTGCGTGAGAACTTTGCCGAAACAGCCTTTTTCTATCCGAATTTGCGGACTGATTCACTGGGTAGGATAAGTATTGTCTTTACCGTACCGGATGCATTGACCGAATGGAAGTTCACAGGACTGGCGCATACACAGGATGTCGATTACGGCATGCTGACGCAGACCGTGAAGGCGAGCAAGCCGTTTATGGTGCAGCCTAATATGCCGCGCTTCGTTCGCAAAGGTGACCGAACCGTTATTGCTGCTTCGCTGGTCAATCTGTCGATGGATAAGATTGAAGGGAATGCCGGTATCAAATTATACGATCCGGTGACAGAAGAAGTGGTTTACGATTATCAGCAACCGTTCAGTGTGGCAGAAGGAACAACGGGAGTCGTACGGTTCGACTGCCAGATTCCTGATAACTATGATATGCTGGTATGCCGGATTACGGCTGAGGCTGGAGAATATAGCGACGGCGAACAGCATTACTTGCCGGTACTGACCGACAAGCAGTGGATGACGGAAACCATTCCTGTCCAATTGAATGGAGAAAGCATGACGGAAGTCGGAACCGAAGACTTGTTCAACAAGCAGAGCAAAACGGCTACCGAACGACGGCTGACAGTAGAGCTGACTGCAAATCCCGACTGGTATGCTGTTCAGGCGCTGCCTGTTATCGGCAATCCGGCAGAAGAAGATGCATTGTCGTGGGCAACTGCCTATTATGCCAATTCACTTGCTGAGGCTGTTGTAAAGGTAAATCCCCGCATCAAACAGGTGTTTGATACCTGGATTGCTCAGGGAGGAAGTAAAGAAACGCTTTTGAGTAATCTCGAACGCAATCAGGATTTGAAGAATCTGTTGCTGGAAGAAACTCCGTGGCTTTCCGAAGCAATTGAGGAAGGCGAACAGAAACGGCGTATAGCTTTGTTGTTCGATCTGAATTCGATGGACAACCGCCTGCGTACTTCGGTAGAACGTTTACAAGAACTGCAACTTCCCGATGGCTCATGGAGCTGGTATAAGGGTATGACAGGTAGCCGGTATATTACAACGCAGATTGTGGAGATGCTGGCACGTTTGCAGCACATGAATGTGACGCTCGACGGAAAGGTCGCTCCGATGTATACACAGGCTTTGCGCTATTTACAGAACGCAGTGAAAGAAGATTATGAAATGATGAAGAAGGCGGAAAAGGAAGGTGCGAAAAACCTTGTTCCCAACGGGCAGGTGGTACACTATCTGTATGTTTGTGCTCTCGACGGACAGGCTGCTTCGTTGGCAGATAAACAGATAAACGCCTATATGACGGATAAGCTGGAAAACCGTTCGGCTGAGTATTCTATCGGTGAGAAGGCGATGATTGCTCTCATTATGCAGGCTGATGGCAGAAAGCGTCAGGCTCAGGAATTGGTTCAGTCTGTTAAGGAATATACGGTAAGCACGCCGCAACTGGGAGTTTATTTCGATACACCGAAAGCGCCTTATTCATGGAGCAATTACAGAATTCCTGCACAGGTAGCTGCTATGGAGGCTATCCGGCAGATTGCTCCCGATGAGGATATGCTGGCCGGTATGAAGCTTTGGCTGCTCAAACAGAAGCAGGTTCAGGTATGGGAAAGCGGTATTGCAACAGCAGATGCGGTGTATGCTTTCTTGAATGGCTCCGGTAAGCAGTTGCAGGTGAATGGAAAGATGAAGGCAGTAGCCGGTAATATCGAGGTATGTACTCCGAACGATGCCTTAGGATATACCCGAAAGACGCTGACCGGAACAGATACTCGTGTGGAACGTGTTGTCGTGTCGAAGTCGGGAACCGGTATAGGCTGGGGAGCTGTATATGCGCAGTATCTGGAGGATATGGATAAGGTACTTCCGGCAAAAGGTAACGGCGTTTCAATAGTACGTGAGTATTGGCTCGACGGTAAGCAGGTTTCGCGGAAGACTGCCTTGCATGCTGGAGATAAACTGACTGTACGACTGACGGTAAAGGCTGATCGCGACATGGACTTTATCCGGATAAAGGATGAGCGTGCGGCATGTATGGAACCGGAAAACCAGTTGTCCGGCTATCATTGGAACAACGCTCTGGGATATTATCAGGTGAACCGGGATGCTTCGACCGAACTCTTTATCGACCGGATGCCGAAGGGTACATATACTCTGGAGTATGAAGTCTATTTAGACCGTGCGGGAAATTATCAGGCCGGAGTGGCAACCATCCAGTCGGTTTATGCTCCCGAGTTCAGCGGACACACAGGAGGACAATCTCTGACAGTAGAATAATTCATTAGAAAACAGTACAGACTGATGTATTTTCCATACTGGAAAATCTGCATCAGCCTGTATTTCTTTTTACGGCTGTATCGGCAAATTTATATTAATTCACCACCAACCTTTGTTCGTCTTTGATTTTCTCTTTATCTTTGTTCACTCTAAACAAGTAACACACTGAAAGATGAAACGCATTTTATTTCTATTCAATATATTGTTTGCCGTAGTTTTGGTTGCTCAGGCACAGCCGAAAATAACATTCGACAAGAATGTGCAGGAGTTGGGATATGTGCTTTGGCGCAATCCGGTGACCATTACTTATAATTTCACCAATACGGGTGACAAACCGCTGGTTATTTCGAAAGTAACTTCTTCCTGCGGCTGTACGGAGGTCGACTGGACTAAGTCTCCGATACCTGCCGGTGGAAAAGGTACGGTAACAGCCGTTTTCGACGCAGAGGCTATCGGACATTTCTATAAAGAAGTCGGTATTTACTGCAACGCTTCTTATCGTCCTATTTATCTGGAATTTAATGGTGAAGTAACAGCCGACGCCAGAAATTATTCGTTTACCCATCCTTTCGGGTTTGGTGCAATCCGTCTGGACAAAGATGAAATAGAATTTAAAGATGTCAATAAAGGCGACCATCCTGAATTTAGTATTCTGGTAGCCAATACATCCAATAAAGCTTATTCTCCGGTGTTGATGCATCTGCCTCCTTATCTGAGTGCAAAGGCAGTTCCCGAAGTGCTGGGAAGAGGTAAGAACGGTAAGATTATCGTTACGCTCGATACGGAAAAACTTCCAAAGTTCGGTATTACCCGTACATCGGTGTATCTGTCACGCTATCCGGGCGACAAAGTGGGAAGCGACAACGAAATACCTGTATCGACAGTCTTGTTACCGGATTTCTCCGGACTGACCGAACAGCAGAAGAACAATCCTCCGCAGATTTCGCTTTCTACTACACAGCTGGAGTTCCCTCCGCTGAAACCGAAACAGAAAAAATCGCAGAACGTCATCATTACTAATACGGGAAAGACCGATTTGGTGATTCAGGATATGCAGGTGTTCAACATCGCTCTTGCCGTCAACTTGAAGAAAACGGTACTGAAACCGGGTGAATCTGCTAAGCTGAAGATTACCGTACTTGGTGAGAATCTTTCGCGTGTGAAAGGTACTCCCCGTGTACTGATGATTACCAACGACCCGAATAAACCGTCGGTTACCATTCGGGTAAAGGCAAAAATCGTACAGCCTTAAGATCTCTCGTAAGGCTATTATTATCAACTTAAAATACTAAGACTATGGAACACCCTGAGAACAGTGAGGAGTACAAGGGATTGACTGTTAACAAGGGTATCGAACAACCCTCCAGTATAAATCCTTATTTGAACCTGAGAAAGAAACCCAAGCGCCGTCAGTTTACCGTAGGCGAGTACGTGGAAGGTATCGTAAAAGGCGATGTAACCGTACTTAGTCAGGCTGTCACGCTGGTAGAGAGTGTGAAACCCGAGCATCAGGCAGTTGCACAGGAGGTTATCGAAAAATGTTTGCCGTATTCAGGCAATTCTATCCGTGTGGGTATCAGTGGTGTTCCCGGAGCGGGGAAGAGTACGTCGATTGATGTATTCGGCCTGCATGTGCTGGAACGTGGAGGTAAGCTGGCTGTACTGGCTATCGACCCTAGCAGTGAGCGTTCGAAAGGAAGTATTTTGGGAGATAAAACCCGTATGGAAAAACTTTCCGTTCATCCAGATTCCTTTATCCGCCCCAGCCCTTCTGCCGGTTCGCTGGGTGGCGTAGCCCGTAAAACCCGTGAAACGATTATCTTGTGCGAAGCAGCAGGTTTCGATAAAATCTTTGTTGAAACAGTGGGAGTAGGACAGAGCGAAACGGCCGTTCATTCGATGGTGGATTTCTTCCTGCTGATACAGCTTGCCGGAACAGGAGATGAACTGCAAGGTATCAAGCGTGGTATAATGGAGATGGCAGACGGTATCATTATCAACAAGGCTGATGGTAATAACATCGAGAAGGCGAAGCTGGCTGCTGCTCATTTCCGTAATGCACTGCATCTGTTTCCGGCTCCTGAATCGGGATGGACACCACAGGTGCTGACATATTCAGGTTTTTATGGCATCGGAATCAAGGAGATCTGGGACATGGTGTACAGTTATATCGACTTTGTGAAGAAGAACGGATACTTTGATTACCGCCGCAACGAACAGGCTAAATACTGGATGTATGAAACGATAAACGAACATTTGCGTGATAGTTTCTACAACAATCCGGCTATCGCTTCGATGCTTACAGCTCAGGAACAGGAGGTATTGCAGGGAAAGGCTACTTCGTTCTCGGCTGCGAAAAAGTTGCTCGATACGTATTTCGGTAATCTTTGATTGCTGGGCTTGCGACGGAGTACATAATTTCTCTGAAAATTTTTGTACGAACTTGCTGAACTTTTGTACAGAAAATAAAAAAACATCGAGATATTTTGGGCAGAAATTGCTGATATTATAGAAACTCTTTCTGAAGGTCTTTTTTAAAAGCCTTTGGGAAGAGTTTTTTTATTGTTATCGCTGTGTGATAAATTTATCAATAGGTTGATTCTCAGTTGTATTTAAGGCTTTGAAAACTCTGTTGTATCGATGAATAAACCAACTGCTATATTACAAGCGACTATGAGCTTTCGAAAATGTTTTGTCGGACAGAAATGTTTTATTATGCGTTGGTCACAGCAAAATCTTCATGGATAGTTGTGCTTTATTACAATTGACTTGGTAGGAAATTTACTTTTTTCAGAAAAAAACAACAGAATATTTGGTTTATAAAATAAACTACTTTATATTTGTGATGTAATAGAAATAGGAATAAACGCGCGGATTTCTATTTTTTTGCAGTGGTAGTTTATAAAATAAACTGTTTTATCTTTTAAAAATGTAAGGAGTATGGAAGAAAAGAAGATGTTTACAGAAAAAGAAAGTCTGGAACTGATTTCCCAGATGATTCAAATGACGAAAGAAAATTTGGAACGGGGTAGTGGCAATGTTTTTCTGATTTATGGATATGCTGCAGTAGTGCTTTCTGTAGTTGTATATGCAGCCGTGTATATCACAGGCAGACCGTTGTGGAACGCCTTGTGGTTTTTGATGTTTATTCCTGCCATTGTTATGAAAGTATTTCAGGTTCGTAAGAAACCTTCTGTGGTAACACATATGGATAAGATGCTTGCTCATACCTGGTGCATCGTAGGATCGTTGTTCGGACTGACTGTTGTGGCCATGCTACTGATAGGTATGGTGATTGGTTCGTGCAATTTTGGCTTGATGCTTCCGCTGTGTTTACTATATGCGGGTATAGGAACTTCGATTACCGGTCTGATTGTTCGGGTTCCAGCCCTGGTGTATTCACCTCTTGTTGCCTTTTTGGTTGCTGTCTATATGCTGATGGTACTGACAAATGGCGGTAGAGTGGCTCCGGAATGGAATCTATATTTCGGTTTTTCTTTCTTGCTTATGATGGTGATACCAGGACATTTGTTGAATAAAAAAGCCGCTGCTTATGCTTGCTGAACTAGATCCGTTGATACATTCGCAACTGCGTCTGGCGATTATGTCTATCCTATTATCGGTAGATGAGGCCGACTTTGTGTACTTGAAAGAGAAGACTGAATCTACTGCCGGTAATCTCAGTGTGCAACTGGATAAACTGAGCAAGGCGGGATACATTCAGGTAGAGAAAGAGTTTGTCGGAAAAAAGACTCGTACATCGTGCCGGATTACAGAAACAGGCAGAAAAGCGATGGAAGAATATGTAAAGGCACTGAAGACTTATCTGGAATTGTAAGATAAGAGAAACACGTTCGGAAAGAAGAAAAGGTAGAGTCCGGAATTCAAATTCAAGAAAGAAGAACTATTGGTTTAGATGAGTGTCCGATAAACATATATGAATATGAGCTTATCAGCATTGTTCCTGTAGATAACCTGCATAGCTGAATTCTGTAGGATAATTGCTTGTTCATCAATACTCTATCTTTGGATTGAAGATTCTTGTCAGACTGCAATAATTGATTTGTACGCTAATCATCCTAATCTGTAATAAAAAAGGTTCTATCACCCCATAGCGGGAAAATGATAGAACCTTTTTGTATTTTATTCTTGTAATTTACAATCAGAAACCAGCCAGGCTTACAATCTTGTCGACTGCTGCACTAAGTCCGTCAGGATTCTTACCGCCGGCAGTTGCAAAGTGAGGCTGACCACCACCACCACCTTGGATCAGTTTGGCAGCTTCGCGAACCAGTTGTCCGGCATTCAGTCCGGCCTTCACCTGATCGTCGCTCATGGTAACAGTAAGCAACGGCTTGTTTTCGAATACGCTACCAATTACTACGAACAAGTTTTCAGGGAACTGTCCTTTCAACTGGAAGGCAATATTCTTGACTGCGTCAGCTGGCATCGGAAGAACAGCCTGAATAACTTTCACACCGTTGATTTCTTTTGCACCTTCAATCAGCTTGTTCTTTACAGCCGCTTCTTTTTCCTTCATGAATTCTTCCATCTGTTTCTTCAGACCGGCATTTTCTTCGATGTATTTCGAGATAGCGGCTTTCAGGTCGGGAGCGTTGTTGAACAAAGCTTTCAGATCGTTGATAGTATCTTGTACAGTATCGAACATTTCTTCAACCTTCGCACCTGTAACAGCTTCGATACGGCGTACACCGGCAGCAACAGAGCTTTCTGAGATAATCTTCACCATACCGATCTTTCCAGTTGCCGATACGTGAGTACCACCACAGAATTCGATAGATGAACCGAACTGTACGACACGTACTTCGTCGCCATATTTTTCACCGAACAAAGCGATTGCACCCAGTTCTTTTGCCTTTTCGATAGGCAGGTTACGGTATTCAGTCAAAGGAACGTTTTCGCGGATTTTAGCATTAACCAGATGTTCTACTTCGCGAATCTGTTCCGGAGTTACTTTCTGGAAGTGAGAGAAGTCGAAACGCAAAGAGTCAGGAGTAACAAGAGAACCCTTCTGTTCTACGTGAGTACCCAGTACCTGACGCAATGCTTCGTCCAGCAAGTGTGTACAAGAGTGGTTAGCTGCACAAGCTGCACGTTTGTCTGTATCTACACATGCCATCATCGGAGCTTCCAGATGTTCCGGAAGTTTCTTTGCTATATGGATAGGAAGATTGTTTTCCTTCTTGGTATCGATGATATCGATAGTTTCGAATTCGCTTACCAATACACCGGTATCACCTACCTGACCACCACTTTCTGCGTAGAACGGAGTTTCGCTCAGTACAATCTGGTAGAGAGTCTGGTTCTTCTGTTTAATCTGACGGTAACGCAGAATGCTGGTTTCGTATTCTGTATAGTCGTAACCCACGAAATGAGTTTCGCCTTCCTTCAGGGTAACCCAGTCGCCTGTTTCTACAGCAGCAGCGTTACGTGCACGCTGTTTCTGCTTCTGCATTTCAGCTTCGAAGCCTTTCACATCGGCAGTCAGACCGTTTTCACGCAAAATCAGTTCGGTCAGGTCGAACGGGAATCCGAAAGTATCGTACAGTGTAAATGCGTCTACACCGCTGATTTCAGTCTTGCCGGCAGCTTTGGCTTCAGCCATTGTCTTATCGAGCAGGCGGATACCGGTTTCCAGAGTGCGGAGGAATGATTCTTCTTCTTCCTTCATAACTTTCTCAATCAAGGCCTGCTGAGCTTTCAGTTCAGGATAAGCACCGCCCATATTTTCGATCAGTACCGGAACCAGCTTGTACATGAAGGCCTGCTTCTGTCCGAGGAAGGTATAAGCGTAGCGAACGGCACGACGCAGGATTCGGCGGATTACGTAACCAGCCTTTGCATTCGATGGCAGCTGTCCGTCGGTGATAGAGAAGGCAATGGTACGGATGTGGTCGGCTACCACACGCATAGCTACGTCTACTTTTTCGTCTTCACCGTACTTCTTGCCCGACAAATCACCGATAGCCTTGATGATAGGCTGGAAAACGTCGGTATCGTAGTTGGATGTCTTGCCCTGCAAGGTACGTACCAGACGTTCGAATCCCATACCGGTATCGATTACTTTTGCTGGAAGTGGTTCCAGTGTTCCGTCAGCCTTGCGGTTGTACTGCATGAACACCAGGTTCCAGATTTCAATAACCTGCGGATGATCTTTGTTAACCAGTTCACGTCCCGGAACAGCAGCCTTTTCTTCTGCCGAACGCGAGTCGATGTGGATTTCAGAACACGGGCCGCAAGGACCTGTATCACCCATTTCCCAGAAGTTATCGTGCTTGTTGCCGTTGATGATATGATCTTCGGGGAAATACTGAGCCCAGTATCCGGCAGCTTCATCGTCGCGGGCAAGTCCTTCCTCAGGGCTTCCTTCGAATACGGTTACATACAAATCTTTCGGATCGAGTTTCAATACCTTTACCAGATATTCGTATGCCCATCCGATAACTTCTTTCTTGAAGTAGTCGCCGAAAGACCAGTTACCCAGCATTTCGAACATGGTATGATGGTATGTATCGTGACCTACTTCTTCCAGGTCGTTATGTTTTCCACTCACACGCAAGCACTTCTGTGAGTCGGTTACACGTTTGTATTTCGCAGGATGGTTACCCAGAATAATATCTTTAAACTGGTTCATACCTGCATTGGTGAACATCAATGTCGGGTCGTCTTTGATGACCATCGGTGCTGAAGGCACAATCTGATGTCCTTTCGACTCAAAGAATTTTACAAATGAGTCGCGGATTTCGTTTGCTGTCAACATAATGCTTATAATGTCTTGTAGTTAATATTCTCAAAATTGATTTGCAAAGATAATCGGTTTTATTATTTTTGTCCGTATGTTTGATGCAAAAACTTGACATGTTGCATCTTAAAATTTTTCAAAATTAGATTTGAATGCGTAAAGTCTATTATATTTATAATCCGAAAACGCGTACATACGACCGTATTTATCCCACTATGCGCCAGCGGGCGATGAGCTATTTGCGGCGTCTGTTTGTGGGTATGGGACTGGGTGCAGGATGTTTTATCATCCTGTTGCTGATTTTCGGTTCTCCTTCGGAAAAGGACCTGCGTGTGGAAAATTCGCGCTTACTTTCACAATATCATATTTTATCTACCCGTCTGGACGAGGCTCTTGGTGTGATGCAGCAGCTTCAGCAGCGTGATGATAATCTGTACCGGGTGATTATGCAGGCAGATCCCGTGGCGGATGCCTTGCGTTCGGCCAGTTACGGTAAAACGAACCGTTACGAGGATTTGATGGATATGGCAAATGCCAAGCTGGTTGTAAATACTACTCAGAAGATGGACTTGCTTTCACGTCAGATTTATATGCAGTCGAAATCGTTTGACGAGGTAGTAGAGTTGTGTAAGAAACAGGATGATATGCTGGCATGTATTCCTGCTATCCAGCCGGTGGCCAACAAGGATTTGAAGCAGACGGCTTCGGGATATGGAAATCGTATCGATCCTATTTATAAGACTGTTAAGTTTCATGCGGGCATGGACTTTTCGGCAAACGTGGGTACACCGGTGTATGCCACTGGAAACGGTACGGTACAGAAAGCAGGCTGGGAAGGATTGTATGGCAACTGTATTGTTATTAATCATGGTTTCGGTTATGTCACCCGATATGCTCACTTGAGTAAAATTGATGTGAAGGTAGGGCAGAAAGTAGTGCGTGGAGAAACTATTGGCAAGGTAGGAAGTACGGGAAAGAGTACCGGACCGCATTTACACTACGAAGTGCATCTGAAAGGGCAGATTATGAATCCGGTGAACTATTACTTCATGGATTTGGATGCGGATGATTACGACAAGATGATTCAGATTGCTGCCAACCACGGTAAGGTATTCGATTAATATTACAGACTAAACAGAAAGAACATGGCTTTGAAGAGCGATAAAAATTTGAAATTATATTATTCTATTCGTGAAGTGGCGGAAATGTTTGATGTAAACGAGTCACTTTTGCGCTATTGGGAGAAGGAGTTTCCTATAATTGCTCCCAAGAAGGCGGGAGGAAATATCCGGCAGTATACGAAAGAGGATATTGAAAATATTCGCCTGGTATATCATCTTGTAAAAGAAAAGAAAATGACTCTTGCCGGAGCCAGACAGCGTTTGAAACAGAATAAAGAAAGCATTCGTGATACGGCCGAAATCATCGACCGCTTGCGGCGTATCAAAGAAGATTTGCTCAGTATGCGTAAGGAGCTGGATTATCTCACCTGATGCTTGCAGGTGTGAATTGTTTGGCTGGTGACTTAATTCTAGGTCTTTTTAAGCGATCATCAGACTTTTTCCGGACGTCGTATATGTGAGGAAACAACGAAAAACAACAATAAAAATGGCATATGAAGTGATTATGATCTATCATCTTCATATGCCATTGTATTTTTTAGGGATATTTACTGAATATCTTTATTTCGTCTTAATGGTTTTTAATCTGTTATTGCCATCATCAGAAAGATACGTTTTTTTAGTCGGCAATTGTATCTTCAAAGTTTTCGATACGGGTTACTTTCTTGATGTGATCTATCTTTTTGAGGTTTGTACAGATGGTGTTCACATCATCTACATCGTGTACGTAAAGCTGAATGCGACCTTCGAAAATACCATCGTTCGATTCAATATTCAATTTATGAATATTTACATTCAACTGTTGAGATATAACTTGTGTAACCTGATTGAGGACTCCTATGCCGTCTATACCTTTAATGTATACATTGACCGGGAAGTTTAATGCTTTGCCTGTTTCCCATTCTACAGCAAGCAGTCGGTTACCGAAACTGGTCTTCAGCTGGGCTGCAATCGGGCACTGACGTTTATGAATGACAATACGGTTGTTATCGTCAATGTAACCAAGTACATCATCCCCCGGAATCGGTTTACAGCAATCAGCCAGAATGTAATTCTTCTGAATGGCATCAGGAGTCAGCTTGATGATTTTCTTTTTGTCTATATTCAGTGCAGGCTGTTCAGCTTGTTTCTCTTCCTGCTTGTTTTTACTGGTTCCTCCGAATGCAAAGCTGATATATTTCTTCCAGTTGGTAGGTGATGGCTTTTCCTTCAGCTCGTTTTTGTCTGCTTCACCTAATGAGAATATTCCCTGACCGATATTTAAGGTCAGTTCATCGTAATTCTTTACGTGATGCAGGTTGCAGAGCTTCTTGATATTCTCATCATTTGACGGCAGGTTTTCCTGATGGAAGAAATCGGTAAGCATATCTTCACCTTTCTGCTGCATCTCTTTCTTTTCACGCTTCAGAATAGCTTGTATCTTAGCTTTGGCTTTTGCTGTGGTGGCAAAGTTTATCCACGAAGGCTGTACCTTTTGTGATTTGGAAGTAAGTATTTCTACCTGATCACCACTTTGTAGCTTGTGGCTTAGTGGAACCAGTTTATGGTTTACCTTAGCTCCGATACAGTGACTGCCCAGGAATGTATGGATAGAGAAAGCAAAATCGAGTGCCGTACAGTTTTGTGGCATAGTCTTGATTTCTCCTTTGGGGGTGAAGACAAAAATTTCAGATGCAAACAGGTTCAGTTTGATGGTATCGAGGAAATCGAGCGCATCAGGCTGTGGATCGTCCAGAATTTCCTTAATGGTTTTCAGCCACTTGCTCAGTTCGCCTTCATCTTCACTGCCTCCACCTTCCTTGTATTTCCAGTGAGCTGCAAATCCTTGCTCGGCAACGTCATTCATGCGTTCACTTCTGATTTGCACTTCAATCCATTGCCCTTTGTTACTCATCAGTGTCACGTGCAGTGCCTGATAGCCATTAGCTTTCGGATGGCTTACCCAGTCGCGCAGACGGTCGGGGTGAGGCTTGTATATTTTCGAGATAGCTACATAGATATCGAAGCAGTCGTTCAGTTCCTCTTCTTCGTTTCTTGGAGTAAAGATGATGCGCACAGCAAGGATATCGTAGATTTCTTCGAACGTGATATGCTTGGTCTGCATCTTGTTCCAGATGGAATAAGGAGATTTTACACGTGCCAGAATGCGATAAGGTATTTTCATCTTATCCAGTTGTGCACGGATAGGAGCTGTAAACTCGGTAAAGACGCTTTCGCGCTCTGCCTGAGTAGCTTGCAGCTTGTCTTGTATCTCTTTGTAAGTTTCCGGATGTTCGTATTTGAAACTCAGGTCTTCCAGTTCTGTTTTTATGCGGTTCAGACCTAGTCTGTTGGCAAGAGGAGCATAGATGTAAAGGGTTTCTCCCGCAATCTTATATTGTTTGCTGGGAAGCATGGAACCGAGGGTACGCATGTTATGCAGACGGTCGGCTATTTTTATCAGAATGACTCGGATGTCGTCATTCATTGTAAGCAGGAGCTTTTTGAAATTTTCAGCCTGAGCCGAAGCGCGGTCGCCGAAAATGCCTCCGGATATTTTTGTCAGTCCGTCTACAATCTGTGCAATTTTAGGTCCGAACAGATTTTCTATATCTTCCACCGTATAGTCGGTATCCTCTACTACATCATGCAGCAAAGCCGAACAGATGGAGGTAGATCCCAGTCCGATTTCTACACACGCAATGCGTGCTACCGCAATAGGGTGCAGTATATAAGGTTCGCCCGAACGGCGTCGTACACCTTTATGTGCTTGCTTGGCAAAATTAAATGCTTTGGTGATTATTTCTACTTTTTTGCGGTGCTTGCTTTCCAGGTATCGATCTAAAAGTTCTTGAAAGGCATCATTTATTTGCTTTTCATCTGCTTGCTCTTGTGTAAGTTTTTCATCCGTCATTGTATTACTCCCTTAATCTATATTGCAAAAATAAAGAAAATAAAGAATTTAACAAGTAGAATGAAGTTTTTTCTTACAAAGCTATGGAAAAGGAAGATAGAAAAATGAAAAACCATCCTGACAAATCTTGGGATTGTCGGGATGGTTTTTATGATATTTCGGTGTAAAAATATGATACTTATCGGATGCGGAGTGATCTTCCGGCACGTATGTTACTGCCTTTGATTCCGTTCAATCTGCGTAACTGCGATACGCTTACTCCATATTTGGCTGCAATGCCTCCCAAGGTTTCTCCGTTTCTGATTCTGTGATAAACGGCTTTTCCTGATTTGGCAGACGATTTAATATCGGCTACTTCTACTTTGCTGCGTCGTGTCTGATAGACCTCCGGTTTATAGTTATAGATGCTGTCTTCGTTTTCGAGGAAACAGCTCATCATTTTGTTGGACAAGCGAAGCGCATAAGGCTTCTCATTTCCAGGAATGATATCTTTTTTAAACTCCGGATTCAAGGCACGAAGTTCATCGATGTTTGAGTTGCATACGGCGGCTATCTGCTGGAGGTTGAGCGGACGAGAGATGTGTATGGTATCTGTTCCTTCCGGCATTCTCATTTCCAGCGGGCTGATGTTATGCTCACAATAATAGGTCATGATATAGTTTGCAGCGATAAATGCCGGCACATATCCACGAGTTTCCTGAGGCAGATAATTGTACAGCTTCCAGAAGTCCTTTTCTCCTCCCGAACGTCGGATAGCTTTGTTTATTGTGCCCGGACCGCAATTGTAAGCCGCAAGTACCAGATTCCAGTCGTGATAGATATCGTATAAGTCTTTCAGATAACGTGCTGCGGCACGAGTAGACTTGATCGGGTCACGACGTTCGTCTATCAGACTGGTTACTTGCAGTCCGTAAATTTTACCTGTAGCCAGCATGAACTGCCATAAGCCTACGGCTCCCTGACGGGAAGTTGCCATCGGGTTTAAGGCCGATTCGATGACAGGAAGATATTTTAACTCCAGCGGCAGGTCGTACAAGTCGAGTGCCTCTTCGAAGATGGGCATGTAGAAATTATTAGCACTCAGCATGAATGCAACCTTCTGTCGCAAGCGGGTAGCATACATGTCGATAAATTTGCGCACCACTTCGTTATACGGCATTTCGATGATGGCCGGAATGCGTTGCAGACGATCCATGTAGATAGAGTCGCTTACTTCCGGATTGGTAGAAGTCGCAGTACAGTTTTCTCCCAGATTGATATAATTTTTCGAAATCCAGTCCAGATATAAACTGTCTGTTTCAGAAAGCATACCTTCGGGCAAATCGGCAGCTGCCTCCACACCAGAACTGGAGCGGACGACAATACTCTTTTCCGTTTGTTGGGCAAAGAGGGGCGAAAAGCTAAGGAAGGCGAGTATGCCAATACATAGTTTTTTCATAATTTAAAATCTAATACTGCATTGCAAGCCTATTCCTTGAGGAAGCTTGCGGTATGCATCGTTAAATATTGCAGGTTCCAGTGTCATTCCCAGATCGTTCGATATATCGAAGTTCGATAGCTCAGCGTCGACATATGCGTCGATTACCGACAACAGATAAACCCCGATGAAAGCAATTATACTTAAATCTCGCTGACGACGGAAGACATCTTTTCGTTTACGGAACAACTCTTGATAATAATCGAGTCTGTTTTGTACATCTTCTTTGGTATATCCGGCTGGCAGGAAATCCATATAACTGTCGTTATTCGGATTGTCACTCATGATGTCCTGATATGCCTGTGTATAATCCTTATACATTTTGCTGTTCCAGGTCAATGCATAAGTACATCCCACGAAACCTCCATAAACGATAGGCAGTTTCCAATACTTCCGGTTGTATATCTGACCTGCTCCGGGTATGGCAAGCGACAGCCAGATAGAATTATTGGGAGTGGGAAGCCATTTCTTTTTCTCCTTTATGGTTACAGGTTTCCGGCTTTGCAAAGAGTCACTCTGACGCATAAGTCTGGCCGTATCTACCGGAGCTTCCAGTTCCTCGATGCGCTTTTGACGTATATTCAGCGTATCGAGTAAAGCAAGGCTGTCGGCCACGTTTTGCGCGCGTATCGAATCGGCATTCAGTAAGCCTTTCCGGTGCTTGAGTGCACGTTGTGCATATCCTTCCGTACTTCCTCCCCATGCGAAACAGAGCATCAGTACGATATACAATACATATGTAAACGATCGTTCTCTCAAAACTTGTCCTTTTTATTCTTTTGGTTTCAATGAGTCCAGTATCTCCATGATTCTTTCCAGATCAGCTTCGTTGCTGAACGGGATACTGATTTTACCTTTTCCTTTGTTGCTGCACGAAAGCTGCACCTTTGTACCGAAGAAGGTACACAGATGATTTTGCAACATCGTATATTCTTCAGACAGTTTGGCGCCTTTGGGAGCAATCTTCTTGCCTCCCGACTCTACGCTTTCGCCGGCTGAAAGGGCTTTTACTATTTCTTCTACCTTGCGGACCGAATACCCTTGGGTGATTATTTCGTTGAAAATACGTATCTGTGTCTTCGGGTCATCCAGTGCAAGCAAGGCACGTGCGTGCCCCATATCTATTTCTTTATTTTTCAGTGCAACCTGTATCGGAGCAGGAAGTTTAAGCAGTCGCAGGTAATTGGCGATGGTAGTACGCTTCTTGCCTACACGTTCGCTCAGACGTTCCTGAGTCAGTTCATATTGTTCGATCAGATGCTGGTAGGCGAGAGCTATTTCCAGCGAGTTCAAGTCCTCGCGCTGGATATTCTCTATCAGAGCCATTTCCATTACATTCTCATCGTCGGCAGTACGGATGTAAGCAGGAATAGTCTTCAGCCCTGCCTGTATAGAAGCACGGTAACGTCGTTCTCCTGCTATTATCTGATATGAATCCTCATTCAGCTTGCGTAAAGTGATAGGTTGTATGATGCCGATTTCAGCTATTGAGTCGGCAAGCTCTTGCAGGGCAATCGGATCGAACTCGCGGCGCGGCTGGTTCGGGTTTACCGAGATTTTACTCAGTTCCACTTCGTTGATGGAAGAAGAGCCCGAAGTCTTAACCTCGTCGTTTGTAGAAATCAGCGCGTCGAGTCCTCTGCCCAGTGCAAATTTTTTCTGTACGGCCATATTTGTTTATTCTTTCAGCTTTCTATGCTTCTTAATTTTTGTTTATAATTTCGTTTGCCAAAGCCAGGTGGTTTTTTGCTCCTGTAGAATCCGCATCGTACAAGATGGCAGGTATTCCGTGGCTGGGAGCCTCACTCAGTTTGACGTTTCGCTGGATAATGGTTTTGAATACCAGTTCCTGGAAATGACGTTTCACTTCGTCGTATATCTGGTTTGCCAGACGCAGACGTGAGTCGAACATTGTAAGCAGGAAACCCTCTATTTCCAGCGAAGGGTTCAGTTTTGTCTTGATTATCTTGATGGTGTTCAGCAGCTTGCTGATACCTTCCAGTGCAAAATATTCGCATTGTACCGGAATGATGACCGAATCGGCAGCTGTCAGTGCGTTGATGGTAATCAGCCCCAGCGACGGTGAACAGTCTATCAGAATATAATCGTATTCACTTTTCATCGGCTCTAATGCCTTTTTCATAATCTTCTCACGGTTTTCCAGGTTCAGCATTTCGATTTCTGCTCCCACGAGGTCGATGTGAGAAGGAATAATATCCAATCCGTCAATATCGGTCGTGTAAATAGCTTCCCGTATATCGGTCTGATTGATAAGACATTCATAAATAGAACAATCTATTTCTTTTAAATCTACTCCCAGACCGGATGAAGCATTCGCCTGCGGATCGGCATCGACTACCAGCACTTTCTTCTCGAGAGTTGCTAATGATGCAGCCAGATTAATGGTTGTAGTAGTCTTACCTACGCCACCTTTTTGGTTGGCTAAAGCAATAATTTTTCCCATATTAATCAGTTTATCTGATTGCGAAGTAACAAATAATCGTCGAAACTATGTATCAGCAAATGTCTACATTTCTTGAAAATGTTGATAACTTACGGCTTTTGTTAATAACTTCGGCGAGGCAAAGATAACGATTTATCTGTAATTATTCGTCGTGGTTTGGGAAGATTAATATTTGTTGTAACTTTACCGGCGATTATTAATGGAGAAATATATGACAAACGAAAGACCTCTTTTATTGCTGTCGAATGATGATGGCGTGAATGCCAAAGGAATACAAGAACTTATCGCTGCGTTACGCACTGTTGCCGACCTCATTGTTGTTGCGCCCGACGGGCCGCGTTCGGGTTCATCGGGAGCCATTACTTCCGAGCATCCGCTTCGCTGTACAAAGATGCGTCAGGAGCCGGGACTCATTGTATATAAGTGTTCGGGAAGTCCTGTCGACTGTGTCAAACTTGCTTTGCACGCTTTGGTTCCCCGTAAGCCCGATATGGTGATAGGAGGTATTAATCATGGCGACAACTCGTCGGTCAATGTACACTACTCTGGTACGATGGGAGTGGTGATAGAAGGATGCCTGAAAGGAATCCCTTCGGTAGGATTTTCGCTTTGTAATCATAGTGCGGATGCTGATTTTTCTGCAACGCTGCCTTATGTGCGCCGCATTGTAGAAGAAGTGCTTGCAAAGGGACTTCCCGTAGGTAAGTGTCTGAATGTGAATTTCCCTGATACAAACGAACTGAAAGGTGTGCGTATCTGCCGTCAGACTGATGGGGTATGGACCAATGAATTTGTTAAGGCAGATCATCCGCGTGGCGGATATTATTACTGGCTGACAGGTGAGTATCAGAATAACGAGCCTGATGCTGAAGATACCGATCACTGGGCGTTGGAACACGGTTACGTGGCTATTACTCCTACGCAAATTGATGTGACGGCATATTCGCTGATGGAAGACTTGAAACACTGGAACTGGAACGTATGAAATATTATCTGATAGTAGGAGAGGCATCGGGCGACTTGCATGCATCGAACCTGATGCGTGCCTTGCAGCACGAAGATCCGCAGGCCGAATTTCGTTTTTTCGGAGGCGATCTGATGAAGGCGGTGGGAGGTACTTGCGTAAAGCATTACCGTGAACTGGCATATATGGGTTTTATTCCCGTACTGCTTCACTTGCGTACTATTTTCCGTAACATGGACTACTGCAAGAAGGATGTTGAAGCGTGGCAGCCGGATGTGCTGATCCTTGTTGATTATCCGGGATTTAACCTGAAGATAGCCGAATATATCAAACAGCATACGCGGATACCTGTCTACTATTATATTTCGCCTAAGATTTGGGCTTGGAAGGAATATCGCATCAAAAATATCAAGCGCGATGTAGATGAACTGTTTTCTATCCTGCCTTTCGAGGTCGATTTTTTCAAGAAACATCAGTATCCGGTGCATTATGTGGGCAATCCTTGTGTCGATGCTGTGGATGATTTCCGGAAGAATGGTGAGGAAACTTTCAGTGAATTTATTGCTGCCAATGGGTTGGAAAACAGACCGATAATAGCCTTACTTGCAGGAAGTCGCCGGCAGGAAATCAAAGATAATCTGTCGCGTATGATTGAGGCGGCACGCAGTTTTCCGCAGTATCAGTTTGTGGTGGCGGGAGCTCCTGGTATTGAGCCTGATTTCTATAAACAATATATCGACAGCAGTACGAAGATTGTGTTCGGGCAGACTTACCGTTTGTTGCAGCAGGCTGAGGCTGCACTGGTTACTTCGGGAACAGCTACGCTCGAAACGGCTTTGTTCCGTGTACCTCAGGTAGTGTGTTACTATACGGCAGCAGGCAAGTTGGTTTCTTTCCTTCGCAGGCATATCTTGAAGGTGAAATACATTTCATTGGTAAATCTGATAGCCGACCGTGAAGTGGTGACTGAACTGGTTGCCGACGGTATGACGGTTGCCAATATAAAAAAGGAGTTGGCTAAGATTGTACCAGGAGGAAGCGGGCGTTCGCTTATGCTTTCAGAATACGACCGGCTGATAGCAATTTTAGGAGAACCCGGAGCATCGGAGCGTGCTGCATCTCATATTACAGCTTTGTTAAAGTCGAATCACAAAGCCTGATACCATTGGCTTCTGTTTTTACATGGAGACTTTGTTGAAAGAAGAGCAAAAGTGTAGAAAAACTTCTTGATGTTTTTTTATTTTTTGTACGAATTTCAGACATAATAAGCCCTTCATTTCTTCTATTTATCAATACGTTGTGAATCAGTTTGTTGCATAGCAAGATGCATATCTGAAACGTATAGAAGAAATGAAGGGCGATTTTTATGCTCTTATGCAAGGATAAGTCCTACCAGATACAGGTATACTACAGCTGCTGGAACGGCCATCAGAGTACTGTCGAAGCGGTCGAGCATACCTCCGTGTCCAGGCAGGATATTGCCTGAATCTTTAATGCCGAGGGTACGTTTCATTAGCGATTCGGTCAGGTCACCCCATGTTCCGAATACTACTACAGTCAGTCCCAGTCCAATCCATACACCAGTGCTCAGGAATGTAAAGAAGTGTGCCAAAACGATAGCTGCAATGATGCTGAACACGGCTCCACCGATAGAACCTTCCCACGATTTCTTTGGTGAAATACGTTCGAACAGGCGGTGTTTTCCAAACAGCATGCCGGTACAGTAAGCACCCGTATCGTTTACCCAGTTGAAGATAAAAATGGATAAGGGCAGTATGGGGTTATACTGAGATACACTTTCTGTTGCGCTGCTGTGGTAAGCCAGCACGTTGAGCAGAGCGAATGATAAGGCAATATATATCTGGCTCATCATGGCATATGCCCAGTTATTGAGCGGATTAGGTTGCTTCTTGTACAATTCACTGATAAACAGATAAAGTATCAGGAAGAGATAAGGGATGAATATCTCATTCGCTCCCGGCACTACTCCGATATATCCGAAGCAGAGGAATAAGAACAAACCAGCCAGAATGGATATAGGTTTGTTCATGCGCGTATGCTCCATTCGGTTGACAATGTTTCCGAATTCATTGATCGTAAGTGCACTGATCAATGCAAACAAAATTGTAAATGAAATGGGCCCTCCCAGAATACAGCCTACAAGTACGGCTACGAATATCACTCCTGTGATGGCTCGTTGAAGAAAATTGCTTTTCACGGCAGTAAGGTTTTAATGTTTATTATTAAAAATACTTTTGTCATTCAGTAAGCTCGTCTGGAGCCTTCTGAATGACAAAAGTTATGTTATCTGTTGTTTATCAGATGATTGTCAGGCTTGCTTTTCCTCATCTTGTGTAGCAGAAGTTCCGGAGTTTTCAGTCTGTTCCTTAGTTTCCGGTTCAGATGCTGTAGCAGCTTCTTCTGTCTTTTCGGGAGCAGGAAGAGCTTTTTCCTCAGCAGCCATGATTTCTTCCGAACGAGATGCCCATGGACGCTTTCCGAATATCTTTTCTACATCTTCTGCAAAGATGACTTCACGGTCTATCAGAAGCTGTGCCAACTGGTTATGACCTTCCTTATGCTCTTGCAACAATGCCTTGGCACGAGCATATTGTTCGTTAATCATCTTCTGCACTTCCTGGTCAATCAATTCAGCAGTATGCTCACTGTAAGGTTTGTTGAAGCTGTATTCGTCATTGCTGTAATAACATAAGTTAGGCAACTTGTCGCTCATACCTGCATATGCTATCATGCCGTAAGCTTGTTTGGTAACTCGCTCCAGGTCATTCATAGCACCGGTTGAGATGTGACCGATAAATACTTCTTCGGCAGCACGTCCTCCCAGCGTAGCACACATTTCGTCCAGCATCTGTTCTTTGGTTGTAATCTGACGTTCTTCAGGCAGATACCATGCTGCTCCCAATGCACGTCCGCGAGGAACGATTGTAACCTTAATCAGTGGATTAGCATGTTCCAGGAACCATGAAATCGTAGCATGTCCTGCTTCGTGCAGCGCAATGGCACGTTTCTCTGCTGCTGTCATAACCTTGGTTTTCTTTTCCAGACCACCGACTATACGGTCGATTGCAGCCAGAAAGTCATCTTTTCCCACTGACGGTTTTGAGTGGCGGGCAGCTATCAGAGCAGCTTCATTACATACGTTGGCAATATCAGCTCCACTGAATCCCGGAGTCTGGCGAGCCAGCAAGTCAACGTCTACCGTATTATCCAGTTTCAATGGGCGGAGATGTACGCCAAATACTTCCTTACGTTCGTTCAAGTCGGGCAGATCTACATAAATCTGTCGGTCGAATCGTCCGGCACGAAGCAAGGCCTTATCCAAAATATCTACACGGTTGGTTGCAGCCAGGATAATAACTCCACTGTTTGAACCAAATCCGTCCATTTCTGTAAGCAACTGGTTCAGGGTGTTCTCGCGTTCATCATTACCTCCCATGCTCGGATTTTTTCCACGGGCACGACCTACGGCATCGATCTCATCGATAAAGATGATACAAGGTGACTTTTCTTTAGCCTGGCGGAATAGGTCGCGTACGCGTGAAGCTCCCACTCCGACAAACATTTCAACGAAGTCGGAACCTGATATAGAGAAGAAAGGTACGTCAGCTTCGCCTGCAACAGCTTTGGCAAGCAATGTCTTACCTGTTCCCGGAGGGCCTACTAACAGGGCTCCTTTAGGTATCTTTCCTCCCAGTTCCGTATACTTTTGAGGTTGTTTCAGAAATTCTACTATTTCCTCTACTTCCTGTTTGGCTGCTGCCTGACCAGCAACATCCTTGAAAGTGATGCGGTTTGCTCCTTTTTCGAAAAGCTGTGCTTTGCTTTTTCCTACACTGAACACACTTCCGGCTCCTCCCGGACCTCCGCCACCACTCATACGTCTCATGGCGAACATCCATATTCCTATTAATAATAAGAAAGGAGCAATGTTCCAGAAAATCATACCAAAATAATTGGTTTGCTTTTCGTAACTGATAGAACCTGTAAAGTTTCCACTGTCTTGTTCTTCGTCAAGGAATTTATCGAGTGCTTCCATTGAGCCTATCTTGACATTTACAGAAGGACTTCTTCCTACTTTATTAGCATCCTTTCCGAACACATCAACAATGTTTTCAGGCTTGATGAACATATCTACGGTGTTGTCATCGTAAGCAATGATTTTACTTGCATATCCTTTGCTTACCATTTCCTTGAATTCGGTATAGGTTATTTCCTTGCTAGCGCTTCCGTCTTCGCTCGAGAAATAAAGAAAACCAAAAACAAGTGCTATTATAACGTACAGCCAACTCAAACTAGGTCGGGGTACATTAATCTTAGGTTTATTGTTGTTTAAATTTTCGCTCATACAATTTTTTTATGAAATTAGTCAATATCGGGGAGAGATGTTAATTTGGCATCTGCCCACAGATGTTCCAGGTTGTAAAAATCTCTCACTTCAGGTAAAAAGACATGTACTAGTACATCTCCGTAGTCCATTGCAACCCATTGTGCATTACGCACACCATCCATTCCGTATACTTTATGACCGGTTGTCTTTCTGACGTATTCTTTTACTGAGTCAACGATTGCCAGAACCTGGCTGGGAGAGTTTCCCTGACAAATAACGAAGTATTTACAAATAGTATCTTCTATATTGGTTAAGTCAGCTATTACAATGTTTCTTCCTTTTTTCTCTTGAATGCCTTCTGTAATTTTCTTTACTAAGTCTTTTGTTTCGTCCATTATTATTGTTTCCGTTTTTATTTATTATTCATATATAAATTAATGTAGCAAATATACTTGCTTTTCTGTATATCACGAAGGAATGAGGCTTAATTCTCTTTTTCTTTTGTATTTTTTTGAAAAAAAAGCTCCAAAATATTGGTATATTATAAAAAAGTTGTACCTTTGCACCGTCAAAATCAAATGAGGCTGACAAAACAATAGATTTTGGGCTATGGTGTAATGGTAACACAACAGATTCTGGTCCTGTTTTTCTTGGTTCGAGTCCGAGTAGCCCAACATCTTACAAAAGCGGAAGTCTTCATGGAGAAGATACCGTAAATATAAGTTTGGGCTATGGTGTAATGGTAACACAACAGATTCTGGTCCTGTTTTTCTTGGTTCGAGTCCGAGTAGCCCAACAGATTAAAAGCATTTTGGAGAAAATCCAAGATGCTTTTTTCTTTTATATATTCTTTCGATACGTATTTGGAGCTCAAGATAAAAACGAATTAACGTAACAACTGGTTCACGCCTTACCCGATTATTCGCCTTATTCTCTGGAGAAATATGAGTGTCTTAAAGATATCATGTGATAACTTGCATGGTCTGAGTGGAAGAATAGCCTATCCCTTAGGCTGGGAAGGTAGGGAGAAGATATCTTGATTGGTGGTAATGAATAGTTCGTAAGAGTGTGTAAAGCTTCAGTTTACTGAATATAAAAAAAGAGGACAAAAGATTTTATCTGAAAATCTTTCGTCCTCTGGTTATGGATGATGTATTGATGTTTTTCTAAAATCAGTACAGTGTATATTATCTTGTATACTGACCGTACATTGCCATTGCACTTGCATTCAAGTTTTTCTTAATAGCTTTGAATAAATCTTTTACCTGTTTCATAATTGTTACCCTTTCTTTTGTTTTTGCGTTTACTAAGTTAATTTAGTATTGCTTTTCCCCTCTTTTTATGGGGTTAGTCTAGTTAATGTTATCCTTGTTTTATGTTTTACAACACAAAATTACAGGGTTTTGTTTATTCTTTATTCATCTAATAAGAAAAAAATGACTTCCGATGCCCTTTTCTTGATTTATATCAAAGAGTGCTTAAGGAATAAGCAGCGAAGAGTCTCCGTAGCTCAGGAAACGGAAATCGTGTGCCAGTGCATAATCATAAATTTTATGCCAGTCACCTTTTACGAAAGCCGAAACCAGCAAAAGCAGTGTACTTTGAGGCTGGTGGAAGTTTGTAACCATGCGCTTCACTATTTTGTATTCGTATCCGGGAGCGATAATAATCTGCGTACTTGTATGGAGTGCGTCAAGATTATGTCGGTTCATATAATCCAATATACATTGCAGTGACTCTATGGTACTGAGTGTAACATCCGATTCATAGGGTTGCCACTGCTTTACGTGCAATTCTTCCTGACTGGCATCAGGATTCTGGCTGATAGTTACTCCTATATAATATAAGCTTTCGAGTGTACGTACGGAAGTTGTACCAACAGCTACAGCTTCTCCTCGATGTGCAATCAGCTTTTCTATAGTGCTTTTGTTGACCGAAATGTATTCTGTATGCATTTCGTGACCTTCTATTTCTTCGCTTTTCACCGGTTTGAATGTTCCGGCTCCTACGTGCAGCGTGACTTCTTCCAAGTCTACACCTTTTTCTTTGAGCGATGCCAGTACGCGTTCTGTAAAATGCAGTCCGGCAGTAGGAGCTGCAACCGATCCTTTTATTTTAGAGTAAACAGTCTGATAAGTTTCCTTGTCGCTTTCCTGAGTTTCACGATTCAGATAAGGTGGAATAGGCAGTTCGCCGAATACTTCCAATATATCGGCAAAGGTAACTTCCGGATTATCCCAGGTGAAATCTACCCAATGACTTGTACCGTGACATTCTCCGCGTGTAGCAGTCAGCGTGATTGTTTTTCCCTTTACCGTCATCTCTTTATGCAGCGGCCCTTCTTTCCATTTCTTCAGGTTACCGATCATACATAACCATGCGGCATGATGAGTCTGCTGGAAATTGAGTACATAATCGTTTGGCTGAATAGGTTCCAGACAAAATATTTCGATCAGTGCACCTGTTTCCTTTCTGAAGTGCAGGCGTGCCTGAATAACTTTTGTATTATTGAAAACCATCAGCATACCCGGTTCCATATAGTCGGGTAAAGAAGTAAATACAGTTTCGCTTACTTCCCCGTGGCGATATACAAGTAATTTCGACTGGTCGCGTACAGGAAGAGGGAATTTAGCAATACGTTCATCGGGTAGCGGATAGTTATAATCGCTGATTTTTATATGCTTAGTTTCTGTCATAGTGTTGAGTAGTATTTTTTAATGTCTGCAAAATTACTGAATTTCTTTCGGGTTTTTGTTCTCAGTCCTATAAGAATAACTTTTTTTATTCTTGTTTCTTTCGGAATACACTTTCGGATACATGAGCTGGCAGTTTTTTATCGGAAAAACTGCCTGAAGTCTGCTTTTGGGGAAGCAGGTTTCAAATATTTCCTATATAGATAAAGGAAAAACATTGCTTTAAAAAGTAGGTAAAAATATCATTACTCACTAGTAAAATCCTTACTTTTGCGTAATGAACCAAATAAGAAGAAAATATGAAAATAGGAGATAAAGTCCGCTTCCTTAGCGAAGTAGGAGGAGGAATAGTAAGAGGATTTCAGGGAAAAGATGTTGCGCTGGTAGAAGGTGAAGACGGTTTTGAGATACCTATGCTGATAAAGGAGTGTGTTGTCATTCAGACGGATGACTATAATATTCCGCTTAAGTCGGCGAAGAAACCCGAAGCACCGCAAGCAGTCGAAGAAGAAATAGAGGAAGAAAAGCCTGTAACATACCGTGCTCCGGAGATACGGGGAAATGATGTATTGAACGTATATCTGGCTTATGTGCCTCAGGATGTAAAGGCCATTTCATCGACTGCTTTTGATGCTTATCTGGTGAACGACAGCAACTATTTTGTCGATTATCTGTATTTGTCGGCAGAAGGTAAAAGCTGGACACTGCGCAGCAGAGGAACCATCAAGCCGAATATGAAGATGCATCTGGAGGAATTCGAAAAGAGTGCATTGAACGGTATGGAACATGTAGCCGTACAACTGCTTGCTTATAAAGACGACCGTACTTTCCTTCTGAAGAATGCTATCAATACGGAAGTGCGTATTGATACCGTAAAATTCTACAAGTTGCATACGTTCCAGCAGAGTGATTTCTTTGCCGAACCGGCTTTGATATACGATATTGTACGTGATGATGAAGAAGTAAAACAAGTATATGTTTCTGCCAACGATATCAAGGAAGCCCTGTTGCAGAAGAATGTGTCGGATGTTCCAGCCAAGCTGCAAAAGAAACAGCACAAGGTAAAAAATGATATTGTAGAAGTAGACTTGCACATTCATGAACTGCTGGACGATACTACAGGTATGGGAAATGCAGAAATGCTGAACTATCAGCTTGATGTATTCCGCAAGACACTGGAAGAATACAAAAATAAGAAAGGACAGAAAATCGTGTTTATCCACGGAAAAGGTGATGGAGTCTTGCGTCGTGCCATACTTGATGAACTCAAGCGCAAATATAAAAACTATCCCAGTCAGGACGCTTCGTTCCGCGAATACGGTTTCGGAGCTACCATGGTGACTATCCGATAACCGGGGTAACAGCAGGAAACCAGAATACCATTCCGGACATAAATCACACAGATTTATTCCTGCTCTGAAAATATCAGCATCTTTTCAGAAAAAGATGCTGATATTTTAATCAAAAGAAGAGCATATTTTCCGGAAAAGAAGAGCATGTTTTTTTAGCTCCGTGTACAGTAAGTGTAATTCATTGAAATGCACGGATATACATCTAAGTGTACAAATTTCTATTTCCCTGCTCTTTTCGAATCCTTATCTTTGCCTGAAAGAATCCAATTCAGGCATTTTTTTATATGAAAACACACATTATCCGTCGTGCTTTGCTTGCACTAGGCATCTGTTCTGCACTGAATATGCAGGCACAGGCTCCACATCCCGAACGTATCTACCTGTCGGGGACAGGTACAGACTATATCCGTACATGGGAATTTTATTGTTCCAAAGGACAAAATTCCGGAAAATGGAAATCCATAGAGGTTCCTTCCTGCTGGGAATTGCAAGGATTTGGAGAATACACTTATGGACGTTATTATACTATCAAAGGAGCAAAACCCAGTGATGAAACAGGTATATACCGCTATCGTTTTCTTACTCCCGATTGTGGAAAAAACGACCGTGTCAAACTGTTTTTCGACGGGGTGATGACCGATGCCGAAGTTTGGGTAAATGGCAAATCGGCAGGACAAATCCATCAGGGAGCTTTTTATCGTTTTTCTTATGACATAACTTCACTGCTGAAAACCGAGGGGGAAAACCTGCTCGAAGTGAAAGTAGCCAAACAGTCTGCAAACAAGTCGGTGAATGCTGCCGAACGACGTGCCGACTGGTGGCTGTATGGGGGCATCTATCGTCCGGTATGGCTGGAGGTTGTTCCTGCTGTTTCCGTAGAGCATTTTATACTCGATGCACGTGCCGACGGTTCGTTGCGTGCTTCGGTACGCATGGCTGGTAATGCCGAAGGACATGTGCTGGCTGTATCAATAAGAGGATTGAAAGACGGAAAGCCCTTACGGACACTGCAAGGCAAAGAGCAGGTCAGTTGTCCGCTTGCCACCTCCGGCAGAGAAATCGAGTTTACATGCAAATGGTCGGATGTAAAAGTATGGAATACCGAAGCTCCGGAACTTTATGTGGCGCGTCTGGAACTGAAAGACCGCAGCGGAAACGTTATTCAGGTTCGTGAAGAGTGGATCGGATTCCGTACCATTGAGTTTTTTCCGCAAGACGGTATTTATCTGAACGGAACCCGCCTGATTGTGAAAGGTATCAACCGACATTCGTTTTCGGTAGACGGCGGACGGACTACAAGTGCAGCCATGAGTCGTCAGGATGCTCTGCTCATTAAAGAAATGAATATGAATGCTGTACGTTCTCATTATCCGCCCGATGAACATTTTCTTGATATGTGCGACTCTCTCGGACTGGTATATATCGATGAGCTTTCGGGCTGGCATGGACGTTATGATACGGAAACCGGTGCACGGCTGATCAGAGAAATGGTAGAACGGGATGTGAATCATCCGTCGGTTATCTTATGGAGTAACGGAAACGAAGGCGGATGGAATACCGATAATGACAGCCTTTTCTGTAAATACGATAAGTTTCAGCGTAGGCATGTCATTCATCCTTGGGCTGATTTCGACGGACTTGATACGCATCATTATCCGGCCTACCTTACAGGTGTGGCACGCTTTACCAACGGATATAAGGTGTTTATGCCTACAGAGTTTATGCATGCCATGTACGATCAGGGTGGAGGAGCCGGACTTCGTGACTTTTGGGACAGGTGGATGACGAATCCCATGTTTGCAGGAGGCTTTATCTGGGTATTCTGTGACGAGGCTCCCAAACGTTCCGACAGAGGAGGCGTGCTCGATTCGGACGGATCGAATGCTCCCGATGGTGTTGTGGGACCACGCAGGGAAAAGGAAGGAAGTTTCTATGCCATACGTTCCCAGTGGTCGCCGGTACAGATAAAACCGTTGCTTATAACAGAACATTTCGATGGAAGCTTTTTCGTCTCGAATGAATATATCTATACCAATTTAAAGGATTGCCGGATGACTTATGAAGTTTTGTCGTGTGACATTCCTATGCAGGGAGCTGTTTCCCGTATATTGGCGCGTGGCGAGGTTACTCTTCCTGCCTTGTCTCCGGGTGAGACAGGCAAAGCTCGTTTTTCGCTGCCGGCTTCTTTTGCTGAAGGAGATGTATTGAAACTGGAAGCCTTCGACAGGGACGGACATCGCATTTGTGATTGGTCTTTTCCTATCCGGCTGGCAAATCCGTATTTTCAGCGTCATTTGGCACAGCTTTCCACAGGCTTGTCCGGCAATACTGTTTCGGCATGTAACAACGGAAAAGAAATTGTACTGAAAAGTGAGAAGGTAAGCGTAACTTTCGATGCGACTACGGGGATGATTCTCCGTGTGCTTTCGGGGAATACTGAGATACCTTTAACCAATGGTCCGGTAGCAGTCGGCATGAAGATGGTCTACCAGCCTGCCAGCAGTTATGTGCGTCAGGATTCGGAAGAAGCCGTTTTTTGTGCCCGCTACAAGGGAGGAGCCGATTCGATTGTCTGGCGGCTTACCTCTCAGGGATTGCTTTACATGGATGCGGTACTGCTGAACCGTGCGTCGGGAGGCGGAGGTTTCGATGATGCTTTCATGGATACGGAGGTATATAATCTGGGATTGACTTTTTCTTATCCGGAACGCATTTGTAAAGGGATGAAATGGCTGGGCAGAGGACCTTACCGGGTGTGGAAAAATCGTATTCCGGGTACGAATTATGGTATCTGGCATAAAGATTACAACAATACCGTTACGGGCGAGAGTTACGACAATCTCGTTTACCCTGAATTTAAGGGCTATCATGCCAATATGTATTGGGCTACGTTGGAAAGCGATACAGCACCTTTTACTGTTTATTCGCGTACGGACGGTATTTTCTATCGTGTCTTTACACCCGAAGAACCGAAAGGCAGTGCAAAACGGACCATGCCCGAATTTCCTGAAGGGGATATATCGTTCTTGCTTGATATCCCTGCCATCTGTTCGTTCAAGCCGATCGAACAACAAGGTCCGAACAGTCAGCCGGGAAATATACGTATCAAGAAGGGAGATGAAGGGTTACGTCTGAACCTGATGTTCGATTTCAGAAAAGAGAATTAAAAATATTCTCGTTGGGTTGTACTGCTAAAACTGTTTTATTTTGGCGGGATAAATTAATAATAATGTGTACCTTTGCAGGCTGAAATCAGAACAAGTGTATGCAACAAGACAATAAACCTATTATTGAAGTAAAGAATGTGTCGAAGTTTTTTGGTGAAAAAACGGCACTCGATAATATCAACTTATCTATCCGTAAAGGTGAGTTTGTGACAATTCTTGGTCCTTCCGGATGTGGAAAGACTACTTTGCTGCGGCTTATCGCAGGTTTTCAGACTGCCTCGGAGGGCGAGTTGTACATCGGTGGGAAGGAGATTACACAAATTCCTCCGCATCGTCGTCCGGTGAATACGGTATTCCAGAAATATGCTTTGTTTCCTCACCTGAATGTATATGATAATATCGCTTTCGGACTGAAGCTGAAAAAAATGCCTAAGGCAGAAATGGAGAAAAAGGTGAAGGCTGCGTTGAAAATGGTGGGTATGACCGACTATGAGTACCGTGACGTAAACTCTTTGTCGGGCGGACAGCAACAGCGTGTGGCTATTGCCCGTGCCATTGTAAACGAGCCGGAAGTGTTGTTGCTTGATGAGCCTCTTGCTGCACTCGACCTGAAAATGCGTAAGGACATGCAGATGGAGTTGAAGGAAATGCACCGCCGTCTGGGTATTACCTTTGTTTATGTTACTCACGATCAGGAAGAAGCATTGACACTGAGTGATACCATCGTAGTAATGAGCGAAGGAAAAATCCAGCAGATAGGTACACCGACAGATATCTATAATGAGCCGATCAATTCGTTTGTTGCCGATTTTATTGGTGAAAGTAATATCTTGAACGGTACGATGGTGCGTGATTGTCTGGTTCGTTTCTGCGGTCAGGAGTTTGAGTGTGTGGATAAGGGATTTGGAGAAAATGCTCCTGTCGATGTGGTGATACGTCCGGAAGACTTGTATATATTTCCTGTTTCCGATGCTGCACAGCTTCGCGGCATCGTTCAGTCGTGCATCTTTAAGGGAGTGCATTACGAAATGGCAGTTGCCGTGGGCGATTATGAGTTTCTGGTACAAGATTATCATGCTTTCGAAGCAGGTTCGGAAGTCGGTCTGCTGATTAAGCCGATGGATATACATATCATGCAGAAGGAACGTGTATGTAATACGTTTGAGGCATCCATGGTGGATGAAACGCATGTGGAATTTCTCGGTTGCGAGTTCGAATGTTCTCGGGTGGACATGAGTGACTCGTCACGCGACTGGAAAAATGTGAAGGTAGAGGTCGATTTCGACAAAGTGATATTGCAGGATAATGAAGAAGACGGTATGCTTACCGGTGAAGTGAAATTCATACTTTATAAAGGAAACCATTATCATCTTACTGTCTTTTCCGATTGGGACGAGAATGTATTCGTCGATACTAATGATGTGTGGGACGATGGTGACCGTGTAGGTATCACTATTCCTGCTGAGGCTATTCGTGTAATATGTTAATATAAGGATAATGAAGAAATTGCAACATTTTTTCTCTTCACGCAAGAGTTGGGTTTTGCCGTATCTCATTTTTTCGGTCATATTCGTAATTATTCCGCTGTTGCTGATTGTAGTATATGCATTTACCGACGATATGGGACATCTTACACTGGCTAATTTCAGTAAGTTTTTTGCTCATTCGGAGTCTGTCAATACATTTGTGTACTCCATAGGTATTGCCATTCTTACTACTCTTGGCTGTATATTACTGGGTTATCCGGTAGCCTGGATTCTGAACAACAGCAAGAATCTGAGTTATTCGCGTACGCTGATCATGCTGTTTATCCTTCCGATGTGGGTAAACATTCTGGTACGTACACTTGCCACGGTAGCGTTGTTCGATTTTTGCAGACTGCCGTTGGGAGAGGGAGCTTTGATTTTCGGTATGATATACAATTTTATTCCTTTTATGATTTATCCCATTTACAATACCTTGCAGAAGATGGACAGAAGTTACATTGAAGCAGCACAGGATTTGGGAGCAAACTCTTTCCAGGTATTCTGGAAGGTTATATTTCCTTTGTCCATGCCGGGTGTGGTAAGCGGTATCATGATGGTATTCATGCCTACTATTTCGACTTTTGCCATTGCCGAGCTGTTGACCATGAACAATATCAAGCTTTTCGGAACTACCATACAGGAAAATATAAACAACAGCTTGTGGAACTACGGAGCAGCTCTTTCGCTCATCATGTTGTTCCTTATTGCCGCAACTTCCTTGTTTACTCCGGAAAATAAGGACGAGTCGGAGAGAGGAGGTGGTGTATGGTAAGAAGAATCATCGAGCAGACATATTTGTGGATATTGCTGATTTTGCTTTATGCACCTATTCTGATTATTGTGGTTTATTCGTTTACCGAAGCAAAAGTGCTGGGCAACTGGACAGGTTTTTCATTTAAGCTTTATGAGTCACTGATGAATACCGGTGCACACCATTCGCTGATGAATGCCTGTATCAATACGATTGCCATTGCTTTCATTGCTGCTACGGTTTCTACTTTGTTGGGAAGTATTGCAGCCATTGGAATATTCAACTTGCGGGCTCGCAGCCGGAAAGCTGTAGGATTTATCAATACGATTCCTATCTTAAACGGGGATATCATTACGGGTATATCGTTGTTCCTGCTGTTTGTTTCTTTGGGAGTAACACAGGGATTTACGACTGTTGTGCTGGCTCATATTACTTTTTGTACGCCTTATGTGGTGCTGAGTGTACTTCCCCGTCTGAAACAGATGAATCCGAACCTGTATGAAGCAGCACTCGATCTGGGAGCTACACCGATGCAGGCACTCTGGAAAGTGATTATTCCTGAGATACGTCCGGGTATGATCAGCGGTTTCCTGCTGGCACTGACTATCTCGTTCGATGATTTTGCCGTAACAGTGTTTACCATCGGTAATCAGGGACTGGAAACCCTCTCTACTTATATTTATGCCGATGCCCGAAAGGGAGGACTGACTCCTGAGCTTCGTCCGTTGTCCGCCCTTACGTTTGTTGTTATATTGGTATTGTTGATTATTATTAACCGCAGAGCCGGAAAAGCTCAGAAGAAATAAGGCTTTGCCGGAATAGAAACCGTGTGCTGAAACATAGAATGAAAAGATTATATCAATTTATCGTATGTCTGTGGGCTTGCCTTACGATGGCAAGCTGCTATAATGCTGATGAGTCACGCCAGAATATATTGAAAGTATATAACTGGGCAGACTATATTGGTGAAGGCGTGCTGGAAGATTTTCAGCAATACTATAAAGAACAGACAGGAGAAGATATACGTATCGTTTATCAGACTTTCGATATAAACGAAATCATGCTCACCAAAATCGAAAAAGGGCATGAGGATTTTGATGTGGTATGTCCTTCGGAATATATCATCGAACGAATGCTGCATAAAGGTTTGTTGCTGCCTATCGATACTACCTTTGCGCATTCTCCTAATTACATGAAAGGTATTTCTCCGTATATTCTTCGACAAATAAATAAACTGGGAACTGCTGAAAATCCGGCAAGCCGATATGCTGTATGTTATATGTGGGGAACTGCCGGACTGTTGTACAACACTCAGTATGTTACTGCCGAGGATATGAAAACATGGGGTTGTCTGTGGGACAAACGTTTTGCAGGACGTATCCTGATGAAAGACGCCTATCGTGATGCTTATGGTACAGCTATGCTGTATGCTTACCGTAAGCAGCTTGCCGACAGTACCGTTACTGTTCCTGAATTGATGAACGATTATTCTCCGGCAGCTATGGATACGGTAGAAAAGTATCTGAAACTGTTGAAACCCAATGTCGCTGGCTGGGAAGCCGATTTCGGAAAGGAGATGATGACAAAAGGAAAGGCATGGATAAATATGACTTGGAGCGGTGATGCACAATGGGCTATCGAAGAAGCTGAACAGGTGGGTGTCGATTTGTCTTATTCTATCCCTGAAGAAGGTAGTAATATCTGGTACGACGGATGGGTGATTCCGAAGTATGCCAAGAACGTAAAAGCTGCAAGTTACTTTATCAACTTTCTGTGCCGTCCCGATATTGCTTTGCGCAATATGGAAGAAAATGGCTATGTCAGCGCAATAGCTGCTCCCGAAATCATGGAAGCATGCATTGATACAACACTGACTGAAACGGTGGATGCAAGCTACTTTTTCGGACCGGAAGGACGTGATGTAAAATTACGCAATACGCAATATCCTGATATTTCTGTCGTAAACCGTTGTTCCATGATACGCGATTTTGGTGACAAGACGGTCAATGTGCTTGAAATATGGTCACGTATCAAAGGGGATAATTTGAATAGCGGGATTGTTATTCTTATTTTGGTTGTTGTAGCAGGACTGAGCGGATGGCAGATACACCGCCGTATTCAGGCGTACAAGCGTAAACGCAAGCAGCATCGTAAGCGTCGGCGTAGATGATTATCCCTAAAAGAAATAGGAAACTCCCTATCGGCAAATGGAGAGTTTCCGTTGCAGGAGGATTTTTATCCTCCTATTTTTGTATCAGGAAATTAAAAAGATATTGAATATGAAGATTAAGAAGTTCGCATTATTACTTTGCCTTGCGCTTTGTGCATGTTGTTTGCCGGCAAATGCTTCGTCATTAGGCGATATACGCGTCAATGCTCGTTTTCTGACAGACCGTATGGCTTTCGAACTGAATCTGAACCAGAGTCAGTACAATGATTTGTTTGAAATAAACTTTGACTTTCTGAGTGGAGTGGATCCTTATCTGACGGGTATGGCATGTGCCGATGCTGCTGCACTTGATGCTTATTATCGGTATTTGGATGAAAGAAACGATGACCTTCGCTGGATTCTTTCCAGTTCGGCATACACTCGTTTTCTTGCAATCGAATACTTTTTCCGTCCGATTTATGCGATGAATAATGTTTGTTATCTGCGGGTGTATAAGGTATACCCTAACAGAAGTTTCTTCTATTTCGGACGTCCGGTACATTATCTTACTTACCATGGAGCACACAGTCGCCGTTTTTACCGGAATACAGGCTATTACTGTGCGCATTATACCGGTCGTTATCATCATCCGGTGTATAAAGGTCATTTCCACTCTCGTCCGGAGTTCAGAAAACATGACTTTATCGCTCCTCGGCCGGTTAAGAATCCCGGATATCATTTTACTCCGGCACGACCTTCAGCTCCGGCAGCACCCTCTCATCGTCCTGAGGCACGTCCGCCATATCGTCCGGGTATAAGTGCAAAACCTGCTCCCAAACCGGTACCAAAGCCAGACAAACGTCCGCCTCATGCAAGTGGTATCCGTCCGCCTCAAAACGGAAATCATCATTCGGTCAGACCCGGTACTTCCAGACCGTCGGATAAAGCTCCCAACAGGGTGACAAGACCTTCAAGGACAGAACGTAAGGATAACCGTCCGTCTGTTCGTCCGGAAAGAAAAGAAAACAGGAAACCAGTTAAACAAATAAAAGAAAAATCTTTCTTGCACAACATGTAAGTAAAACGTATTTTTGCGGCAGATATCAATAAAGATATTATGAAAAGTCGAGTACTTAAATGGATTGCCGCAGGATTGATTGCAGTTGTGCTTGTGGCAGGAACAGGACTCTTTCTTTTTCGGGGAGCCCTGTTGCGCTGTGTTGCCGATGAAAAGTTGGCTGCTTTAGAGCAGCGTTATAACTTGCGTATTGCCTATCGTGAATTGGGAATGCCTTCTTTGTCTGTCATCCGTCTGGAAGGATTGACAGTAGTACCTGAAGATCACGATACCTTACTGACTCTCGAAAAAGCCGAGATCGATATCGATTTGCTTCCTTTGCTTAGAAAAAGAGTTTCCGTACATCAGGTTGATGTAGAGGGTATGAAACTTTCTTTTGTAAAGCAAGGTAATGTTTCGAACTATGATTTTCTTTTCCGTCAACAGACTGTATCGGAAGCTGATCCGGGTAAAGTAGAAAGTGTATTGGCTGGATACGATGTGCAGGTAAGTAAAATACTTAGCCTGGTATTCAGATTATTGCCGGAAAATGGAGAATTGCGCAACCTGAGTGTGACGGCGCGCCGGGACTTGCTGCAAACAAGTTTTTATATTCCTGAGCTTATACTGGCAAACAGTCAGTTTGCTTCTGCCATTCAGGTGGAAGAGGGAGCTGTAAAGGGAGAATGGAAAGTAAGAGGTACGCTTGCACGTAGTATGCGCCTGATAGAAGGAAGCATTGCTTCCGGCAGTACAGATGAAAAAATCATACTTCCCTATATCCGTCCCCATTATAATGCGACGGTTGCATTCGATTCCATAGCCTTTAAGCTTTCAGAAAAGTCTGCTTCTGCTACGCCTCTTACACTGGAGGGGATGGCATCTGTAGACGGGCTGGAGGTTTATCATACAGCACTTTCACCCGATACGATTGATCTAGATAAAGGAAAGCTGGAATATACCTGCCATGTAGGAGGTAATTATTTCGAATTGGACAGTGTTTCTACTGTTATATTCAACCGCCTTGATTTCCATCCTTATTTACGGGTAGAAAAAGAAAAAAAGTGGCATTATACGGCAAGCATCCATCGTTCGCCTTTCCCTTCCGAAGATTTGTTTGCTTCCTTGCCAAAAGGTTTGTTCCGCCATGTACAGGGTATTCGTACATCAGGCAAACTGAGTTATGATTTATTGTTGGATGTTGACTTCAATCATCTGGATAGTCTGCAATTCTCTTCCGATCTGCGCGGGCATGGTTTCCGTATCGAAAGCCTGGGTGGCAGTGAACTTACCAAGATGAACGAAGAGTTTGAATATACGGCATACGAGAACGACTTGCCGGTAAGAACATTCTTTATCGGACCGTCGAATCCTAATTTCCGTTCGCTCAACCGTATTTCTCCTTTGCTTCAGATGGCAATCATGCAGTCGGAAGACGGAGGGTTTTATTATCATCAAGGGTTTCTTCCTGGAGCTATTCAGGAAGCTCTCGCCTACGATTTGCAGGTAGGACGCTTTGCACGTGGAGGAAGTACTATTACCATGCAGCTGGTAAAGAATGTTTTTCTGAACCGTCATAAAAATATTGCCCGAAAGCTGGAGGAAGCTCTTATCGTATGGCTGATAGAAAACCAGCATCTCACTTCAAAGGAACGTATGTACGAAGTATACCTGAATCTGGTAGAATGGGCTCCTTTGGTATACGGTGCTTGTGAAGCTTCACATTTTTATTTCGAAAAAGAACCTTCCGACCTTACCGTAGAAGAAGCTATATTTCTGGCTTCCATTGTACCCAAGCCCAAACATTTCCGTTCTTCATTCAATGAAGATGCTACTTTGCGTGATTCACAAGGAGGTTATTTCCGCCTGATAGCCGAAAGACTGTGTGCAAAAGGATTGCTTACAGAAGAGGAAGCTGCGGCTGTTCGTCCGGAGATAACAGTAAAAGGGAAGGCTAGAGAGATGATCTTATATCCCGACAGCATCAGATAAATGTTGGTTTACAGAATAAGCTGGTAGTCTGTCACCCCAAGCCATCGTCCGAATTTCATACCGACCTCTTCGAACGAAGACGCTTTTCTGAATCCTAAAGCTTCATGGAAGGCGCAGCTTGCTGTATTCTCACTCGTGATACAGGCTATCAGGACATGTATGCCGCGTCGTCTGCATTCGTCTGTCAGACGCTGCATGAGCAGCCGCCCCAGTCCTTTTCCCGTATGGGCAGGCGACAGATATACAGTCGTTTCAAGTGTGCGGTTGTAGGCTTCCCGTTCTTTCCACGGATGTGCGTAGCAATATCCCACAATTTCTCCGTCTGTTTCGTATACAAAATACGGATATCGCGCTGAAATTTCAGAGATTCTTTTTTGCATCTCTTCTTCGCTGACAGGTTCTATATCGAAAGTACTCGTACTATGTGCGATATATTCATTGTAAATTGCCGTTATGGCAGAAGTATCTTGTAGGGTAACCGCTCTGATCATGATCGTTTTTTCTTTTTTTCATTGCAAAAGTAAAGAAATAGCAGCATACATGTATGAGGCTTTTATTACTTTCTTTGGAAACTCTATGAGAGTACCTTATTTTTTGTACGAATATTTAAAAAACGTCGTGATGTTTTCTGAAAAACATCAGCATAAAATAAAAAAACGTCAGCAGATTTTTAGGTGAGTCTGCTGACGTAGGTTACCGATAAGATAAAGATTATTTCTTGGATGCTTGCATGTTTGTATAATTCAATGTCTCTGGTGCTCCTAAATAGCTGTCTTTCAATCCTCCGCAATCTATCAGAATCTTTTCGAATACAATACCTGGATTGAGTGGGCGTATACGTAAAGTATGCTTACCTGCTGTTACTTTGTGTTGTGTTTCCGATTTAATTATCGGATTCGCTTGCCATTCGCCAAGCTCTCCACGATAGTGTCCGTTGAAGTTGATTATTTGTTCGTTCTCTCCATCCACACTGATGCCATAACTTAACCCCTTGTTATGATTGAAGTTCAGTGTAGGAGCGAGCAGAAGAGTTACATTGATGTTGTTGCTTTTGGTGAAATCAATATCATATTCCAGATAACAATTTTCAGGGCAAACAGTTACAGGAGTTGTGGTTACACCGGAAAGTGTTTTTCCAAAATCCGGAATTATTATCCACTGTGTTTCCTTTCCATTCGCAGCACGGGTATAGTGTTCTGCTTCCATTGAAACATATCCATCTTTTTCGGCAAATGTATGAGGAAATTTCTCTGGAGATATTCGTACGACTTCAGGCATGACTTGCTTTGGAGGATTATTCCATGATGTATAACCGATGTGTACCTGATCCATCATGTGGTTCCATTTCCCATCGCTTATCTGTTTGTTGTAGTATTGCATGAGCAAAGAGTCTCGCTTAAAACAACTGGCTACTCTGTCTGCCCATATATTGGCTTCCGGGTTGTTTTCTTTTGCCAGTCGGTGGTTCATGGCTTGTGCATAATACATGTTGTACAGATTGGCACATGCCTGCACCGGAAAGTTCACAAGTTGTTCGTAGGCGTTCCGATAATTACCGGGCATTTCTTGCAGTAAGTTATCGGCATCGCGTGCCAGAGCATTGTACTCGTTTACAACTTTTTCCCATTCTCCGTAGTTGAAACTGTAAGTTTGATAGTTAAGCATTTCAGGGGTTACACGGCGGTTGTATTTAGGATAAAGCGACAAGATGCGTGCGGCTTCTTTGGCATAGGTCGTTCCAAACTGTTCACGACAAAATGATTCGGTATGCTCTTGAAGATTGTTTGCTTGAAATCTGTCGGGGTTCCATGCCATATCCAAAAAGAAAGTAATGGGATATTCCATTGGTTTCAAGTCGCCTACATTGACAATCCACAACTGTCGAATACCGTATTCGTATGCCAGATGCATCTGTTCCCATACTCTCGGGATAGGACTGATGTTAATCCATTTTGAATTTCGCGGTGCGCCGACATAGTCGAAATGATAATACATACCGTATCCTCCCTTACGAGGCTTTTCTGTCAGGTCAGGAAGTTTTCGTATATTTCCCCAGTTGTCGTCACAAAGCAGCAGAGTGATATCGTCTGGAACTTTCATTCCTTTATCGTAGTAATTTTGAACTTCTTTGTAAAGAGCCCATACTTGTGGTGTCTTATCGACGGATTTTTCGGTCACTTTACGGATGATCTGTCGCTGGTCATTGACGATTCTCTTCAGTAAAGCTATGTTTTTCTTTTCATTGGGAGTATATTCGTGGTCTTTACCTTCTTCTCCACCCATTGGAGCATCACCGTCGCCACGCATGCCTACCGTAACTACTTTTTCCCAGTTTCTAGCACGTTCCATACCGAATGTCCAAAATTCTTGAAGAGTTTTGGAGTTTGTCTGGTAATCCCATCTGCCACTTCCTCTTCGTTTCCAGTCTTGCTGGTTCAAAGCCATAGGCTCATGATGAGAAGTTCCCATAATAATCCCCATTTTATTGGCGAGAGGACCATTTTCTGCATCATCATCGTAGAAGGCATTTCCCCACATAGCAGGCCACATGAAGTTACCTTTCAGACGTAAAACCAATTCGAATACTTTTTCGTAAAACTTACTATTGAAGCCGCCGAATTTTTCATGTGTCCATCCACTTAATGCCGGAGCTTCATCATTCAGAAAAATGCCTCTGTATTTTACTTTAGGTTCCCCGTCAGAATAACTTCCGGGACGGATATATACATTTTCTCTATGTACAGTCGGAACATCTGCCCACCAGTACCAGGGAGAAACTCCCATTTGACGTGAGAGTTCGTAGATGCCGTATATTGTTCCTCGTTTGTCGCTTCCTGCAATCACCAGCGCACGGGCGATTCCTTTTTGTGGATGTTCCAGCAAACTAATAATGTATTTTTCATTTTTTCCAGCAAGTTCCTTTTCTGAAATCTTCTTATCTTTTATCAGCTGGCGTATAATCGGACTTTCCATGCTTCCTACATAGATACAAACAGAATCATTGCCAGCAGATGATGATACAACAGGACGGTTACCAGATACGCGGAAAAAATCTTCTTTCAGATTTTCAACCGCCATTCGGATTCCTTCGTCTTCATTGCTGTCGGTCACAATGCGGCAAGGAGTACATTGATTGATTAATGTAAAATATCCTGTTTCTTTTTGGAAGAATACAAACTGATCTGTAGCATGTCCCTTTATAAGAAATAGGGAAAGTACAGCAAATAAAATAAGTTTTTTCATGGTATAAAGTTACTTTTTGGTTCGTACAAAGGTAAGTATGTTTTTGTATGAAAACAAAGCTAGAATATGTTGCAGGTCATAAATGTAACACTGAGAAAAGTATATGTAACAGACATGGGGCGCGATGTAATCTGGTAGCAAGGCTTTGAATCAATAAGTGAAATGAAATGACCTTATTCCTTATACTTTTGTGTATCATGAAAAACAAAAAGAAAAGTATAGAATGAAAACAACAGATTGGTTTAATATTAAGTTAGGGTTAGTTTTATTATTTCTTTGCTCCGCTTTTGACTGCGGAGCAAAGATTACCTTACCCAAATTACTGGCAGATGGAATGGTCTTGCAACGTGAATGTCCGGTAAAGATATGGGGAAAATCCGATGTGGGTGAGAAAGTGGAATTAAAGTTCCGTGGCAAAACATTTCGTACTGTTGCCGATGAGAAAGGTTGCTGGATGATTGAGCTTCCTGCCTGGAAAGCTGGAGGTCCGTATGATATGCAAATAAACGAAGTGACTTTGCATAATATATTAATAGGTGATGTATTTCTTTGTTCCGGTCAGTCGAATATGGAACTTCCGGTATCTCGTATAATGGATAAGTTTGCCGAAGAAGTAAACAGTTATGAAAATCCGATGATTCATTATATAAAAGTGCCCTATTGTTATGATTTTAAGATGCCTCAAACTGATACAAAGCAAGCGGCGTGGGTACCTCTTACTAAAGATAATGTAATGAATTACTCGGCTTTGTGTTATTTCTTTGCAAAACTCTTGTATCAGCAAACAGGAGTTCCTGTCGGAATTGTCAATTCCAGTTGGGGAGGTACACCTGTCGAAGCATGGATAAGTGAGTCTGGACTGAAAGATTTTCCGTCATATCTGAATCAGAAAGCAATGTATGAGTGTGATGATCTGGTAACTGAAATTAAACAGTCTGAAAGAATGCATCAGCAGGAATGGCAGAAAGAATTATATAAATCGGATAAAGGACTTCACACTGAAACTCCCTGGTATGCGGCATCATTCGACGACCAATCATGGAAAACAGTTGATATGTTTTCTTCTTCATGGGCAACGAATGGATGGCGTCCGATAAATGGTTCGCACTGGTTCCGTCAGCAGATAAATATTCCAGAATCATGGAATAATAAAGAGGCCATACTTCGGTTAGGTTGTATTGTTGATGCTGATTCGGTATACGTCAATGGATGCCTGGTAGGAACAACCTCTTATCAGTATCCTCCTCGTATTTATAAGGTTCCGGCTGGAGTCTTGAAAACAGGACAGAACCAGATTACCGTACGTCTGATCAGCAACGGAGGATATCCCTCTTTTGTGAAAGAAAAGCCTTATAAGCTGATATGTGGAAAAGATGAAATCGTATTATCTCCGTCGTGGAAATATCATGTAGGAGCGGAAATGCCTTCTACTCCGGCATCAACCAACTTTCATTATGTACCGGTAGGACTATACAATGGAATGATTGCACCTTTAGAAAATTACATGTTTAAAGGAGTCGTTTGGTATCAGGGAGAATCGAATGTTGGAAAATGGCAAGAATACTCATCTTTGCTGACTGCTTTGATGAAAGACTGGAGAAAGCTTTTCCAAAATGATAAGTTGCCTTTTTATATTGTTGAATTGGCTGATTTCTTGGCGCCTGATGATCCGGGACGTGCAAGCTGGGCTGCACTTCGGGCTGAGCAGGCAAAGGCTGCTCAATCGGTAGATCATGCTACATTAATAAAGAACAGTGATACCGGTGAGTGGAATGATATTCATCCGCTTGATAAGAAAACAGCAGGAACGCGACTTGTAGAAGCTGTACTGTCTGCTGAATGATAAAACAAAAAAAGAGATATACTATGAGCACAATTCAAAACCAGAAAGTAACTCTGACCGAAAAAATTGGCTATGGGTTAGGAGATTGTTCTGCGAACCTCGTGTTCCAGATGATGATGATTTATCAAACAAAATTTTATACCGATATATTCGGTCTGGAAGGAGCGATAGCGGGTACAGTCATGTTAGTGGCGCGTATAGTCGATGCTTTTGTTGATCCGACCGTTGGTATCTTGTCCGACAGAACAAATTCCCGATGGGGAAAGTATCGTCCGTGGGTGTTATGGACCGCTTTGCCTTTTATGGTATTCTACGTATTGGCATTCTATAATCCGGGTATTGAGGATAAAGGGCTTGTAGCTTTGTATGCTACTATTTCGTATACATTATTGATGACGATGTATTCATTCAATAATACTCCTTATTCTTCTTTGGGAGGTGTGATGTCTGCCGATATCAAAGAACGTACCAGTATTACTTCTATCCGTTTCATCTTTTCTACTATTGCCCAGTTTGTTGTTCAGGGGCTGACACTTCCTTTGGTCAGCAAGTTTTCCGATGGTGGAGATAAAGCTCATGGCTGGTTGTGTACTATTTCCTTGTTTGCGATAATAGGTTTCATTTTTCTTGTTACCGTATTTTTTTCTGCTAAAGAACGAATAACTCCTCCTGCCGGACAGAAAAACAATACACGTCAGGATATAAAGGATGTATTGAGCAGTTTGCCGTGGCGGGCTATGTTTGTATTGACACTGTTTGTTTTTATAACATTGGCAATGTGGGGAAGTGCAATGAACTATTATTTCGAAAATTATGTAGATGCAGGGGCGTTATATGCTTTTCTCGATAAGTTAGGATTGGTTGCAACCGAGGCTCAAGATTCAATAGGTTATTCTATACTAAATGCTTTTGGACTGATAGTCAGTTCTCCTGATAAGGCATACGAAGTTGGTTTTGGAGTTTTTAATATGTTAGGAGCTTTGGTTCAATTTTTCGGAGTAATTTTGTTATCAGAATATCTGGCTAATAAGTACGGAAAGAAGCAAACCTTCATTGTTTGTTTAACGCTGACTGCTATCTTTACAGCCATGTTCTATTTCCCGGCAAAGGACAATATAGGATTCATGTTTGTATTGAACTTCTTGAAGAGTTTGGCTTATGCACCTACCGTACCTTTGTTGTGGGCGATGATAGCTGACGTAGCCGATCATTCTGAATATGTACATTATCGTCGTGCTACCGGATTTGTGTTTGCTGGAGTAGTTTTTGCTCTTAAGGCTGGACTAGGTGTGGGAGGAGCTATTTTAGGTTTCTTGTTGTCTGGCTTTGGCTATATATCAGGAGCAGGAGTTGCTCAAAGTGATTCGGCTATTCATGGAATTATACTTTCGTCAAGTCTTATTCCTGCAGCAACATTCTTTGTCGGAGTGATAGCTTTATTCTTCTATCCGATAACGAAAAAATATAATGAGAAAATGCAGGCAGAACTTGCCGAACGTAGAAGTAAAAACGATTATTAACCTTTAGAAAAATCATATCATGAGAGTGAAACACATTGCATCAGCATTATTGATAGCAGCTTTTGTTGCTGCTTGTGGAAATCAAAAGGCAACAGTAGTTGAAGAACCTTCTCTGAAGGATGCTGTTGGTGATAAATTCCTGATGGGAGTAGCGTTGAATGTTAATCAGTCTTCAGGTGTTGATACCAGTTCGATAAAACTTGTGAAACAGCATTTCAATTCGATTGTAGCTGAGAACTGTATGAAGTGTGAAGTGATTCATCCGGAAGAAGATCGTTACGATTTTACCTTGGCTGATCAATTTGTCAGTTTTGGAGAAAAAAATGGTATGGCTGTTATCGGGCATTGCCTTATCTGGCATTCACAATTGGCTCCGTGGTTCTGTGTGGATGAAAAAGGAAATAATGTGACTCCTGAAGTACTTAAGCAACGCATGAAAGATCATATTACAACAATTGTAACCCGATATAAAGGACGTATAAAGGGATGGGATGTTGTAAATGAGGCTATTCTAGAAGACGGTTCGTATCGTAAAAGTAAATTTTATGAGATTTTAGGAGAAGAGTTCATTCCGTTAGCGTTTCAGTATGCGCATGAAGCTGATCCGGATGCAGAATTGTATTACAATGATTATGCCATGAATATGCCAGGCAAACGTGAAGGAGTAGTAAAGCTTGTCAGCAGTCTGAAAGAAAAGGGGATTCGCATAGATGCTGTAGGTATGCAGGGACATATGGGAATGGACTATCCTGATATTAATGAATTTGAACAAAGTATAGTGGCCTTTGCCGGAACTGGAGTAAAAGTGATGGTTACTGAGTGGGACATGAGCGCTTTGCCGACAGTAAAACAAAGTGCTAATATTTCGGATACCGTAGCTTATCAGAAAATGTTGAATCCTTATCCGGAAACATTGCCCGATTCTGTTTCTAAAGCATGGAATAACCGTATGAAGCAATTCTTCGGCTTATTTGAGAAACATGCTGATGTGATTAGTCGTGTAACTGCATGGGGAGTAAGTGATAGCGATTCATGGAAAAATGATTTTCCGGTGAAAGGACGTCATGACTATCCGTTGTTATTCGACCGTAACTATCAACCGAAACCTTTTGTAAAAGAAATTATGGCTGAGAGCCAGTTGCCGGCAGAAGAAAAGAAATAATAATCAGTTTTATCTATAAGAATTTAAATTTGATATTACCATGAAAAAAGAAGCAAGATATTTAGTTCCAGGTGATTATATGGCAGATCCTTCTGTACATGTCTTTAATGACAGACTCTATATTTATCCGTCTCATGACTGGGAAAGTGGAGTGCCTGAAAATGATAATGGTGATCATTTTAATATGAAAGACTATCATGTGTTTTCAACGGATGATGTGATGCATGGAGAGATTGTAGATCACGGAGTTGTTTTGAAAGTTGAAGATATAGCTTGGGCAGGCAGACAATTATGGGATTGCGATGTAGCTTTCAAAAATGGTAAATATTACATGTATTTTCCAATGAAGGACCAGAATGATATTTTCCGTATGGGAGTTGCTATAAGTGACAGACCTGAGGGACCTTTTATCCCACAATCCGATCCGATGAAAGGTAGTTACAGCATTGATCCTGCCGTATTCTGCGATGACGATGGCAGTCATTACATGTACTTTGGAGGAATTTGGGGAGGACAGCTACAACGTTATCGTGATAATAAAGCTATAGAGAATCCTTGCCTGCCGGCAGACAATGAACCAGCATTACCCGGTCGTGTAGTCAAGTTGCGTGATGATATGCTGGAATTTGCAGAGGCTCCACGTGCTGTCCTTGTCTTGGATGAACATGGAGAACCCTTGAAAGCTGGTGATCCTCACCGCTTTTTTGAAGCATCGTGGATGCATAAATATAATGGCAAGTACTATCTGTCGTATTCTACAGGGGATACTCATTTCTTATGTTATGCTATCGGTGATAATCCATACGGACCTTTTACTTACCAGGGTGTTATTCTTACTCCGGTAGTTGGATGGACTACTCATCATGCTATCGTGGAATATAAAGGAAAATGGTATTTGTTTCACCACGATTGTGTACCTTCTGGAGGAAAAACATGGTTACGTAGCTTAAAAGTTGTGGAACTGGAATATGATGCTGAAGGTAAGATTATTACAATAGATGGAGGAGGAGAATGATCAGGAATTTATTTCTCGGTCTGTTATTCTGCGGATGGACTTTAGGAGCATCCGCAGAAGACGGCAGTCGTTTATGGCTGCGTCAAGATACTACTGCGAGTGCAACAATTGATTGTTTGTTGCACTCGCAGACGTTGAATATTGCACAGCGTGAACTGAATAGGTCGTGGAAAGGTGTTCCTGTCACTTTACAACTCTGTGCAGATAAAGAACACCTTGCTTTAGGAAAAGATGGTTATACTATCCGTACGGATAAAAATCATATAGTTATCGGTTCATTGTCGGAAACCGGACTGCTTTATGCTGCTTATCATCTGATTCGTTTACAGGAAACGGGTATTGATTTAGGCCATCTGGATATAAAGGAAAAGCCGGCATATGAATACCGAATACTGAATCATTGGGATAATCTGGATGGAACAATAGAACGCAGTTATGCTGGGCATTCGCTTTGGAAATGGGAAGAACTGCCTGATGTGTTATCTCCTCGTTATGAAGCATATGCACGTGCCAATGCTTCGGTTGGAATCAATGGTACGGTATTAAATAATGTCAATGCTTCTCCGGAAATATTGTCGGATGCTTATCTGTTGAAGGTAAAAGCGCTGGCTGATGTTTTCAGGCCATACGGTTTAAAAGTCTACTTGTCTGTAAATTTTGCCTCTCCTATGGTTTTAGGAAAACTTGCTACAGCCGATCCTTTAAATACCGAGGTTTCAGAATGGTGGAAGAAAAAAGTACACGAAATATATTCGCAGATTCCTGATTTTGGCGGTTTTTTGGTGAAAGCTAACTCCGAGGGGCAGCCTGGTCCATGTGATTATCACCGTACACATGCTGAAGGAGCAAATATGCTTGCAGAGGCGTTGAAACCGTATGGAGGAATCGTAATGTGGAGAGCTTTTGTATATAGTCCTTCCGACAATGACCGTGCGAAACAGGCTTATCTGGAGTTTCAGCCACTGGATGGAAAGTTCCTCGACAACGTTATCGTGCAAGTAAAGAATGGTCCTATTGATTTTCAGCCGCGTGAACCGTATAGTCCTTTGTTTGGGGCGATGAAACATACACCATTAATGGCAGAATTTCAGGTTACACAAGAATACCTTGGGCATTCCAATCATTTGGCTTATCTGGCTCCGATGTGGAAAGAATTTTTCAGATATGTTGATCCGGATATGTTACGTGCCGTAGCAGGTGTGACTAATATTGGTGATGATGTGAATTGGTGCGGACACGATTTTGCACAGGCCAACTGGTATGCTTTTGGCAGACTTGCCTGGAATCCTCGTCTGTCGTCGGAAGAAATTGCCGATGAATGGTTGAAGCAGACCTTTACATCGAACAAAGATTTTCTTGTTCCAATGCGTGAAGTTATGCTGGAAAGTCGTGAAGCGGTGGTTAACTATATGATGCCATTGGGGTTACACCATATATTTGCGTGGGGACATCATTACGGACCAGAACCGTGGTGTGAGATAGAAGGGGCACGTCCCGACTGGCTTCCTTCGTATTATCATCGGGCAGATAGTGAAGGACTTGGCTTTGACAGAAGTGGTACAGGTAGTAATGCCGTTTCGCAATATCCCGATTCGTTGGCGAATATATGGGGAACGCTGGATACATGCCCCGAAGAATTTTTGCTTTGGTTTCACCATGTTCCGTGGACATATAAATTGAAAGACGGATATACGCTGTGGGAAGAACTGTGTTATAAGTATGATACGGGGCTGAAAGAGGTACGGCGTTTTCGCGATACATGGAATCAGATGCGTCCGTATATTGATACAGAGCGTTATGAAACAGTTGCAAAACGCTTGGATATTCAGGTAAATGATGCCGTCTGGTGGAAAGATGCCTGCTTGTTGTATTTTCAGAGCTTTTCGAAAATGAAATTTCCCAAAGATATAGAAAAGGCAACTTTCCGGCTGAAAGAACTGAAAAAGGTACATTTGCCTATTACGAATTTTGAATGTCCAGGGGCAGATCTATTGCCAAGAAAGGAATGAGCTGAAATATAATTGTTCTGCTTTTCCTGATAATAACAGCGGATTAGGTCTGTTTTTTGTACAAAAGTTGAAATAGTTTGTACGAAAAGGCAAAAAGGTTTGTACGAAGAATAAAGAAGTTTGTACAGAAAAAAAGAAAACTCCAGCATGTTTTTAGAACGATATGCTGGAGTTTTCTTTTTTGTAATATTAGACACTGTCCAAAATTTTGTGTAAATGGAAACAGGATTCAGTTGTAAGTTTGTTC
>ERZ779705.7-NODE-7-length-220371-cov-10.955745_pt1 | contig 220371 bp, 190 predicted proteins | sample MGYA00511385_ERZ779705 | MGnify/ENA primary metagenome ERZ779705 (study PRJEB29588, sample SAMEA2145301) | human gut metagenome | biome: human gut; feature: human-associated habitat; material: faeces | place: Denmark | collected 2008/2010 ... | reverse complement strand
CGATAGAATCGGTTAGTTCGTTTCGGATTAAGTTTCCAAATGTAGCAAAAGAAGGCGTTTTCATGCCATCAAGAAGATACATGTAACGAATGTCATTACGGCAGAGCTTTTCTATTTCTCGTAAGGAGCAGATGCCATTTTCCATAAAGGCAAAAAGTATTACTTTAAGGAGTTTTTGAGCATCACATCTTGGGCGACCTGTTTTATAGCCTTTCTCTACAAAATATCTGGATAGGTCAATGTGATCCATAACCTCACAAAAAGTGTATACCGGATCGGAAATATCGATCAATTTTTCGATTTCTAATGGTAATTTCAGCTGACGCATAGTATAATTACCATTGGTATTGTTATTTAGTAGCATAATTAATTATACCAAAAAATCGCTCAGACCTCACGGTCTGGGCGATTTTTCTGTCAGGGGAGTTTTTTTACAGCCCCCTTTTACTGTCCGCTCGGTTCCATCCTTTATTTTGCATTTTTTCTTTTCAGTTCTGCAAGTTCATCGAAAACCACATCATTGACAACCTTTATGTAAGTTCCTTTCATGCCGGAAGAACGCGATTCGATCACGCCCGCACTCTCAAACTTACGAAGTGCATTTACAATCACGGAACGGGTAATTCCCACGCGATCCGCAATTCTGCTTGCAACAAGAATTCCCTCATTGCCATCCAGTTCATCAAAGATGTGGGTGATTGCCTCAAGTTCCGAGAAAGAAAGTGTGCTGATTGCAGATTTTACGATTGCAATCTTTCTTGCTTCCTCTGCGCTCTCTTCGTTTACAGAACGCATCATTTCCAGCCCTACCACCGTTGTTCCGTACTCTGTCAGAATAATGTCATCAATGTCATATTCCGTTTCGCACCGGTATTCAAATAAGGTTCCCAGCCGCTCCCCGGCAATATCAATCGGGGTAATGATGGCCCGGTACTTTTTGGATTCATCTCCGAATCCGAGCGTTTCCAGATTTACGTTCTCTTTTGTGGAAAGGATTCCCAGAAGACGCTCATTGAGTTCTGCATCAATATATCCGCCGACTTCATCCACGATCAGTTCCTGCAGTTCCTCAACCCCTTTGCATACACTGGAACCTAAAACCTTTCCCTTCTTGCTTATTACAAGGATGTTGGAATCAAGAATTCCCGTCAGGACTTCACAGATATCGTTAAATACCACCTTGGACGAATTATTGTTATGAAGCAGTTTATTTATTTTTCTTGTCTTGTCTAGAAGTTGAACACTCATGTTTTTCCTCCTGTCTTTATCACAGATATCATGAGTGTAGCACTATTTATCAGACAATTCAATATTTTTTGAAAAATTTACGACTATTCTGTTTCTTTTTCTTTTGCTTCCGTGTAACCGCAATGTTCATCCGCACATGCAAGCTTGTTTCCTTTTTCTACCATATAGCCTCCACAGCGCGGACATTTCTTTTCCACCGGACGCCCCCAGCTCATGAAATCACATTCCGGATAATCAATGCATCCATAGTATCTTCTGCCCTTACGTGTCATTTTGATGACCACGTCTTTTCCGCATTTCGGACATGCGACACCAATCTTTTCATAATATGGCTTGGTATTCCGGCACTCCGGGAATCCCGGACATGCCAGAAACTTTCCATGCGGTCCATACTTGATTACCATATTGCGGCCACACACTTCACAGATTTCATCCGTCACTTCATCTTCAATGGTAATCTTTTCGAGATCTTTTTCCGCGGCCTCCACAGCCTCTTCCAGATCCGGATAAAAATTCGCAACAACCGTTTTCCAGTTTAAATGTCCTTCCGCAACACTGTCTAAAAGAGATTCCATATTTGCAGTAAAATGTTCGTCTACAATAGTCGGGAAAGATTCCTTCATAATGGAATTGACAACGGAACCGATCTCTGTCACATAAAGGTTCTTATTTTCCTTTGTGATATAACGTCTGGCAATGATCGTTGTGATGGTCGGGGAATAGGTGCTTGGGCGTCCGATTCCGAGTTCTTCGAGTGTTTTTACCAGCGAAGCTTCCGTATAATGTGCCGGTGGCTGTGTAAAATGCTGTTTCGGATCGAATTCTTCCAGTTTTAATTTTGTATCTTTATCAATTGATTTTAAAAGTACCTGTTTTTCCTGCTTTTCATCATCTGCTTCCGTATAGGCCAGCATAAATCCGTCAAAAGCTACTTTGGAAGTAGAAACGCGGAATGTATAATCTCCCGCTGCAATGTTAACGGTTGTTGTCTCATACTTTGCGTTTGCCATACGGCTTGCGGCAAAGCGTTTCCAGATCAGCTGGTATAAACGGAACTGATCCCGGCTTAACGACTCTTTAATCTCGGACGGAATACGGTTAATATCGGTCGGACGGATCGCTTCGTGCGCATCCTGAATCTTTGCATTGCTCTTCTTGCTTCCTTCTCCGTCAGACAGATATTCCTCTCCGTAGCTTTCGGAAATAAAGGCACGCGCTGCTTCATCCGCCTCTTCCGAAATACGAACGGAATCCGTACGCAGATAGGTGATGATACCGACCGTTCCCTGTCCTTTGATATCCACACCTTCATACAGCTGCTGTGCAATCCGCATCGTCTTCGAGATCGGGAAATTCAGCGCTTTGGAAGCTTCCTGCTGCAAAGTACTGGTTGTAAACGGAAGCGGCGCTTTTTTTGTGCGCTCTCCCTTTTTCATATCGCAGACTTTAAATTCTTTGCCTTTTAATTCCGCAAGCACCTGATTCATCTGTTCCTCGGAAGAAATCTCAAACTTTTCGCCGCCTTTGTCCAGCAGCTTTGCTGTAATCGGTTTTTTCTCACCTTCCGGCAGGAGGCTTGCCTCTAAAGACCAGTACTCCTCCGGAATAAATGCATCAATTTCTTCCTCACGGTCACACACAATCCGTAAAGCAACGGATTGTACACGACCGGCACTCAGCCCTCTTTTTACTTTTGCCCATAACAACGGGCTGATCCGGTAACCAACCATACGGTCCAGCATACGTCTCGCCTGCTGTGCATCAACCAGATCCATATCAATCTCACGCGGTGTCTTTAAGGATGCTTTTACCGCTGTTTTTGTAATTTCGTTAAAACTGATTCTGCTGACATCTTTGTCGTCCAGTTTCAACGCCTTGGTTAAATGCCAGGAAATTGCCTCTCCTTCACGGTCCGGGTCAGTTGCGAGATAAATTTTATCCGCTTTCTTTACTTCTTTTCTCAGCTTTGCAAGAATCTCTCCCTTTCCACGAATCGTAATATATTTCGGTTCAAAATCATTTTCCGGAGAAAATCCGAGCTGACTCTTCGGAAGATCTCTCACATGCCCGTTACTTGCCATGACCTCATAATTTTTTCCCAGAAATTTTTTAATCGTCTTCACCTTTGCCGGTGACTCCACGATTACCAGATACTTTGCCATTTGGTGCTCCTTATATCATCTAAATTGTTTTTATATAATAATTCGGAATGGTCTCCTGAATGAACCCTTTCTGTTCCAGCCTCTCTAAAACCGGCAGAATTTCTACCAGACCATAGGGACTTTTTTCGATCAGGGTTCCAAGACCCACCGGATAAAAATCTAATAAAGCATACACCAACGATTCGTCTTTTTCAAGAAGATTTTTTCTAAAGTCTATTTGTGTCGTTATATTTTGGGGCTGTAATTGCAGTTCCTGCAGGAAATCTTCCACACTTACAAAAATGCCGGCGCCCTGCTGGATCAGATGGTTGGTTCCTTCGCTCAGGGCATCCGTAACTCTCCCGGGAAGGGCATACACTTCCTTTCCTTGTTCCATGGCATAGTCCGCAGTAATCAGCGATCCGCTCTTTTTTCTTGCCTCCATCACAATCACGTAATCCGCAAGTCCGGCTATGATACGGTTTCTTTGCGGAAAATATCCCGGCAGCGGCGGTGTGCCCGGCGGATATTCCGACAAAATGCCTCCCCGATCCTGCATTTTTTCATATAAATACCGGTTTCTTTTCGGATAACACACATCCACGCCACAGCCCAGTACCGCATAGGTATCCCCGTTTTCTTCCAGTGCTCCGCTATGCGCATCAGCATCAATCCCCATCGCCATGCCGCTGATGATATCCATCCGGTTCTGTGCAAGTGCCCTCGCCAGTTTCCCCGTAATCTGGCTTCCATAGGCACTTCTTGTCCGCGCCCCGACAATTGCCACACTCTTTCGAGTTTCTTCCGGCAGCCTGCCAATATAATACAGCGCATAAGGTGTTGCAGAAATCCGGCGGAGCTTTTGCGGGTACCGCGCATCTTCCACGCAGACAAAACCGATTCCTTCCTCCTGCAGTTTTCCCCAGCGCTCCTGTACATCCCATTGCCTCCTGGATTGTGTGATTTTTTCCACATCCTTTTCATCCAGAACCCGGATTTTTTTCATTTGGGACTCCTGCAAGGCATACAGTTCTTCCGCACCGATCCCTTCTGTCATAAGCCCCGTCAGTTTATGTACGGTCAGTCCGGTATTTGCAAGCCAGTACGCATACATGCTCATTCTTCCATACCTCCCCAGAATTTATCCCCGATACTCCGGTAACACACAGCTTCTGTCAGATCACAGACACGGATGTTTTCCGCCTTTTGTGTATCGGCAATTGTTCGTGCCACCCGGAGGATTTTATGATAGGTGCGCGCAGTAAGTGACAGTTTATGAAACATTTTTTCCATATACCGCTGCTCTTTTTCTCCCAGCCGGCAGAACTGGTTTAATTTTGCGGCCGGAATTCCACTGTTATGAGAAAAGATTTCATCTTTAAACCGGAAAATCTGGCGTTCCTGACACTCGCACACCCGATCCCGGATGGTCTTTGAACTCTCATTATTACCGTTTCCCGTCAGTTCTTCATACGTAACCATCGGCGCTTCCACACAAAGATCCATGCGGTCAATCAGCGGCTGTGAAATCCGGTCAAAATACCGCTGCAGGGATGCCTGTGTGCATCTGCACCGATTCCGGTCCGGATAATATCCGCAATTGCATGGATTCATAGATGCCAGAAGTAAAAAATCCGATGGATAGGTCACACTGCCGACCGCGCGCGTCAAATGAATCTGATGTTCCTCCAACGGCTGACGCAGCACTTCCATCGTCGATTTGGAAAATTCCGGTAGTTCATCCAGAAAAAGCACACCATGATGTGCCAGTGAAATCTCTCCCGGCCGGATACTTCGTCCACCGCCGGCAAGCCCTGCCATGCTGACCGTATGATGCGGACTGCGGAACGGCCGTTCCTGCAACAGTGTCCGGGAGTCTGCCAGCAGACCGCAGACACTGTATATTTTTGAAACCTCCAGCTGCTCTTTTTTTGTAAGTGGCGGCAGGATTGTAGCCATCCGCTCGGAGATCATGGTTTTTCCGGCTCCCGGCGGCCCGACCATAAGCATATTGTGCATTCCGGACGCTGCGATTTCCGCTGCCCGTTTCAAAAACTGCTGCCCGTTTACTTCGGAAAAATCCGGCATCCCATGGGATCTGTTCTGCCGCCGGCCTGCATATGCCGGCTCTTTATAACCGCCATCCTGCAGATAGCCGATCACCGATTCCAATGCAGAAAATCCGCAGACATCCGCCCCCTGCACCAGACGGCTTTCCATAAGATTATCCGCCGGAACAACAAATTTATGAATCCCTTCCTTTACTCCATCCGAAACCATCGGCAGAATTCCCCGGACCGGCAGTAACTGTCCACTTAAATTCAATTCCCCGGAAAAAATCGTGTCCGCGCACTTCTCCGGTTTTACCAGCCCCATGGCAACCAGCAGTGCAACCGCAATCGGCAGGTCAAATCCGGTTCCGGTTTTCCTTATATTTGCCGGAGAAAGATTTACGGTAATCCGCTTTGCAGGCAGAAGAATTCCGCAATTGTGAAGCGCCGTACGCACTCGTTCCTTCGCCTCCCGCACCTCCGGAGAAAGATATCCTACCATATCAAACACCGGCATTCCCATGCTGATATCCACCTCTACCTGTACCGGCATTGCGCAGATTCCATCCAGCATGGATGTCCTGATTTGGCTATACATATTCACCTCATTCCAACAAATGGGAATTTTGCACAGACACATGCATGAAAAAAGATGCATTTACCTTATCATAAAATGCATCTTTTTGCAACGACTTTATTCGCTTATCACTTTTTTAAGTTTTTCCAGTGCTCTCTTTTCAATCCTGGAAACATAGGAACGGGAAATTCCAAGTGCCCGCGCGATTTCTCTCTGGGTCAGTTCCTGATTTCCTCCGATTCCATATCTTCGCCGAATGATAAATGCTTCTCTCTCGCTTAACACATCATTCATAAAGGTACAGATTTTTTTCATCTGCTCCCTTTTTGTCACTTCATCTGCTACATTTTTATCATGAAACTCCAGCACATCGACAAGCTGAATCTGGTTTCCTTCTTTGTCTGTACCAATCGGTTCAAACATAGAAACTTCTTTGCGCTGTTTTTTCTTTGATCGCAGATGCATCAGCAATTCATTGTCCACACACCGGATGGCATACGTTGCAAATTTATTTCCGTATTCCGGCCGGAAACTGTCTACTGCTTTCATCAGTCCGATCGTACCGATGGAAATCAGATCCTCCTGTTCTTCTTCCGAACTGACATATTTTTTTGCGACATGGGCTACCAGGCGCATGTTGTGCAACACCAGTTCTTCCTTTGCCCCTTGCTCGCCATTTTTTAATCTGCACAGACAGTCTGTTTCCTCTTCCGGTGTCAGGGGAACCAAAAATGTTTTCACACAGCACCTTTTCCAACAGCTTTCTAATATTCTATGTCAGCAGAAGGCATTCTGTGCTTTTCCCTTTTATATTTTTTCTTCCGGTGCCAGTTCCTGTATGCGCCGGATCAGGCTTTCCCTCTCATAAGGAACGTTTCCTTTCAGTACCTCATTCTTTACAAATGCAAATGTTTCCTTCTCCCCCCGCACTGCCAGCATCAGTAAAAGATAGTGGATCAGTGCCTCGGTATCCGGATGGATCAGATAATGCGATCTGCCGTGCATATAGTAATCGAGTGCACTCCGGTCCGTGTATTTGTCTTTCTGGTAGTTTTTGGATGCACTGATCCTGTCAACAAACATTTCCGCCACGTAGCACACCGGCATTTTCATTCCTGCCATCCCCGAATGTTCTTTCCCCGGTTCTTTTGAAATATCATAATCAATCCAGTACTCGAGATGGTGTTTATTGCGTCCTTTGTGATGCAGCCACGCCAGGGAATACCCCTTTTCCTTCCGCTCTGCATTGTTCGGACTCATGGTTCCCTGATAATATTTGCAACCGACCAGAAATTCCGTCGGAGAATATTTTGAAAGATCATGCAGCAGCCCCTGCCTGTATAGTCCGATCTTAAAGCAACCGACAAGCACCAGATTTTTGTGATGTGTAATTGTGCAAAAATGTTTCCATGCATTACCCATGTTTTTTCATCTCCCTGCTCTCCAGCACACAGATGGTCTGTGGCCGGAGAATGATTTTTCCTCCGCTTACGGGCTTTGGTGCGTCCAAAAACGCAGCATCCTCTTCTCCGCTGTCAATACAGACAACCCATTCTTTCCCTTTTCGCGGTTTAGGCAAAGCCAGTTCCGTTGCCGCGGCAAGAAAATTATAGGCGACATAGACATCCGGCTCTTTTTCGTTTTGGGCATAAGCCCCGCAATAAAGCATTCCCAGGCATAGATGATCCGGTGTCGGTTCTAACATCCACGCACTTGTCCCGTGATAGGAAAGATCCGGATACCCCAGCGATTTATAATCCGAAAACTGGAATGGCATCGGATTTGAAAGCACGGTATGTTCTTTTCGAAACGCAATTACCTGCTGCAGAAATTCGATCTGTCTGCGATGAGACTTCTCATTCTTCCAGTTCACCCAGCCGGTGGGATTATCCTGACAGTATGCATTATTATTTCCGTTCTGGGAATTTCCCATCTCATCACCGCTCCACAACAGAGGAACCCCCTGCGCCAGCATAAGCATAAGAACCGCATTTCTCCAGTTTAATTTCCGCAGCGCATTGATATAACGCTTTCTGGTCGGTCCCTCCACGCCGTAATTATTGCTGAAATTCCAGGAACTCCCATCGAGATTCTGCTCTCCATTTTCCTCATTGTGTTTATCGTTGTACATAAACAGATCTGCAAGCGTAAACCCGTTGTTGCTTGCTATATAATTGATGTAGCCTAAAAAAGCCCCCTGTTTTCTCTGCTGATCGGCAAAATCACGCATATTTCCATTGATATGGTTTAAGATCTGCCGTACCGGATACTGATACTCCTCTTTGTAAATATACAGATTCGGATATTTCCGGCTTGCCGCACATGCTTTTTCCTCAAAATTCACATAAAAAATCTTGGTACGGCTGAGCATGCCATCCTGCACAATCGCCGTAATGGGCAGATGTTCCCCAAGCAGATGGATTCCGTCCACATGGTATTCCCGCACCCAGTAACGAAGTGCTTCTAAAATCAGATTATGATTCACTTTCTCCGGAAAATACATCTCCATCACACATTCCATGCCGTTTTCGTGCAGACGGTGGATCAGCATTCTGAATTCCCGGGAAGCATGCAGCGGATCGGCAGCATACGATGCCTTCACCGCAAAATAATTTCCGGGCTCATATCCCCAGTAATTCACTTTGCGCGGAACCTTTTTTATTTTTTCTGCCGGGCGGATCTGATCCGTCTGTTTTTCTTTCCAACGGATATATTCCGGAAGTTTCTGCTGCTTTGGCAGTTCAATTTCCTCAAACTCATACACCGGCATAAGTTCAACTGTTGTCACACCGAGTTTCTTCAGATAAGGAATCCGGTTCATAAGCGCACGAAATGTCCCCGGAACACTTCTGGTACCGGAATCCATCGTAAAACCACGCACATGCAGCTTGTACATAATCATCTGTTCTCTCGGTATTTCCGGACATACATCCTCCCCCCAGTCAAACTCCTGCACATCAAATGCCCCATGCACCTCATACTGCTGCCGGCTGCGTGAACTGTCATTCCAGACCTGCCGCCCCATGATGGCGTGTGCGCACGGGTCCATTACCTTTTTTCCATTGATCTCAAAATCGTAAATCAGATGTTCCAGATGCAGATCTGCCACTGCGATAGAGCGCACCGATCCCATGCAGTATTCTGCCGGAACAGCTATCTTTTCTTCTTTTTCGGTCTGTATATCCTTAAGTACCACAAAACAGCTGTCCTCTTTTTCCGCATCAAACGTAAAAGTGGTCCATTCTCCCTGAATCGTCACTCCCGGTTTTGCGTAATCTCCTTCTCTGATCCTTCTATTGTCTGTTCGTTTTTTCGTATCTCGTATTTTCATGTTTTTCATTATACCCTTTTTAAAAAACTTTGTATATCACTTTTTCGAATTGACAAGCTCCTTACTCCTCGCTTATAATGATAAAAGACACAAAAACGATTAAGAAAAGAGGTATCTTATGGCAGATAAAGAAAAAGCAACACCCGTTACCCCGGATGAGATTGAAGATATTCGTGTAACACTTGATTTGGATGAAGGCGAAGTAGAATGTAAAATTCTCACTATTTTTGAGGTAAACAAACAGGACTACATCGCACTGATGCCACTCAATCCGGACGGCTCCGATCCGGATGAAGGCACCGTTTATCTCTACCGCTATGCGGAGGATGAGGATGGCATTCCACAGATCGACAGCATCACGGATGACGACGAGTACGAAGCCGCTGCTGACCGCTTCGATGAAATGCTCGATGATGACTACTTCAATGCACTCGAAGACGAGGAATAACTTTTATAAAAACCTGCATCGAATACCCGATGCAGGTTTTTTACGGCTCTTTACCGACTTCTTTGATAAAACGCGACAGTTCCACCTCTTTGCCACGCATTTTTTTTACCGAACAGATTGTCAGGGATTCCTTTGCTCTGGTCATTCCCACATAAAACAAACGCCGTTCTTCCTCGACATCCTGCTTTAATACTGCTTTCTTATAAGGCATTACGCCCTCGTTGACGTCAATCAGATACACTTTTGTAAATTCCAGCCCCTTGGCGCTGTGCAGTGTTGCAAATGTCACAGCATTCTGATTCCTGCGCTTTTCCTGCGCCAATTTCTTTAACTCCTGCCGGTATTCTTCTATATGTGCAAACCATTCCTCAAATGTACGGTACCCTTTGGCACTCGCAAGGATTTCATCTGCCACTTCATAAAAATCTTCTTTATTCGCATTCCGGTATTCGGCATACTCTGCCAGATAATCATCGTACCCGATTCCCCGCCGGATATAGTTGATTGCCGCATAAGGGCTCAGACGGGATAAATGTTTCAGATCATACCACAGCTTTTCGATCCGCTCCGCGATCCACGGCTGCTCCTCATATAATTTCATCCACTCATCAAAACATACCGTTTCATCGGGCAGGCTGTCCCTGCCGATATACCGCTTCGGCCGGTTCATAATAGAAAGGAAATCGGCCCTGCTGTCACTTCCCTGTGCGATGCGGATATAAGTGAAAAAATCACGGGCAATCCAGTGCTCATAGATATCCGGAATCCGGTCTTTCGTCTGAAATGCCAGATTGGCAGAAACCATATATTCCATCAGGGCACGCGGCTGCATGTTTGTCCGAAACAGTACTGCGATTTCCGAAAGCGGAACCCCATTTTGCACAGTCTGCCGGATATCTTCTGCCAAAAATGCATTCTCTTTATAGCAGTCCTCAAAGTACTGAAAACGCACCTTCTGTTTCCCGGATTTTCCGGCACGGATCTTTTTCGGAAAACGTTCTTCATTGTGTGCGATCAGGCGCATAGCTGCCTCCACAATCGGCGGCTCACACCGGTAATTTACTTCAAGATTCACAATCTTTGCCTGCGGGTATATCTTTTGAAATCCCAGCATAATTTCCGGCTTCGAACCGCGGAACCGATAGATGGACTGGTCATCATCTCCCACTACAAAGAGATTATTTTCCGGTGCGGCAAGCATACACATGATCTTCCACTGGATCAGATTGATATCCTGAAACTCATCAATCAGAATATAACGGTACTTTTTCTGCCATGCCGAAAGAATATCCTTCCGCTGGGAAAACAGGTCATATGTGTATGTCAGCATATCATCAAAATCAATCAGGCGGTTCCTTTTGAGCCGCTCATCATATTCCCGGTAAATCTTCCGGAAAACCTCCTCCCCACAGCTGGAAGAATAAAAATGTTCCAGCGGAATCTGCTCATTTTTCACACGGCTGATCTCCGTTAAAACATCCCCGATAAATTCCCCTTCATCCCGGTATTCCAGATGATGATAAGACAGAATCTCCCGCATAAACTGATATCGCTGCTCCTCCGATATAATATTTCCGGAATCAAAATGATACGCCAGCTTCAACACCATGAAAAATATGGCGTGGAACGTACCGAAGGTCACTTTCGTTCTCTCTTCTCCTGTCGCTGCAAGAAAACGCTGCTTCATCTCCTGTGCCGCCGCTCGCGTAAATGTAATCACAAGAATATTGGACGGATCTATGTTCTCATATTCAATTAACTGTTTCGTTCTTTGGGTAATTACCGCAGTTTTCCCGGAACCGGGACCTGCCAGAACAAGCATCGGGCCATCCTTATGACGGATGGCCTGCTGCTGGGATTTATTATAGTTCATTCGTTCTCCCGTGAGAATGTTCTACTGTGCCTGAGAAAGGAGCTCGATTCCTTTACGGATACGGGCAAGAGACTCTTCTTTTCCAAGAACCTCCATAAGCTCTGTGGCACCGCCCGGTGTCATCTGCTTGCCGGATACTGCCGTACGGATCGGCCACATAACATATCCGTTCTTGCAGCCTTTCTGCTCTACATACTTAAGAAGTGTCTGATACAATGCATCGTTGCTGTAATCTTCCTGAGCCTCTAAGACCGGAAGGATCTCCTGCAACACTTCAAGAGAAGTCTGTGCATTTGTCTTCATTTTCTTGTGCGTGTACATTGCCACATCATATTCCGGAAGTTCCTCAAAGAAATCAATGTGATCCCTGATATCCGGGAAGATCTCGATACGGGTCTGTACCATATGTGCAATCTTCTTCAGATCATAATCTTTGGTGATCACTTCTTTGATATACGGAAGTGCCATCTCGTAGAACTTGTCAAAGTCCATTTTTTTGATGTATTCCCCGTTCATCCATTTTAACTTGGTATAGTCAAAGACTGCCGGTGATTTATTCATATGATGGTAATCAAACTTTTCTACCAGTTCTTCGAGTGTCATGATCTCCTGGTTATCTGCCGGGCTCCATCCAAGCAATGCAACAAAGTTCACGATCGCCTCTGTCAGAAATCCCTGCTCTACCAGATCTTCAAACGAAGAATGTCCGCATCGTTTTGACAGCTTCTGATGATTTTCATCCGTAATCAGCGGACAATGGATATATACCGGTACTTCCCAGCCAAATGCCTCATACAGACGATTGTACTTCGGGGAAGAGGAAAGATACTCGTTTCCACGGACAACATGGGTAATTCCCATCAGATGATCGTCTACCACATTTGCAAAATTGTAAGTCGGATATCCATCGGACTTGATCAGAATCATATCGTCCAGCTCCGCATTGTCAACGGTAATATCCCCGTAAATCTCATCCTCGAACGTTGTCGTTCCCTCCGTCGGGTTATTCTGACGGATGACATACGGTACGCCTGCGGCAAGTTTTTCTTCTACTTCTTCCTTGGAAAGATGCAGACAGTGCTTATCATATACATGAATTTCTTTTCCTGCAACTACTTTTTTGAGTCCCTCTAAGCGTTCCTTGTCACAGAAACAATAATAGGCCTCGCCTTTATCGATCAGCTCTTTGGCGTATTTTAAATAAATGCCCTGTGCCTGACGCTCACTCTGTACATATGGTCCACAGCCGCCATCCTTGTCCGGTCCCTCGTCATGGATCAGGCCTGTTTTCTGCAGGGTGCGGTAAATAATATCTACAGCGCCTTCCACATAACGCTCCTGATCGGTATCTTCTATTCTTAAGATGAAATCTCCGCCCTCATGCTTTGCTACGAGGTAAGCATACAATGCCGTACGAAGATTTCCCACATGCATTCTTCCTGTCGGACTTGGTGCAAATCTTGTTCTTACTTTACTCATTGCGTTTCTCTCCTTATTCTGTCATGTGTTTTATTATATAACAAATACACACATAACGCAAACGAAACATATCATACAGTATATGCTGATCAGAAAGGAAAAAGAAATCCATGAATGCAACTATTAATACGATGCCGGAAACAGACAATGGCAGCCATCAGGTACCTGGCATGTGCTACGTTCCCTGGCAGACATTCGGCAAAACCTACGATCCCATGCGCGGGCTTGCCGCAGGCACAATTTTTCCGGAACTGGATAAACCATTTACCGGAAAATGCAATATGAATACGATGCAGGGAGGGCGGCGGCGATGACAAGACCATCTTCTCAGCCAATGAACCGGTCGGAATTGTACCGCTGGGTTATGGCACTGGGCTTTTGTGCCTATGATATGCTTCTTTATCTGGACACCCATCCGGATGACGCACAGGCACTCTCTTATTACAATCAGTGCAACGAATTATACAATTCAGCTAAAAAGACATACGAGGAACGTTTCGAACCGTTGTCCGCATTTGGCAGCCAGCCGCTGGAGGACTGGGACTGGAATGACGGTCCAATGCCATGGGAAGGAGTGAAATAAGCTATGTGGAATTATGAAAAAAGACTGCAATATCCGATTTCCATTTCAACACCAAATGCTAAGATGGCATCTTTTATTATAAGTCAGTACGGTGGTCCCGATGGCGAAATGGGAGCTTCCATGCGCTATCTGGCCCAGCGGTTTTCTTTTGCAAATCCGCGGATTGCCGGTGTACTTACTGACATCGGAACCGAGGAACTTGCTCACCTCGAAATGATTGGTGCGATTGTCCGCCAGCTGACACGCGGACTTTCCGCCAAAGAACTGGAAGCTTCCGGATTTGCACCATATTATATTGATCACACCGCAGGTGTCTGGCCGCAGGCTGCGGGTGGAGTTCCATTTTCCGCTACCGAATTTCAGTCAAGTGGTGATGCCATTGCTGATCTGGTGGAAGATATGGCAGCAGAACAAAAAGCAAGAAAAACGTATGACAATATACTGCGTCTGGCAAAAGATCAGGAAGTTGCTGATCCGATCCGCTTTTTGCGTGAGCGTGAAATTGTGCATTTCCAGCGTTTTGGCGAGGCTCTTCGTCTGCTGCAGGAAGAACTGGACAGCAAAAACTACTATGCTTTCAATCCCAATTTTGACTGTATGCAAAACACTACACGATAAGACAGGAGATAGCCGCCCCTTTCACACTGGGCGGCTATCTCAAAAGAAAACGCAATAAATCACTATTATTTTTACTTAAATACCGGATTCATCGCTTCAATCTTGCGGATGATCTGCTCCAGCTGATAAGCATTGTTTCCGAGCTTGCTCATATTTTTGAGAGCCTCACCCTTCATCTCATGGATACTTCCCACACTGTACTCCATACGTGCCCGCAGTTTCTGCCGCCTTGTCAGCAGTTCATGCTTCAGCTCTACCATCTCCCGGCTGTCGACCAGCGCATTTGCATGTGTCAGCCATACACGGGTATCATACATCCGCAGCCGTGTCAGATACTGCAGAAGATTCTGCGTATAATAATCCAGATCATCACTGGTTTTACGGAATGTATCCTTTTCCCGCGCTTCCTCCTGATACTGTCCATATAAAAATTCCAGTTCTTTCGCATTGCGGACATGATATTTTTCACAGATGAAATCCACAGCGTTTTTCGTATTGACATAGCGGATCTTTACCCGGTTCTCCAAAGTAATCGCCTGATTGCGGTTGACATCCGCCTGACGGATCTCTCTTGTGGAATCCTGATAACGTATCAAAATAAACGCGCCCGCTCCCACAGCTGCAAATCCCATAATGGTGAAAACCAGCTGCAGATCCCTGTTCAGATACCAGGAAAGTATTCCCACAAAAGCAAACAACGTAATAAATACAGCTAACAGATAGCATGCTGCGGTACGGGTTACTTTCTGTACCTTTGCGGAATCTGACCGCTGCATGGACCATTCCAGTTTTTTTCCTTCCAGATATGCCATATTTCTCTTGATCGCATCCAGATCTGCCTCATTGGCTTTCAGCCGGCGGATCACTCCCGGAAGATTCTCTTCTTCCTCCTGCATCTGCGCAAACTGCGTATCTGTCAGCCGGCGTTTGGTTTTCAGGAAATCGGTTCTTTGCTTTTCCAGCTTTGCGACCTGTGTGGCGCACTCAAGAATCGGTTTACGCTCTGCGTCCGTCAGGTCTTCGAGAATCTGAATATCTGTCAGATAATTTGTCACCAGCTGATATTCCGATTTGCTATCTTCCATATCCTTAGACGCCTGAATCATCTGCTTGCACAAATCCACTACATATTTCTTTGCCTGCGCCGCGTCCGACAGATTCAGTTCTTTTACAATGTTCTTTGTCTCAAGCTTTGCATACTCGCTCTGATCATATTGTGAGAAACTTCCTGTCTCACTTTCTTTGTTCTTTTTTCTATGAAATAAATTTGAAAAAATCATATGTTATACCTTGCAGCTCCTTCGATACTCTTTCTTCCACTGAACAATCACATCCATTACTTCTTTCTTTGCCTTCGCCTTTTGGACACCCCCGGTCCGCTGCGCTAATTCTTCCAGATGGGATTCAAACTGTTCGAGTTTTTCGCTCTTACATGCGAGGGAAATTTCATTTCTGATTTCCTGCTGCTTTCTCTCCTCCACCTGATATTTTTTTGCAATTTCCGCAAACGCTTCCTCATCATGCCGGCAGCGGCAGCACATCAGGCACTCCCGGAGAGATTCCTTTTGTTTATTCAATGCATATGCCTTCTCAAAGCAGCGCCCTGCCTCTTCAAACAAAAAGAGACGTGCATACGCCGTTCCGAGGTTATGCCAGAGATTTCCCCGCAGAACCTCACTGGTTTCCTTCATATCTGCTTCGTCTAACAGATGTTTATACCGGTAAATAGCTGCCAGATATTTTTCCTTCTCCATCAGCTGGTCTGCCCGGATCTTGTCACGCTCAAAATCCGACTTCTGTTCCATCTGCCGGACCGCAAAAACGATCTCCTGCATTTCTTTCATGGTACAGTATGCCGTATCCTGCAATATGGCAAAAATAAAATCGGACAATTTTCCTTCCGTGCGGATATTCTCCCTGAGTTTTTGTGCGAGTTCGACACGATGCATCTGTTTTTCCACCCATGTACATAAACTCTCACACATAAAGGAATGATCCAGAAGATACACATTTCCGGAAATATAATAGCTGAGTTCTTCCATGGAATATATGTTTATCCCGGTTTCCTCTATATAATAGGGCAGAGCCGCAATTGTTTCATGACAAAGTAATAATTCACCCATACGTTTATCCCATCATTATGATACTTTTCCATGCCCGGCCGGTAGCCGGGAAAAATTCACCAAATCCCAGATCCCGGATTTCCACTTCAATCTTATCATTTGCCACCGGACTGGCTGTAATCCGGAGTCGTGTCGTGCGGTCCGGACGAACCGGAAGATCCTCAAGTTCCACCGTCTGTATCTGGGGAGTACTGCTGCTTGGAAGCTGCTTTAAAAATTCCACCTGCGGCGTGCCGCTTAGGATCACCTCACATGTATTTTTTATCTCAAACCAGTTTTTCCCGGCACTGACAAGATTTAAAACCTTCTTTTTTTCTTTTTCCACGACACTTAAACTCAGATTAAATTTCATCTCGTTTTCGCCCATGTAAATGAATGGCCAGTTTTCTCCCATTTCACGGATGCGCGCCATATAGCACGCCCCTTTGGAAAAAAGATTCTGTCCCAAAAACGCGCGCCGTCCCCGGCAGAGAACTGCCAGTGACTGTTTCATCCATTCTCCGTCAAACCCGTCCCCGACCAGATAAACCGAAGATACCGAACGGTTTGCAAAACAGTTAGTCAGAAGCCTTGCAAACGCCTCATCTTTCTCCTCTCCCAGTTCCTGTGCCCCGGTTGCGTGAATTGTGATCATCTGCGGCTTCGTATGCATATCCCTCGAAAGGTCATAGGAACTGACGGCATTCTTCCCGCAGGAAAACAAAAACACATCGTGCATCCACAAAGATTTCTCCTGGTTCATGGCAAACGCATAGAAACTCTCTTTGTCATCAATCACCGCAAATGTTTCCTGCGACAATCCTAAAAGTTCTGCCACATGCCGGAAAATGCCGATCAACTCTTTCGTCAGATGATCCACCGTCAGGACAATTCCGGTCACATGCGAAGTATTTCCCAGTTTCTGCGGCAGTTCAATCACTTTTTTAATAAACAGTGCCAGCAGATCTACTGCATCATAACTCTCTTTTGCAATGGTAATCACTTCCGATGCAGCGGCACGGCGAAGAAGGGAATCCACACAAATCACCTCACTGGTTTTTGCCATCCTTCCGGCATCTTCCCCATAATACCACATGCCGACATTTTTGCGTCGGGCAAGCAGCGTGGGAATCCGGTAATTTTCACTGCCGGCAATCGTGCTGACCGTCTCCGGTTCTTCCATATTCGGTTGCATATAACTTACCATGGCATACGAGTCGTTCAGTTCGATGCCAAGATAACAGGTATTGGCTTCCATCTCTTCTCCCATCCTGCTTACAAAAGCTTAAATACTTTTTTCGTCACCTCATCATATCCTGCGTACTGTTTCATCGTCTGAAACATGGAAACTTCATCGGATAAAGTCTCTGAAATCAGCATCTGGTTGATCAGATTGTACCTGCTTTCATCTTTCTGTGCATAGATATCGTTACATGTCAGACGATTGCTTTCCGTCGAGACGACCTTATTTTTATATTCTTCGGTGATGTAATACTGGATCTCCTCCCCGAAAAATACCACAAATGTTTCCACAAAAATACCGGCATAGACATTCGGCATATCCACTTCGTGAAACTGCTCCCCGTCCTCATCCCGGCTGTAGTGCAGCACGACATGTTTCTTGGGGTTTGTCCGGTGTTCCACATAAATTTTGTCATACAAATGATATTTCTGTACCAGCCGCCGGTCCAGTCTTTTATAAAATGAAAAATTCATATTTCTTCCGGTGAACTCTGCCAGCAGCACATCTGCGGCTTCATACTGTGCCTCCTGCAGAGAGGACATCCCGGAAAACGATTTGAGCAGGGCAAGTTTACAGGCATCATTTAGTTTCTTTCCGCTCTGATGCCGTCTCCGTATTATGGCAAGGATTTGTTGTGGCAGCGCGGCTTCTTTTACAAAATAGTTCTGCGCAAATACCGTAATGACCGCAAGAACAATCAGTTCCTGCCCACCGCTTTCATAATAATGCGCAAATACCTCCAGTGCCTGCAAAAGATCCATATCCGTATACAGCATCTGCTCAAGAATCCGTTCTTCCAGATCTCTTGTCCGAAGTTCAAAATCCTGTGCTGCTCTCCATAAACGAAGCATGGTCTCAACCGGTCCGGAATAAAAATCACTCAGATACTGCAGAATCCTGTCATTGTATTTTTTGTTTAAAAACGCACTTGTACACAAAAGCAGCAGTTCCTCGTCCTGCTCCCTCTCTTCCATCGCATCCAGCAGATAGGTGGCAACTGCAACCTTTGCCGATGATCCGATCTGATCCAGCCCATATTCCTGCATCTGTTCATACAACCGATCATACATCCGCCAGTCTGCAAGGGATTCCATCATATACTGACGCACCGCCTGCGGCATCTGCTCATAATCTGCCTGTTCCAGATATTGTTCCACCAGGGGTTTTTGCTCTTTTTTCTGATAATAACGCACAATCTCCCTGGAAAAATACGACTGGTATTCCGTATCCAGCTCCTGTGCAAACAGCACTCTCCGGAAAAATTTTTCCTCTTTGGCATCAAACATATGATGATCCGGCTTTTCCCCAAAATGGGAAACAATATACGGAAGTTCCTCCGGTGCCAGTGCCGTACATTTCTCCAGATATGATCCGGCATCCATCAGGGGATCCAGCCGGTACGGGACACTGTGGATATATCTTTGGCCTTTCCCATCTTCAAACAAAATGGCATATTCCCTGCAGAAAAGGGACACATAGGCACATCCGTTTACAATCGGAACGATCTGCGGATCTTTCATCTGCTTCTGGTATACAATCGCGCGGACCATATGCGGCTGCATAATTACCAGCTTATGCGCAAACAGAATATTGGAAAGACATTTTGCAAGTTCTTCATTCACCAGCCCCAGTTCGAGCATGTCCTCATAAACCACCGCCAGATTATCGTCCACATGTTCCTGCTCGATCTGTTCCATGGCAAAACGGCTCATCACCCGGCGATACTGTTCATAAATTTCCGGTTCGCTTTCCTTTGACGCAATGATATTGTTGTAAAGAATCGCCATCTTCCGATAGGGAAGATTACTGTCATACTGAAAATACATCCGGATAATTTTTGGAACCGATGCAATCTCCCGTTCATCCAATGACATCAGATAAGCCTCGTACAATCCGGTAATCCGAAGTTCAAGCCCGATTCCCTTTTCATACCAGTGGTGAAATTTTGTATCAAACTGCTGGGTTCTTATCAGGTAACTGCAGATCTGTCCCACATATTCCGGTTTTTCCTCTGTCCCGTAAGCTGCCTGCATCAGTTCAAAATGAACCGGATGAAATCCCTGATTCATTTCCACCACTTCAAAAATCTGTGCTGCCAGTTCCTTCGTCAGAACCTGATGACGGATTGCCCAGCGCAGAATCCGCACTTCAAATCTTCCCAGTTTTGTGAGCAGATACGGGTCATGGCTGATCAGATCGTATGCCTCCAGATACAGGTACGGGGAAACACAGCCACTCATCACCCAGTGCGCAATTGCACGCAGTTTGTGCGCACTGTTGTTGTAATATTCCTCTTCCAGAAACGAAAGAACCCAGAATAACAAAGCAGAATCCGGATTTTCATGAAAAATCATCTCAATCTCATGCGTCATGCGGTCCACATATGCCGGTTCCCGTTCCAGAAGTGTCATAATATAAAGATAATAGCCCCACTCCGGTGTATGGTGATCGGGCCATTCCCGTTTAAATTCCTCAAGAATCCACTCCGCTTCCTGTTTCTGGTGATTGATCACCAGTGCCTGTGCTTTCATCAGCGGATACATCACCTGATCCGGAAGCATGGCATGCAGCTGGTTTAAACGTTCTACCGACTCATTTGCCCACACACCTGTCACAATTTTTTTCAGGCGGAATGCCTCATACAGTTCTACCAGCCCGGACTGACATTCCCTGATTTTGGCATGTTCTTTTTGTTCTTTGGACTTTTGTTTTTCCCCTTTGTGCGCATAAATCTCCAGAACCTTTGTCTCATATACCGAGGAAAAAGTAATTTTGGCATAATTGTTTCCGGCATGCATCCGGTCATAGTCCACGATGTATTTCAGGACAAACGTACTCCCCAGAAAATCCTCCGAAGTAATCTGCGTCTGTGCCGGCTGTACAAACGCGGCATCGGAGGTGATGGCAAGTTCCAAATATCCCCATTCGCTCTTTTTGATTTCGATCTTCTGCTGCTGGCTTTCGGTAAGCGCATCAAACCGGCAGTCTGTCTCAGAAATTGTAAAATGGATCTGTTCTTTTCTGCCGGCTGCCACCAAAAATTCTTCCAGATTCTGCGACGATGGTTTTGCCGCAAGAATCCCCTGATAGTACATCTTTTCTTTTGTCTCTTTTGCTTTTAGAATATTGGGAAAACTCTTGTGATAAAAGAGCTGATATGCTTCCTGCCAGTTTTCCTTTGCAAGTGCCGTAAAATCCGAAAGACTGCGAATCGCACCTGTGGCAGTCTGCGCATATAAACGGGATATGGATACACAAAAAGAAAGGCTGTGTACACTCTGATTGCAAAGAATCACAAACGCACCCTTTTCCTCCTGCCCCTCAACGAGACCCTTACTATGAAACTGATACCGAATCCGTATATTTTCGCCTTCAAACTGGGGAGTCAGGCACTCCATCCTTGGGTGGGTGGAGTAGACAATGCCCCTCACCGGAATATGGTTTTCACTGGTAATTTCAAATTCCCCGGTATATTCCTGTCCTTCTGTAACCGTAAGAAACAGTTCCTCGTCCGAAATAGAAAGCGAAGGCTGATCCGATTCGAATTTTCCTGCGGCTATCTGCCTGATTCTCTTCTGCACATCCACACCTGCTTTTCTACTAGTATGTCTTTTATTATATACGATTCCTTATATGCATGCAAGAACCAGCCCCACTTTTACGCCCTCGAAAAACGGGCATGGATCATGCGGCATCTCGCAGAAATCCACTCAACAATCAGGCTCAGATACCGAAGAACCGGTTCCGTAATAATTGCAAAAATTACCATCAGCATTTCACACTGTTTGGAAATTTCCGTAATTCCGAAAAAACTTCTGCCAAACAGCATGCAAAGAATCCATCCTGCAATCACGCCGACCAGCATTACAATATGTCCGGTATTCATCGGTCTTGCAATGCGGTGCAGAATCATAAAACCAACAATTGCAACCAGAATGGTACATGATGTAGACAGACAATCCAGATCTACCTGAAATTCCCGGCAGAAAATCACCAGACCACTTACTACGATAAAATCCGTCAGTCCTGCCGGAAGTGCCCGCACGAGTACGTTGGTCAGGAAATGTCCGCGGATCAGCTCCTTATTCGGCTCCAGTGCCAGAACAAACGACGGAATACCAATCGTAAACATACTGATCAGCGATACCTGTGATGGTTCCAGTGGATAATCCAGCATCAGAATCACAGAGAAAATGGCAAGCAGCATGGAGAAAATGTTTTTTACAATATACAATGCGGCGGTCCGCTCAATGTTATTTACCACACGGCGTCCCTCTGCGACCACCGATGGCATTCTGGAAAAATCGGAATCTAAAAGTACCAGCTGTGCCACATTAGAAGCGGCTTCGCTGCCGGAGGCCATCGCCACGCTGCAGTCTGCATCTTTAAGTGCCAGCACATCATTTACACCATCTCCGGTCATGGCAACCGTTTTTTTATGTTCTTTCAGTGCCTGTACCAGCATCCGCTTCTGGCTCGGGGTCACACGGCCGAATACCGTATACTCTTCCACCGCGCGATAATAATCTTCTTTTTCTTTCAGAGTCGATGCATCGACAAAACGCTCCGCACCCACAATCCCCGCCTCTGCCGCAATGACGGAAACCGTCAGCGGATTGTCACCGGAAATCACCTTGATATCAACATCATTTTCCGCAAAATAAGTAAAGGTTTCCTTTGCCCCTTTGCGGATCGGATTGGCAAGCATCACAAAACAAAGCGGAAGTACCGGCTCTGTCAGCGGTTTCCGGTCAAGCGTCCCTTCATATTGCGCAAATACAAGCACGCGGTAGCCTTTGCTGCTGTAGGTGGCAATCTGTTCCTGATACTGGGCAAACTGCCCCCGCAGAACAAATTCCGGTGCTCCGATCACATAAGATTTTCCATCGTTCATCACGGCTCCGGAATACTTCGTTTCCGAAGAAAACGAATACACTTCCCTTGCCCGCATACCACTTCCGTTTGAGAAATGCGCTTTGAGTGCTTCCATCGTCGCATTGTCTTTTTCCTGCGCTGCCACAAAATCTGCCAGCAGCTGGGAAATTTCCAGCTGATCTGCCCCATCCAGAACAGAAAAATCATAGACATGCATCCCCGGCTCGGTGATCGTGCCTGTTTTATCCACACAAAGAACATTGACTCTCGCCAGCGTCTCAATACATTTCATATCGTGGATCAATACCTTCTTCTGTGCCAGCCGCACGGAACTAACCGCAAGTGCCACACTTGTCAGCAGATACAGCCCCTCCGGAATCATTCCGATGATAGCCGCCACCATACCGGTGATACTGTCATGAAACGTTCCCTCATTGTAAATAAACGACTGCACGAACAGGGCAATCCCGATCGGGATGATAATAATTCCCATCACCATGATCAGATAATTCAGGGAGCGGATCATTTCTGACTGCTCTCCCTTTTTGCTTTTCGTCGCCTGCAGGGTCAGCTTTGAAATATAAGAATCTTTTCCGACCTTCTCAAGACGTGCACATGCCTTTCCGGATACCACAAAACTTCCGGAAAGCAGGGAATCCCCCTCCCGTTTTTCAATTTCATCCGACTCTCCGGTGATCAGGGATTCGTTCACCTGCAGCTCTCCGGATACCACTTTCGCATCCGCCGGAATCTGGCTTCCTGCCGAAAATTCCACAATATCATCCAGCACCAGCTGATCTGCCGGAATCTCCTGCCGCTTTCCGTCACGGATTACAACTGCATGCGGTGCATTCAGAATGGATAATTTATCCAACACCTTTTTGGAGTGTACCTCCTGGATAATACCAATACAGGTATTTGCCACAATAATCGGAAGAAACAGCATATCCGACCATGCACCCACAATAGCAAGCAAAACCGCAATCACAGCAAATACAAGATTAAAATATGTGCAGACATTTGAACGCACAATTTCCGAAACCGACAACGTGGAAGACTCTACTTTATAGTTGTTTTCTCCCTGTGCAAACCTTCTTTTTACCTGCTCTGCAGACAGCCCGGACTGTGGATCTGCTGCAATTCGTTCCATTCTGACTCTGTTTTCCTGTTCCATGATAATAATTCCATCCGCTTCCTATGTATTTTTCGTTAAATTTTCAGATGAAATTATTATAACCGATTCTTTCACAAAAGTTGTCCATTTTCCAAATATTTTTCAAACATTTAACAATTGTTTATAAATAATGCCGTAGCATGAGTTTCTGATCCCTGATCACCTATACCATTTTTACCACCCAGACGTTGCTTCGTACCATGCAGTATCCGATCACGACCTTGATCAGCTCCGTGGCCTGTACCAGAAAATAAACACTTACAATTCCAAGTCCCGTGCCGTGTGCCAGCAAAAATGCAACCGGCACAACAACCACCCAGGTAAACACCGAATCAAATAAAAACGTAACCATCGTTTTTCCACCGGAACGAAGCGTAAAATAAGACGCATGACTAAACGAACAAAACGGCATGATCAGCGCAGAAACGGCGATAAACTTTGTAGCCAGATCCTTAATTTCCGCTGTCGTATTGTAAATATCAGGGAAAAATCCCCCCACGAGAAACATGATTGCTGCCATAATCACACAGCAGAAGACACTGAAAACAATCATCTTGTTGTCTGCGTCTTTTGCCTTTTCCAGTTCTCCGGCTCCCAAATACTGTCCCACAACAATACTGATACACGCTCCCAACTGTATATAGACAATGTTAAACAAATTGGTAATCGTCGTGGCAATATTCAGCCCTGCCACCACATCAAGTCCACGCACAGAATAGCACTGGGTCACGGTGGTCATGCCCGCCGCCCATAAAACCTCATTGAACATCAGGGGAAGCCCTTTGATCAGTACCGTTTTCAGTTCGCTCACCGGGATTCCAAATCCGCGATAAGCCCCTTCCAGATACCGGTTCTTCTCCCGGTTTCTATGTGCCCAGAAGACAACAATAACCGCTTCCACATACCGGGCAATCACAGTGGCAAGTGCCGCCCCTGTCACCCCAAGTTCCGGAAATGGTCCCACACCAAAAATCAACAGATAATCCAGCACTGCATTGGTTCCCACCGCCACAAAACTTGCCAGCATCGGAACGAGCGTCTGTCCCGTTTCTTTTATATTGGTGGCATATGCCTGGTTCACTGCAAACGGAACCAGTCCCACCAGCATAATCACCAGATACTGCTTTCCATATTGAAGTGCCACATCGGTTGCTCCATTTCCCGCAGTATCCGTCAGATACAGGGAAATCAGGTTTGATCCCTTCGTAAGCAGCAGCAACATGGTAAGTCCTGACACAAGCAGCGTCGCATAAAGCTTAAAACGAAACGAATGCATATGCCCCCTGTGATCCCCGTTGCCAAAATACTGTGCGCCAAAAATACTTGCCGCCGATACCGCTCCAAAAATTGCCAGATTGTACACAAAAATCAGCTGGTTTACGATTGCAACACCGGACATCTGTTCCGTTCCCAGCTGTCCCACCATAATGTTGTCCAAAAAGCTGACCAGATTCGTGATGGCATTCTGCAGGATCATTGGCACTGCCAGCAATAAATAATGGCGGTAAAACGCACGATCCCCCATATACTTCTTTTTAAATTTTTTCCAATAACTCATAAAAAACCTCTTTCATATTATTTTCAATCCTCTTTTCGAAATCCCTGATTTAAAAATTCATTCCATTTCGCATTTGTATTCTCCCATTCATGCTTCTGCATAATCCGGTTCCGGTCACTTAGAATTGCCAGCATCTCGTCCACGATTTCCGCCATCGGAAGTTTCCTGTAATGTGACAAATAGCCAAGCATCCTCTGTGCCGTCCAGTCTGTGTTCAGATTCCGTGAAATCTGCTCACAAAACTCCTGTGGAAAGCCACGGTTCAGGAGGGTGTTATATAATTCCATTGATTTTTGTGTTCTGGGTTTCATGTCTTTTTGTATCCTCATCACCTGTACCAAAAACTCCGATAAAATCAATCGCATCTACATTAAACGGAGAACCTTCTATCATACCGTTTCTGTATAATTTTGAAGGTGAATAGTTGCCATTTGTCTTCCATGGATAAATCTGATGATCCTCTGACAAAAAGTCTATTGACTTCTTGTGCTGTTTCAGAACATCCATCGGTTCAACATTATGTGTTGTAAAACAGAGCTGTCCTTCTCCATATTCCATCAAATATTCCAACAATGCACACAAATAAACATCATGAAGGTTCGAATCAAATTCATCAATAAAAACAATTCCACCACGAACCATTTCTCTTACATAGACAAATAATTTAATCAGTTTTTTGATTCCGGTACTTTCAAATTCTGCATGAATCTTGTAGGAATCATACACCATAACCAAATCACACATCCAAAAATCGCCGTTTTCTTTTTTATCAATCTCTATACCCATCAGATCCGATTTAAAAATATGGAGAAATTCATATAATTTATTGATTGTTTCTATAAATTTATCAAGCCTTGGTTTTGCAATCATATTTCGGTTACTGAATATTACATTTATGTTTTCATTCTGTAACTCAAAAATATTACCTATCAACGAATACAATTTTGCATTTTGCGAATCAACATCGTCACAAGAGAGAATGGTATTTTGTATCATATATGGTTTATGATCATCTGACTCATCTAAATACACATGCAGCTTATGTCCAAATGAAAACAGCACACTGATAGCATTCATTATTACCCGTGCAACTTTATCCTCTCTATAAAAGGAATAATTACCGTCCCCTGAGTATAACATATTTACATAAATCAATGCACATGCAGATCCCGTGGTCAACAAATTCATCGTCTTATTTCTAATTTCAACCACAAAACCATTTTCTTCCTCCAAACCATACATAAAAATGATTTCACCATCACAAATTTCATAAATGATTTCCAGAGAACTGTTCTTTGATGTCGCATTTTTTTCTTTTAAACATTCGTGTGATATTGTAAATTTACCTGCCTTATTTTTAGACAAGGTGATTCCATACTGAAAAAGAAGCAACTGTGCACCACTCTTTGCGATAAACTCTGCTTCTATCGAAAGTTCCCCAACTTTCTTATTGACAATAGCATCCAAATGTTTCTGTGCAACCGGATTATTCAAATATCCTGTATCAATGATAAGATTGCGCAAAATTTCCACAGAAGTCACGATCCCCGATTTTCCAGACCCATTCATTCCATAAATTCCCTTAATATTATATTCCTGCGTATCCGGTTCCTTATTGATTGTTTTCTTATAAAAAGACAATGAAACCGTTTTATCCAATGTCTTGATTCCATTAACAGAATAATTTGTTAAATAGATATCCTTCATCCTGGTATCCCTCCATCTTTGCTTCCAATATAACACAAAAGGACAGAAAAATAAATACAAAATGTATTTTTCCATCCTTCGTAATCGTAATTTATTTCATTATCTCTCAATTTTACATCAATTCAATTAAAAACATCTCGTACAGATCATCCTCTCCCTGCAACAGCGGCGAATTCTCGCCGCCTCCATTCGTGGAGCGACGCATTGCTGCGTAAGAATCCTCACCGGCAGAGACCAGATCCATAGCGGAAAAGGTGCATCCATGCTCCTGTGCAATACGGCAGAATGCGGAAACCGGATTTTTCATTCCCCGCGTGGCTAACAACGCCTGCGCAAGTTCCGGATTGGAGCGAGCCCTGACTTTTAAATTTTCCAATTCATCATATATGTTCATCGTGTTTTCCTTTCTCATCCATCTGTAACCTTGTTATGTCACACATCTTTCCTGCCTATTCTTTTAAACTCACAAAAATGCTCTCCTGCCTGTCAGATTACCTCTGCACCAAATGGCATCAGGGATAACTTTGCAATTTTGAAAAACTGCTTTCCAAAGTATATTTCCTAATATGCTCATATCAATACTCCTTCTCTATCTCACCATTTATTCCATACATTTTCTTGAATTCGTCAAGATCCGCCTGACTTTTAATCAGCATAACCTCTTCGATCTTACCTGTATGGATGTCCTTAAAACCGGCAACCTGCTCACCGTTACAGATGCTTGCCTTAATTACCGGCTTCTTGTTTTCTTTATCATAAGTCTTTATAACTGTCTTTTTCTTAAATAATCCCACTCTGAGCACCTTCTTTTGCTTTTGCCATCCGTATGAGTTTTTCAAAAGACTGAGCAAAGCGTACATCATCTTCCTCTGTACGCTTTCTTGGTCCCTTCATATGATTCTTATGCGAGCTGCGTCTTGCCTTCTTGTTAAGATGCCGCTCCATAAGCATCTGGTCAATATTTTCATTTGTGTACCACTTACCGGATTGGTGAATGGCATACGCTTCTTTTCCAAGTGCCATAGCAGCTACACCATAATCCTGAGATACTACGACATCCCCTTTATGACAAATGCTAATCAGCTTGTAATCTACAGCATCTGCTCCTGCACCAACTACGATCACTTCGCTATAGTCTGAATATAATACGTGATTCGTATCACACAGCAATGTGGCTGGAATACTATATTTCTCTGCTATTTCTTCTACAATACCTACTACAGGACACGCATCTGCATCTACAAATATCTGCATTTTCATAATTTCTTTTTCTGCCTTTCCAGTTCTTTTTGAATCCATGTCATAATTATATCTACAAGATAATCCTGCTGCACCTGACTCAGTTCCCTGCCCGGCTGCATTTTGTGCCACTTCCGGATACACTCTCTGCAGCATGTTGCAGTTGCATGTTGGGCAATAAATACCGGATGCCCCCTCATAGGAGTCTGTTTGCCATCATTTGCTATAAATGCGGGAGCTTCTCTCTTTGCAATAAAGTCCTTTGCATGTTGTCTGATCGTATCAAGTCCCTTTTGGTTTATGTAATCTATGTCTTTCTGCTTCAAATGAAAGCTGCTTCGAAATTTGGAATTGTCCAGTCTCTCGAACAACTGCCTGTACCACTCGTCCTTTGTCATCAGAACTTCACTACTTCCGAATCATGCGTAAATGATGAAAATGTTGCTGTAGCATTTTTAAAATAAAATACCTCTGTGTTTCCATCGTCTGCTGAATACATCTTCTGTAATGATGGGTAAGCATCAAGCATCGACTGTCTGGCTTCTCTTCTGTCATCTTCCACAAGTTCTCCTGCTACACGGAGCCACTCTCCATTTTTAAATGCACAGATTTCTACCTTTGGATTTGCATGAATCTGTTTTGATACCTCTTTCACCTTACCTGTCTGAATATAAAGTTTCCCCTCAAAAATGTGGGCTGTACCAAAAGGTCTGACTCTTGGCTGGTCGCCTTCTACGGTTGCTAAATAATATGTTTCTGCTTCTTTTAAGAATTTTTCTACTCGTTCCATGATGTAAGCCTCCTGGTATTTATCTAATAATGTAATTTTTATTTCCAGTATAACCTATAAATAATTCCCAAATCAATGCCTTCCGGAATGGTTCTAATCCATTTATGCAGATAGTCTGCATAAATTACTTTTTATCTTAAATTAGCCACTGGAGAAATACGATCAAGAAGATAAACCTCCTCTCCTGTTTTCTCTGGATTATCTGTGCCCAGTTCTTTTGCAATCGAACGAAATTTTTGCAAATCCTTTCGCTCCGTTGCACCAGGCATCATATCTGGAACGCCTTTCAGTAATCCGAGCAAATTCAGTATCGTATTCAAATAAGATCCAAAATTTAAAAAACCGGTAGTTCCAAGCATAAAATCAACAATACTTGTCGATTTTGCAGTTCGTTCCGAAGCCTCTGCCAAAATATTATTATACTCCCGAATCTTTTGTCTTCGATCTGTTTCTTCCATCTTCTCCAGATTTTCCAAAATAGCCCGGAACTTCAAAGGTGTCTGGTACTTGTCTGCCATGTTTGCAGTACGCAAAATATCAATATTTTCTTTTGTGTCGAAGAATTCCAGCATATTTCTTTCTGTATAATTTGTATTCCAAATCGACTGCATCCGCTTCACTTGCTCTGGTGCATACCAATATACCTTCATCATTCCTTCCATCATAGAAGTCTCTGCCTCATCTGTATATATTTTATTATCATTTTCTGCACGAAACGGAAAATATGTTGCATCCAAAGCCATGGCTAAATGTGCCGATTCCGCCTTTGAAATAAATTCAAATTCAATTGCACTCTTCTGATCATGCTCTCTGAAAAAATTATATGCCAACCGATTAATGCCGAAATTACTGACTGCCATAGGACTCGAATTTTGCAAAATGCCAAAACTTTCTCCCACTACTCTATATGGCCATGCCAACAGTTCTGATATATGAAGTGCCACTTCATCCTGTTTCTGATTTCCATATTTTGCAAGTTGCGATGCCATCTCATAAGCCATCGGATAATTGGCAGCATACTGATTTTTCATCTCAACCAGCTGTGCAATCATCATCGCATTCATAGCTCTTCTTCCAATTACAGAATCCGGTGACTCTTTGTAAGCATCCAAAATAACCTGCCGATCATACCTCGTCTCATCATTTCCTAACAAAAGAACTACTTTCCCCATTGAAACAAGTTGAACCAGCTCTTTCTTTTTCATGCCCTGCATTTCCAAAAACTCATCCAAAAAATTTTCAATTGGCAAAGCAAGATACACCGTATCATATAATAATAAAAGGCTGCGTAGATTGATCACTGGAAAAACAGACGCATTCACAAAGCATTTCAGTTCTCCATCTCTGCAAAAAGATAAATCCTTTCTCTTTACAGAGCCATCATAAATTGCCTCTATATTGTCATACCAGAAATCTGTCTCAGCAACTGTAAACGGATAACTCTTGTTCGTATTTAACCACATAACACTGTCCTGCGGATTTAATTTTGTTTTATCTTCCAGAGGGTCCGTTGTACGAAGTACCTGAATCTGATCCGTTCCAAAGTCAACTTCTGTCAGTTCCTTTTGCAACCTTGCGATCTGTTTGTCACTCACATCACTTCCAACATAAATATCCATATGAAAATTTATGCCGCCTTCACTCGGAACAATTTTTCTAATGTCAAAATCATGGTATCTTCCATAAATATATTCTTCTATCTCAGCTCTGGTCCTCGCTGTTGCCCGAAAATCATCCACCGGATGTTCCATATCAATTGGAGAGAGTTCCTCTATATAATGTTCCGGCACCTGATCCGATAATGATATCTGCAAAGTAACATACCTTATGGAGCGATCAAAATATGTCTTTATTTTTTCAAAATCGTCTGGTATATTGGAACATAAAATCACATACTTAAAGGGAGCTATTTTAAATATTCTGGTTTTGATACCTATGTATTTTAGGCGTAATGACAAGTCATTGCGTCTGACATTATTGTCATTTGTTAACATGAAAGCACCACCTTTGTATATCACAAAAATCGATATTTTCTATAATTCATGTTTTTGACTTAGCAAACGTTGTATTTAATTTGTCTTGAAATTACTTTTATTCCGTCTACGATAATAAGTCTCCAATTATCAGTAATGTAATTGCTAAAATCATGATATCTTCAATTTACTCTCAATCCATGAAATAATTATCCCACAATATGGTGTCAAATTTCGTTTCTGCACCAGACCTTCATATGTACGCTCTAATTCTCGTATAAATGCATCCTGAGATTTTCCTTTACATTTTCTCATAATTCTACTCTTTTCTTCCATTAAAACTCTTTTACGTGTCTCTGGAAGTGAAACAGCTTCACAATTTAAATTCAGAGTTTCTGTAACATCCTTGTTAATATCCGCATCATCTGAATAAATTCTTCCATCTGTTTTATACTTTATCTTTCTGACGGACAACTCATCAAATGGATTGACTGTAAGCTCTGTATTGCCTCTATGCGCATCGCAAGTTTTGTCTTCTGGTTTTACACCTCTCACCAGACTGTTTCCATAACACACTCCAAGCATCCATTTAAAATCCAAAGTAGCCTTTTTATCATATTCCTGTTCGTCTTGTGAATGTCTTGGTCTGCAATGTTCAATTCTCACAACACTTGGATTATCAATTTTTCTCATGCAATATGCACACAGATGTTTTTGCTCTTCCCACATCTGCTCTCTAATATCCTTAAGCACATGTGAAGGCGTGTCCTCATAGTCTGCATCCGGATACTGCTTACGAAATTGTAGTAGACTATTCGGTTCTTTTCCTCTTCTCAAAACTATCATATGCTATTCTCCCAGTATCTTTTCTAAATCAAGTGATGTTCTCGCTGCAGCAATATCAGGGTCTGTTGTTCCAACGATTGATTCAATCTCCGTCAATATCTTATCTGCTTCTTGGTAATTATTTTCATCCATATATGAATAGAATAAATTCATACGCTGCTTGATGTCCATTGGACGTTCAGATACCTTCATTACTTCTCTTAATATAGAATTTGCATCTCTTCCATAGGTTTGCGCTGCTGGCATATAGATTTCTCCATTATCCAGAATGCGAATCTGTTCTTTTGCAACTGAATTAATTACTGCCGGTGCGTGCGAACTGACAATAAATTGTATCTTTGGAAAAATAGTATTTAAATCGCTTATAATAGTCTGCTGCCACTGTGGATGTAAATGTAAATCTATCTCATCAATCACGATAACACCAGATGTCTCTTCTAACACCTTATCTCCAAGCATTGGATTTAATACAGCCATGCGATACGCAATATCTCCAATCATGCTGAGTGTATTTTTATAACCATCACTCATTTCATCCATTGCAAATTTCTGTAAACTGCCATCTGCACTTTCAAAATTTAAAACCAATCTATGGGTATCAAGGTCGAATATAATGCTGGCATTTTTGGAACCACTAATTCTCTCAAAACATTTGCAAATAGCTTTTTCTACTGTTTTTAACAATAAAGACTTTTCCACCTTACCTGTTCGTTGCTGCTCCTGAAGACTTTTTAATGTCTGAATCTGAAACCAATTAAGCATCAGCTTTTCATTTGACTCAGCAGCCATACAATCTACATAACCAACCTGACGTTTAAATTCAGTCAGTGATTTTATGTTTTTCTTTTCCTTCTTCTGTGCATATAAACGACCAGTACCATAATATGATATCAATGGAAGAATTAATGACTTGTCTCCTGTCATAATTCTCTTCTGTGCTTCCTTTGATATATTAGTTAATTCTCTTGCTTCTTTGACGGTAGTATTTCCACTTTCAGAATTTAGAGAACGCACCCATTTCACATCATGATTGTCCAGACAGTCGCCTATACTTTCAATACTTACAGGAAACTGATGCTGCGGATCAACGGTACCATCAAGGTCATGAAACTCATATCTGGCATCATCCTTTAAGATACTTCTACCTACTCCCCCATCAATTCCCAATAAGAACGTGCTGACTGCGACAGCAACTGCATCCAATATAGCCGTCTTTCCTGCTCCATTCTTTCCGACAATTAATGTTGTATGCTCATCAAAATCAATATTTGCATCTTTAAAACATCTATAATTTATGATTCTTATTTTTTTCAATTTCATTTATTTTTCACCTCAATTCACTTTCCTTTCATCTCAATATATGCTAAAGAAAATTTTATATCACAGACTTATTATTTTGTAATAGGCTCCGTCAATTTTAAGAATTCTCTACCTAACGAAGTGATTTCATATGAATTATTATTTCCTAACTTTTTTACTTTACTAGGAAACTTAACACTTTTAGGATTCTTCGAATTACTTTGCTTGTCAATATCTTTTAAATAATCAATAATGATGGCTAAATCCATATCTCTAATGTCAGCATTTTTATTTTGAAGTAAACCAAAGCGTTCCAATTTTTCTTTCACAAAACGATATTGCGTATCTGAGATATCAACATCCTGCACGACAGAATAATAATTTTCTTCATGTTCATAAGAAAAACATTTTAATACACGAATATCCAAATCACTTAATTCAGTAAGTGTTTTAAAAAACATAAGTGTCATATCCTCATTAGGATTTTCAATACACATCAAATTGATAAAACCATTAATTCCATATTTTACTTTTGATTCTTGTATTTCATCATATATAGCGTCAAGCATCATCTCACAATATTTCGTCCGAAATATCTGATCTTGATTATTTTTTTCAAGCACTTCCAATTGAGCCGCAATTAAGGAATCGTTCTTTTGTAATTCTTCAATAGCTTTTTTTACATTTCTTTCAAGGCGATTCTGTTTCCACCCTAACCGTATATTATTGATTCTTGGAAAGACAGCCCCTAAAATTTCACATATTACTGATGCCGTAGCTTCGGACACCACCATTTCCGAAATCTGTTTAACAACTTCTGGTAAAATTTCTCCCAATGTTACATCCAATGCTTCTTCATTTGATGCATGAAATAAATCTAATACATTTTCCTTGCCCATAGTTGATCTCCTGATATCATATTCATACTTGTAGCATTCCTTTGTATTTCTAATACATTATACTTACAAATTTCACTACATGCTGTCGAAATCAGTTGCCTCATTTACTGTGGAAATGTTAAAACACCAGCAAAAAAGCCAACGATAAGTATAACAATCGCACCCCACTTAGGTATGCTAAACACTTTCTTTCCAATAAGTTCTTCCGCAAAAGGATTAATCATAACTGCCGTAATTACAAACAAAATTCCACTTAATATTCCAGAACTTGAAAATGAAACGATAGCAAAAAACAACATAAAAATAGAAAATGCCCAAAATATCATCTTATATATTACCAAACCAACTTTTTTTATCTTACCTGCATAATCTGCATCAGCCATATTCTGTGCTCTCTGATGTTGCCTTACGATTCGTCTCTCTGCTTTCTTAGCTTTTTCAGCAGCCTTACGCTCAGCCTGTTCCTTTTTAAATGCAGCTTCATCAGCAGTCCTTTTCGTCATTCTCTGTGCATCAGTATTATATAAATATTGTAGATATTCCTCATCAGACATTCCACTTTGTTCATTGGTTCTGTACATAGCAGGAATCGTATATGTAGGTTTGTCGCTAATCGCCTGCTGAAATTCCATCTGTTTGTTATTGATCTGACTATCAATTGCCCTTACTGATGATTCCTCCTCTGGCTTTAAGAATTGAGTTGGCACAGGTGTTTTAGCTAGAGTTCCTAACTGCGCAATAATATTTTGAGCATCACTTTGAGCTTTCGAAAAGGAAAAGCTCGATTGATCCACCTGATTTGCTATCAATACAACCTCAGAAACAAATCCATCAATATTAACCATAACACCTAAATGAGTACATGTTGGAATCTGATTAGATACTGTCGTTCCTGTTGTTTTTCCCTTGGTTTTACCTAGACCTACACCTCCAACTGGTCCAAGAATCAATCCTCCTGCAACAGCACCACCTAAGGAAGCATGTTTTTTTGATGTTGTTTGCGTATTTTCAGTTGTAACAATACGACTTCCTACCATCATGTTCAATTCAGCCCCTTGGATACTTGAAAATAAGGCGATAGAATTATTAATTTGAATTTTACCTTCAGTTCTATTTACCATAATTTTTCCATCAGCTAATTTTTCCCATCTGGCATTGGCAATTCTAATAATTTCTTTCGTCCTGCTTTTTGAGAGGACATCTCTCTCTTTTTCAATTTGCTTGATTCTTTTGTTGTATGCATTATCATCGTTCTTATGAATTTTGGCAATTACCTTATCTCTGTATTTTGGATCATTCACAAACTTATATAATTCTCTTTCCTCATTAGCCATTTTTGATAGCCTCCTCCATATTTTTCAAATCAATTTCTTATCAAAAATTCTATGTACACACCTATATTGAGACTATATTAATTTTTATGATCTAAACTTAAATTTCCAACTAACTTAAATTCATAATGATACACTTAACCTTTTTAGATTATAATGTAATCTTCCTAGCATTGAAATCACGCGCAACAATTTTTTCAAAATATAACCTTAACCTAGATGCTCTTTCACGAAAAAATTGTTCCGTCGGAACTTTAAATACCTCTCCATCAATGTTAACATCTTTGTGATACATCTCCAAAAGCCTTTCTGTCGTGGTATTAAGCCAATGTCCAGTACACATTCTTTCATAATATATCATCGCTTCTGCAAGTGGTTTATTATCTTTTTCATTATTATTATCACTATCTAGAATCATCATATTACCTAAAGAATCAATATACTTTTCACGCATTTCATGAGGATCTACTGGAATAAAATGCTTTGCCATATTGCTTTCATTAGGATGATGTGCCTCCATATGGTCTAATTGTAACTTATCAGTTACAAATGAATAGACCGCTTTGTCAAAAGTAAGTTCCGTTTTAGTATCATTGATTTTTGTTTTAAAGAGATTAATAAATAATACTTTTATTTTCAAATCCGTTAACGCTGATTTTCCATACTGCCAATTTTGAATCCATTCCCTAAATTGTTTAATCATATTTGAATGAGTCTCAACATCAATTACTACCCCGCTAGGATTCCAATTTTTCATTGAGATATTTTGCAATGCTTTTTTTGCAATACTTCTTGGGATTTCATAATCTTTGCTTAAAAGTGCCGCTTTCCATAATTTAAAAGCTAATTCATGAATTTCACGATATGCACCGCCGTCCGTATTATGCTCATAATCCTCCTTAATTGCCGCAATATATTCTCTGAAATTATTAATGTTTACCTCTTTAATTCCTTCATCTTCCATTTTATTCATGAATTGACGGATAATTATATTAGTAAGTGCAGGCAGTACACCATCTTGTTTTAAAGCATTTAAGAGATGAAATGCTTTAAATGTAATAGATACTTGTGTATTATTCTCTGCACGAATACAAGAGAGTGCTGCATTACGTACGGGTATTTTATAATCCTCAATAATTATTCTCATCATTTGGTAAACTCGAATATCATTTAATGCTTTTGAGAACAAATATTTATTACTTTCTAAAGAATATGAATTTAAATATTTACTTTCAATAATTTCCCTATATCTCTCAATTTTATTTGTAAACATAGATTCATCTGCTGTAAGATATAATGCCCCAAGATAAGATATCAACTTTGTATGGGCATCGGTGAGATCCCTCGTAAAAATCTCATCCCCCCATATTTCATCTAATACACCTATATTTTTATCAATTATCTCATCCATATCTCCTGAAGTATTGCAATACGCCTTTAAAAATAGATTCTTTATTAACTCTAAATCATCAATCTCCATAGCACGATCATTTAATACTTCAAATAAAGTATACGCGTCCCTTTCATTTCCTGTAACAATAACACAAAATCGAATATTCTCTATCATTTCTTTCATAAATCGCAATATTTCACGCGCATTTTGTAATGGTTTTCCTGACAATTGTAATAATTTAATAATCACATTAAATTCATATTTAATTGCATTTGTATATTGTAAAATATTAGCATCTATTTTATCTTTTTCATCTATAATATAAAGTCTCGGGTTATCATCCTTTGATACAATAACGCACGCTTTTGACAACGCTTCACCCAACACCGTATTAAATGTCTTTCGAGAATAAGTTAATGCTAAGTCATCTGTACTGATAAAATTTTTCTGTAACTCCTCATATTCATTATAATATTTATCAAGATCTGAAAAGTCCCTTTCAGGAAGAAATACTGTCTTTCTGTATAACTCTGCTATCTCAATATAAACCTGATCCCTTTCTGAATCTGTAAGATCAGAGAGAGGTTCCATTTTTTCAATAATATCACCTCGCATTTTAGCAAATACATCTAAATATTTACTTCCAAATAAATTACCATATATTTCTTGTAAATCATATAATGGCCCGTCAAGATTGGATCCCTTAGTACTAATCAACTCTTCAACATACGATCTTTGTAATAAAAAGCGTAAATAATTAAGTAAAAAAACAGTCGTTACTCGTTGTTGCCCATCAATTATATCATATCGATTCTGTATTTTTTCATCTTCAACAAGCACCACTGAACCAACAAAATACTCTGCACTTTTATTTTCATTCTTATTTTTGTAAAAATCCGAAATCAAATTAGTTATGCGTTTTTCATCCCAACGATATGGACGCTGATAATATGGAATATTAACATTTAGTGGAACTCTATTTTTAGTTCCAATATTCATACACATTTCTAGAATATTACGAATCTCCGCTCCCTTTAAATCCATTTAAATGTTTCTCCCTTCTTTTGTACAATTTTAAATATCATTTGTTCTGACACTTGTTACTTATCGTTTATAAAAATTTTAAACTTCCATATCCTTAAATTCTACATTATTAAGTAGTTATTTATTTTATCTTTTGAGAATATTTTTTCATCTACCACACTCTCTTCTATATCTCTTACGTTCCGATTTAATTTTCTAACAATATTACTACCATGTTTTTCAAAATATTCCCTTTGAATATCCTCAAAAGTAATATCATCTAAGATATTATTATCGTTCAACTTCTTGCCCCCATATTACTGAAAATCAGGCTCAAAATCAGGAAGATCATCCTCACCTGCAATCAACCCCACATCCATAGAAAATTTGTGTAACATTTCATATAAAGTGTCAACAGTATCTTCTATTCTGTTGCAATCTTGAAATTTATCATATAAATACTCAATTCCACCGCACGCATAAGAATTGAAAATTTCCATATTCTGTTTAAGTACATCCATATTTTCTTCCGGATCATCTCTAAATGTTCTATTTTTATAATCCTCTAAGGTATAATCTTTTTCTTCTTTTAGCAACATTATCAATCGATAAATAAATCTCAAATCTGGTTTTCTCTTATTCAATTCATTTGGAAAAATAGATGCTGCTTGAACTTTTTCTTGATTATCTTCTGTATATTTCTTATTATTCAAAAATCCAACAATTGAAGAAATCACATATGCCTCTCTAAATGTACTGAATAATCCTAAATCTTCCTTGAGGAATCTGACCATAGTTGCATATTTTCCATTGAATTCTATTTCATTATCAAATAATCCGGAATTTCCCTTTTCAACTATTCCAACTGCCATTATTTATCACCTCCATATACTTCCACTCGGACCTCTGTCTCATCTATTTTTACCAATTCATACATTCTTCCAACTTTTCCTGTTAATCCACTCTTTGCATATAACCAATCTTTTTTCATCAAAGCAAAAATCAATTGTTTTGTTGCCACAGACAATTCCCTAGCAATATTATGTGTATGAACATCATCCGCATGCGAAAATGCTGCATCTAAAACAAGTGGATATTGTTCTCCCATTGCGGTAGATGCCTCTTCTCCGGAATTATGACGTTCATTCATAATTTCATATGCTAATTTTACAAGTCCGCCAACGTATGCAAAATATTGAATCACTCTTAATCCACCTGTAGTATCAACCACTTCTCCTTCGGCTGTCATATGTATCGCATATTTTTCATCAATAGTAATGTCTCTTTTTCCATCATACATATTATCAAATAAATTTGAAACGTTTGTAGCTAAACGTACTCGTAATTCTTCATCTTTTTTTGAATAATTACTATTTACCCACTTATATATTTCTTCTGCATATCGATAATACAACTGATATTGTTTTGCCTTATCTGTTTTACTTTTGTACATATTGAAATTATTGGTCGCAGTTTCAATTTCAGACTCTTTACTATTCTTAATTCCAATTTGTGTATCTCTTTCTTCTCGAAATTCAGATATATATCCCTTGTATCTAATCAAGTCTTCTTCTGCATTTCCAAGATCAATCTCACCGATTTGAGAAATTCTTGCTAAAATACTTCTGTCTTCAGCATCTAAATCTCGCAAGCGTTTTTTTAAAACCTGAATCTCCCGATATGCATCTTCATATTTTTTTACAAATTCTTTATTACTTTCCCTGTTTATCGAAATTGTTTCTTTTAAATCTCTAACAAGCGTTCCTATAGATTTTGGTGGTACATAATCAATATATTTTTCAACGTTTTTATATGCCAAAGAACCTTCCTTTAGATCTGTTCCACACAAGCATTCACCTCTATGTAATAATTCACGAATTGCCTTAGCTTCAATTCCCTTTATTCCTTTATCTGCGACATTCATTTTATCTAATTTTTCTTCTGCTCTTGTAAGTAAAGGAGTAACAAACAAAGGTACTCCCTCTTTTCCAAACAACAATAGGAAAGATTTATTTTTCCTATCTAACTCTTTTTCATACGATGATATGTCTATAGCAATATTGTCTCTACGCTTTTGTAATACTTTTGCAGGACCAGCATCTCTTAATTTTGCATTGATTTCATCTATTAATGATTCATACTTTCCTATTTCTGAATCCAACTCTACAATCCTATCTGTTGCCTTTTTCAGTTCTTTTTCAGCTTTTTGCTTTTTCTCCCACTCAACCTGAGCCTTATCCCCGCTTTCACTTTTTTGTTTTTCCAAATAATACCCCATAACACTATTAGAATAAGGTGTTTTCTGAGTCTGAGAGCCATATAAGTGTGAGCGCATTTTATCAAAAGCTTCCAACCCCAACAAAGTTCTGACAGCTTTTCCTAAATCTTTTTTACTGATTTCATTGTCTTTTTCTCCTTCAAAGAAGAAAAAAGTTGATAAGTCTTGTGGCAAAATAGATTTTATAGTCATATTAACATCATGTTGCATTGGTCCAACTTTCTGTGTTTGACCATTTTCATCAACATATACTAAAGACGCTTCACTTTCAGATGCCTTTAATCCTTTTTCTGTTTTTTTAAACTCTTGTACTCTTTTCATGGTATATTCTTTCCCACCATCTTCAAAAACCACTTCAACAGATGCCGTTGCCTTTTCATTCACATCTAACTCTTTTTCCACTTTTTTATTTAAAATATCATTTGGACGATTAAATCTACTTTCCCCATAAAGACACCAAATAAATGAAAGAACAAATGTAGATTTACCATATGTGTTATTTCCAATAATAACTGTTACCGTAGCATCTTTATTATCGTCTTTTGGAGTCAAATCAATATATTGATTTCCTTTAAAAGGTCTAAAATCCTTATAACTAATCGATTTTAATAACATTTTTTTGCCTCCTCTTCAATTATTCTTTCGATTTCTGCCTTCATTTCCTTTTCATTTCTCTTACCTGTTTTTGTATTTTCACGTTCCAATTCATAAATACGATTTACCATACGAATTATCTTTTGTTTTTCTATTACTACTTCATTCTCGTTCATTTGTTTATTCTCCATTTCTTTCTTCATCTAATATCAGATTTCTCGTTTCATATGTTTCTTCTATTTCTTGTTTTAATAAATCAATTTCCGAAGGATTCCTTGCTGTATTAGCAAAATTTACCATTCGAGCAAACTCTCTTCTTACAAGAGATAAATCATATTTTCTCTCTTCTGCAGATAAATATTTCACATCACTCAATTTTCTTGGCAATGTAATAAAATCATATATTTCTGCATATTCCTTCCCTGGAAATTTTCTTAGAACTCTTCCTCGTCTCTGAATATATTCCTTTGGATTTGTACTACTCGCTAAAATAAATGCCTTCTCTATTGCCGGAATATTCACACCTTCGTCAAGACACTTTATAGCGGTAATAACCTGAATATCTTTATTTATAAACATTTCACGAATTTCTCTTCTCTCATTAATATCCTCAGAGGCAGTAAACTTTCTAACCTTCATATGTAGCTTCTCATATAATCGCCGATTAACCTCATCAATTTGTTTTATATCATCTTCATCAGTTATATCTTTTCGGTCATATTTAGTAGCTCCACAATAAACTAACATATTATTGTCATTTTTATATGGTTCAATTTTATCGATCAAAGCATCAATTTTTTCAGCACATCCAGCAATAATCCTAGCTCGTTTAATCAATAACATGTCTAAATAGGAACCGTCATCTTGCATAGTCACATTAAATCCAGCTATCTTAACAATTTGTTGTGTTAATTCATTATATTTCTCTAGTTCCTCTTCATTTAAGTACACTATTACAGGATGATAGTAATATGGAGTTAAAAATCCTGCTTTTATGGCTTCTTTCAATGTAAATGAAATACAAGGTTCTTGTCCAAAATATTTTTTTAAAGTCTCTGTACCTTCTTTATCTCGATATCTTTCAATTGTTGCTGACAATGCTAATCGGTATCTAGCTTTCTTAGGCAAAAGTCTCGACAACTTTTTAGCCCCAAAATTATGAGCTTCATCCACTACAAAGCAAAAATTTTTTTTAAACTTTGAAAGTATTTCTTGAAAATCCGTACCAGAAAATGTTGCATTAGTTGTTATAATGCAAAAATTTTTAATAGCACCGCAATTATAGGCATTCATCGAATCCTGAAACTCTCTTCTCCAATTTTGTCCTAAATACGAATACGCAATAACTGGTTTAACTCCAAACAAATTAATATCTTCAACCCATTGTTCAACAAGATGCCTATAAGGCACAACAATAATAACTGCGAGATTATCATTCAATGCATATGACAATGTGCTTATAGCAGCCAAACCAGTATATGTTTTCCCTGTTCCTGTTGCCATATCAAATATTCCACAACACTTTCTCTCCATCCAATTAGTAATTGCTTCTTTTTGATATTCATACAACGAAATATTAAAAGGAGTTCTAAAAAATATACCTGTATTTTCACTCTGCAATTCTAACCAATTGTCAGTATTTATTTCATCATAATCCACATTTTCATATTTATACTTTTTAAGGATTTCTTCTGTCAAATTCTCGATTTCAACTATGCGAACATTAGGTCCACAATTACACCAGATAGCATCAAATGCATTTTCTTTTATTTGTACACGACCATCTTCATCTCTCCAACTTTTAAAAACATCAACTGTTTCATAATTTGCCACCAACGCATTAGCTGTTTCATTCATTGATCCAGAAAAGACAACCTTGTTCCCTTGATCATCTTCGATTATTCCAACTTTTTCATGATATATTCCCGTCTTATAATTTGACTCTGTAATTGCTATTTTTATATCAAGTATTCCATCCGCAATTAGATTAGCCAAATAATTCAACTGCTTCCTTTGATACTTGTTAATTGGTTCATGTAATTCTCTAGATAAAGCATTTTTTATTACTACTTCACGTTGCTCATAACCAAATCTAATAGCATCTATATCCTCATCAGTAAGTTTAGGCGAAGCAATCAGCTTTATATGTCCACCATTTCTAACCAATCCGGATATTCCACTAGCGATCTCTGTCAAAACCGACGAAGAAAAGAAACCAACCGCTCTTTTATAAATAATTGCCTCTTTCAATAACGGAATATAAAAATCATGTGGCAAATTATCTACCATAGTCCGATATTCTATTTTTATATTAATATCCTTAAGACTCATCTCATCTCTCCCCGGACTTTAACCTAAACAACGTCTTTTATGTTTTCTTCCAATCCCTATTCCAGAAATATTTCAAAAGAATAAATATTTTCAATAACTATATCTTTAAAATATATTTTTTATTTATTTTACCTACTACTCATCAATTTCTATTAATGCATAAATCAATTTATCTATATCTTCTTTTACAGAAAATTGCCCTAATCCAACTCGAACCGTGCCTAACGTATTTTCATCCTTCAAATACTTATGTATAAATGGTGCACAATGATATCCCGTTCTTACAGCAATATCAAAATCCTCATCAAGAATCATTCCTAAATCTTCCGATGTATATCCATCCACTACAAATGAAACAATTCCAACATGTGCTTGTCTATCCTTAGGAATATACATTTTAACCGTTTTAATCTCAGATAATCTTTCAATTAAGTAGTCTCCTAATTCCTTCTCATTTTTCATACATACATCCGGATCAATGACTTTTAATGCAGCATTAAGCCCAGCCACCGCAACAATATTGCAACTAGCCGACTCATAACGTGTCTCTTTTCCAGATGGCATTTCAAGATTAAGAGAATCACTTCCCGTTCCACCACTAATAAAAATATCTAATGGTACCCCCGATACGTTAATAAATCCTCCTATTCCCAAAGGACCATAAAGTGTTTTATGTCCGGCAAAAGCTATCAAATCCACTTGCATTAAATCGGCTCGTATCTGAACAAGTCCCATAGATTGCGCTGCATCTAAAACTGTAATACTTCCATATTTTTTTGCCTCCTCAAATATTTTTTTAACCGGCAAAATATAACCTGTAACATTACTCACATGTGTACAAAATATAGCATCGGGCTTATCCTTAGTAAATTCATACTTCATTTTTTCCAAATCAATTTCTAAATCTGAATTCAACGGAATTTCTTTAATAATCAAATTTTTCTTTTTTTCTAATTCATGAATGCTCCTAGCCACAGCATTATGCTCGTATGGGGATACATACACAACTGCTCGCTCTCCTATCTGCAACCCATTAACAATCTGATTCATTGCAATCGTTACAGATGGACTGAAAACTACTGCCGCTGAAATATCTACGTGAACCAATCTGCGTAACATATCCTTTGTTTCGCCTATAAGTTTGCTTGCATCCCGAGCTAATTTATAAGAACCACGTCCGGCATTAACCGCACCCTCTCTATTCATTTTGTCCATAGCTTGATATACCACTTCCGGTTTAGGAAATGTTGTTGCAGCATTATCTAGATAAACCATATTTTTGCCTCTATTTTGTTATTCTCTCTATCATATCTAAAAGAATAGATACCCTATCATTAACACTTAAATCATCATATTCTTCCAATGCATCCTCAATAATGTTCTTAAGAACCCCACCAGTGGTTTCATCAGCGTGATTATATGTTTTTTCAAACAAATCGCCATTTCTTTTTGTGAATACTAATGTCATTTCTCCAGTGGAAGTTTCATCCTTTGTATTCTCAATTTCTTCCTTGAGTTTCCTCAATTCATCTGCAAAATCTTCTAAAGATCCTGTATTCCAATTTTCAATATATACATCAGTTGCCGCCTTAACAATTTTTTTTGCCACCTCGCGATCATTATAAACATCTAACGCTTCAATCGTTGACATAAAATTGGTCATTCTTCCATCGTACAACCCCTGTTTTGCACTCTTACTTTGATTGTCATACCATTCACTCAATGTGTGAAATAAATCCTCTTTCTTTCTTCCTCCCCACACATCATAAATCTTAGATACCGTTTCTTCCTGAACCCAGTCAAAATAATCATCAAAATAAGTTTTACATTCGTCTATTTTTTTTAATGTTTCTTCATATGATTTTGCATTAAATTTATCTGGCAGCTCGACAAATAGACTTTCAAACGGATTAAATTCCACTTTCTGCAATACTTTTTTTATATCTTTCATTGCTTTTGCTAAATTTTCTGATCCCACATACTGATTCAAATTCATCATGTTCCGTGAAACTTGTGGTAATGCTCTAAACCATCTTTGCATACAAATAAAAATATTTTTGATTCGATTTTCAGATAAATTTCTATTATCAGCAACATCAAATAATTCATTTAATTCTCTAATATATTTTTCTTTTTGCAGATCCTCTTTCGATATATAAATTGCGTAATCATCCGCCTGTTCACACATATTTACAACAATATCTGCGTCTAATTGTATTTCCTTATTCGCAAAATAAACAATTATATCTTCTCGTCTATTTGCAAAAATGTAAGCAACATAAAAAGGAATTATTCCTGCTCTCATACCATATGGTGCAGACATAAGCTTGTTCATCAGACCCACCATTGATTTCTTTTTATTCGAACATGAATCAATAAACTTATTTATTTCTTTTAATGCACTCTTAAGATTTGGTTTCATCTTATCTGTTAAGACCTCAGGTACACAGAATAAAGATCTATATACCGTTGCCTCCTGGTTAGATCCCCTATAAAAATCCTCTGTATCCGTATGCGTTAAGATTGCACGTATAATATTTAAGCGAGCTTTCTTTGTCTGTGCTGTTCCAATATAAGACCGGTTAACCAATTCATTATTTATGATAGGGGTTTTATAATATACACTCTCACAACATCTATTAACTACTGCTTCTTCACTGCCTGTCTTATCTGCTACAATATCATCTCCATCAATTGAAAATACTTTTGTTTCTCCATCATCTTCATATATAGCACTTATTAAAATTTCAATCTCTCTTGTAAGATCCTCAATTAAAATTGGCAATTCTCTTTTGAGAATTTCATTGTTCCCAACAAAAAGTGAATTTGTAGTTAACTCCTGTATTATTTCATAATCCTTTAACTGTTTAGAAACTTTAATTGCTTGTTTTGGACAAACAACCACAATTCTTTGATCCCCCAATTGAAACAAATGTTTTCTCACTTGTTGCTGTTGTACTTTTTCAAAGCTATATAGTGTAATAACCTTTCCGTCCCCTGAACAATCCGCAAGCATTGCCTCTGCCGAATCAATATTCAAGAAATCTTCAACTCTCATAAATTGATTCGTAAAATAACGTGTCATCATATGTACCGTATTGTACTTTCTTGGAACAACATAATACTTTCCAGTAACATCTAATAATGCCTGTCCATAATTTACATTGTCCCCCTTAAGTTCTCGTTGGCGCTTAATCTCTTTTCGCAGTTGTGAGCCTGCTTGTGTTTTAAATGTATATTGTCCATCTATCGCTTTCTTGTAAATAAAATTTTTCTGTATTAATTCGTCTATCGCCTGTGTTGCATCAACCGCATTAACACTTAATTTAAGATATTTATCGGTTGCCGGTAACTCATCTTCGTTTTTAGCAATCAAAATAATAGCCAATGCCTTAATGAGCTTTTTTTGATCATCCGTATCGCATTTATCGATAGCATATTCTGCACTTAGCCAAACATTGTGAACATAATCATTTGAAACTTCCTTCTTAAACAGAGTACTAAAGTAATCATATATAAGATCTGCCCCTATACTCCACTCCTTGTCAGCAGTATGCTCAGAGACGAATCTCGCCATACTATTAGGTTCATCATTTGAAATAAAAGTAAATAATGTTCTCTCGTTCTGTGCTACTTTTTCGCTGATATTAAGCAACAAATAAGCCGCTATTGGATTTAATGGATAACATCCCTTCAAGATAATATTTTTAAACTCCGGTTCCGGAAATTTACTTCTAAAAGCGGGTACTTCATAATACTCTTTAAGTACTTTTTCTCCAAAAAAGTTTTCATGACCTGGAATTTTCTTTAACAAGCTTTCATCTTTAACGATTGCATTTTTTATCAATTCAAAATTATTTTTTTCAGAAGTTACAAAAGTCTTTTCTATAATTCTTCCTTCAATACCTGTAAACGAATTAATAATATCTGATGAAAGATACCGTCCATATTCCTTGATACTTTTGTGTGCAACCATGGTAAAGTAAATCTGTGCATTTTGAGAATCTGTAGCCAACTCACATATATCCTGAAGTAACTTCATATTTGATCCCGCAGCAACACCATTTTGACTCTCAATAAATTTACTGAACTCGTCAAACACGATATAAATACCACTATAATCGTAATCTTCTACAAGTTTCTCGCTAATGCTCTTGTATAAAGGCAGAACCTCTGACACTACCATAGGATTAAATTCACTCCCTGCAGTTAAACCAGGATAAATTTTTTTAAATATAGTTAGTGAATCTTTTGAATACATCTTTAATCCAGCTTCAAGCTCCGCAACTGTCTTTCCATACTTAACAACTTCCTTTTCAAAAGATGCAAAAGTATCTGGATAATTTTGTTTCCAATCATTCATTCTTTCTAATGCAATTGAATAATACGTATCCGGAACTAAATCTTCTAACTGTGCCCTCTTCATTGCATCATTTAAACCATATAAAAAAGCTTGTGTTAAATCACCTGTTGTATCGCTTATCAATACAGGTAAAAATTTCTTTTTACCCCAAATTGCACGAATTTCTTCACCTACTGTTATACCAACTTTTTCAACCGCACTGATCTTCTTTACCAACTGATTAATAACTTTTGTATTCTCAGAATTTCTTTCAAGAGATAACACTGCAAGCAATACTAATAACAAATGAGATTTACCTTTTCCATAAGGTCCAACTAATAAAGTTGCCTGTTCTTTGTTTGTTAATACAGATTGAGCATATTCTCCCAAAAAATGTACCGAAGACATGGTTGGTATATAACTTAATACCTTATCCGTCTTATTAAGACTCAAATATAAATTTATTGCAGTTTTAAAATTACTATTAAAACTAATAATATCTTTTAAAGAATTAACTTTTCCCATTTTTTCACCTACTAGCAATTTCTGTAATATTCTTCTGCTGCATTTAATGCTCCACTCATTTTTACGGGATAAATCATATCCAGTCCTGCTGTTCTTACAACTCTGATATAACCAATAGCATCTAATCGATCAAAATATTCATTTGCCATAACACTTGTCAAATTATATATTTTAGCTAACCCATTCTCACCATTTACTATCTCTTCAATAGAAAGACCATCTCTTCCTTCTAACATTTGTTCTAACTCATAAAGAACTACAAATTCAGAAAAAATTCTTCTGTCTGGATGTTTCTTTGTATACTTTCCATCCACATTTTTTATCAATGCCAACTGTGAAAATGGAGAAATATTTTTCTCTTCTGGATCAGATTTTATCTTATTTTTGCTATACATATTTAGCAGAACATCAATATCGTTACTTAATGATTTTTCTGAAAACTTTTGCCCCGACGCATACTGTGTAATCTCTCTCAATAAAATAGAATATATTTGACTTTTTTCTAAATCATTTGCATCACAACGATTAAAATACATATACCATGCTGTTGCTTCTTCTTTATTTTTTGCGATATAAGAATGCATGAGCCATAACGTATACGGATTTTCAATATATGGATCATATTTTGCAATCAATTTTCCTATCGGAGAAAGCGAAACACCAGCAGATCCACCTTCAATTATTAACCCAAATGCACGCATCCAGTAACGAAGAGACTTAACCATATTATTTCCAATGCCAAATACATCTGGTGCATCCTGTTTTGAAAATATGCTTGAATCCTTTGGAATAAGCATTAATCCTTTATTAATCCACCCTTCTCTTAATGCAAATTTTTCATGTCCTTGCAGTCTCAATTTCACTTTATTTTTAGTCATGTTATGTCCTCTTTATGCATAATACTTTTCTCATATAACATCCCGCATTAAAATGGCTCACACATTCCGTACATCTTCTGCATTTATCTGTGTCAATTGAGTACGTAATCTTACCTGTGCCATCATCTTTAACGCTAATCGCATCATATTTGCAAACACTTTCACAAGCTTTACATCCAAGACACATCTGATACTTTGTAAGCTGACATTGTATCTTTCCTTCAGCTCCAGAAAGCGTTTTTGCCTTTGCTATATGAACATCCTTAATTGTAACTTTAAGTTTTGTACTTCCTAATCTTCCCTGAAGAACTAATAGCACTTTCCCAGCTTTGTTCATCACGTAAACTTCACCAAGACGTTTATTTCCAAGTTCCTTGTTAATATAACCAAATGGTTTAAAAAGCTCATATAGTTCTTCTGTAATAGGTCGTTGAAGCTCATAATTAAAAGCCTTATCATCGGTAGCACACGGTTCGAATGAAACTACAGAAGTTTGTGCTGCTTCAAGTCCATTCCCCCCTTGTCTTGCCTTCCATCCGCCTTCATTTATATATTCTTCCGGATCGGGCTTTCCAATTTTCTGTGCAAAATTTACTAATAAACTATGCCAATGCTCATATTGATCATACATATGAATTTTTGCAAGGAACTCTGACCACCCGCCATTATTTGGACAACACCAACATCCTACTCTTGTCCAACCAAGTCTATATGCATAGTTAAAATCAATCTTTGTTGTCAAAATATATAGCCAGACATCAAAATCAATCCAGTTAATAATTGGTGACGCAACTGTTTGCTTCGAAATCTTTGGACTTTCACTTTCTCTTTCATATTTGCTTCTGCTCAAAGATTCACTTCTTCGGATTCCCTGAAAACTTAAAATGTTTTTTTTGTCTTTAAACGCAGATGCAATTGTTTTTTGGATTGCACCTGTTTTAAAAACCGTACAGCACCACCTCATAACACGACTCGGTGGTCCTACCACATCACACAATTGTTCAAAGTTTTTTTCTCTGTTCTTCGCAGTTAAAACCCTAACTCCTTGTGATTCTTCATTTTTATTAAATCTTTTTTTATACTCTAAGGTATATGGGAACTCCAATGTAGTATCACCAAAAACATGAAGGACTTTGTTCGTTCCCAATGCTCTATTAACTAAATGAGAGGTAACTGTAGAATCTTTACCCCCACTAAATGATACCATCATATCTTCTATGGCATATTTATTTTCATATTTCTGTATAAAACTGACAGCCTCTTCTGTAATATAGTTATATCTGTCTTTATTTGCTTCCACAAAGTTTTTAATATGCTGATCAAAAAAATCGTATTTTATTTCATTTGCAAATGCATCATATTTTTCTTTTATTAATTTAATCTCTTCTATCGGCAATGCATTTACTTTAGATACAGACAAACGTACCTTTTTTCCGTCAATAATGTATACACCATTTCCACACCAAACAGATGATTTCTGATATTTTACTGGATCATTTTTTAAAATAATTGATATCAATGCATTCTCTTCTGGAAAAACCGGGCGTATATCCGTTGTGACATACTTCCCCTCCTTTCCGCATTTCGGGCAAAACTTTTCATATATTGGAACATTACAGTTTTCACACCAATAAATTGTTGACGACATTTTTGTTGCACAACCACAATTAGGCTTCACACATTTATCACCATTCATTGGCACCCTACACCTAGGACATATTCTCTCTATCATATGTTTTTTCCCCTAATCTACTCTTACTGCATCGCAAATATCACCAATATTACAATCAAAATATTCGCAAATTCTTAATATTACTGACATAGATACTTCTTGTCCCTTATTCAACTTTGTCATTGTACCAGGTGCAATTTGCAATTTTTCTCTAAATTCCTGCTTACTCATATCTTTTTCTACTAACATAACCCATAATTTTTTATAGCTTACTTTCATCTTAAGTCCTTTCAAATTAAATATCTTTAACTTCCCTAATTATAGATTCTAACACATAAGCTTATGCTAATCATCAAATATTTGTATTTTTCTATCAAATTCTTGTGATTTTACACCATATACATATATTATAATTACAATAATTTTATTTTTGAAAATTGTTAAAAACTTTATTATTCTACATTTCCCATAGAATACACTTTTTGCCGTCCCACAAACCGTACACTTTCCTATATTTCTTCCCTAATCCCTTATTTTTATTTTCTATTATATCACATTTTTACATCAACCAACCTTTTTCAGCATAAAATATAACAAAATCCATCCATTTTCTCATTTCAACAGAAAAAACGCCCATATCCATGGCACGCGCCACGAACACAAGCGTTTCATCCTTTCCCAATATGTAATTCTTACACTCTGACACAATCCCGTGTGATCTCCTTCAGCGAAGCCACACCGCACATTGCCATCGTATCTTTCAGCTCACTTCCGATCTTATTGACATAAGCCTCAACGCCTTCCTGCGCTCCGCCATACACGGCAGTCACAAACGGACGGGCAATGATCACCGCATCGGCTCCCAGTGCCAGTGCCTTAAACACATCCACACCGGAACGGATGCCTCCGTCGACAAAAATCTTCATGGAGCCATCGACTGCATTTGCGATCTCTTCGAGCACCTCTGCGGTGGCAGGGCACTGATCCAGAACACGCCCGCCATGGTTTGACACAACGATCGCATCGGCCCCGGCTTCTTTTGCCTTCATGGCACCTTTGACGGTCATGATTCCTTTGACGATAAACGGCAGCCCTGCCGCCTGTTTCACTTCACGCAGATCCTCCACCGATTTACTTCCGGCCGGTGGGGTCAGATTCTTTAAAAACGGCAGTCCGGCCGCATCGATATCCATTGCCACGGCAAAGGCACCGGAATCCTTTACCATCGCCATTTTCTCCCGGATCACTTCGATATTCCACGGCTTTACGGTCGGAATTCCCAGTCCGCCGGCATTTTTTATCGCTTTTGTGGCTGCGACCATGACATTGCTGTCGGTTCCGTCTCCGGTAAAAGCAGCGATGCCGGATGCTGCACAGGCGGAAACGAGAATATCGTTGTAGGAAATATCATTCAGGCAGTCTCCGTAGTGCAGCTGCACGGCACCTACCGGACCGGCAAAAAACGGATACTGAAACGTTCTGCCAAACAGTTCCAGTGTCGTATCACATGGACGGTTTTCGACCAGCGTGTCCATCTGGACGCGGATTTCTTTCCATTTGTCATAGTTGCGGATGGCGGTATCTCCGATACCTTTGGCTCCCGGCCCCGGCATCTGGTTTTTACAGGCTCTGCCGTTACATTCACTGCACGCCTTACAGTAAGATCCGATACGGCCTCTCGCCTGTTCGATACACTCTGTATAATTCATAGGTCTGTTCCTTCTTCCTTTGTCTGTAAATCAGAATTTTTATCTGTCATGATTCATACGCCAGTCGATGCATCGTTTCAGATAGTGCACATAATCCGGGTTCTTACACATTCCCTTGCCCGGGGTATCGGAGATCTTTGCGACATCCATGCCGTTGCACAGCGTGGTTTTCATGACGATATTCAGTGCCGGTACCTCCGTATCATTCGAGATATAGGTGCCAATTCCAAAAGCCACCTTTGTGCGGTTTCGGAAATGTTCGTACAGTTCGTGTGCCCGTGCAAAATCAAGAGAATCACTGAACAATAAAGTTTTATTTGCCGGATTGATCCCCAGTTTCTGGTAGTGCGCGATCATTTTTTCGCCCCACTCCACCGGATCTCCGCTGTCATGACGCACGCCGGAGAACAACGTTGCATAGGTCAGCTGGAAATCCCGCAGGAAACAGTCGGTCGTAATCGCATCGGTCAGTGCAATACCGTTTAACACGCCATACTCGCGTACCCAGGCATCAAGCGCATACCAGTTGGAGTATGCCGGGTTATGTTTGTGATTTCCCTGTCCGACACACATGATCCACTCATGTGCCATGGTTCCGACCGGTGTCAGATTGTATTTCTTTGCCAGATAGACGTTGGACGTTCCGACAAATTCTGACCCGCGAAACTCTGCTTCTTTCAGCTTGCGGACAGCAAGCTCCTGTGCCTCTGCGGAAAGACGGCGGCGCAGTCCGAATTCACTGAACGAACCGATCTCGTATCTGCCGCTGGCATCTTTGATCTTCTGCTCCAGACGTTCCCGGAAACTGGCATAAAGCCTGTCATAATCGTACGCCATACGGAAATACACTTCGTTGACAATCGCCAGTGTCGGGATCTCATACAAGGACGTATTCAGCCAGGTACCGAATGTCTCGATGGAAAGTCCGCATTCCGCCTCATCCGAAATCTTAAAATCCTCATAGCGCGGCTGCCACAGGCGCAGGAAATCAATATAGCTTCCCTTGATCCAGGTAATGCGGTTCAGATATTCCAGTTCTTGTTCCGTAAAACGCAGACTGCAGTATGCCTTAATCTGCTCTTTGATCTCCTGCACCATCTCTGCCGTAAAGTGCACATCGGTATTGCGGCACTTGAATGTCCATGTGGTTTTATAGTCGGAGAACTGATGATAGATGGCCTCTCCCATACTAAATTTGTACATGTCTGTTTCCAGCAGACTGGTGATGATCTGATTTAACTTCATAATTCTTCTCTTTTCTTCTTACTTAAATAAGATACAATTACTGTATATCCACCTGACAGGTTTTCATCGCTTCGATCGCCGTGCGGTGCGACTCCGGTGTTACGCAGGCGCATGCTTTTTCAATCACGCACACGCGCGCTTCCGGAACAAAGGCTTTGGCAATCATGACATTGCTGATGACACAGATACCCGTGCACACGCCACAGAAATCAATCTGTGCCTCTGCATCACCGCAGTACTGCTTTAAGCACTCGCCAAGCTGCACACTGCCAAATGCCGGCTTACAAATCGTCTCGATCTGTTCTTTGGAATAAAAGGATGCTGCCTTACGGATCACAGGCGCAATCTCCCAGCCTTCGGTTCCTTCGATGCAGTGCACGACGGGCAGCCGCTTTCCTTCCTGCGTATCCAGATAATTACTCTGGTGCGTGTCCTGAGTGAAAATGATTCTGTCATACACGCCTGTTTTTATCACTTCCGCGACCTTCGGAATGACTGCTGCACACTCTGCATTGCCCAGCGGTCCGGTCGTAAAATCGTTTTGCATATCAACGACAACTAATATTCTTTTCATAGTCTCTCCTGTGCTTCCCTTTTTCTATACACGATAACGGTTAAAACAGGAATACATCTCCTGCACCCGCGGCATGGCATAACCGCCGGAAACGATACCGTTTTCTGCCAGAAAACGCATGCCGGACGTTTCGAGTTCTTTCTGTAACTGTACAACGACTTCGGCAATTGTCCGTTTGCCGTCCACCAGGTGTTCGACCGCATATTTTAAGAGCATGCCAAGGCACGCAGTCTGTTCGCTGTCGATCAGCTGTTCTAAATACCGCAGATCCACGGTCTGCTTTCCGATGGCAAATCCATCCGTTCCCATGGTTTTTAATTTTAACCGCTCCGGCTCATTTTTGCGCACGGCTCCGCTCCGGTAATCCCTGCGTTTTGTGGCACCGTTTTTATCTTTTTCCATGATCCGATGACTGTGTGGCAGGGCGAACGGATGTGGCTTTTCTTCTGAAATCGGAAATTCTTTGCACAATGCCTTCGCCTTTTTTGTGATGTCAACCGGCTTGTAGCGGTCCATCTGGATCACGGTATCCGCAATATGGAAAAAGGCACCGGAACTGCCCGCTACCAGGATGGTAGAAATTCCTGCCTGCTCATACAAATCGCGCGCACGGGAAAGAAACGGCGTGATCGGCTCTTTGTCCGGACTGACTACTTTCTGCATAAATGCATCCCTTACCATAAAGTTCGTCGCAGACGTATCCTCATCCAGCAGAAACAGGCGGCTTCCCGCCTCCATGCCTTCCACGATCCCGGCTGCCTGCGATGTGCTTCCGCTGGCATCTTCCGTTGAAAAATGATGGGTATCTTTTCCGTTTGGCAGGTCATTGATAAACATGGAAATATCGACATCTTTGATAAACCGTCCGTCCTCCGAACGAAGTTTTAAGGCGGTCTCATCCGTGATCACAAACTCTCTGCCGTCCCCTGCGATATGGTTATAAACGCCCAGTTCGAGTGCAGTCAGAAGTGTGGATTTTCCATGATAGCCGCCACCGACGATCAGTGTGATTCCTTTCGGGATTCCCATACCGGTGACCGCACCCCTGTGCGGAAGCTGCATCGTCACCCTAAGGGATTCCGGAGAGGTAAAGGCTACGGACTGTTTCATCGGCCGGGAGGAAATCCCACTCTCCCGCGGCAGTACCGCATCATCGGCAACAAAAGCAACCAGCCCCTGTTCTTTCAGCTGGTCACGGACTGCCTGCTGGTCTTCTGCCAGTTCCACGGCATCCTGGATTCTGCGGGCATCGAGATTTTTATAATAAAATGAGTGCTTTACACATTCCGGCAGATAGGTAAACAGAATTTTCTCCAGTTCCCTGGCATTGATCGTCCGTCCGTTTGCCGGAAATCCTACCGCAAAACGCGCGGTGATTTCTTTTTCGTTCACTTCACAGGCTGTCCGGGTCAGAATCTCCTGTCCGCAGTGGGTTACCGAAATCAGGCCGCTCTTGCCCGATCCCTTCGCCTTAAATGTAAAGTGGTTGATCTGTGCGGCAAACGTGCGCAGCAGTTCATCTGCCAGTGCTGTGCGCGTCCGTGTATTTTTCATGGCATATTCCGGAAATGCCGCTGCCTTTGCATCCACGGTCACGCGCACATGGGAAGGTGCCGCAAAAGGATCTCCCTGCACATGATCGATGGATAACACATAGTCTGCAAACCGGTAACTTCCCCGCAGGGATTTGTATGCCGGATAACTTTTATGATCGATACTCCGTAACGTTTCTCGTAAATTGCTGTCTGATTGCATAATGACTCCTGTTTTCTTTTAAACGGAATGGTTCCGCTTTTCTTTTTTCTTTAACAGCGCAGAAGTATCGAGTGCCTGGGAAGCCGTTTCCTCCGGTTTTGTTTTCTTTATCTTTTCCATTGGTTTTTCAGCTTCCGGCTCCGGCTGCCCGTCTTCTGCTGTTTTTTCTTTTGTCATTATAGCTTTTTTTGCCGGTCTCGTCCAGTGTGGCATTGGTGGAACATAGGCAAACCGCCGCATGGCGATATCTGCCAGAAATACGAAAAGCAAAAGGATTAAAAGCGGATTGGTCAGACAAACCCGTGCCCGCCCGGAAGCTTTTAACTTCTTCCATACATTCTTCTTTGGGGAAAGCATCTTTCCATACTGTTTGATGAACGCACAAAAGCTGTCGTTTGTCAGCGCAAATTTGTACTCCTGCGAATACTGTACCACGGCTGCGGTGGTCAGGGCATTTTCGATTTTTTTGCCGTTTTTCCGCTGCACGCTCAGATTGTAGACACCGGAGACTGTCGTATCCAGCTGTGCCTCATAAGTTCCCGGCGCACTTGCGGTCAGTTTCGCCTGATGCGTTTTTCCATCCGGATCCGTGTACACAGCCTCCACCTGTGTCTGCTCTGCGTAGTCTTTGGCATAATAGGTAACTTTTGTTGTTCCGTTTACGGTAGTTACATCCACACGGTCTTCGCCGAGTGCTGTATTTCCCGCACTGTAATCAATGATCCGCTTCCACAGCTGCACGTAATCATTCTGCTGTGCCAGCCCGGCGGTCCAGCGGTTTGTCACATCGGTATTCCACGCAACCGTATGCCCCAGTCCATACTGCATGACAGACAAAATCGGGTCATCCTTTTCGGCAGATGCCAGCAGCACATTGGCTCCGGTTTTCGGAGAGGCACTCACGTACCCTTTGATCTGCGGCCAGCCATCGGCAAAGAGATTTTTCGTGATGGCATTGCTGCTGTTTCCTTTCAGTGAAAACTGTCCGTTCTGCAAATAGGTATCTCCATTTAAAAATACTTCCTGTGCAAAGATTTTCGGGATATCGGTTGAGATATCGGAATAATAATAGCGGCCGTTACACTGCGTTGCCAGTCGTTCCAGAAGCTGTCTGTCAGACGACTCTCCAACCGCTACCGTGGAAAGAGTTACATCGGCATCCTTGCAGTCCTTGATGATATCTTCAAAATTTCCGGTTTCCCCCTGTCCATCCGTCAGAAGGACAATATGCTTTAGCTGCGCCTTGCTCTTCTTGATTTCATTTAGTGCCGCACGCACGGCTGGTTTGATGGTCGTTCCACCGCCTTCGCTGATCGTCTCGATGCTTTGATGGATCTTGTCTTTATCCTTCACTTTTTCCAGCGGCACCTGCCAGGTGTAACCATCATCAAAGGTTACCACTCCGACTTCATCTTTCGTATCCAGCTGATCCACAGCCGCTTTGGCAGCCGCGATCGCCAGATCCAGATTGGTGCCTCCTTCGGTCTGTTCCGACATACTGCCCGAATGATCAATCACCATGACCATTGCCAGATTCTGTTTCTCATTCACCCCGCGCAGCTGCATATCGACCGGAAGAAGTTTCTCCAGTTCCGTATCCAGATATCCGCCCAGTGCAAAACTGTCCTCACCGCCGCATGCCACCAGACCGCATCCGTAGTCTTTCACATAAGTTTTCAGATTTTTTAGAAAGCCCTCCGGCAGATCTGTCCGGTACACATTTTCCAGAATGATGCTCTTGTACTGCAGCATCTCTTTTAAAGTATCCGGTGCACTGACTGCGGATACCTGCCGGTAATTGCATCCGGCAGCATCCAAAAGTCCTAAAAACGGTGTGCTGTCCTCTCCCATTCCGGATACAAGCAGAATCTTTGGCAGGGAATCCACCGTTGCATACGTACCATAATCATTGTTTTTTTCACAGGTGTCCTTCGGTGCCTTCACGCGCACGGTATACTGCTGCGCATCGGTACCGACTACCTTCTGTTTCAAAACAAAACGGTTGCTGCCTTTGTTTAAATGCACGCCTGTCTGACTGACCATCTCCGTTCCCTGCAAAAGCTGCAGCTTCGCATCGGTCTCATAGTTGCTTTCCACAGTTACCGTCATGGAATAGGAATCACCCGGATAAAGATACTCCGGCATTTCCACGTTTTCGATATAGGCATCGCTCCCCTGCTTTGTATCTTCATAGAGAACCGAATACAGCTGCACGTTTTTTGCCGTCAGTGCCGACGCCGTATGCTCGATGTTTCCCTTTGTCTGCTTTCCATCCGTAAGCACCACAAGCCGTCCTGCCGCATTGTCCGGGATCATGGAAAGTCCTGTGGAAACGGCTTCCTCAAGGTTGGTTGCATCCGCCTCCGGTGCCGAGAGAATCTGAAAACTGTGTTTCTCACTGGTCAGAAACTGTTCCACAACCGCATTGGCTCCAAACGTTACGATGGCATACTGATTGTTCTTTGGCATGTCTTTGACCTGCCGGCTCATATACTGCTCCATCTGCGTGAGATTTGCGGCATTGCTCTCCGACAGATCAACCAGAAAAACGGTTGTATCTTTCGCATGAGAAAGCGGCACCGAAATTCCACAGACAGCCAGCACCAAAAGGGCAAGCCCAACCAGACGCACCACAAGATAAAACCGCCCACGGTAACGCATCTGCCGGACATAACAGATCCACTCCAGTATCATAAGAAGAAGCACAAGGATAAGGATGACATTGCGCATCTGCTTTCGCACAAGCTGCCGCTGCATCGTGTTGCGGCTTCCGGAATCGCCTGCCGTGATCCGTCCATCCGACTGGCTGCTGCATGCAAATTTTACAATATAGGATTCCTTTCTGTCCCCTGCTTTTACGGTAAACAGTCCTGCCTGATCGGTAGGTGCTGCAATCTGCTGCACGTCCACACCGTTTAATGCATGAAACTGCACGGTATCTCCGGCATCATAGACGTTTTGGGAAAGAAGGGAACTATCCTCAAGATAGTGCAGCGCATGGTTCATAAATACCGGAAACTCCGGCTGCAGGGCAAAATCCGATTCCCGCAGGTCAAATCCGAGTACCACCTCCCGGATTCCGTCATGCTCCCCGTAGTATGCGGCGCACTGCTTTCCGTTCCACAGAAAGCCCGTGGCCCAGACCGGCAGATCATACACATACGTCTGATTTACCCCGAGCGCAAAGTCCCGGATTCCGGAAGTCAGTTCGGTATCGCCAACGGACAGGCTGACATTTTTTTCCTCGTTCTTTCCCTCTTTGGCAAAAATCATCTGCGCCTTCTGCTGATTAGATTCCTGCACTGCCGTATCCGCATCAAAAATACAGACCCCCGGATCGTCACTGTCAAGTGCATCCGTTGTTTTTGCCTTGGAAAGATTCTCTCCGGTCACGGCAAGATACGCTTTTTCGATATAGGTATTTCCTTCCCCGATCAGTGTGGCTTTGCTCGTGGAAACCTGGTCTTTGAGTGCATAGGCACAGTTATCCTCATGTAAGGAATCCTTCTGGCTGCTGCCGGCAAATGTCACTGCGGAAAGTTCGGTATGCAGCGGCTGGTTTCCCCAGTTCACCTGTTTAAACAGGCAGGTATATGTCTCGTCTGCGGCAAGGGAAAGTGTACGCACTTCAAGAATTTTCTTTCCCTCATACAGCGTAATCTCCATATTTGCCGCATGATCGCTATAATTTGTCACGCCTGATGCAACCGTATACGTGTCCCCGCTGCTGTCTTTGGTGCAGGACAGAAACGTATTCGCCACGTTAGAAACGGGACTTCCCACCACGCGGATGGTTGCCTGAAGCTGACTTTTGAGATTTTTCGTCTGTTTTGCCCCTATGCCGTCGGTATAGACGATGACATCTGCCAGATCGTTCTTTTTGTCTTTTTTCTGCACAGTCTGTACGGTTGCCAGTGCATCGGAAAGCGATCCGGCTGTGTCCGTGCCCTTGATGTCTGCCAGCGTCCGATACAGTGCTTTTTTCTCGGAAGTATGGACGGCAAGCAGATTGGTTCCCGTGCCGTCACAGGTAACGATGGATATTTTTGCCCCATCCGAAGCGGCAATCTGCTCTTTGATCTCACTTACGGCTTCCCCTAAGCGGGTGTTGCCCCCTTTGGTGAGATGCTTCATGCTTCCGCTGGTGTCAATCAGATACACCACGTCCGTACTGCCGGTACCCTTACGCTGTACAAACGGTGCCATCAGTGCCAGAATAAGCAGCAAAAGGATCACGATCTGCAGATACATCAGCAGATTGTGCAAAAACTTTTCCCAGAACGTTTTAGACTGTTCATTATAAAAAAGCTTCTTCCACAGCAGATTCGAAGACACTGGCGTGTCCGTCCCCTTTGGCACAAGCAGATATAAAATCACAACAACCGGAACCGCCAGCAAAAATGCCAGCGGCCACAAACTCTCAAATATCATAATCCATCCTCAAATTTTTCTCAGACAAACAAAGGTCTTAAATCTTCTAAAATAAGCACACGTCTCTCTTTTTCGGAATCACAGAGTATATAGGTGCCTCCGGCAGCCGATGCACTTTTTTTCAGCCGCACAGAAAGCTTTTGCAGTTCCTGTTCATAACGCGCAATCACATCCGCACGCATCGTCACGCGCAGTTTTTCTTTGGACTCCATATCTATCAGATTGCGCGTACCGTCCATTGTCACACGCAGTTCTTCCGCACACAGTGTCTGAAGCAACACGGGTCTTTGTTTCGTAAAGTCCAGATACTGCATCGTTTTTTCCAGACGATCCTGCGTGGGATCTGTCGCTGCTTCGGTCAGGAAATCACTGACGATCACGGTAACTCCCGCCCCACGCCTCTGCATCTGGCGCACGGCGGAAAAAGAATCCGTCTCTGTCCCCGAAAATGTACGTGCCTGCAGCCATCCAAGTACTTTGGGCAGTGCATTCTTTCCCCCGGAAACCACAAGCGGAGTTCCCATCTGGCTGCTGTCATACAGCACCAGCCGGTCCATATGGTGCAAAGTCAGAAAGGCAATCACCGCGCACAGATCCTGTGCCAGTTCTGCCTTGCTCTTTTTTCCATAGTGCATTGATGCACTGGTATCTAAAATAACCGATACCACTGCTTCCTTTTCTTCGAAATATTCCCGGATATACATGCGCTCCGACCGCGCATAGACATTCCAGTCCAGCCTGCGCAGATCATCTCCCGGCATATACTCCCGGAAATCGGAAAATTCCGCAGAAGTCCCTTTCTGTACGGATCTGCGGTTTCCTGCCATATTCTGGCTGCTTTTCTGTTTCATCGCGATCACAAGCCGCGACAGCTGTTCATAAATTCCCGCATCAAGCATACAGTCCCTGTTCCTTTTCTGTTAAGATCTGCCCAATCACCGCATCTTCCGTAATCCCCTCCGATACTGCATCGAAACTGAGCAGAATCCTGTGCCGCAATACCGGAAGTGCGACACATTTGACGTCCTCAAACGAGACATTCAGGCGGTTTTCCATAAACGCGCGTGCCCTGGCTGTGCGGATCAGTGCCTGTGCCGCACGCGGGCTTGCCCCCTCCCGGATATACGGATTGTCTGCATGAGTTGCCATAACCAGATCCAGAATATAATCCATGACGGCATCCGCAATCGGAATCTGCGCAACGCATGCGCGCGCTGCAAGCAGGCTTTCCCGGTCCATAACCTTTGCGATCTTTGGCGGATGGTTTCCCTCCGTCAGTTCCACGATTTCCCGCAGTTCCTGCCGGTCCGGAAATTTTACCAGCACTTTAAACAAAAAACGGTCCAGCTGGGCTTCCGGCAGCGGATAAGTTCCCTCGTTTTCGATCGGATTTTGTGTGGCAAGCACCAGAAACGGCTCCGGCAGCTGATGGCTGGTCGTTCCGATCGTCACGGTGTGTTCCTGCATGGCCTCTAAGAGAGCTGACTGTGTCTTTGGCGTGGCACGGTTGATCTCATCCGCCAGCACCAGATTGGCAAAAATCGGTCCTTTTTCAAACCGGAATGCACTTTTTTGCTCTTCTTTTACGATGATGTTGGTACCGGTCACGTCACTCGGCATCAGATCCGGGGTAAACTGGATTCTCTGGAAACTCAGATCACACACCTGGCTGATCGTACGCACCAGCATGGTCTTTCCCAGTCCCGGCATACCTTCTAAGAGTACATTTCCGCCCGCCAGAAGTGCCAGCATGACCTGGCGGATGACGTCTTTTTGTCCGATAATTCCCTTTGCAATTTCCTGTTCACATGCCATGGTGTTCTGCTGGCATACTTCATATTCTGTCATAAGATCTCCTCTCCATCAGTTCAGATTTTCAAAATAATTCCGGATGACATCTTCCATGCCGGCCGGGTATTTTCCATTGGCAATGCCTTCGTAGGCCTCTTTCGTGTAATCGCCGACCACGGAATCTAAATCCACGTGTTCGCCTTTCCATGCCAGACCATTCTTCGCCTTGTAATAATCGGAATTCTTCGAATCCCCCTTGTCCTTTGTGATACTGCTGTCGTTTCCGAGTTTATTCGGAACACTCACATAATCATGTGTTCCCCCTCCGGATCCGGTTCCGCGTCCACCGCCTGTTCCGTTTCCTGTTCCACTTCCGTTTCCGCTTCCTGTCCCCTTGCCGTTTCCGCTTCCACTTCCATTGCCACTTCCACTTCCGTCCTTTCCACTGCCCGAATCTTCCCCATCCCCGGAATCCTGGGAACTGGTTTCCGAAGACTGCGTGGATTCCCCACGCTGCGTACCGCTTTGTGTAGTGCTTTGTACATCCCCCTGTGCCAGCTGGTTTCCTGTATTGGTATTCACCTGGATATTTTTAAGTACCGATGCCAGGGCATCCGCCCCGGAAATCTGTGCCGCCTGTCCATACTTGTAGGAAAGTTTCTGCCCGGCAGATGCCAGTGACTGCTTCGTATCTGCCTGCTGCATTTCTTTTTGCGATAAGGCCAGTGACTGTATCAGTTCCTGCAGGGCTTTCTTTTGTTCTTTTGTCATGGAAGCGGTGTCAGTCTGTTTTAAGGCATCCATCACTTTTTGGATTTCTTTTTCCTTTTCCCGGGCTTCCTGCCGGATGGCATGCCGCTGCTGCGCCTGTTTATGCGCGGGGGACGGCACAAACGAAAGAACAAGCGCCAGCCCAAGGGAAAGAAAAAGTGCCACAAGTTTCCTTCGGTCCGGACAAACACGCGCCTTTTTCCATGCATGGTCTTCCTGTAACATATGCACGGCATCGCTGCGCTGCATCCGGTCGATACTGCCCTCTTTTCCGATACGCCCATATGCTGTCACGATCCGTTCCTGAAACCCGAAACGGTCGATCTGCTGTGCTGCCTGTACCATGGTACATCTCTTCATTACCGTATAAATCCCTCCAGCTGCCGCACCACATAAAACTGCAAAAACAGCCCACACATGCACTGTATAAAAAGGGACAAACACCGCACATCCTTCCAGCACCATGGCGATGGTTCCACCTGCGGCAATTCCTGTGCTTTCATAGCGCAGGAACTTTTTTACGTTCTGTTTTCTTTTGCTGTAACGGATTTCCTGCAGCAGAAATGCTTTTTCATCCATGCTGCTTTCCCCCTGCATGTTTTCTTCCATATCCTGCCATCGGATTGATCCGCCGCATCGCAATCAGAAGAAAGACAAATGCCAGTGCCACAAATAAAAGCGTGGAAACGGCCATCCATCCATAATGTACGGCAGTGCCCGAAACAGAAAGTGTTTTCCCGTAATTTGTGATCAGTTCTTCCGCCACGGATGTTCCGGTCATACTCCATGTAAAAAATTCAAGCAGATACATGCCCGGATTGACCAGAAGCACCCAGCAGGATTTTTCCGGTACACCACCTGACATGCGGACAACCGAGGTGACCAGATAGGGAAGAAAACTTCCGATAAACAGCAGAACATAGATACCATACGATAAAATTATGGCACTGATCGTTTTTTTACAGATGGAAGAACACAAAATTCCAATACTTGCAGAAACGAACGAAACCAGTAATGATACCGCCAGAAACCAGAACAGATTGCCCCATGAGAGTCCGCCGATGACAAATGCCAGTGCTACGATCGGAAGTCCTGCCACCACATAAAACATGCTCTGGATCATCGCGGTGAGCACCTTTCCCATAATAATGGAAAATCCGGTCATGCTGGTTGTCATCATAATATCAAAGGTCTGCCGCTCTTTCTCACCCGAAATTGCAGAAGCCGTGCGCACCGGGACTACCACTCCCAGAATAAAAATCTGCGTGACCGCAAGTGCCGGATACAGCCAGACAATGCTGCTGTATATGTTTGCAGACGAATAGGTCATCTGCTGGGAAAACAAAAACATGGCAAAGAAAAATACAACTGCCATAATCGCCTCATAAGCAAATATTTCCCAACAGATCCGCATACTGCGCGCCTGTACTTTAATATCTTTTTTTACCATTGGATTAATTCTCATCTTCCTGCCCTCCTGTCAGCTGCATAAACAGGGATTCGAGATTTCCCTCTTCTTTATAAAATCCTGTCACGATAATTCCATTCTGTATCATCTGTGCGATCAACTGCGCGATTTCTTCCTCTTTCATGGCATGCGAGATATGGATTTCCTTTTCTCCCACCGATTCCACCTTAATCTGCGGGTGTTCCTTAAGCATGCGCACTGCCGGCTCCATCTCCCCGTGAACCGAAACCACGATCCGGTTTCCACCGAAAACATGTTCCATGACATCCTCGATGTTTCCTGCTTCTACGAGTTTTCCGTGATCCATAATACCGATGCTGTTGCACATCTCTGCCAGCTCCGACAAAATATGGGAACTGATCACAATGGTTTTTCCCATGCTGCGCAGATTCTGCAAAAGTTCTTTCATCTCCACACGCGCACGCGGGTCCAGACCGGAATTCGGTTCATCCAGCACCAGAAGGGAAGGATTGTGGATGAGTGCCCGTGCCACACACAGCCGCTGCTTCATTCCGCGGGAAAGCGTATCCACATAAACCTCTTTTTTGTCGGACAGATTGACAAGTTCCAGCAGATCATTGGATACCGCGGTGATCTCCCTGGAAGTCATACGGTACATGGAACCGTAAAAATCCATATATTCGCTGACTTTTAAATTGTCATACACACCAAAGAAATCCGGTACATAACCGATCTGCTTTTTGATTTCCTTCGGATGCAGCAGGGCATCCACGCCATGGATCGTAATGGTTCCTTCTGTCGGCGGCATAAGTCCGCATACCATCCGGATTGTTGTTGTCTTTCCGGCTCCGTTTGGCCCCACAAAGCCAAACAGATCCCCTTTGGGCACATGCAGGTTCAGATCCCTGACTGCCTGAAATTTTCCGTAGTTTTTATACAAATGACTAATTTGAAGCATTGGACACCTCCTGACCGGCAATCGTATACAGACAACCAAACGAAATTTCCGAGCACCTGCTCTCTATGGTTTTTCCGTAGTCTGCGGTTACTCCTTCCACTACAACAGTACCCGACACATCGTTCTGCCGCCGGATCTGGCACAGTCCCAGATACAGTGCGGCTGCCATATCCTTATGCTTATACGAATATGTATTTCCATTCATGTTGTCTTGCGATAACACGCTGTAGACATCATCAAAATAAGAAATCTGCTGGGACAGCAGTGGTTTTTTACTTTTCCCGTCTATCGTTATGGTTTCACCTGCTTTTACATCCGAAAATACCATGACCGTATCATCCGACACGCAGACAAGATAAGGGAAATCATAGGACGTGTTGTTTGTTATGCTTCCCCCCTGTTTCTGCTGCGTGATCACCAGACCTCTGGTGTCTATACTTCCACATCCTTTGGCAGTTCCTGCCGCAAACAGATAGGCATTTTCAAAATTGCTCTGCGGTTTTACCCCAAGGGACAGCCCCCTGTCATATTCCACCAAATAGTGATAACGGTCTGCATATACCCTGCCGGAAGATGCCATACTATAAGATTCACTGAGACCTGTACCACCATATGCGTAATTATCATTCAGCCGTACCTTCCACGGTTTTACCCCGGAATGATACGCATTGTAATAGGTGGCGATACCAGTGGTACTTTTTCCATCCGCCTGCTGTGCGGTCACCGAATACACCCGTGTCTCATGCAGCTTTAAATTCCGCCCGCCGATAAATACCACACCGATAAAAATTATGCCAAGCGCCGGTACCCCCAGCCAGTACCAGTCTCTTTTTTTCATCTTGCAAAGCAGAAGATAAAGCACCGGTCCAACAACGATCACATAGACCACTATCAGAACTTTCAGCCAGGAAAAATCCAATGCCGTATTGAGGTGGTCAATGACACCGAATGCATTTTCCCCACTCCATCCCCATTCCTCGTCATTGACATACTGGGAATAGCTCATGGAATATCCTGCCACCTGGTCATAAATTCCGTAACACAGATCCGGGGAAACTTTCTGCATCTGTTTTTCGCCAAAAGAAATGGCACATACACCGATGGCACCATCCCCACAGGCATACACCCACCCCGGATAAGCTTCGCTTTTGCTTGCATTTGTATTGTTCCGCTGCAGCTTTGCAACCGGCATCTGTGAAAAATCAATCCCGGTAAATCCGGAATAACTTCCCAGTTGCTGCATTTCTTTCGATACCTCATTTTCTTCTCCCACTTTGCTGACGCTTTTGCAGCTGACCTCCATAAATGAGGAATCAAAACCACCCAGTGTATCTTTGCCGCGCTCTCCGGTTCCAATCAGCAGCCATCCACCGTTTTTCACCCATTTCTCGATTGCCTTGATATTCTCTTTCCCAAGTGAACTCACATCGTAGGAATCAATCACAAGAAAATACAGTTCATCCAGCTGCGCCTGCAATGTATCCGCGTCCATCTGTGTCAGATATACATTCTGGTCTTTTCCGTGAAGATAATAGGTCTGGCCGCTCATGCTCATCCATCCAAGCGCATCATAATGATCCGAAAGCACTCCCACACCAATACCGCGCTTTTCTTTGCCAAAAATACTGGCAAATGCTTCCTTTGCCACAACGTTTCCCTTTTCATCGATAAATGCCACGATTCCGTTTCCGCGTGTCTGGCTGACATCCGCATACGGAATGGTCATTGTATACTGTTTTTTTCCGTTCTGCGGCAATGTCAGGCGCTGTTCAAATGCGCAGCCGTTGGAGTTGTCGGTACCGGAAAACACCAGACGCACCTTCCCGGTAAAATCCGCCCCGCTGTTTTTTGCCTCCACCTGTACGACACAGTCTTTTTCCTGTTTCAGCAGAGTCACCGTTGCCGACAATGCCTGTTTCTGATCTGCATATACATTTGCTCTGCCACAAAATATGCCTAAAAATGCCAGGCATACCAGAAGCAGACTGCAGATTGTCTTTCTAATTTTCATAATCTTCTCCTTCCATAAATGTTCTTTACGGTTTCCTGTCATTTATGATAACATACGTTATTTTGGAATGACATTAAGGTTTTCTTAAAATTGTCTGGCTTATTTACAGAATTTCTTAAAATAAAAAGCCCCTGCTCTCGCAGGGACTTCCAGAACCTTCTATCAGATATAATTTTTTATTGTGCGGTGGCACGGAACATGACATTTCTGTATTTTGCAAGTACACGCATCAGAATGCTTCCAAGAACGCATACTGAAATCACCTCTCCGATTCCGACCGTCATGGCATTAAACGGGATGGTTACATTCACACCGTGGAAATATACTGCCGGAATACCGTACGCATAGACCAGCACGAACGGAACAATAATCATATTAAAAATAACCGGCGGAAATGTGCATGCAATCTTGTGATTGCGCAGCAGATAGGTACATACCGCTGCCAGCAGCGTGGCAATGCTTCCGAAAATGACATCATAGATCACGGCGCCTGTCAGCAGATTCGCAAGCAGACAGCCAATCCACAGTCCCGGAATCGCTGCCGGCGTAAAAACAGGCAGGATACACAGTGCTTCGGAAAAGCGTACCTGAATCGTGTGGGATGCAAGTCCCAGTGCGTTGGCTACAAAAGTCAGCACTACATAAAGTGCTGCAATCACAGCAGCCTGAACAATAAATGTTACCTTTTTGTCTCTCATATCCATTTGTCTCCTTTAGTTTTGTTTTACGAGTGGAAGGTCTCGAACACTCGGTAATTTTTCGTGCAATCCCCTGTTTACAGAATCTGCAACGGTTGACAGTATAGCACAGTACACCGCAAAAAGCAAGAATGCAATTTTCTACTGCCGGATATTTCTTTTCCTCTCCGTTTTGTATATTCCACATTATAGCAATAACAAAACCATTTTACAACAGGCCGCTATCATGTACGCAGATACCCCTGCATACTTTTTAACGCATTTTTCTCCAGCCGCGACACCTGCGCCTGCGAAATATGAATTTCATCCGCGACTTCAATCTGTGTCTTTCCCTCAAAAAAACGCAGACGGATGATATGCTCATCCCGTTCATTCAGATGTGACAGGGCATCGGAAAGTGACAAATCCTCCACCCAGTGCTCTTCCTTGTTTTTCTTGTCCGAAATCTGATCCATCACATACAGGGTGTCCCCTCCATCCGTATAAACCGGATCAAACAGACTCAAAGGTGTCTGGATGGCATCCAGGGCATACACCACATCCTCCACCGGAATCTCACATTCGGTTGCAATCTCTTCGAGAGTCGGTTCCTTTTGTGCATTTTTTGCCAGCCGTTCCTTTGCCTGCATGGCTTTATATGCAATATCACGCAGTGAACGCGGAATGCGATAACTGCTGTTATCCCGCAGATACCGGCGGATTTCACCAATAATCATCGGAACCGCATAGGTGGAAAATTTCACCCCGACACTCGTATCAAAATTATCTATTGCCTTCATCAGCCCGATACAGCCAATCTGGAACAGATCGTCCACATTTTCATTATGATTATTAAACCGTTTGATCACGGATAATACCAGCCGGAGATTTCCCTTGATATAGGTTTCTCTGGATGCCTTGTCGCCGGCTTTTATCTTTTTGAAAAGTTCTTCCTTTTCTTCTTCTTTCAGTATTGGCAGCTGGGCCGTATTTACCCCGCAGATTTCGACTTTGTATGTTGACATGGGATGCCTCCGTTATAATTGGATTTATAATAAAGGATTCCCATGTGCTGTTTTTTTATTCATTTTCCCACGGTTGTTCCGGATATGGAAAAAGTGGGACTTAAGTCCCACTTTTCCTCCGATTTACCGGTCCCACTTATCGCAGAGCGAATTGATCTGATCCGCAAACTTTCCAAGATCTTTATTCGCCATGCCCTGACATTTTTTAATAACGGCAATGAGACGTTCTCCCGCAATCATCAGGCGGTCAAACGCGCCGGATTTTGCACGGTAAACACCCTGTGTCTTTTTCTCCACAAGCTGTCTGCTGCCCTGTGCGATCTGCTCTCCGGTAAGCAGATCATATGCATCCCCACTGTAGGGAGCTAAAGCATCAAATCCCACATCGTTTTTGACATGTTCCGCAAACTCTACCGCGGTGGTTTCCTCGCCATGTACAATAAACACTTTCTTCGGCGGCTTCTTAAAGTTTGCAATCCATGCGGTCAGATGATCCCGGTCCGCATGACCACTGATACCCGGAAGGTTTACAATGCTTGCTCTGACCTCAATTTCCTCTCCGAAAAGCTTTACCTTTTTTACTCCGTTTAACAGAGAATAGCCCAGCGTTCCCGGCACCTGATAGCCGACAAACAGAATCGTAGAATCCGTCCGCCACAGATTGTGTTTCAAATGATGCCGGATACGACCGGCTTCGCACATGCCGGAAGCCGAGATAATCACTTTGGATTTCTGGTTGAAATTGATCATCTTGGATTCTTCACTGGAAACTGCCACTTTCAGTCCCGGAAACTGGATCGGGTTGATGCCCGACTGTACCAGCTGTCTTGCTTCCTCATCAAAGCACTCTTCCACACTCTTATGGAAAATATTTGTTGCCTCCACGGCAAGCGGACTGTCGATATATACTTCAAATCCCGGATACTCCGGCAGCAGCCCCTCGGTTTTGATCCGGCGCATATAGTAAAGCATTTCCTGCGTCCTGCCGACAGAAAATGCCGGAATGACCAGATTTCCGCCTTTGGTAAACGTGGAATTCATCACCTTTGCCAGTTCTGCCGCATAATCCGGCGGTGTATTGTGATTGCGGTTTCCATAAGTGGATTCCATGATCACATAGTCCGCTTCCTCAAGATATTCCGGATCACGGATCAATGGACGGTTGTAGTTTCCAATATCCCCGGAAAAGACAAGTTTTCTTGTCTCGCCATCCTCAGTCACCCATATTTCAATGGAGGAGGAGCCAAGCAGATGCCCCGCATCGACAAACCTTATGGTCAGTCCCTCGCAGATCTGCACCGTTTCATGGTATGTACACGGAACGAAATGCTCTAAAACCCCCTGCGCATCCTCCATGTTATACATCGGTGTCACTTCCGGCCTTCCTGCACGCCGCGCCTTGCGGTTTTTCCATTCTGCCTCAAATTCCTGAATATGTGCCGAATCTTTCAGCATGATATTACACAGTTCACAGGTTGCCGTTGTTGCAAAAATCTTTCCCCGGAACCCGTGATTATACAAAAGTGGGAGAAGTCCGGAATGATCAATATGGGCATGCGTCACAAACACATAATCAATCGTTGCCGGGTTAACCGGTATCTCCTGATTCACATACAGATCCGCCCCCTGTTCCATACCACAGTCCACCAGAAAATGAGTCTCCCCAAATGCCACATAATGGCAGCTTCCCGTCACCTCACGGTCTGCCCCTAAAAATTCAATCTTCATAAAAACCACGCCCTTTCATCCTGCTGTCCTTGTTATTTTGCATATAAATTTTACTATTTCAGAGCAAATTTTATGTAATTAGTATAGCACACTTACACATTATTTTGAATTGATTTTTTCAGCCGCACCATAATTTTTTTCTCCAGTCTCGAAATATAGGATTGCGAAATTCCAAGCAGGTCTGCCACTTCTTTCTGGGTCATTTCCCTGCCGTCTTTTCTTCCGATTCCATAGCGCAGACAGATAATTTCTTTTTCCCGCGGAGTCAGCGTATTAACCGCAGTGCGGAGAAGCATGATCTCTGCCTCATTCTCCATATCCCGGTAAATGATATCTTCATCGGTTCCAAGAATATCTGAAAGAAGAAGTTCGTTTCCATCCCAGTCCACATTCAACGGCTCATCAATTGATACCTCCAGCTTCACTTTATTATTTCTGCGCAGATACATAAGAATCTCATTTTCGATACACCGGGACGCATAAGTCGCCAGTTTGATCTTCTTTTCCGGATTAAATGTATTGATTCCCTTGATCAGCCCAATCGTTCCGATGGAGATCAGATCCTCCACACAGATTCCGGTATTTTCAAATTTCCGTGCCAGATATACCACCAGACGCAGATTGTGTTCGATCAGCTGCTTTCTTGCGTCTTCGCGCGTCATGGGTTCACTGTCCCCATGCAGCCCGCTTAAAGCGATAAGACAGCGGTTCTCCTGCTCCCTCTCCAAAGGTGGCGGCAGTACATCTGCCCCTCCTATGTAAAAAACCTCATCATCCGTAAAAAACAGGCGGATTCTCTTCCACACCAGTTCAAACAGTGAAAACATTACGTTTCTCCTTTCTCAGTTTTTTTGTCATTTGGGATGGATCTTTTTGTGCAGCCACAGTGGTCTGCCACCGATGCATGCAGAATCAGCTGATACGGTTTATTGCACAGCACCCCATTTTCCGCGCAGCCAACCCATACCTGTTTCCAGTCACAGAATTTTGCCGGCTCCGTCTCCACTTTCATCCCATCCATGCAGTACACCTGCAATTTTCCATGTGGATTTCCGAGTGCACGGTATGGAATCTCCTTTTGTACCGTTTTTTCATCGACAAGCTTCTGCAGCAGGGCTGCATCTGCAATATGTACCGGATTCCCACTTAATGGCATGGTTAAAAGATTGCCGGAATCCAGCAGTCCGATACATGGAACCGACACCGTTTTGTTATACAGGACCACAGACATCTGTCGCTTTTGCCTCTGCACCGACACCACAAGATTTTTGACAAGTACGTAAGTGATTCCGGCCGTTGCCAGTGCGGTATACAGATACAGATTTTCCAGTCCCGTCAGATTGTAAACTGCAGTTGCCACTCCGTTTAACAATACAATGGACAACCAGCTGCTTAAAATCCTCACCATCCTCTGTTTTTTATTTTCCCTGCCAAACGCAAGAAAAACCATAAGCGGCACGATGCCGATGGCAGTACACAGAACGGAAATTGCATAAGGCAGCACCATCAGTCCAAACGCTTCAAGTCCCGTGCCGGAAACCGCGGCAGCTAACATGCGCAGATTCCGGTGACAGACTGCACTTTTGCAAAATACACAGGTAAGGGATAATACAAGAAAATTCATCAGAAAGTTTTGTTTCAGAAAGATATCAATATAGAATACATATATAAAAAATCACCTCCTGTCTCTGCTCCTATTATAAGAAAAATATTCCTCATAATTTAGCAAAAACAAGAGGTTGTTATTTGGAAATTATCGACATATTGTGCGGTTTTATCTTCTAGGGTTCTTCAGGAAATCCGGAATATTAATTTCTACCGGCTTTACATTACTCTCTACCGGCTTCGGACGCTGAATCCCGGAATAGTTCGAAGCGGAAGGAGTCGGTGCCTGTGCCTGCGGCTGATTGACCGGTCTGCTTCCCACACCGGTACCTGCATTGGCGTAATTGCTGTTATTTACCCCAGGAAAACTATTGTTTCCAGCAGCTGCTGCACGGCTGACAATTCCAACGGAACCTGTCGGACGGACATTGTTTGTATTCGGATATACCATACGGCCACCGATTCCACCCGCCTGCTGCTGTGGCTTCATCTTCATGGATGGATTCTCCAGTCCGGTTGCAATTACAGTGATCGTAGCTTCATCTGTCATGGTCTCATCATACTTTGCACCGAAGATGATATTTGCATCTTCTCCTGCCAGATCCTGTACATAGCTTGCTGCATCATTTGCATCCATCAGGGAAATATCACCGGAAATATTGATGATTACATGGCTTGCACCATTGATGGTTGTCTCAAGAAGCGGAGATGCAACGGCAAGTTTCACTGCCTCGATTGCTTTCTCATCGCCCTTGGCATTACCGATACCGATATGTGCCATACCCTTGTCCTTCATAACGGTCTGCACATCGGCAAAATCCAGATTGATAAGTGCCGGCAGATTGATCAGATCTGTGATTCCCTGTACTGCCTGCTGTAATACTTCGTCTGCTTTCTTTAATGCATCCGGCATGGAAGTACGTCTGTCAACGATCTCTAAAAGTTTATCGTTTGGAATCACAATCAAAGTATCCACACTCTCTTTGAGTTTCTCAATACCGGATACGGCATTGATCATACGTTTCTTTGCCTCAAACTTAAATGGCTTTGTCACAACTCCAACGGTCAGGATTCCCTGCTCCTTGGCAATCTTTGCAACGACCGGTGCTGCACCGGTACCGGTACCGCCACCCATACCACAGGTAACGAATACCATATCTGCACCCTTGACTGCAGCGGATAATTCTTCTGCACTTTCCTCTGCTGCTTTCTCGCCGATCTCCGGCTGTGCTCCTGCACCAAGTCCTTTTGTAAGCTTTTCTCCGATCTGTATCAACGTAGGAGCCTTGCAAAGCTGCAACGCCTGCTTATCTGTATTTACTCCGATAAATTCGACTCCACCTATATTCTCATCAATCATGCGGTTCACAGCGTTATTACCAGCACCACCTACACCAATCACGATAATTTTGGCACTCGTATCTGTCTCTGTTGTCCGAATCTCCAGCATGGTTCTTCCTCCTCTTTCCTATAGCCCTGCGGCACCGTGAAACATAAAAATGTTTCATACGTACTCATATAGACTATAATATAATTTTTCATACAAATAATCAACCGAAAATTATGATTTTTTATTATCTTTTTTCGAACTTTCCGTTTTGTCAAACACAATATTTGTCGTTTCTTCTGTCCAGTTTTCTAAATGTAGTGTTCCTTCCATTCCCTGCAGCTGCGGCTTGATTTTTGCCAGCCGCTCCACTTTCTGGGTCAGAAATTCCAGGGAACCCATGGAAACTTTAACCGTCCCGTATGTCAGAACCGGCTCATTTTCCACACCATAGGTAATGGAATCCGGGATCAGGTCATTGCGTTTTAAAGACTGCGTCAGCGTCAGAAGCTGCTTTAGCCGCTTCGAGCCGATCGGCAGCTTTTCATACTGCACTACTTTTTTACAGTCAATCCCAAGGATCTGCGGTGTATCCTCAATCACACGGTCAGACAATTCTGTCACAATCCCGTCTTTGTCGAAATAGACATTCTTATTGATCGAGGAGAGATACAGATATCCCATGATTCCTTTCTCATACACTTTGATATGCAGAGTCTGCGGATCTTTCAGGCTGATCTCCATCGTGTCCACAAACGGAACTTCACTGGTATTGACAAATTTATATTTCAGGAATACATACAGGGAATTCCAGGAATACTCATCGTTTAATACTGCTTTTTCAATCACTTTGGCATCATAGAGTTTGTTTCCCTCCACCTCCACATTTTTTACTTTAAAAACGGTAAAAATGATCAGAACTGCCAGCGCAAGCACAATCAGGATTCCCAGTATCACCTGCAGAATGTTTTTTCTTTTTTTCTTTTTTCTTCGTTCTTCTTTAATCATGACAAACCTACTCGATCGTATCCAGACGGATGCCCTTCGACACGCTCAGCGCAAGCCCCATCTCTGCCATAAGGAATACAAGCGAGGTACCTCCGTAACTGATAAACGGCAGAATGACACCGGTATTCGGAATCGTATTGGTAACAACCGCAATATTTAAAACTACCTGAATCGCAATATGTGACATAATGCCCGTCACCAGAAGTGCCCCGTACAGATCCTTTGCATTATTGGCAATGACCATCATCCGCCAGAGCATCAGGACAAACAGAAGAATGACACAGACGGCACCGAAAAGGCCGAGTTCCTCACAGATAATGGAAAAAATCATATCATTCTGTGCCTCCGGCACATTGCCAAGCTTCTGCAAGCTCTGTCCGAGTCCTTTTCCAAACAGCTTGCCAGACCCGATCGCATAGAGTGCCTGCATGGTCTGATATCCCTTATCTCCCGCTGTCTCCGGATGTTTCCATGCCTCCACACGGTCACTCCGGTAAGACGCGATATTGATAAATGCGAAAATAAACAGCACCCCCAGCACGGCAACCACAAAAAACTCTTTGTACTTCGGACTTGCCACAAACAGCATACAGACAGCAATCCCAAGAATGATAATCGCCGTACTCAGGTTGTTTACCGCGACAAACAAAACAAGCGGCACCAGACGGATTCCTACTTTTGCCATGCTTGAAACCTTATCCAGCTGCTTGGGAATACGCTCGATCAGCATCGCCAGATAAATAATGATGGCAATCTTTGCAAGCTCCGATGGCTGAAAGCCGATCGGTCCGACCTGAATCCAGCGGGACTGTCCGTGGGAGCTTCGCGTCAGCCCCGGTACCTTTGCCAGAACGACAAGGCAAAACCCCAGGGCTCCCCAGTATGCCAGCCTTCCGAATTTTCTCCACACATGATAATCCTTCTTTGCAAAATAGAACATAAAAACAAGACCGATTGCGATATTTCGCGCCTGCAGTTTCAGATAATGTGCACTGTCCCCATATTTATTTGCTGATGTATACGAACTGGAACTGTAAAGCATCACCAGTCCAAAACACAATAGGAAAATAATGATAAACAACAGATTATAGTCAAAATATGTTATTTTCTTTTCCCCACGTCTCCGTTTCGGCACGACTCACTACTCCTCTAATCCACGAACGATTTCTTTGAATATCCGGCCACGCTCCTCATAGTTCGGGAACATGCCCCAGCTGGCACATGCCGGTGAAAGCAGAACCGCATCCCCGGATACTGCATGGTCATAGCAGTAACGGATCGCTTCCTCAAAGGTCTCACAGCGCACGGTATCCATAAACCCATGCTTATGCGCACACACTTCGATCTTTTCTGCTGTCTGTCCGATCAGCACCAGTTTTTTTACTTTCCCGTCAAATGCATCAATCCACTCATCGTATGTGGACTGCTTATCATAACCGCCTCCGATCAGAAGCGTTGGACGGTTCATCGCGCGGATTCCCTGAATTGCGGCATCCGGGTTGGTGCCCTTGGAATCGTTGTAAAAACGGACCCCTCTCTTTTCGGTCACATACTCGATCCGGTGTTCTACTGCCTGGAAACGCTTCAGCACCTCCACGATTTTCTCCATCGGCACTCCGAAACTCACACTCATGGCAGTTGCGGCCATGACATTTTCATAGTTATGCCGTCCCAGCAGATTCAGATCATTGACATTGATCACCTTCTCGGTGTTTCCGTCATGTGCATAAAAGATTTCCTCTCCGTCAAGATAAAATCCCTCGGAAAGTTTTCTTGCACTGCTAAACCACACAACGTGCACCGGTGCACTCTCTCCGAATGCCCGAAGCACTTCATCCTCATAATTAAGCACACAGACCTCATCCTTTGTCTGATTGGTGGTGATTGCCTCTTTGGTCTTAATATAACAATCCATGGTGTGATGACGGTTCAGATGATCCGGTGTAATATTTAAGATTGCAGATATTTGTGGATGGAACTCATGAATGGTTTCCAGCTGGAAACTGCTGATCTCTGCGACGGTTACGGTCTCATCCGTCATTGTGGCAGCCTCGGAAGTATATGGAATCCCGATATTTCCAACCACACGCACATCCTTGAAATAATTTTTCATGATTTCTCCGGTCAGTGCTGTCGTAGTGGTCTTTCCGTTTGTTCCGGTGATTGCAATCAGTCTGCCTTTTGCAAAAGAATATGCAAGTTCAATCTCGCCCCAGATACAGACGTTCTGTGCACGCATCCGCTCTACGACCGGCAGATCCGTCGGGACACCCGGACTTAAGACTGCTACATCAAATGCCCGCAGCTGCTCATCCGTCAATTCCCCCAAAAGCACCGGCATCCCTTTCAGCTTCGGTGCCTTTTCATATAACTTTTCTACTTCCAGATCTTTATTTCCATCATAGAGGACAGTTTCAATTTTTTTATCCAATAACAGTTCTGACGCAGCAATGCCGCTCTTTCCGGCTCCCACAACCAGAACCTTTTTTCCTTCAAGTTTCATTACGATCAACCTCCATCTTTGCGTATAATTACGATTATAAGGTATTTACTGCTCCAATTCAAGGTAAGGCAGTATGTTTTCGAAAATTTCCTTTGCCACCGGAGCCGCAATGGTACCGCCATAATAAACACCGGAAGGGTTCCTTATGATCACAAGTACCAGAACTTTCGGGTCATCTGCCGGCGCAAACCCCAGAAATGAGGAGATGTATTTGTGTGCGGAACGTGGCAGGGTCTGTGAAGTGGCTGTTTTTCCGCCAATCTCATACCCCTCAATATATGCTTTGTTTCCGCCTCCCTCGGACACCACTTTTTCCAGCAAAAACCGCATTTTTTCTGACGTTTCCTTTTTGCAGATTCCCTCCTGCACCGGAAAATCAAACGTTTTTATTACTTTTTTGTCCCCATTCTCCACCTGCATTCCCACATGTGGGGTCACACGGTTTCCTCCATTAATAATAGAAGAAACTGTGGTTGCCAGCTGGACCGGTGTAATCTGAAATGACTGTCCGAATGAGATGGTTGCCAGTTCCACCAGCCCGATCTTTTCCCGTTTATGCATGATAGTCGAAGCCTCTCCCGGCAGGTCAATTCCCGTTTTATGCAACAGACCAAACCGCTCAAAATAGTCATAAAAGTGATCGGCACCGATCCGTAGTCCCACATTGATAAACACGGGATTGCAGGAATTTTCGATTCCTTCCACAAAGCTTTCCGCTCCATGCCCGGTCGTTTTGTGACAGCGAATCCTGCGGTCCTCCACCACGATATATCCCGGACAGTGAAACCGGTCTTCCAAAGAAACCACACCTTCTTCCAGTGCTGCTGCCGCGGTAATCACCTTAAACGTTGATCCGGGCTCATACGTATCATTGATGCATTGGTTTCGCCACATCCGGTTACAGTATTCCTGCTCCTTTTTGGTACCCTCATACTCCTTATACTCCTCAATCAGCTGAAACGGCTCATTCAGATGAAATTCCGGATAATCCACCATTGCCATGACGGCTCCGTCGGAAGGATTCATCACAATAATACTGACAGAATCCGCTTCTTTCTGAATATATGCTTTATTTGCCGCCTGCATGGCAAACATCTGAATATTTGCATCCAATGATGTGCGCAGATTATTTCCGGCAACAGGTTCTTTGCGTTCCTCTCCGATATTGTCAACTTCCACACCACGGGCATCCGTTGTCGTCAGAATCAGACCATCGGTTCCCTCCAGATATTTGTCGTACACACTTTCCAGTCCGATAATTCCCTGGTTATCCCCGCCGGTAAACCCCAGCACTTTTGAGGCAAGCGTATCGTATGGATAATTCCGTTTATAATCCTCATCCACTTTCACCCCTGCATAGCCATAGGCAAGAATCCGGTTTCCGGTTTCCTTATCGACATTACTTTTGATCTTCTCGAGAGACGAATATTTTTCTACCCGCTTACGGACCTTTTCTTCCGGAATTCCAAGCTCCTTTACGAGCATGGCAATGACCGCTTCCGGTTCCTTTATCTGGTTATGTATGACAGAAATGGTGCAGACTGATTTGTTATCTGCCAGTACTACACCATTTCGATCCAGAATTTTGCCTCTGGCGGCTTTTATTTTTCTTTCTCTCTGCTGCAGATCTTTTGCCTGCGTCTCATAATATTTTCCCTCAAAAAGCATAAGATAGACCAGACGCCCGCACAAAACCATCGACATCAGAACAACAGAAAAGAATATGATACATATTTTTCTGCGGTGATAGGTTTTATTCCACTCCATGAAAAGCACCACGATCCTTTTCTTAAAGCATATGCACTGCAGAGCCTTTCTAAGAACTCTCTGTCTTTAGTTCTTCTTTTTCTTTTCATTTCTGGACTTGGTTCCGTTATGCTTTCCGGTATACTGTGAACTGTCTTTTGACCCGGTAACATCATAGCCCTTGTTTACACCGGTCTTCTTTTCATCCGGATAAATATTCATATACGGAAGAACTTCTTCTAAGATCTCACGCGCAATGTTCTGCGCAAATACGCTGTGCGGCTGGTCTGCCACATTTGGTTCATTCACAACCACATAGATCAGTACCTGCGGATTGTCGTATGGGGCAAATCCCATAAATGAAACAAGATATTTTCCGTTTCCACGCGGAAACTTCTGTGCGGTTCCTGTTTTACCGCCCATAGAATATCCATCCACTTTTGCCGTATTTCCCGTACCTTCCTTTACGACACTCTGCAGATAATCCCGGATTTTATCGCTGGTACTCTGGGAAATGGTCTGTTTCACAGCTTTCGGTTCCACCGTGGAAATCGTATTTCCTGTCGAATCCGTGATTTTGGTTACCAGATGCGGCTGATAATAAGTTCCGCCATTGATCAGTGACGCAAATCCACTCACCATCTGGACCATCGTACAGTTATAGTTCTGTCCGAATGCATTGGTTGCCAGATCAATCGGTTTCATATCTTCCACCTGATACATCAAAGATGCGGTATTTGCCTCTCCCGGCAGATCAATTCCCGTTTTCTGTCCAAATCCATAGATGGACTGGTACTCTGTAAAATGATTCTTTCCGATTTTGTATGACATCTGCATGATGGCATCATTACAGGAATCCATAAGTGTCTTCCGGACGGTTTCTATTCCATGTCCGTAGCGCGCCACGCAGCGCACCTTCTGTCCATTAAAATCCTCGTACCCATCACAGTCAAATGTCATTTTATCTTTGATTGTTCCGGTTTCGAGTCCACACGCAACCGTAAAAGGTTTCTGTACAGATCCCGGCTCATACGTTGAGGATACACAAAAATTCTGCCATATCTCATTGAGCGCATCCATTTTTTCATCCTCGGACATATTTTTGATCTGTTTTTTGGTGTACCACTTGCTCAGATCTCTCGGATTGTTCAGATCCACGTTTGGATAATCTGCCATGGCAAGGATTTCTCCATTGTTTGGATTCATGACAATCGCTGCCGTATTGATACTTCCGGTTCCTTTATAATAGTTGTCCCGGTATTTTTCATTCCAGTCTTTGATTTTTTCTTCAACAATGGACTGGATATTTGCGTCGATGGATGTCACCAGCGTATCCCCGTCCTGTGCATCAATAACGGTCTTTTCAAAATCACTGTCCGAATCCAGATAACCGTACTCCCGCCCATTGATTCCGTTTAATGTACTGTTGTAATAATTCTCCAGTCCGGTTGTGCCGACATTCCCGGAAGAAGTAAAACCAATCACGGAAGAGGCTAAAGATCCAAACGGATAATTCCTCTGATATTCTTTTTCAAACCAGACACCCTTGATATCCGGGTTCACTTTGTTTCCCTTTTTGTCTACGGCATCCTGCAGTTCCACAAAAGGCTGTACTTCGTCATATGGCACTTTCTTGGCAAGTACAATATAGCGTTTATCCTTTTTCTCTTTTATAATTCTGCGGATCTCCGTTTCATCCAATTCCGGGAAACATTTCACCAGTGCTTCCACGGTCGGATCAACATACTCTTCTTTGTCATTGACAACGGTACAGTCTAAAATCACATTATAGACTGCCACACTGGTAGCAAGAACCGTACCAGAACGGTCGATGATTTCTCCCCTCTGGTACGGAATCGTTTTACTGTCATAGGACTGCATGGAAAGTACTTTTTTCTGATAGGTTTCCCCTTTCGTGTGTTCAATATAAGTCAATCTGCCGATCAGTCCACACAAAACAGCCAGAATAAGGGAAAACAAAACCATCAGTTTTGTCCGCATCTTCCGGTTAAATTTCTGTGCCGGTCTTCTTCTCTTTCTTCTCACATCTGACTCCTGTTATTTGGATGGAATATCCTCATACTGATCCATGAAATTGCTGTTTTCCACGGTATAATATACCACCTGTTTTTCCGTTGGATATTTCATGCCAAGCTTTTTTATTGCCACTTTTTTGATATGTTCAAGGTCTGTTGAAGTTGTAAGATTTTTATAACGTGCATCATTGTCCGCGCGAAGATCTGCTAGCTGACTCTCCAGATTTGCCACATTTTTCATTCGTGTCGTCATCTGCGACTGCATTTGTACAAACAAAACGGCAGTCAGTGCAGTGATCACTACACATGCCGTAAGAAATACCACATACCCGCGGCTCATCTCCATCGCTCTCTGGCGGTTCCTTCTCGCGGCGTTTCTACGGTTTTTGCGGCGCCTTGCCTCTTCGATTTCTTTGCGTGTTCTCTGATTGTGTCGAACCGGTGTATCCAGTTCTCTCACGGTATTCCCGTTTACATAATAGTTTTTACTGCTCATAACGCTTCCCTGCTTTCCATTCCATCTTCCACACGCTCAAACACGCGTAATTTTGCACTCTTTGATCTGCTGTTCTCTTCGAGTTCCTTCTCCGAAGGCAGAACGGGCTTTCTTGTCACCACACGTCCTTTGGATTTCTTTCCACATACACAGACCGGAAAATTGCTCGGGCATGTACACGGATTTTCGTTCTTTTTGAAGTTGGATTTTACAATACGGTCTTCCAGTGAATGAAATGTGATAATACAGATTCTTCCCCCATCATCCAGCAAATCAATCATGGTATCTAACGTATCGCGAAGTACATCAAGTTCATGATTCAGCTCAATGCGGATTGCCTGATACGTCCGCTTGGAAGGATGTCCTCCGGTCACCTGTACTTTCATCGGGATGGCTCCACGGATGATTGCGTTGAGTTCCCCGGTCGTTTCAATCGGTTTTTCTTTCCGCGCCTGTACAATATGCTTTGCAATATTCTTTGCGAACCGATCCTCTCCATAATCACGAATTATGCGGAACAGTTCCGCTTCACTGTAATCGTTCACAATGTCTCTTGCGGTCAGGCGCTGACGCTTGTCCATCCGCATATCCAGCGGTGCATCCTCACTCCGGTAGGTAAAACCGCGTTCCGGTGTATCCAGCTGGAAAGAAGAAACTCCCAGATCGAGAATGATTCCATCCACTTTTTCGATTCCGAGATTCTTCAACACGTCCGCCATCTGTGCATAATTGCTTCTTACGATGGTAACCCTGTCTGCATAATCTTTCAGTCTCTCTGTGGCAGCGGCAATGGCATCTGCATCCTGGTCGATTCCGATGAGTCTTCCGGTTGTCAGATGTCTGCATATTTCCAGTGAATGTCCGCCTCCCCCAAGCGTTCCATCCACATAAATGCCATCCGGGCGAATATGTAATTGTTCAATTGTCTCGTTCAAAAGAACGGAATAATGTTTAAACTCCATATTTAGATTCCAATTCCCAACTCTGCCATATGCTCTGCGATCTCATCCATGTCATCAAAATCGTTGTTTTCCAGATACCGTTCTTTGCTCCAGATCTCCACACGGCTGAATACGCCGACGGAAACAACTTCTTTATCAATTCCTGCGTATTCCCTCAGATTCGCCGGAAGTAAAATTCTTCCCTGCTTGTCTACTTCGCAGTTTGCAGCTCCTGCAAAAAAGAATCGCATAAACTTTCTTGCATCTTTTGAAGTCAGTGGTTTTTCACGAAGACTCTCCTCAATCCGTTTCCATTCTTCCTGGGAATAAACAAACAGGCATCCATCCAGTCCCTTTGTCACAACAAATTCATTGCCAAGCTGTTCCCGGAATTTAGAAGGTACGATCAGTCTGCCTTTTGCATCAACCGAATGATTGTATTCGCCCATAAACATGGCAGACTCACCTCCCCTTCCTCATTTTCTGAACTTCTGTTTGTTCACCACTTTACACCACAAAGTGGATTTTTTATTCCACTTTCCACCACTATGTATCCATAATACCCTAAAAGCCCCCTGAAATCAAGGGTTATTCCCGGTCTTTCTTGAAAATGAGCCGACAGCTACCGTTTTTTCCAAAAAAAATCCTCCACACGTGGAAACGTGTGGAGGATTTTCCCATCCAAATGTACATTATGCTGTTTTTTTGTGCTGGCGGACATGCCAGATGATGATCCAGGAAACCGATACGACCACAAGAAGTGCTGCAAGTGCCATAGACACCGGATATCCGATGACCGGCAGCAGCAGCTGGTCCGTCCGCAGGGATTCTATCCAGAACCTGCCAATCCCATACCCTGCCAGATACAGCAAAAAGACTTCCCCATCAAACCGCTTGTGTCTGGTAAACAGGATCAGAAGGATCAAAAGAATCAGATTCCACAAGGATTCATAGAGAAACGTGGGATGTACCTGGATATAAGAGATACCATTTACTTCCACCACGTGCTGCAGCAGGCTGTCCGTCACATCTGAGGATCGGACAGCAGAAAGCGGCAGCTGCATGGCAAACAACCCGTCCGTATAACCGCCAAATGCCTCCCTGTTAAAAAAATTTCCCCACCGGCCGATAACCTGTCCTAAGACCAGACCAAGTCCCGCGGTATCGCAAAGCAGACCCATGGACAGTTTCCGTACCCGTGAAAACACAAACACGGTAATGATTGCCGCAATCACGCCTCCGTAAATCGCCAGACCTCCCTGCCGCAGATTGAACACACTCAGCAGATCGTCCTTGTATAGATCCCAACGGAATATCACATAATAAACCCGCGCCCCAATGACAGAACAGATAATGGCAACGAGTGCCAGGTCAAAATAAGTATCCGTTTTCTGGCCGGTCCGTTTTGCCATCCAGCAGGCGATTCCAAGTCCTGCTAACATTCCGATTGCAATCACAATTCCATAATATGCCACCGAAAAATTTCCGATCATGATATTTTTTCCGACATGGTGCAGATAAATATGTAAATGCGGAAAATTAATACTGTAATCCGTTAGTTGTTCCATTCCTTTTCTCCTTTCACTGGCAGGGCGGCAGTCTGCCGCCCATATGCCCCTGTCAGCAGCTGCATACAAAACTGCCGCACTCTGTCTCCCTGCTGCTGTCTGCATGTCCGCCGGAAATACCAATGTGTCCCGCATGACAGGCATGATCCTCGTTGAATTTGCACTCACACGCTTCACAGCTGACGGTTGTATCTTTTTTGACATCTGTTGTATGACAGGACTGACATCCACTTCCTTTCGGTGCAAAACTTCCACAACAGGTTTCGGAAGAAGTTTTTGCCTGTGTTCCTTCCACCTGAATATCCGTTCGTCTGCAGCAGTTGTCTGCATTATAAGAACAGTTTACCACATTACAATCCAGTTTTGTCATCTTACATACCTCCTTGTGTTAAATCATCGCTGCCACATCAGTATGTACCAAACCACATGGTCTTATTCTGTTCCTGTTCTTCTTTTTAAAAAAGCCCGGTATCAGTTTTTCTGATACCGGGAATTTGTATTTCAAAATTTGAAAATTATTTATTCTTTCCACAGCAGAATTTGTATTTCTTTCCACTGCCGCATGGACACGGATCATTACGTCCAACCTTTTTGCCGACGATAACCGTACCGGATTTTTTCTGTTCCATATACAGTCTGTGCTTTGTCTCTTTATCAAAAATGTCATCCCACATCGGAAGATTGTAAAGCCAGTCAGCCTTGGCATCTACCATGTTCTTGTACAGCTTTTCCTTATCGAAAACAAGATTTACCCTGGTATTCTCATCCATTGTTTCGATTGGATTGTCGTTTACCAGACTGTCATTGATTCCGTCTAAGAAACCAGCCATCTCCAGAATGGTAAGTCCATACTTATCAGCAAGTTCTTTTACCGTTCCTTCGACTTTTTCATCCGGGTTTGTCAATAATTTCTCATACACGCCCTTCTCTAACAGGAAATATCTCTGCCAGAATTTCTGAAGTTCCCCCTGACTTGCGTTCTCATTGTAGGCAATTTTCTGCCAATCCTGCAATATAGCCATTTTTATACCACCTTTATCACTTACGAATTTACATGCCTTGATGCATGTATGTTTATTATAACAAAATGTCCGCCGTTTTCCAAGCCCTTTCTTGACGAAACCTGCCCTTTCCCTTATCATGAATACATAAGGAGGTTGTTCATATGAAAAAAGGAAAACAGATTCTTGCCATCATTGGCATCATTTTACTGGTTGTACTGTACTTAAGTACACTGGTATGCGCCATCACAGACAATACCGGAACCATGAAAATGTTCAAAGCTTCTATCTTTGCCACCTTCGTGATCCCGGTACTGATCTGGGCTTATACGTTCCTATACAAACTTACGCACAAGAAATAATTATTTTTCTGTTGTTTCTGTAGCTAAGACAGATTCTGTCTCAGTCTCCGTCTCCAAAACACTTTCTGTCACATTTCCCATGGATGCATTTGGTCCGTCATTCTCTGTGGAATCCAGTTTCCCTGCGTTTTTGCTGATAAAAATATAAGCAACAACGCAGATCACCAGAAGAATGACCACCACAAGCATCTGTATTTTCTGCTTTTTCATTCTTTATTTCTTTCTCCTTACCATAAAGATTACAATTCCTCCGGCCAGTAACAGGATTGGAAGAATAATGGTAACCAGCAATCCCAGAAGTGCCGCATGTAATGCATTTACTGTCAGATTACTGAGCGTGTACTCTTTTTCCGGAATTACGCTGCCGGCCGACTGGGTATCTGTGATCATATTTCCGATCACACCGGAAAACAGTGATGCATTGTTTGTCGTCATCTGACTTGCCTCATCGCTGAATACATACGGGCTTGCGAATACCACAAGCTGCGTCGTGTGATCATCATCGACTTTATCTTCTACCGCCAGTCCGACACTAAACGATCCCTTGTCGTCTCCGTCTTCGTATCCATAATCCTGCATACTGTTTGGATTGTTCTTTGCAACCGCATCATCGGAAGTATCCAGTAAAGAAGTATACGTTGTCTTACTCTCCTCTGTACTCTCCGTGTCATCCGTCGTGCTATTCTGCGGATAATTGATTCCCAGAGAAATCGGAAGATATACATATCCGCCGGAAAGACTTCCGGTATACGAACTGCTGTTTACATTTGGCAGCAGATACAGCGGACCTCCCATATTGTAATAATGCTGTGCATCATTATCCGCGATCGGCCCTGTGGTAAAGCTTACTCCGTAAGTATCCAGAATCGATGCAAAATTCGGCATCTCGGTCTCGGAATACATTCCCACGATAATCGCTTTTCCGCCTTTTTGCAGATAATCAATTACTTTCTGTGCATCATTTTTATTAAAATCTTTCTGCGGTGCATTGATAATAATCGCTGCCGCATCCTTCGGAACACTTTCTTCATTTAACAGTTCCACGGAAGACAATGTCATATTGGATTTGCTGATGACATCCGAAAATGCACTTCCGATTGTAGCCTCATCATGTCCGGTGATCTGGTATACGACAGGGAGCTGGTTCGCATCCATCGTTACATACTGGATGGCACTTGTAATCTGTCCTTCCGCATCGAATCCCTTCAGTTCGTTGTTGTAGGAATATGTGGAATAATCCATGTTTGACTGATAATCATAGATATCATAATAATCTATCACTTTCGAACGCTTGTCACTGACAACGATCAGACTGTTGCTGGTCGGTGCATTGTCCGTATAGTCCTTATAAAAATAAGGTTTACTCTTCGGATTGACGTATTTTACCCTGATATGCCCAGACAGATCTTTGTAACGCTCCAGCATGGAATCAATCTGTGCGTCCTTGCTTTTTTCCGCTGCCAGAACATAGATGGTCACATTACTTTTCAGTTTTTTCATGGTCTTTTTCGTATCCTTTGTAATGGAATACAATTTAGAATACGAACAGTCCACCGAGGTAATTCTCGTCGGCAGCGCATCGACTGCCAGGTTGGCAACCACGGCAAGAGCGAAAACTACGACTATAAAACTGCTTGAAAAAACGCTGAGCGAAAATGTCTTTTTGCTGATGCTCCAACGCCGTTTCTGAATGGCCTGCACGGTAAAGAAATTAAATAATACAATAACCGTTACATAATAGAGGATTGCCGTAATGTCCAGACAGCCCCCCTGGAATTTTTCAAACGGTGCATACAGATCCAGACCGTTCAAAATCTTTGTCAGCCAGTTTCCATCCGATGAAATAAGTCCTGTCAGACTCTGCATCATATAACTGATAAACAGTACCACAAACGTCAGAACTGCCGCAATCACCTGGCTTTCCGTCAATGCGGAAATAAACATACCTACCGCAATGGAAGCTGCTCCATATAACCAGAACGCCAGTATGGCAATATAGCTCTCGCCCATGGGAATGGTTCCAAACGCCCGTAAAATGAGCGGTGTCACACAGAAAACTGCAATATCCACGGTAAACACCGCAAGCATTGCCAGATATTTCCCGAGTACAATCTTTGCCACCGGCACCGGTGCTGTCAGCATCAGCTGATCCGTTTTATTTTTCCGGTCCTCTGCAAAACTGCGCATCGTAAGAATCGGTACCGCAATCATAAAAATAATCGTAATGGCACTTAACGTATAGTACAGATACGGATAACCCTGCCTTAAATTATACACATAAAAATACAACCCGAACAAAGCCATAAGGGCAGCCACAAACAGCCAGCCGATCACATTCTGGAAATATGACCGGAATTCTCTTTTCAATACGGCAAACATTACTGTGCACCTCCTTCCTGGGTAATCTCAAGGAATACATCTTCGAGAGATTTCGTCACGGTCTTCATCTCCAGCACCGGAACGTTATGCTCTGCCATCTGCCGGAAGACTTCTTCCCGCACATCGGCACCTTTCTTTGCATAAATACGGATTTTATCATGATCCGCCTGCTCCACCCTTGCAATGTTTTCTTCTCCCTGTAAGTATCCGGCTGCTTCCCCGGCACCGGTCCGCACCGTCAGTTCAATCTCCTGTGCACCCGACATCAGATTTACCAGATTCTCCGTAGAGTCGCTCGCTACAAGCTTTCCTTTGGAAATAATAAACACATGGTCACACACGGCAGAAATTTCCGGCAAAATATGGGAACTTAAAATCACCGTATGTTTTTCGCCCAGATGACGGATCAGTTCACGGATCTCTATGATCTGTTTCGGGTCCAGCCCGACCGTAGGCTCATCGAGTATGATGATCTCCGGATACCCCAGAATCGCCTGTGCAAACCCGACACGCTGCCGGTATCCCTTGGACAGATTGCGGATCATACGCCCTGCCACTTCTGTCGTACCGGTTGTTTCCATTGCCTCTTCCACATATCGTTTACGCAGACTTTTTTCCAGCTGTTTTAAATCTGCCACAAAATCCAGATACTCCTTTACCGTCATATCCATGTACAGTGGCGGAAGTTCCGGCAGATAACCGATACATTTCTTTGCTTCCTCCGGCTCCTTTAAAATGTCATGCCCGTTAATTTTAATCTCTCCGCTTGTCGCACCGAGATATCCGGTTATCATATTCATCGTTGTTGATTTGCCGGCCCCGTTCGGCCCCAGAAAACCATAAATTTTCCCCGGTTCCACAACGAGTGACAGATGATCGACAGCCGTATGATCCCCGTATTTTTTTACAAGATTATTGATCTCAATCACAGCGAAATGCTCCTTTTCTTTTTTGGACAACAAAATGCCCTTTACGGAAACAGTGTATCGCTTTTGCGTGTGTAAAAAATGTAAACTCTGTGTTCATTTTGTGAACAGATAAAAAGGGAAAGCAGTCCATGAACCACTTTCCCCTTTATAAAATTCCCTTTTATATTTCTTATTTTCTTATTCTTCGATCACAAAGTTGCTTACATTCCTGCGGAGTTCTTCTGCGGAAGCTTCCGCTGTCTTAACCCCTTTCATGACTTCTGCCGATCCGCCTGCAATCGAAACGGTTTTTTGTGCAATATTTGTTGTACCTGCAGCACTGTCATTGGATGCAGAGGTAATTCCGTCAATCGCCTCTGTAATATTGGAAATAGATGCTACCAGTTCTTCGGAAGTCGCACTGAAATCCGATACCAGATCGTTGATTTTAGAGGCATCCATGTTATAATCGTCTGCCATCTTCTCAAATTCATCAAAACTCTTCACAATATCTGTATCCACAAAATTCAGCAGACGGTTGGAATCTTTGGTCAGATTTCCTACAGCCTCATCCACGTTTTCCGTCACAGCCTGAATATTTGCCACGGCATCTTTGGACTGTTCTGCCAGTACCCGGATTTCCTCTGCAACAACTGCAAATCCCTTTCCTGCCTCGCCCGCGCGTGCTGCCTCAATGGATGCATTCAGAGCAAGCAGATTGGTCTGTCCGGTAATCGCAAGGATAGAATCTGCAAGCACACCGATCTGTTCCACAACCTTTGCCTCTTCGAGTGCCTTTTCGAGTCTTTCCCTGATTTCTCCAAGCATTTCCTGAACTTTCTTCCGGTTCTCTACCGTTGTTTCTTTTGTCTGCGCTGCCCGCTTATGGATTTCTTCTGCTTCTGTAGCTCCGTCCTGTGCACGTACGGCAATCTCTTTTGCCGCTCCGTCAATCTGTTGGGTCATGCTGTTGATCTGCTCTGCCGATGCCGCCGTCTCCTCGGTACTTGCAGCAAGCTGCTCGGTCGTTGCAGACACATCCTCAATTTCCCCATTCAGATTTGATATATTGGTATCCATTGATTCCACAACGTTATCAATATTTGCAGCTTCCTTCTTTACCTGTGCAAGCAATCCGCATACCGATTCCCGCATCGTCTCGAGTGTTCCTGCCAGCTGTCCGAAATCATCCTTCCGCTTCATCATATTCGTCTGCATCTTTCGGGCAAAATTTCCGCCTGCAATCACTTCAATCTCTGCGACAACTTTCTTTAACGACTTTGTAATATCCTGTGCGATCATAAAAACAAGTACTGCAACAACCGCAAGCATCACAATACATACCGCGATCAGGGCGATTGCCTTTTGCATTGCATAGTTGGAAAATACCTTGTCCTGCTTTGCAATGGCAGTATCAATATAATCCGTATAATTTCCGGTACCGACCACCCAGTCAAACGGTTCAAAGTACTCACTGTAGGAACGCTTCGGGGAAGGTTTTGTCTCTCCTGGTTTCGGGAATACAAAATCTGTGTATCCTCCACCGTCTTCCACTGCTACACGTATGATTTCTTTCACCATCTGGTATCCTTTTGCATCCTTGGTTTCCATACGGTTTGTTCCCTCGGTATCACTTCCAAGCAGAACCACGTTTGTACCATCTGACTGGTCAATCCAGAAGTAACCGGCCTCCCCGTAACGCATCTGCCGGACTTCATCTGCTGCAATTTTTTTTGCTTCATCCAGCGTATAAGTTCCCGCTTTATATGCGTCATTGATCTCCGACAACAGGGAAATAACCACCTCCACCTGCTCTTTGATCGAATCATCATAACTCTGGCGGGACGATGCATCCATCGTTTCCAGTGCTTTGTCTTTCACATCTTCCATGTCTTTGACGGAAACAGTACCCCCAAGAGCCACAAGTAAAATGACCAGAACCAGAATCAGATTCAGCTTGGTCCTTACCTTCATGTTCTTCATAACTTTATTCTCCTTCCCTTAAAACCGTTCGGTTTTATATATTTTGCCTAAGAATTCGAAACCTGTTACTTAATAAGTATAACCTTTTACCACATTTCCGTCAACCATATTCCCCTTTTTAAAAAATCCCCCTTCCTGTTTCCAACTTTCCCTGCGTACAATCCCCCTATTTCTTTGCCGTATTCCCTTCTCTTGCCATTCTTTTTCATTTGACGTATAATGGGATACATATTAAGGAAAAGAGGAACAATACCTATGGGCATTTATCTTGTAGACTATGAAAATGTACACAACGATGGTGTAACAGACATCCAAAAACTCTCTGCATCTGACCGTGTTGTCATTTTTTACGGAGACAGCATCAAGTCCATCCCTTTTGAAACACATGTCGAAATGATGGCGTCCAAAGCGGCGATCGAATATATTGAAACACACAAGGTAGCTAAAAATTATCTAGATTTCCAGCTGGCCACCTATCTTGGATTCCTGATCGGGAAAGGGGAAAAAGGTCCGGTTTACATCATCAGCCAGGATACCGGGTTTGACAGTATTGTCGATTTCTGGCGCGGAAGAAACATCGAAGCCTTCCGCCAGCCAAGCATTGCTTCCCCTTCCACCCCAAAGGATGTTTCTTTAAAAAAGGGAACCTCCACAAAGAAAAAGAAGAAAAAATCGGATCACGTTTCCAAAGAATCAAAAAAAGATGCAAAAGAAATTACGGAAAAAAAGAAGCCGGAAAAGAAAAAACTTCCGGAAGCGATCCGCAAAAAAATACGAACGGAATTAAAAGACGAAAAACTTCCTGCCGGCAAATACACATCCATCTATAAAGCGGTGGAGGAATCCGAGAATAAACTTGCATTAAACAACGCACTGGTCAAAACATTTGATACTTCCATCGGAAGCAGGATCTACAATCACATCAAAAAAATTTATGAGGATTACCAGAGGTAATCCTCATTTTTTATTCAAGTTCCGTCATTCCTCCAAGCAGGATTCCCACATTGTCTTTATAAATTTTGGGAAACTGCCCCATCGGCAGCGGATTTTCTCCCAGCCCCGCCTCGATGGTATATCCCGGACGGTCATAAAAATTGATAAACCAGTCTTTGTATCCGGCATACCCGGATGCCGCCGGTGTTTCCTCAATCCGGTAACCACTCACTTTGGAAAAATATTCCGCAATGCGGCGGGCACCTTCCGGTTCCTCATCGAGATACTTCCAGTAAATCACTTCTCCCTGTGTGTGATATGCAAGAATCAGGGAAAAATCACGGTTTCTCGTAAAATCAAACATGGCAGTACTCTCCGGGACACTAAGCGGTGTCTGTCCCACGTAATCCCTCGGTGCCGGGCGGTTATACCCCTGTTCAAATTTTATTTTCTTTGCCATATCCCATCCTGCCGGAAACTGCAGATTCAGATCCACACCCTGGATATTTGCTTTCCAGCCATCCGGAAACGGAATATCCGGGAATCCGGACGCAATGCGGACCGCACGGCGATAATAAAATCCTTCCGTCAAAAGCCCATTTACCAGATCCACACCATCCGGATTGACCAATGGTACAAGATACAGGGAATATTCTTCAAACAGCCGCTCCGGGTACAGTTCTTCATACATACGTTCGTCTGCATATGCCTCTAACAGCTGCTCCACAAACTTTAAAAGTACCGGTGTGGTAATACTCTCATTTGCATGAAAGGAAGCATTGTACCCCACCTCTACCGGACCATTTCCCAACTGCAGCGACCACAGGGGTGTTCCCATAACACTTCTTCCGATCGTTCCCACCTGCAGATAGGGATAACGTGCCTGCAAGCCCTCGATGATCCACCCGGTAAGCAGGGAAGTGTATGGAACTTCTCCGGAAACCAACGGAAAATTAAGTGGTACAACAACCGTACTTCCAATCTGTAATGCTCCGGCATCCGTTCCGGGATTTGCATGCATCACTCGCTCCATCGTTGTATCATACATTTTCGCAATGGAGAAAAAGGTATCTCCTGCTTTTACCTCGTGTGTGATATACCCACGTAAAAAGGGCAGTAGACGGTTCCACTGTGCTTCTTTTACTGCACACTTTCCGCTGCTGCCCATTACTTTTTCCACGGCTGCACAGGTCTTTGGTCCAAAAATTCCATCCAGCATCACCTGCTGTCCTGCACGCTGCAATGCCAGCTGCAGATATTGTACCCAGATTCCCTGATCCCCAGGATATAATTCTTTCATTTTGTTCCTGCCTTATTCTCATTCTTTTTATTTTATGAGAATCAGACAGTTTTGTTTCCATTATGCAAATGCTTCTGCTACATTTTCTTCTGTTACTTCTTCCTTCTCATCGAGCAGATTGTTCATGCTCTTTAAGCTGATCAGAAGTGTGGACGTGTTGTGAAGCAATGCCGATGTGGTCGGTGGAAATACCCCTGCCACACCAAGAACGATCAATGAGGTGTTAATTCCTACGATCAGACGGTAATTTCTGTGAATCCGCTCCATCAGCCCATTACTGATCTTCTTTAAGGTAACAAGCTCATGGAGATCATCTGCACCCACCGTCACATCTGCAATCTCGCGTGCGATCTGTGCACCATCACTGATGGCAATGCCGACATCCGCTGCAGACAATGCCGGAGAATCATTGATACCGTCACCGACCATGATCACCTTTCTTCCGGCATTCTTTTCTGCCTCAACAAAGCTTGCTTTATCTTCCGGCAATACCTCGGAATGATACTCATCCACACCGACTTTTTTCGCAATCACAGATGCCACGCGGTCGCTGTCTCCGGTCATCATAACAACCTTGGAGATTCCGAGTTTCTTTAACTTTGCAATAACCTCAACCGCTTCCAGACGAAGTGGATCTTCGATGCAGATCACTGCCACAAGCACTCCGTCAATCGCCATATACAGGTGGGAATACTGCTCCGGAAGCTGCTCAAATATCTCTTTCTTTCCCTCCGGAATTGTAGCATTCTCATCCTCAAATACGAAATGATAGCTTCCGATCACAATATGTTTCTCCCCGATCTTGGAAGAAATACCGTGTGCGACAATGTACTCTACCTTTGAGTGAAGTTCCTCATGTACCAGATTCCGGTTTACTGCCTCACGTACCACAGCCTTTGCCATGGAATGTGGAAAATGTTCCTCTAAACAGGCAGCAATACGAAGCAGTTCATCCTCGGACTGATCATTGAAGGAAACAATCTTTGCCACTGTCGGCTGTGCCTTGGTCAGTGTACCGGTCTTATCAAAGACGATGGTATCCGCTTCCGCCATAGCTTCCAGATACTTGCCTCCCTTTACGGTAATGTTATAGGTACTTGCTTCCCGGATTGCAGAGAGCACAGACAATGGCATCGCAAGTTTCAGTGCACAGGAGAAGTCCACCATTAACACAGAAATTGCCTTTGTCACATTTCTGGTAAACAGCCATACAAGCCCTGTTCCCAGGAAGGTATATGGCACCAGTTTATCTGCTAAATGTTCGGCTTTTCCTTCCAGTGAGGATTTCAGTTTCTCTGATTCCTCGATCATCGCCATGATCTTTTCATACTTGCTTGATCCGTTTACTTCTCTGACGCGGATCGTAATCTCGCCTTCCTCGACAACAGTTCCGGCATATACCACGCTATCAGGTACTTTGCGGACCGGAACCGATTCTCCGGTTAAAGATGCCTGATTTACCATTGCCTCTCCGTCCGTTACCGTTCCGTCAAACGGGATCACATTTCCCATATGAATGCGCACTTCATCTCCGGACTGCACGTTGTCTGCGGAAACGAGTACTTCCTGTCCATCACACATCATCCATACCTTGCTGATGTTGAGTGACATACTGCGTGCCAGATCTCCCACGGATTTCTTATGTGTCCATTCTTCCAGCGTCTCTCCGATACCAAGCAGATACATCACAGATCCTGCGGTCGCAAAATCACCACGGATAATGGAAACACCAATGGCAGTTGCATCCAGTACCGGAACCTCGATCTTACCCTGAAACAGAGTCTGAAGCCCTTTCCAGATATACTTCACGGATTTCACCGTTGTGATTACTGCACGAACGGAAAACGGCAGAAACAGTTTGTTACCGAAATGCCAGAACGTCTGCTCCACCAGCTGATCCCAGTAACGCTGATTCATTTCTCTTCCGGAATTTTTAATATAGGTATCCGGAACATCCGTCTTTTCATACGAAAATGCCTTTAACACTTCAAGGATTGCATCTCTGCTTCCTTCATAACAAATGGTCACATCTTCGGTACGATTTTGAATTTTTGCGGAAATCACAGATTCACACTGTTCCAGATAATACTGTAATGTATCTGCCTGTGCAAATGACATACGACTCTGGATCACATGAATCCTCATTCTTCCCCTTATCTCATGTCTGATTTGAAATTTCATATCTATAACCTGCTTTCGATAAAAGAGATGTTACATATAAGGTAACATCTCTTTCATGCGTTTTTATGCTTCTGCTGTCTCTTCTGTAGTTTCTGTCTCTTCGGCAGTTGTCTCTTTGGTTACTTCCTCACCATCAAATACTTCCTCTTCTTTTGCTGCACGGTCTTCGTTGATCTGCTTTGCTTCTGCATAGATATCCTCTGCATTCTCCTGTACCTTTGTAGCGGTCTTTAAAACAACTTCCTTTGCGCGGAGTACGGCTGCTGTACAATTTGTATAAAGTTTCTTTGCATCCTTGCTGGAAAGAATCTTGATTCCTGCGGTACCAAACAGTACACCTGCTGCAAAAAGTCCGGTTTTCTTTGCATCAAAATTTTTGAAACACTTTAACATCGTTGTTTCCTCCTTAGTAACTGATTTATAATTTTGTTTTCCTGTTTAAAAACGTATTTTATGCCCCATTTTTCCAATTTGCAAGTATTTTTTTAGTCACCACGGCGTGCAAAAAAGAGCATAAAAAAAGGACTCACACCATCTATCATCCGATAAATAGCGGAGTCCCACACTTTATGCAACAACAATCCGGCTGTCCTTATTGAGAAAACTTATCATTACTGTTCCACGCCGGCTTTTCCTGCTGCAATCTTTTCTTTTTCTTTGTTCCAGAGTTTTTCTGCTGTAGGTGTCCAGTTCTCGGCATAAGGAGCAGCCTTTTCTTTCAGATGTTCCGGTGTCTCCGGTGACTGATAATCGGTATTTACTGCCTTTGACTCTTTTACCATCTCTCCAAGCTTATCCGGGTTCTCAAGCATCGGACACGGACGAAGCATATTGTCATTAAACGGCTGGTTGTCATGATATGCCTGGAATAACGGGCTCTTTAAAGCATCCAGCAGGCTGCAGTCATGAATATTTGCATTGGAATAATGAATAAATACGCATGGCTCCACATCACCCTTGGCATTGATATGTAAATATCTTCTTCCACCGGCAATACATCCGCCGACAAACTGTGCGTCATTCTGGAAATCCATGCTAAATATTGCCTTTGTCTGACGGAACTTACGGATACGATGGAAAATTTCCTCACGCTGCTCAGGTGTAGGCAGAAGTTCCACTGCTGCATCATTTCCAACCGGCATATAGTGGAAGAACCATACAAATAATGCACCACTCTCAACCAGCATATCAAAGAATTTTTCGCTGGTTACATCATCTAAATTCTTTCTGGTATAGCAGGTGGAAATACCAAATGGTAAACCATGGCTCTTTAACAGGCTCATGGCATGCTGTACTTTATCAAATACACCTTCGCCTCTTCGTCCATCGTTGGCTGTCTCGAATCCTTCCAGACTGATCGCCGGAACAAAGTTCTTGACACGAAGCATTTCCTGGCAGAACTCTTCATCAATCAAAGTACCGTTTGTGAAAGAAAGGAATTCACAATCCGGATGCATCTCACAGATCTTGATCAGGTCTTTTTTACGTACCAATGGTTCTCCACCTGTATAAATATACATATAGGTACCAAGCTCCTTACCCTGACGTACGATAGAATCAATCGTATCCAGATCCAGATTCAGCTGATGGCCATACTCTGCTGCCCAGCATCCGGTACAGTGTAAATTACATGCAGAGGTAGGGTCTAACAGAATTGCCCACGGAATGTTACAGTTGTTTTCTTCAGCAAGCTGTTCCTGTAATGCACTTCCCTTTAAACTTGCATTGAAAATGAAATTCTGGAAGAATGCTTTACGTACTTCCGGATCCAGCTGGTAAATACGAAGAATTAACTGATACCAGTTTCCTCTTTCTTTGATTACCTTACGGATCATATTTCTCTGTGCCTCATACCATCCGTCCGGTGCAAATTTGTCAACCATATCCATCAGTTTCGGAATATTCTCCTCTGGATCTTTCTCCATATACTTTAAGGCCTGCTTGATTCCAAAGTTCTGAATACTCTTCTGTAATGACATTTTATTCATAATCTCAACTTCCTTTCATTCTGTCGCCATAACATGACAGAAATGTTTTTGTGTAATCTGAAAAGTATTATATCTTTTCTCTTCTTAAATTCAAGTGGACAAATGCACGAATGTGGGTAAAATTTGTCGAATTTTTCCAGATTACAGAATACTTCTGCCCTTATTTCTGACTCTGCAGCACATACTTTGCAATCATTTCCACACTCGAACGCAACAGTGCACTGAATTCCTGCGGGGACACACATTCCCTGTCCTCAAGCCATCTCACGAGTGCTGCCAGAAATGCATCCGAAAAGAAATGAATATAAAATTCCTCGTGCTCTCCTTTTTCCTCTTCCTCTACCATCGCAAGAAATTTACGATTGACAGGGACTAAAATATCCCGGAAATGTTCTGTAAAAGAGTTCTGCCCCTCAATCTGCAGTACTTTCGAATAGAATGTCCGGTGTTTATAAAAATACTCACAGATTTTTTCCAGTATATCCCATGTAAAGCCGGCATTTTTCCATTCTTCTTCTGAAAAAATCTTTGTAATTTCAGTGTCAAAAATCCAGTTGACCAGATCATATTTATCTTTAAAATGATAATAAAAACTTTTGCGGTTCATTCCGCATTCTTCGCAAATGTGTGATACACTGATCTTCGCAAAAGGTTTCTGTTCCAACAGTTTTCGAAGAGCATCTGCAAATGCCTGTTTGGTGGCGTTTGAGTATGGCATAACCGACTCCTCCTTATTCCTTTTCTCTTATCCATATTTAACTATTGTACCACACTTTTTTTATTTTGTTACCCTTTTATATCTCTCATATGGAATTTGTATATATAATAGGAAAGAACCGCTACGATATACTCGGTAACGGCAAATCCGTACCACACACCCGATGCCTGTAACAACCGGCTGAGCACAAAAGAAACCGGCAGCATCACAACGATATAGCGCGCAAGAGAAATCAAAAGTGATGGCATGCCCTTTCCCAGTCCCTCCAGGACTCCGGAAAATGTAACGGAAACCGAGGATACCACGAATCCAAAACTGATGATTCTGAGTGCCGCACCTCCGATTTCCATTGTTGTGCGGCTTGTGGTAAACAATCCCATCAGCTGCTGCGGAATTGCACAGGAAATTACCATTCCCATAACCATAACCAGTGCGATCAATCCCATGGAGGTGTGCGTAATCTTTTTCACCCTGTCATATTCTCCCGCTCCATAATTATATCCAACGAGCGGCCGGATTCCCTGCACAATTCCGTTTGCCGTCAGATAAATAAATGTCTGCAGTTTATAATAAACTCCGAGCACCAGAATATAACTTCCCGGAAACGGCGCAAGGATTGCATTTAATGCGGACACCTGAATGGAAGGAAGTGCAAGATTTAAAGTTGCCGGAATTCCGATGGTATAAATATTTTTCATTACGCTTCCGGTTGTTTTCATATTTGCGACGTTGACCTTTACATGCATCGGACGTGCAAAATAAAACAGCAGATACCCCGCCAGCGTCACACACTGACCGATTCCCGTGGCATAAGCCGCACCCGCAATTCCAAGCTTCGGTACCGGTCCCAGACCAAAGATCATAACCGGATCTAAAATAATATTGGTTACACATCCGAGCATCATACAGATCATCGACACCTTCATCCGCCCGACTGCCTGAAAGATCTTTTCATATGCAAGTCCCAGACCGATCACTGGTGCAAACGCAAATACCCGCGTGGAATACGTGCATGCCAGTGCGATCACCTGTGTATCGCCTGTAAACATCCGAAGAAACGATGGCATAATGGCAGAACAAAGCAGTGCCAGCACCAGACCGTGGATCAAATTTAACAAAAGCCCCACGGATGCCGACTCATCCGCCAGTTTCTCCTCTTTTGCTCCCAGATAAAAGGCGACCCTTGCATTGATTCCGATCGCAAATCCGATAACAATGGCATTGACGAGATTTTGCATCGGAAACACAAGGGCAAGCGCCGTCATCGCATCTTCACTGATCTTTGCCACAAAATAACTGTCCACAATGTTATACAATGCATTCACTGCCATGGATATGACCATGGGAAGTGACATGGAAAGCACCAGCGGCAGGATTTTTCTTGTTTTCATGTACTCCTGATTCATACAAACTCCTCTTTTCTGCCGGATGTTCCGCAAAAAAAGACTATAGACCGACGGTTTGAATCAGAAACCGTAAAATCTATAGTCTTTTTCAGACATCCTGTTTTGTGTATCTTATCTTACTTCAATTGGTCTGTTTTTGCAAGTCTTTTCTAAAATAAAGAGGTGTCAGTATCTTTCCGGGATTTGTGGAGCCGTAAGGAAACAGACGTATTTCTATGTACAATACCGGAATGTCCGGTCGGTCAGAATTCTTGCAAAGATCAGACCAAGCGGCAGTGCCACAATAATTAAAATTGCAGAAGCAAACCAGGATGCAGAGGTATTCAAAGACATCGCACCCAGATTGTAAATTGCCCGGTACAGATACAGTCCCGGTACCATAATGACAATCGACGGAACCGTAAGTGAAATCCTTGGATATCCCGCCTGGTTTTTGATCAATGATGCAAGGATTCCTGCCAAAAGTGCTCCCACAAAAGCAGCCGCAGCCGGAGGAAATGAAGCAAGATCCACCAGCTCCAGCCGGAGGGTGTTGGCCACTGCTCCGATCAGTGCTGCCGTTGCCGCCAGTTTCCACGGACTGTTAAACATAATCGAAAATCCGAACACGCCGCAGAAACTGAAGACCAGACGCAGTATGATATGCATGGGAACGGACATGGAAAGCGCCGGAAAATTCACCGGATGCAGATGCAAAAGCAGTGCCATCAGCCATGCCGTAATGGTCGCAACAACAATGATAATGATCGCATAGGTCAGCCTCTCCAGCCCGGAACGCATATCCAGCTTGGCAAGGTCAATTCCGCTTGTAATAAACGGAAAGCCCGGAATGATAAAAAGCATGGAACAGATATATCCCGCCTCATGCTGCAGGGAAACCCCGGCAATCAGCTCTGCGATCCGAAGCAGAATGGTATAGGTAACGCACGCCGAGGCAACGGATGCCACAATCCCGAGAAACAGTGTCAGATGATGCTTTGTCAGTTTGCAGCGGACAAAGTTTCCAAGTCCTGCCCCGCAAAAAGCAAACAGCATTTCCACGGGTCCTCCGCCAAGCAAAAATGTGAATGCGCCGCATGCCAGTGCCGCGGCAAATCCCAAAGCCACCGGGGAATAGAGTCCATGAATCCGGTCGATCTCATCCAGATGATCATGGAGCTGTTCGCCCGTCATGGTTTTCCCTACGGTTGAAAATTCACCGATAAAACGCTCCAGCCGGTTCAGTTTTGATGTGTTGACTCCGGTATTGGTCAGGCAAAGAGACTGGGAAAATCCACTCGTTCCATCAAAACAGGTATATTCAATCGACATCAGACCGATATCTGTCGAACATGTAATTCCGAGATTTTGTGAAATCGTATTCATGGAACTGCGGACACGCCAGGCTCCCGTTCCACAGGATAACAGCATCAGGCCGACACGGCCGACGATTGAAGCTTTTTCGGTCAGGTCTGCCTCTGTAATCGGACAATTTCCGTGACCGCTGTACTCATGCCATGGGATATCCATGTGATTTTTAGGTATTGCAGTGGTTTGCATGAATCATCATCCTCTTTCTTAATGCATCAATACAATTTTGTTTGCAATATCAATGTTTTTCTCCAATGCCTTCCGAAAATGGTACATCGGCAAAAACACCCCAAGTGCATCGTAACGGTTTCCCTTATTTTCCATGGAATCCTGTCCGTAATAAACGACCGAACGTGGCAGGGATTTCTGCAGATCCATCAGGATATCCCAGATGATCGCATATGCCTGCGCTTCTGTCTCCTGCATTTTTACCGTATCCGGCATTTCATAGACAAGCAGCACTCCGATATGCTCTCCCATACGGATTTCCTGTGCTTCCATGGTATCTCTGTCATAACAATGCCGTTTACGGAATCCGTATGCCAGATACATCTTCACCTGTTCACTCTTTTGAAATACCTTAAAAAACTGCTCATAATTTTTGTCACTGACATGAAATTTGATATCCGGAATTAATTTTCCATCCTCATCCGTCAGGATATAGGGATTTGTCTGACCATTGGCATTAAAACGAAACGGAGCCAGAAACGAATTCCGCAGCAGATCAAACATACTGTTCTGGCAGATTGCCATCAGAAACGCCGTCAGATCCTTTTCCTCATAAGAACGAAACAGTGCGGTTGCGAACTGCTCCGCAGAAAGACCGTTGCCCTCATAATCATCGCCCACTCCGAGCGCATCATAAAACGTTTCCATCAGGCGCTCACATGCCTGCGGATTCTCTTTAATCTTTTCAAAAAGCATTTTTGCCTTCTGTTCCCTTGGAAAAATTGTTGCCATAAAAATACACTTCCTTTTCTCAATCTCGCTATCTTTTATTATAAAGAATATTTTTAAAAAGGATAACGTATTTTCTATATAAGTTTCATATTAAATTGACATATTAAAATGCGGTGAAAATAATCCTTTCACCGCACATAATACTTACTGCTCTGTCTTTTCAATCTGCGTATCCATCTTTAAAATATGATTGATCAGCCATCCGCCGAGGAACTCGATCAGCTCATGCAGATATTCCTGCTGGTTGTCATCAATTTCTTCCAGCTTATCCAGATCGATACTCATCAGCTTGTCCACAAATGCCTGATGCGCCCTCTTTTGCGCTTCAAGCATCGGGCTGTTGATTTTCTGCATATAGGCCTCTTCATCTTCAAAATGAAACTTGGTATATTCCCGGAGTTCATCCAGCAGACGTACAATTTCATCGTATTTGTCATGAAGCAGGTCGTTATGGATCAGTGCATTTACCTCTCCGATAATCTCAAACAGCTTCCGGTGTTCCCTGTCTACCAGTTCAATTCCCGTATAATATTTCGCGGTAAACACAAACGGATCTTCTTTCTGCATTTTCCCGATCATCATGTCACTGCTTAAAATATGCCGGTACAGCCAGCGTACCAGATAGGTCAGAATCTCATCGAGCATCGCCGATGCATTCTCCCCGGTGAGTGGCTGCTTTTCCAGAAGTTTTACGTGATCGGCAAATGCCTGATGCTCTTTTTTCTGCAACGGCAGTTCCGGATCGTTCTGTGCCTCCATATAGGCTTCTTCGTGTGCAAAATGGTTTACGGCATAATCACTTAAATGTTCCAGTATATTTTTTACCGTCTGTGGTGTGCGTGCTTCTTTCGGCAGTTCAACCGCTTCATTGATCAGCGAAAACAGTTTTCGGTGCTCTTCATCGATCTGGTCGATGCCCGTCAGACAATCCTGCGTAAATTCGTACATTATTACGTTCCTCCCTCAGTGTATTTTCTCTGTGAAAACAAAAGTTCTTTTCTGCCACTATATAATCATTTTTTGGAATTGTCAAATACGAATTACTTCTATCATACGCTGTGCCGTTACACCATTAAGTATCCGTGCAGACATTTCTCCATAATACCAGAGTACTCCAAACTTTTTTGCATCCATAAAAAAATTCCTCCTATATCTTTCTGGTTCTAAGCTTAGAAAATATAGGAGGAAACGTCAATCTACGATTCCTTTATATCGCCTGATTCCGGCGTATTCTGCCCCACAGCCGCGGGGTATACAGTGTCAGAATCTTATTTACCTGATTTACTACCTTTGGATTAACAAGCAGGTAAATCACGCAGATACTCAGACAAATCAGAACAAACAGCGCAAACCATCCCCAGTCTCCGAGATAGTCATAGATTCCCGCAAACATCAGGATATCCCGCAGGATCCGGTGCAGCATATATACCGGCATCGTATTCTGTCCAATCACTGACAGACAGGTTTTCCCACGCGGCACAAAAAACATAATCGCCCACGAAATCAGAAACGCGGCAATCATCAGTGCCAGACGGACAAACGGTCCTTCCCACACATCATCCAGTTCATAATAGGAAATGTTTTCATAGACCATGCCAAGCTCATCTTTTAACTTTGAGCCAAACGCCAGAATCCCCGCACAGATTGCCACAGCAGCCGGTACAACAACTCTCCGGTAAACCGGTCGCAATGCCCGTTCAAGCACCGGTTGTTCCATATAATATCCCAGATAAAAGAACGGACCAAATACCAGAATACGGGACATGCACAAAAAATCGCCGATATTTTTGAAATATCCGGCGATCAGGGCCAGCGCAACCGTCACGATTAATACCGGTATCTCTTTGTACTTCCGGATGACAGGAATGGTAAGATACCACACAATCATGGCAAACAGATACCACGGCGCCCCACTCTGCGAGAAAAAATTAATCTCTGAGAAATCCCGGAATCCACACAGTGCATATACTATCTGAATTGCAATAACAAATATGATGTACGCCTTGATCAGATACAATATTTTTTTAAAATTATACTGCCCGTTTTTATATATTTTCTTTGCAAAATAACCTGACACAAATACAAAAAGCGGCATATGAAATACATAGATCAGGCGCTTTACCACCACAAGAACACTTTCTCCGTGGATAGGGAGCAAAAAATGTCCCAGCACGACTAAGAATATCAATACCGCTTTCAAATTATCAAAAAAATAATCTCTCTCTTTATTCATTCGACACATCCTCTATTACCGAGAATGTATTATAGAACTTTTGCCGAAAAAGTCAAGAACTATTACGCTTTTTGTTGAAACATTCCGTAAAATACCGCATCGGTATGTTTACGGATTTCCCCAAAATCATGGTATGGCACTTTCATGTTCCAGAAACACAGATGAGTGGAATGATTAATTTCCTCCATCACAGACAAAACTCCCGGCTGATCGGATTTCGTGATATAAAAAATCACGGAATCGAGAATCTTTTTTTCACTGTAACTATATTCAATTTTCTTACGCGTATAGCGAAATTCCGGTGTACAATCGTATTGTCTGAGTTTCAACTCAATCAATGCCCGGATTCCCTGCATGGTATAAATAGAATACGGAGCTTCAAATCCAAACCAGAAACCTTCTTTCTGGTAGAAACTCAGTTCCGTAACATCCGGCCGCATATATTCTTCCCGCGCAACAACACGGATTCCGTCTGTATAATAAAATGTTTCTTCCGTATACACCATGATCGACGGCATAAAATCACCTCATCTGTACAATGTGCCAGTCATCTGTTCGTATCTTATTTGCGAAGAACAAAATCAGATACCATCTCATCCAGACTTTCAGCAGATGCAGAAAGTTCTTCACTGGTTGCAGATACTTCTTCAGAAGTAGCAGAATTAGACTGCACAACCCCGTTTACCTGCTCAACAGCAGCGGAAATCTGCTTTACCGATTCTGCCTGCTGATCAGAAATCTGACGGATCTTAGCCACCTCCATAACAACCGCATCCAGCTGTTCGATCATTTCCGACATAAACTGGGAAGTCTCATCTGCAACAGAGCTTCCGACACCCACCTGATTCAGACTGTTTGTCAGCATGACACGGGTTTCTTCTGCCGAAGAAGCACTCTCTTCCGCAAGGTTTTTAATCTGTTCTGCAACAACCGCAAATCCTTTTCCTGCTTCACCGGCACGCGCAGCCTCAATGGATGCATTTAAAGACAACAGGTTTGTCTGGCTGGCAATGCTTTCAATCTTTCCGATGACAACCTGGATATCATTGGTGGTCTCTGAAATATGCTGCATGGCTTCGACCAGTTCTTTCATCTTTGCACTTCCGCTGTCTGCCTTGATTGCAACCCGCTTTGCCTGGTCATGTACACTGTCTGTAGACTTTGTATTTTCTTCGATATGTGTAGCAACCTCGGCAACCGAAGATGTCAGCTGCTGTACTGCCGCTGCCTGATCGGTAGCTCCCTCTGCCAGTCCCTGCGCACTCTGTGCCAGCTGGTCAGCTCCTGCGGATACCTGATTGGAAGATTCCTGTACATTTTTGATCGTCTGGCTCAGATTATTTTCTGTCGCTTCCAGTTTCTTTAAAATTTCACCGAAATTTCCCTGATAGGCTTCAATATCATGGGATCTCGCATCAAAGTTTCCTTTTGCAAACTCTGTAAGGAGCTGATTGGTATCGTCCACAACACCCCTTAAATAAAAAGATGTATTGCGGAAACTTTCTGCAAGCTTTCCCAGTTCATCTTCCCCCTGATAAGGAATATCAATTTCGAGATTTCCGTGTGACATGTCATCTGCGGCCTTTTCTATCTGGTCTAACGGTTCAAGAATATTTTGTGTCAGTTCCTGAATGATCTTTTTGGAAAGCAATGGCATACCAACTACTGCAATGACAGGAATGATAATCCATACCGGATGTCCAAATACAAGCATTAAAATTGCAAACAGAATATTGTTCACCAGTAAAATTGCAAAAATTGCTTTCATAATCATTTTCAGCTTATCCGCAATTTTCACATCTTGAAAGTAATTCTTACGCATACGTCTCCTCCTATGTATCGTATACTATTTGTCTATAATTTTACATCGAAATGTACATAATATCAAGCAGAATTATCCAAAAATTATACAAGTCTGTCCAAAACTGCTTGAGATCTGCAGTTCCACACACGGAGCATCCGGATCACTGCTGCCCTGACCTTTACATTCCACATGTCCGCCTGCATTGCTGTGTTCAAAGTATCATGTGCATTTTGCTTGCCACCAGATATACTGCGATAAAAATAAGAATAACTGCGTGAAGCCCACAAGAGGTAAAAAAGGAGCCATCTGTTTCAGATGACTCCCAAAAATCATATGGCTATGCACCAGCCATAAGTCTCTATTTTACTGTACGGACAGATAAGAATATCCCATCAGACTTGTATCCACGTCATGTGCCACCTCGCGGCCCTCACGAATTGCCCAGACAACCAGTGACTGTCCTCTGTGCATATCTCCCGCAACAAATACGTTCTTTACATTTGTTGCATATGTTCCAGGCTCTGTAGCTACATTTGTTCTCTGGTTCAGCTCTACACCGAATGCCTTTGCAATGTATTCCTCTGTTCCAAGGAATCCTGCAGCGATCAGTACCAGTTCGGCCGGAATCTTCTTCTCGGAACCGGAAACCTCCACCATATTTCTGCGTCCGGTCTTCTCATCCACCTTGCTCTCAAGTCTGACGATTGTCAGACCATTCAGCTTGCCGTTCTTATCCTTATGGAATTCCTTTACGGTTGTCTGATAGATTCGTGGATCTGTACCGAAACATGCAATCGCTTCTTCCTGGCCATAGTCGGTCTTTAACACCTTCGGCCACTCCGGCCATGGGTTATTTGCTGCCCGCTCTGCCGGTGGACATGGCATCATCTCCAGCTGGGTTACAGACTTTGCACCCTGACGGATAGCCGTTCCCACACAGTCATTTCCGGTATCACCGCCACCGATGATCACAACATTTTTTCCCTTTGCGGAAATAAATTTGTTGTCCTTAAAATTGGAATCCAAAAGGCTCTTTGTGTTGCGTGACAGATAATCGACTGCAAAATAGATTCCTTCTGCATCACGACCTGTTGCCTTGATATCACGCGCATGCTTTGCTCCACAGCAGAGGATGACTCTGTCATACTCTTTTAACAGCTCTGCACTCTTGACATCCACACCGACATTACAGCCTGTGATAAACTTCACGCCCTCTTCTTTCATAACATTGATCTTACGGTCAATGATCTGCTTTTCGAGCTTCATATTCGGAATACCATACATCAGAAGTCCGCCGACACGGTCATCTCTCTCATATACCGTAACCTCATGTCCTCTCTGGTTCAGCTGATCTGCTGCTGCCAGTCCGGAAGGACCGGAACCGATGATGGCAACTTTCTTTCCGGTACGAACCTTTGGAATATGTGGTCCGGCATAACCTTCTTTGTATGCCGTCTCAATGATTCCATGCTCATTGTCCCGGACAGATACCGGATCTCCCCAGTGTCCACAGGTACATGCCTTCTCACACAGAGCCGGACATACACGGGAGGTAAACTCCGGGAAATTATTGGTCTTGTGCAGACGGTTATATGCCTGCTGATAGTTTCCGGTATAAAGCAGATCGTTCCACTCCGGTACCAGATTGTGCAGCGGGCAGCCGGAAGTCATTCCGGCAACTGTCATACCCGACTGACAGAACGGGACACCGCAATCCATACAGCGCGCTGCCTGCTCTCTTTGTTTTTCTTTGGAAAGGAAGATGTGGAATTCATCAAAATTTTTGATTCGTTCCTTTGGTTCCACCGAACGCGCCTCACATCTGTCGTATTCCATAAATCCTGTTGGCTTTCCCATTGTTTCTTCCCTCCTTATGCTCTCGTGCTGGCATAAAATGCCTCAATCTGTGCCTGCTCTGCATTCAGACCTTTTTCTTCCATCTGAACGATTGCCATCTGCATACGGTTATAATCATATGGGATGACTTTCTTAAACTTCGGCAGATACTCACTGAAGTGATCGAGAATTTCCTTACCTTTTTCCGAATTGGTCAGGGTAACATGTTCTTTGATCATTTCTTTGAGCTCTAATACGTCATATTTATTGGTGACTTCCTCACTGAATACCATAGACTTGTTGGTACGCATGTACAGATCGTTATCCTCATCTAATACATAAGCAATACCACCGCTCATACCTGCGGCAAAGTTCTTTCCGGTTTTACCAAGGATAACAACACGACCGCCCGTCATATACTCACATCCATGATCGCCGACACCCTCAACAACAGCAGTAGCTCCGGAATTTCTGACACAGAAACGTTCTCCTGCCACACCATTGATGAATGCCTTACCGCTTGTCGCACCGTACAGTGCTACGTTACCGATAATGATGTTCTCATCCTTTTTGAAGTTTACTCCTGCCGGTGGATAAACGATCAGCTTTCCGCCGGAAAGTCCCTTTCCGAAATAATCGTTGGAATCTCCCACCAGTTCGAGTGTCAGTCCCTTTGGAATAAAGGCACCAAAACTCTGTCCGCCGGCTCCGCTGCATTTAATAATGAAAGTATCCTCATCGAGTGTATCGTCGTACTTCTTTGTAATCTCTGATCCGAAGATTGTTCCAAGCGAACGGTTTACGTTTGTTACTTCGGTATCGATCATACGCTTCTGCTTCTTATCAAGTGCCGGCTTTAACTGTTTTAAGAACTCCGTGATATCTTTGGTCTTATCCAGTTCGAAATCATATACCTGCTTCGGATCAAAAATAACCTTCTGCTTTGTTCCTGCAAACGGATTATTTAAGATATTGCTCAGGTCAAGCTTTGCTTCACGCTCGGACAGATCTCCGCGAACCTTTAAGAAATCGCTTCGTCCGACGAGTTCATCCACTGTGCGGACACCAAGTTTTGCCATGTACTCCCGAAGTTCTTCTGCGATAAAGCGCATGAAGTTCTCAACATACTCCGGTTTTCCTGCGAAACGCTTACGAAGCTCCGGATTCTGGGTTGCAATACCTGCCGGACAGGTATCCAGATTACATACACGCATCATGACACAGCCCATGGTTACCAGCGGAGCGGTTGCAAAACCAAACTCTTCCGCGCCAAGACATGCAGCAATGGCCACGTCTTTACCACTCATCAGCTTTCCGTCTGTCTCAATTCTTACTTTATTACGCAGTCCGTTCATAATCAGTGTCTGATGTGTCTCTGCCAGACCAAGTTCCCACGGAAGACCTGCGTTGTGGATGGAACTACTTGGCGCAGCACCTGTACCACCGTCATATCCGGAGATCAGGACAACCTGTGCACCGGCTTTTGCAACACCGGCTGCTACGGTACCGACACCTGCCTCGGAAACCAGTTTTACGGAAATTCTTGCATCGCGGTTTGCATTCTTTAAGTCAAAGATCAGCTGTTCAAGATCCTCGATGGAATAAATATCGTGGTGTGGTGGCGGGGAGATCAAAGATACACCCGGTGTGGAAAGTCTTGTCCTGGCAATCCATGGATATACTTTCTTACCCGGAAGATGTCCACCTTCACCAGGCTTTGCTCCCTGTGCCATTTTGATCTGGATCTCCTGCGCACTGGTCAGATAACGGCTGGTAACACCGAAACGTCCGGATGCAACCTGTTTGATTGCGGAACAACGGTTCTTTCCGTCCGGTCCGACGGTCAGACGATCCTTGTCCTCACCACCTTCACCGGTGTTTGACTTACCGTGTAAGTGATTCATGGCAATGGCAAGTGTCTCATGTGCTTCCTTCGAAATAGAACCGTAAGACATCGCTCCGGTCTTAAAACGTGTCACAATAGAATCTACGCTTTCCACTTCCTCAAGCTTCACACCCTTCTTCGGGTACTCAAAATCCATCAGTCCACGCAGGTTCGTATGCTTTTCTTCTTCATCTACCAGACTCGTATACTGCTTGAACATCTCATAGTCCCCACGTTTGGTAGACTGCTGCAGCAGATGGATGGTAGCCGGATTGTACAGATGCGCATCGGCTCCGCTTCTCATCTTGTGGCGCCCCTTGCTGTCAAGGGTTACATCGGTTTCAAGTCCCAGCGGATCATAGGCTGCGGAATGAAGCGTATTGACATCATTCTCGATATCCTTGATGGAAATTCCGCCGATGCGGCTGACCGTATTGGTGAAATACTTGTCAATGACATCTTTATCAATACCAAGTGCCTCAAAAATCTTGGAACCCTGATACGACTGGATCGTAGAAATACCCATCTTGGCTGCAATCTTTACAATACCGGTGATAATTGCATGGTTATAATCATCAACTGCGGCATAATAATCTTTGTCTAACATGTGCTCGTCGATCAGCTGTTTTACGGTATCCAGTGCCAGGTATGGGTTAATTGCACTCGCACCAAAACCAAGCAGTGTTGCAAAATGATGTACCTCACGCGGCTCTCCGGATTCGAGAATCAGGGAAAGGGAAGTACGTTTCTTTGTCTTTACCAGATACTGCTGCAATGCAGATACGGCAAGCAGGGAAGGAATTGCCACATGGTTATCATCCACGCCTCTGTCGGAAAGGATCAGGATATTGGCTCCGTCTCTGTATGCACGATCCGCCTCAATAAAGAGACGATCTACGGCTTTCTCAAGACTGGTATTCTTATAATAAATAATCGGAATGGTTTCTACCTTAAATCCGTCTACTTTCATATTGCGGATTTTCATCAGGTCTGTGTTGGTCAGAATCGGATTATTGATCCGAAGTACTTTACAGTTCTCCGGCTTTTCCTCTAAGAGGTTTCCGGCAGATCCGATATACACCGTCGTAGAAGTAACAACCTCCTCACGGATGGAATCGATTGGCGGGTTGGTTACCTGTGCAAACAGCTGCTTAAAATAGTTAAACAGCGGCTCACGGTTTCCGGACAGTGCCGCAAGCGGTGTATCCGTACCCATTGCTGCGGTACCCTCAATGCCGTTCTTTGCCATCGGCAGGATGGAATCCTTTAAGGACTCATACGTGTAACCGAATGCCCTTTGCATTCTCTGGCGTTCTTCCTGTGTGTATTCCGGCACACGCTCATTCGGGATTTTTAAATCCTTTAACATGACGATGTTGCTGTCAAGCCACTCACCATACGGACGCTTATCCGCATATCTTTCTTTTAACTCATCGTCATCAATCACTCGCCCCTGCACGGTATCTACAAGAAGCATTTTACCAGGGCGCAGACGGTCTTTTGTCACGATATGGGTCGGATCAATATCGAGAACTCCGACCTCGGAAGAAAGAATCAGATAATCATCGTCTGTAATGTAATAACGGGATGGACGCAGACCGTTACGATCAAGAACCGCTCCCATCATATCTCCATCGGAAAACAGGATGGATGCAGGCCCGTCCCAAGGCTCCATCATAGTTGCATAATACTGATAGAAATCTTTCTTTTTCTGTGTCATCACGGCGTTGTTTGCCCATGGCTCCGGAATCATGATCATGACTGCCAGTGGCAGATCCATGCCACTCATCACCAAAAACTCCAACGTATTGTCCAGCATTGCGGAGTCAGATCCTTCGGTGTTGACGACCGGAAGTACCTTCTGGAATTCCCCGCGCAGCTTGCCGGATGCCATCGTCTCTTCCCGGGCAAGCATCTTGTCTGCATTACCGCGGATGGTGTTGATCTCACCGTTATGTACAATAAAACGGTTTGGATGTGCTCTCTCCCAGCTTGGATTTGTGTTGGTAGAGAAACGGGAATGTACGGTTGCAATTGCAGACTCATAATCCTTATCCTGCAGATCGGAGAAGAACTGTCGCAGCTGCTCTACAAGGAACATTCCTTTATATACGATCGTTCTGCTCGAAAGAGAAGCAACGTAGCTGTCATCGTTGGACTGCTCGAATACACGGCGTGCCACATACAGCTTGCGGTCAAAATCAAGTCCCTTCTCCACATCTTCCGGTCTTTTGATGAACGCCTGCATGATGCATGGCATACATCCTCTGGCCTTGTCGGAAAGCTTGTCCGGATGAATCGGTACCTGTCTCCATCCGAGGAATTCCATTCCTTCCTTCTCGACAATTACCTCAAACATCTTCTTTGCCTGATTGGTCTTTAACTCATCCTGTGGGAAGAAAAACATTCCAACGCCGTAATCTCTCTCTTCTCCCAGCTTGATTCCAAGCGGCTCTGTCGCTTTCTTAAAGAACTTATGGGAAATCTGAAGAAGAATACCAACACCATCTCCAGTCTTTCCGTCGGCATCTTTTCCGGCTCTATGCTTTAAGTTCTCAACAATTTTCAAGGCATTTTCCACGGTCTGGTGGGTCTTGATCCCTTTGATGTTTACCACAGCACCAATTCCGCAGTTATCATGTTCGAAACTCGGATCATATAATCCTTTGGCGGTTGCTGTGCTCTCATTCCATTGCTCTTTCATAGAACTATCCTTTCGTTGTAAATCATTCATGAGTTGCTTTTTCTTAACTGATTCTCATTTTACTCCTATAACCGCCGCTTGTAAATCATTTTTTTCGTTCTATTGTCTGATAATTTGTCTATTATTTATCTATTGCAGTATTGTCAGATAATATCTTGTTTTTTCTTTTATATTAACCGTTTTTCAAACAATAAAGCGGTCATATTCATGAAATATTTTTTCATAAATATGACCGCTTTTTCTGTTTTTATTAAGTTGTTTTTATTTTACAAACAATTTATATCTGAAATTCATTCACCGTCTGCTGCAATGTTCCGATGCTGTCCAAAACCTTTTCCCGTCTTCCTTTCCGATTACAGTTTCCCGCACGAAATTTTTCATATGATCCATCGGTCTTAACAGACCACGGATAAATAGCCAGCTCAATCCGGCCACGAATCGTCCCTTTCCCCATAACTTTTCCTCCTTGGTATTTTTATATTTTAACACTACTATACTTTAACGCAATAAACAAGTAAAAAAAGGCATCTGATTTTTTCAAATCAGATGCCTTTGAAACGCTCTATGCCTGCCGGTCAATCACCTTTCCTGTCCGGTAATAGGTAAAATCAGCAGTAACCAGAACTCTTTGATTTTCATCCATAAGTTTCACGGTATATACGCCGATCCGTTCTCCCTGTCTTTGTACTTCCGCTTCACCGTACACGTAGCCGGTATCTTTCACAGCCTCCAGATAATTCATTTTCCCGTCAATCGTTGTAACATAATTGCCATAGGTGGATGCCGCCAAACCAGCAAGCGTATCAGCAAGCGCATACGCACATCCGCCATGCATTCCACCGTAAATATTCGTAAAATGCTCATCCATGCGCATTCTTCCGTAAGCATAGCCTTCCCGCACTTCCAGCAGTTCCATTCCCAGAAGCTGTGCAAATGGATTTTTCTCCAAAAGCCGGTTCAGCTTCTGTGGTGTCAGTTCCTGTGGCTGCTGTGACTGTTGTACTGCCTTTTGTTCTGTTGTTTTCACGGCAGAAATATGTTTGTGTTTCTTACTCATGTTTTCTTCCTTTATTGATGTTTTTTATCTGTCCTGCCTCTATCTGCTTTTCAGATATTTCTATATCTCTGTACATAGCAATCTGTCTCATGGTTGACTCATAAATCTCCATGCTCATAATTACCATATCTCCATAGCCATTTTTCGTAACATAAATTGGCTCCTCTGTCTTATGACACATATCAGATATCTCCGATGTATTCTTCAAGTCTTTAATTGGAATTATTTGTGGCATAACATACACCTCCTTACTTACGTCCTAATTGTACCATAATTATACCCTTTTTCAACTTAATTATTGTTTATTTGATTTCCCATTCAAGTTGTGAACGAGCTCCACCATAAAATCCTGCATCTGCAAATAAATCCCCAGGTCTATCCATACAACCAAATAAAAAAGGGGATACAGTGCATCTAAACTATATACCCAAAATAAAAAAGACAGACAATGACATATGTCAACGTCCGTCTTCTTCATCCATTTTTTCAATTATCAGCTCCTACATATAGCAAAACGAACATCATAAACCGGACAGATTAGTTTTCATCCTGCATTTTTGCAAGTTTCTTCGCCTGGTCGCCCTCACGAAACGATTGCCTCATCGATTGTAGGCTCGGAACAAATGCCTCCATGCCATAAAAAGGCTCGAAACGTGTGCCTCCAACGAAACAAGCACGAAGCAATTACCTCTTTATAAAATTCTGCAATTTGCATCAATTATTCTCAAATCAAAGAGATATCCCATTACATTTTCCTATTTCGTTTATTGAATTACAAATTATCTTTCAGTAAGGCAGACAATTTTTCTGCCTCATCGTGAGTAAGCGTTACCCCTTTTCCCATTTTCTCATGCTCAGGTGCCCAATCCCTGATATCATACTTAAGTTCTCCACCATTCCATGAAATCTTGTTAAGTTCCTTTGTCCACCCCTTGGCACTCTCTGAAAGAGTGCCAATATGTTCAACTATTTCATATTTGAAATCTGCCATATACTTTCTCTCCTTTATATCTGCATACCCGTTACACTTCTCAAATATTCATCAAATTTTTCATCCAAAATTCCTTTATGCCTACTTACATACTCTGATACAAATGATGCTACCCAATATTGGGAACCATCTGGCGGAGTATCTCCGCAATCTAAATAATCAATGTAATCTTCTGACATAATTAATCCCGGTCTTATCAAAACTAATACCATCAAAAATGACATCGTTATATATGTAATTGTCTCTCCAAATTCTTTGCAATATTTTGAAATATTGCTATGTGTATCCATTCTTTGATATGAAAAATTATAATATAATTGTCCATTAGAATGAACAAAATTATTTAATTTTAATGCCAACTTATCAAATGCATCTTTTAACTTATACTTTTTTATTGCTTCCCCTGCACTTGATGATGCGATAGCTTTGAAAATAGTTCCAATGTAAACATCATTTTGTTGATTTCTGATCCAATCACAAATATTTCTTTCATCTTTGCCTAGGTCTTTTAATTCAACATACTTCATAAAATCTGTCTTATCTCCAACTGTCAGCATATAAATATAATAAAAGACATCATCCCTATATTTTCTCAAAAGTGAATATGCATCTGCAAAATTAGCATTCAGGCAGCAATATCGAATACTTTCTGCCGTTCTACTTACAGAATCAAGAATCTGATTTCCACTGATAACTCCGACTTTATGTAAAACTATGTTATCTCTGCCATATGCTAAGAAACTCATTTCATACATGAAATTTCTTGTTTCCTCTAGCAATATATTCAACTCTTGGAAGGAACTATTTTCCTTAATGACACTTCTATTTATTTCAAAGTCATCTGGTATTTCAAGCATATGCACTCCTTAATCACTCTCGGCAACACCAAACTTATTTACAAAATCCTCTCCACATCAGTCAGGTCAGCCCATTATTACCTTCAGCAAGGACATTATCAGCAAATAATCCATTTGCTAACTGCACCTTACGCAAATTTTCCAACAATCTGCTACCAACAACAATGTCATTGTTTCTGACAGGATCACCCTCACCAAATTTGCGTGTTCGTGACGGCCTGTAAATTCCATCAACATGTCTTGATAACCCTCTGAACAATTCCACTGTAGAATGAATCGCCTGTATCTGATAATCCAGATCATCCTCAAATTGAAATATAATACGCTTAGGCATTTGGCTCTCCTCCTGCTTCCTCTTCTGCATCTTTTTGTTGCAAATAAAAAATAGCCTTTTGTGTCTCTATTTCCTCACGCAATTCTTCTTCTGTCGGCAAATACAATTTGTACTTACTTGCAAATAACTGTTCATTTCCATGTAATATAGAATACCTTGCAATATCTTCATCCGTTTCCGAGCATAATACAATTCCAAGTGTTGGATTATCATCTGGCGCTTTTTTTAATTCATCATACATACGAATATACATGTCCATTTGCCCAACATCCTGATGCGTAATCCTCTCTGTCTTCAAATCAATTAATACAAAACATTTCAAAATATAATTATAAAACACCAAATCAATATAATAATCTTGTTTCTCAGTGTGGATGTGTTGCTGTCTCGCAACAAACGCATATCCTTTTCCCATTTCCATCAGAAATTTCTGCAGATTTGTTATAATACTTGACTCAAGTTTTGTCTCGTTAAAAGATGCATCTGGCGTTAATCCCAAAAACTCCACTACTACAGGATTTTTTATAAATTCAAGCTTATCATTTTGATATGAGGATGTCTTTTCTCTCATTTCAGCTTCTACAGCTTTTTTATCCTGTGATTGAAGCATACGATAATAATATTGGCTATCAATATTTCTCTGTAAAGTACGAACACTCCATGTCTGCTCATAGGCTTCTTTCTCATACCATTTGCGAGCTGTTTCATCATGCACTTGAAGAAGAGTACGATAATGTGACCATGTGAGTCTAATATCAGATTGTCGACACGCTGTGTCGACAATCTGTGGAAAAGCCTTGTAGAATCTTAAACAGTGATATAAATTACTCCTGTCATATCCCTTTCCATATTTTTGAGTCAGGTACCTTGATAAATTTTTAATAATTTCTACACCATATTCAGCCCGTTCTTCTCCAGCTAATTCTTCCACTGCTATTCGATATCCAATCAACCAATTTCTTTGTGATAATATTGTATTTACTGAACGATAAGCTTCTTTTTGTGATACTTCTATAATAGTTTGAACATCATTTAGTATGTTGTCTGTTTTATGAAAATTATCCATAATAACATTATTTACACTATTCATAACTTCATTCATCTGCCTGCCTCCTTACGGCAGATTATACATCTCTGCCATATTTTCTATATAAATTCCACTGTATATGTAGGTTTGCTAGCTCCTGCATTCTTTTCAATAAGAGCTTTCAGTTTTCTGAATGTCTCATCCTTTAAAGAAATATCATCTTTAAATGTCGAATCTCTGAAAATAAATTTAATTGGCAATGGGTCAAGCTTTGCAAGTTTTGAAACTAAATCCTCTGTGATTGTTATTTCCAAGCATACCAAATAACTGCTTGCATAGAGATATGTACGACTCCCAATATCGGATAACTGCTCTAATGTTTCTGAAAGTGCTACATCACGCTGACGAAGCATCAATTCATATACGATATCTATGTCGTTGGCACCTGGCATGAAGTCAACAAGGTCTGGTGCATACTCAAGCTGATTAACATTGATCTGTCCCATATCCATGATGGAATTCCACTTTATATTGGTATCGGCAGTTCTAAATACTTTAAATCCAATATCGATGTCTGCATCTGGATGGTCTGATCTGATTTTATCTCCTGCTCTACGGATACGTTCTTTACCTATTTCACATATATTTTTATAACCGGCTTTGCTCGCTGTACCGTTATCATCCGTTAATTCCAGTATTTGTGTTACTATAAATTTACAATTACTTTAATAATATTAACTATTGCATCCTTCTTGTTCTGGAGAACTTCATTAATTTTCTGTATCATCTGCTCATTGGAATTTATCGCATTCATATATCAGCCAACTCCTTGCTGAACACTTTCTCTAGCTGTGTTCTTATTGATTATCTCAAAATAGGTGTCCAATAATCTGTACCTTCATCTATGTTCTCTCAAATTTTGTACTTAATATTAGTTATAAAAACTTAAGGTTAATTATATCACAAAACGCTAACCATTTCATCAATATTATGGAGTTGTCTGTTCTTCTTTAAGCTGTCTTATACTAATTTTCTTAAAAAATTTCATGGGCTATACAATTATTCACCAGACTGTGAAAAAAAGCAAAAAAGCAGAGCCAGCCTTTCGGCTGACTCTGATCCACTCCAAGCAATATTACAATTTATTTTGATAATTCTCTAACTGGTGGAAAATACCAACTACATTTATCTGCTAATACCTATAGCAAAACGAACATCATAAACCGGACAGATTAGTTTTCATCCTGCATTTTTGCAAGTTTCTTCGACTGATCCGCCGCGATACATGCATCGATAATCTCCTGGATATCTCCGTCAAGAATCTTGTCCAGCTTGTATAATGTCAGGTTGATGCGGTGATCCGTCACACGTCCCTGCGGGAAATTATAAGTACGGATCTTCTCGGAACGGTCTCCGGTTCCGATCTGGCTGCGTCGTTCCTCAGACTCTGCATCCTGCTTCTTCTGCAGTTCGAGATCATACAGCTTGGTGCGCAGCAGCGCAAATGCTTTCTCCTTGTTCTGGATCTGTGATTTTTCGGTCTGACTGTAAATCACGATACCGGTCGGATAATGCGTCAGGCGCACAGCAGAGTCCGTCGTATTGACACACTGTCCACCATTTCCGGATGCCCTCATAACGTCGATACGGATGTCTTTGTCGTCAATATGCACTTCCACATCCTCCGCCTCCGGCATGACGGCAACACTGCAGGTTGATGTCTGAATACGTCCCTGGGATTCCGTCTCCGGCACACGCTGTACACGGTGCACACCGGATTCGTATTTCAGTACGGAATATGCGCCTGCTCCAGTCACCATAAAGTTGACCGATTTCATGCCTCCGATTCCAGTTTCATCTGCCTCAAGTGTCTCCACTTTCCAGCCACGACGCTGCGTAGTGTACATACATACGGTAAATTTCAGCCGCAAAAAGCGCAGCTTCCTCTCCACCGGCGCCTGCACGAATCTCCACAATAACGTTCTTGTCGTCGTTCGGGTCTTTTGGCAGAAGCAGAATCTTTAATTTCTGTTCCAGCTCTCCCAGACGGCTCTTTGCCTCATTTAATTCTTCCTTTGCCAGTTCGCGCATTTCCTCATCAGATTCCTCATCAAGAATTGCAAGGGAATCCTCTATCGTCTGCTTACATGCCTTGTATTCCTTGTAGGCATCCACGATTGGCTGCAGATCACTCTGCTCTTTCATCAGTTTACGAAAGCGGTTCGGATCGTTTGCCACATCCGGCTCGCTCAATGTATTCATTAACTCCTCATAATGATGAAGTAAATCCTCTAATTTATCAAACATAATCTATCCTCTCTTTTCACATAGGTGTTTGTGTCCGCAGACCACACGGTCATTTCGCGCAAGATCTTTTTTCACGCAGACGTCCTCAAATCCGGCCTCTTTCATCATAGATGATACCGCCCATCCCTGGTCATATCCGATCTCAAACAGCAGATACCCTCCATCGGTCAGATAATCCGGGCTTTCCTGGATGATCTTCCGGTAGAAGAACAGACCATCTTCTTTTCCGTCCAGTGCCTCATGCGGTTCAAATTCCGACACCTCCGGCATCAGAAACGGAATTTCATCGCTGCGGATGTATGGTGGATTTGACACAATCACATCAAACGTTTCATCCGCAACATCCTCAAACAGATTGCTTCTCTCGAAAATGGCAGGAACATCATTTAATTTTGCATTTTCCTTTGCAACATTGATCGCCTGTTTGGAAATATCATATCCATATCCCCCGGTACCGTGTACATTTTTCAAAATACTGATCAGCACACATCCGGAACCGGTACACATATCCAGCACCTTCATCCCCGGTTTTACAACCTTCAGTGCTTCCTCCACCAGGGTTTCCGTATCCTGTCGCGGAATCAGCACATTGGAATTCACATGAAATGTCATCCCCATGAATTCCTGTTCCCCGGTGATATACTGAAGAGGCACTCGCTCTGCCCTCTTTTTAATCAGCACTTCAAATTCATGCTGCAGTTCCTCCGGCATCTCTTCGTCAATATGCATATAATAGTAAGTGTGGTCAATTTTACATGCCATGGTCAAAAGCAGCCATGCATCATTTCTGGCATCTGCAATGCCAGCCTCACACAGGCTTTTTTCTCCCGAAACAATTGCTTCCCTATAGGTCATACATTCTCTTCCTTCTGCCACTTTCTCCAGTCAAACACAGCTTCCACCGAAGCGATTCCCACTTCGATCATCTCATCATCCGGCTCTTTTGTTGTCATCTTCTGCATCCAGAGTCCCGGTTTGCTCAGTATATTCACCAGCCGGTTATCATATCTTCCCGCCAGACGGATAAACTCATAAGATACTCCGGCGATCACCGGAATAAGAAGAAGTCTGAGCACCAGCTGCAAAATACGCGAATCCACACGGATAAACAAAAAGAACACGATAGATATCAGCATTACAATCAGCAGGAAACTGGTACCGCAGCGCTTGTGCTGCCGGGAACTTTTCCGGACATTTTCCACATTCAGTTCCATTCCGTGTTCGATGCAATTGATGCATTTGTGTTCTGCTCCGTGGTACATAAACACTCTCTTAATATCAGGTGTCAGGGAAATCAGCGCAATATATCCGATAAAAATTGCCAGACGGATCAGTCCCTCCAGTAGCGCAATCACGGTATCCGATGCAATAACTTTATGAAATATCCCGGACAGAAAATATGGCAGGAAAAAGAAAAGTCCCAGCGCAAAAACAATGGAAAATGCAACAGTGCCGCCCATCATTGCCTTCTCCTGCTTTTTTTCTTTCTCTTCCTGCGCCTTTCGTTCCTCCTGCGTCATGGCTTCTTTTTTCTTTTTTTCATCCTCATCGTCTTCAAAAAAGGAAGCCGAATACATGAGTGTCTGCATGCCAAGGATCAGTGATTCTATAAAATTAATGACACCACGGATGAATGGCAGACGCCGCAGTTTTTTATTTTTAATTGTCTCTTTAAATGTAGAAACTTTTACATCAATGGTGTGATCCGGCTTGCGAACGGCAACCGCATAACGGTCTTCGTTTTTCATCATGACACCTTCCATGACTGCCTGCCCGCCAACTCCTGAATATTTCATATTTCCCCCTGTAAGAGAAAAAGGTTGAGGCAATACACAGCCTCAACCTTTTTACGTGACTTATCAATTCTATTTCATGCCATACTTCTTGTTGAACTGTTCGATACGTCCACGAGCCTGGTTAGCCTTCTGCTGTCCAGTATAGAATGGATGACACTTAGAACAGATTTCTACGTGGATCTCCGGCTTTGTAGAACCTGTAACGAATGTGTTTCCACAGTTGCAGGTAACGGTTGCCTGATAATAATCTGGATGGATTCCTTCTCTCATGATTTTCACCTCTTTATATTCTTATCGTTTTCTGTAATCAGTCTTCCGACTGACTCTGGTTCCTGTCACACTCTTTATACCCGTATGCCCGATCCGCATATGATACTTATTACAAGAGCGACACTTTCGTCCGTTTACATCCCGATAAACAGCTTAATTATTGTAACATAGCGTCCATGCAAATGCAATAGTAATTTAAAGAATTCTGTTTTTTCTTACAAGATTGATAAAATCAGCATTTGTACGCGTGTGTGCAAACATATTTAAAATATTCTCCACAGCCTCATCCGACCGCATGCCGTTTAATGCACGGCGCATATTCTCCACGCCCTCACGCTCCTGCGGATCAAGCAGCAGATCGTCCCTTCGCGTGCCGGACTTTACAATATCCACCGCTGGGAAAATTCTCTTTTCGGAAAGTTTCCGGTCAAGAACAAGTTCCATGTTACCGGTTCCCTTAAATTCCTCAAATACCACGTCATCCATCTTGCTTCCGGTATCGACCAGTGCCGTGGCAAGAATGGTCAGGCTTCCGCCTTCTCTCATATTCCGGGCTGCACCAAAAAACCGTTTCGGCATGTGCAGTGCCGCCGGATCAAGACCACCGGACAGTGTCCGGCCGCTCGGCGTACAGGTCAGGTTGTAGGCCCGCGCCAGACGTGTGATACTGTCGAGGAGAATCATCACATCCTTTTTATGTTCCACCAGACGTTTTGCACGCTCGATTACCATTTCCGATACCCGCTTATGGTGTTCTGCGGTCTCATCGAAAGTGGAATAAATGACCTCTACATTTTCTCCCTCAATTGCCTCTTTAATATCGGTTACTTCCTCCGGCCGCTCGTCAATCAGCAGAATGATCAGATGCATCTCAGGGTTATTTTCCTTTACCGACTTGGCAACTTCCTTTAAAAGCGTTGTCTTACCTGCTTTCGGCGGGGATACAATCATGCCACGCTGCCCTTTACCGATCGGGGAAACAATATCCATCACACGCATTGCAACCGAACCGCCGGGACGTTCCATGCGCAGACGCACATTCGGAAAAATCGGGGTCAGATCCTCAAAGTTTGTCCGCTTCTGTGCTTCCGAAGGATGATATCCGTTTACCGAAGTCACATACAAAAGGGCAGAAAATTTCTCCCGCTCGGATTTCACTTTGGTATTTCCACAGACAATATCCCCTGTCTTTAGATTAAATCTGCGGATCTGGGACGGCGCCACATAAACGTCATGTTCCCCCGGCAGATAGTTTTCACAGCGGATAAAACCGAATCCGTCTGCCATAACCTCCAGAATACCGCTCGCTGTATTTCCACTGTCGAGGCTGACGATATCTTCTTTGATCGCAGCACTGTCATTATCCTCCTGTGCCTTATAGATCTGTTCCTGTGATGCATGTGCTCCATGTTCTGCATGCATGCTTTCTCCATGCTCCGGATGGCTGTGATCCTCCGTATGGGACGAATGCTCTTCTCTTCGCGGTTTTGGTGTATGCTTTCTTCCTTCCTGTCCGGAAGCTGTCCGCGCGGTATATACCGTCTTTGCCTTCGGCGCTGCCTCTTTTTCCCGCTCATCTTCCTGCAGCATCCGATCAATCAATTCTCCCTTTTTCATTGTTGAGATTCCTTTGAGTCCGCGTGCCTTCGCCAGGTCTTTTAACACAACCAAAGAAAGACTCTCATATTTTTCCCTCATTCCATCTGCTCCTTCTTAAAAAATATAGACTTGTTTCGTACCGTAAATCATTTCATAAATTACACTTATTTGTATGGGATATCAGTCAGAAACGACTATGAATCATTTCAAATATTATCTAATGCAGCTATTATACACTATTTCCGGTAAAATAGGAAGTCTTTTTTTTCATGCGCAAGAATGGTATTGTGAATAAGTATGAGTATGTAAAGGAGAAAATTACTATGGATAATAAAGAAAAGGCACTTTTATGCCACAAAGAATGGAACGGAAAACTCGAAACCGTTGCAAAATCAAAAGTAAAAACCCGCGAGGATCTCGCGATTGCATACACCCCGGGTGTTGCAGAACCATGCAAAGTAATTGCGGAAGATAAAACTGCTGCCTACACATACACCTGGAAAGCCAACACGGTTGCCGTTGTTTCCGACGGAAGCGCCGTTCTCGGCCTTGGAAATATCGGTCCTTATGCCGCTATGCCGGTCATGGAAGGAAAATGTGTATTATTCAAAGAATTTGGAAATGTTAACGCTGTACCGATCTGTCTGGACACCCAGGACACCGAAGAGATCATTCAGGCTGTGAAAAATATAGCTCCCGGATTCGGCGGTATCAATCTGGAAGACATCTCCGCTCCGCGTTGTTTCGAAATCGAGGAACGTCTGAAAGAAATGCTTGATATCCCGGTATTTCATGATGACCAGCACGGAACCGCCATCGTTGTTTTGGCCGGTATCATCAATGGTCTGCGTGTGACCGGCAAGAAAAAAGAAGACTGCCGCGTTGTGGTAAACGGTGCAGGATCTGCCGGTGTGGCAATCACCAAACTTCTTCTGACTTACGGTTTCAAACACGTGACCATGTGTGACCGTGAAGGAATCATCGGAAAAGATTATCCGAACTTAAACTGGATGCAGAAAAAAATGACAGAGGTTACCAATCTCGAAAATGCCTCCGGAACGCTGGCAGACGCACTGCGCGGTGCGGATATCTTTGTCGGTGTCTCTGCGCCAAACATTGTCACTCCGGAAATGGTTTCTTCCATGAACAAAGATGCCATCCTGTTTGCCATGGCAAATCCGGTGCCGGAGATCATGCCGGATGTGGCCAAAGCTGCCGGAGCAAAAGTTGTCGGAACCGGACGGAGCGATTTCCCAAATCAGGTAAACAACGTGATCGCTTTCCCTGGTATTTTCCGCGGTGCATTGGAGGCACATGCCACCCAGATCACAGAAGAAATGAAACTTGCAGCAGCAGAAGCACTTGCAGCCCTGGTTTCTGACGAGGAATTAAATGAAGATTTCATTATGCCGGAAGCATTTGATCCACGTGTGGCAGAAGTTGTAAGTGAAGCAGTCAAGTCTCATGTCCGCTAATCGCTACTATTCTCTGAACGATTACTGTAAAGAGGTCTTCGGGGAAAAAGTGTACCGTCTCAGTCTAAGCGGTGGGATGACGTGTCCCAACCGCGACGGAACACTCTCTTACGGAGGATGTGCATTCTGCAGTGCCGGAGGCTCCGGTGATTTTGCCGCGGATGCATTTCTGCCGGTTTCTGAACAGTTCATACAGGCCAGACAGAAAATCGCCGCCAAAACACACTGCCAGAAATTCATTGCGTATTTCCAGTCATTTACCAACACCTATGCCCCCGTTGACGTTTTGCGTCAGCTCTATTCCGAGGCAATGGCACCGGAAGAAATCGTTGCACTTTCCATAGGAACCAGAAGTGACTGCCTTCCTCCGGAAACCTTAGAACTCCTCTCCGATCTCAATCAGGAAAAACCCATATGGATAGAGCTTGGTCTGCAGAGCATCCATGCAAAGACGCTGTCTGCCATGAACACGCATACCACGGTTGCACAGTTTGATGCCGCTGTATCCAAACTTCATGCCCTTGGAATCTCCGTGATCGCACATGTTATTTTAGGATTTCCCGGTGAAACAAAAGAAATGATGAAAGATACCGTCCGGCATGTCGCCGCACTTCCGGTTTCGGGAATCAAGCTGCAGCTTCTGCATGTCCTGCGTGGCACTGCACTGGCAGAACAGTATCAGCTTCATCCGTTTCCCATGATGGAACTTGATGAATACAGCGATTTTGTGATCGACTGCCTGGAACTTCTTCCCCCGGACATGGTCGTTCACCGTCTGACGGGAGATGGTCCCCGCAGTCTATTACTCGCCCCTTCCTGGAGCACAGACAAAAAACGCATTTTAAACACCATTCATCGCCGTCTCAAAGAACGCAATACCAGACAAGGAGAACATTTTTATGGCTGAACCATTTACAATCTATAAACTTACGATCTTATATATGCTGAGCAAAGCAGGGTTTCCGCTTTCCAACACCCAGATTTCCAATTTCTTTCTGGAACAGGAATACACAGACTATTTCCGTGTACAGGAAGTAATCGGGGATCTGGTCGATGCCAATTTAATCCATGCAGAGTCCACGCACAGCAACACACAGTACTCTCTGACTTCTGCGGGAAAAGAAACACTTGGATTTTTCAAAGATAAATTAAATGATGGAATTGAAAATGATGTTCAGGGATTTTTTGAAAAGAATAAATTAGAATTCCGACAGGAAAATTCCATTCTGGCAGATTACTATAAGACAACCAATCAGAAATACGCAGTACGCTGTCAGGTACGGTCTGACGGCAATCCTCTGATCGACCTGACGCTTTGCGTAACTACAAAAGAACAGGCAGAAGCCATCTGCAATAATTGGAAAAAGAAAAGTGAAGATGTATATGCTGTACTGATGGACACGCTGCTGCAATAAGCCGCGTGTCATTTTTTCTTTTTCTGTACGCTGTATCCAAATTTACCGAGTTTTTTCCCCAGAGCAAAATATTCTCCGTGGGAATACATGATAAGCCCGGTTCCGTTGATGTCAAATTTTCCTGTTTCATCCAGATACGCATCATCCACCGTTACGCCAAGTACTTCCGCCACAAACATCGTATGACTGCCAAGCGGATGGCTCTCCACCACCCTGCAGGCAATATTTACAGGACTTTCCGCAATTGCCGGAGCTTTCACATGCTCCACCGGAACCGGTGTAAGTCCTGTTTTTTTAAATTTATCCACATCTCTTCCGCTGACCACGCCGCAGTAATCACAGGCCTTTGCCAGTTTTTCGTTGGTCAGATTAATCACAAATTCTCCGGTTTTCTCTATGATCTCATAAGAATAACGGGATGGGCGGACGGAAATGGAAACCATCGGCGGATTGGTGCAGACGGTTCCTGCCCATGCCACGGTAATAATGTTTGGCCGATGATTCTGATCCGCCACACTGACCATCACAGCCGGCACCGGATTTAACATATTTCCCGCTTTCCAACTCTGTTTTCCCATTTTTCCACTCCTTTTGCCTGTTCCTGTTATTTATAATCCTGTTATAATTTCAGATCCGTATTTTCCCGGATAATATCCGCGATCAGTTCACGCTCATCCATATGATGCTTCACACCCTTGATCTCCTGGTAATCTTCGTGCCCTTTTCCTGCAAGGACGATGATATCGCCATCCTCAGCATGTTCCATGCAATACCTGATGGCTTCTTTCCGGTCCGGTATCGTCACATATGCGCCATCGGCTTTGTGTACCCCGACCAGAATATCGTTGATGATATCCATTGGTTCTTCATTTCTTGGATTATCCGATGTGACAACCGTCAGATCTGCCAGTTTTGAAGATACCTCTCCCATCTCATAACGGCGGGATTTTGCACGGTTTCCTCCGCATCCGAACAGGCAGACCAGTCTGCCCGGCTCATACTCTTTCAAGGTCGTTAACAGACTCTCCAGTGCCATGGCATTGTGTGCATAGTCAATCATCAGCGTATATCTCTTTGTTACCGGTACAATCTCAATTCTTCCCTTGACACTTACATGAAGCATCGCCTTTTTGATTTCTTCAACACTGACACCAAAATGATGACAGATTGCAATGGCGGTCAGGGAATTGTACACCGAAAATTTTCCCGGCACATTGACTTCCACATCAAAATCCATGGAACCTCCCACATGATATTTTACACCAAGTGCCCCATGCTCCTTTTTTAACTCTACCTTCTGCGCAATCAGATCATTTTCTGCTCCATACCCAAACGTCTCAACCGTACAGGTATGTCCCTGTAAAATGCCCTGCAGATGCTCGCTGTCCCCATTAAAAATTCCATGCCTGCACTGCTGGAACAAAAGACTCTTGCAGTGCATATAATCTGCAAAATCCTTGTGCTCATTTTCTCCGATATGATCCGGTTCAAGATTGGTAAACACGCCGATATCAAACACAAATCCGGATACGCGGTGAAGCATCAGCGCCTGGGAAGAGACTTCCATCACAACAGCATCGAGTCCCGCATCTACCATTTTTGCAAAAAGCTCCTGTACCCGGTAAGATTCCGGTGTCGTATTTGCAGAAGGAATACGCTCAGAACCAACAATCGATTCGATCGTGCCGATCAGTCCGGTTTTGATCCCCGCAGACTCTAGAATCGAACGAACCATATAGGTTGTCGTTGTTTTTCCTTTTGTTCCGGTAATACCGATCGTCTTTAATTTTTTTGCCGGATGCCCAAAATATGCCGCAGACATGCAGGCAAGTGCCAGACGGCTGTCCTCTACCTTGATATATGTAATTCCATCGATCGGCGTTACATCCTTTTCTACGACAATGGCCGCTGCTCCCTTTGCTGCCACATCCGGAATAAACTCATGTGCATCACGCACACTTCCGCTGATGCACACAAACACAGAACCTTTTTCAACCTTGCGGGAATCATATACCAGAGTCGTAATCTCTGTCTCCTCGCTTCCCGCCAGTATCTCATATTCCATTTCGTTGATAAGTTCTTTAATTTTCATTTAATTTTCCTCCCAAATTCCATGAAACACTTCTGTCGCTGGTCCGGTCATATAAATATGATTGTTATCCGGATCATACTCGATGGTCAGATCTCCGCCCCGCAGATGCACCAGAACTTTATTTTCTGTCTTATGATTTAAGATACATGCCATAACCGTGGCACAGGTTCCGGTACCACAGGCAAGCGTCTCCGCAGATCCGCGTTCCCACACCCGCATGGATGCTTCCGTCGGAGAAATAACGTGTACGAACTCTGTGTTGGTCCGTTTTGGAAACCGTGGATGATGTTCAAACTCCGGACCGTATTTTTCCAGTTCAAAATGTTCGGTGTCCTCCACAAAAATTACCGCATGTGGATTCCCCATCGACACGCAGGTCATCTTCCACTCTCTGCCCTCTACTTCAATCGGCTCATCTACCACCTGTTCTCCCGATGCATCTACAGGAATTAAATCCGGTTTTAATATTGGTTCTCCCATATCCACACGAACCAGCGAAACCTTGCCATCCGCAACCGTCAGCTGCAACGTTTTTACCCCGGCTCCGGTTTCAATCGTAATCTCTTTCTTATCCGTCATTTTATGATCATATACATATTTTGCGACACAGCGGATTCCGTTTCCACACATCTCCGCCTCCGAGCCATCCGCATTGTAAATCCGCATCCTGAAATCCGCGATATCCGATGGGCCAATAGTGATCAGGCCATCCGATCCGATTCCAAAATGGCGGTCACTCACTGCAATTGATACCTTTGCAGGATCTGCTATCTTTTCCTCAAACAAATTGACATATACATAATCATTTCCGCACCCATGCATTTTTGTAAACTTCATATTTCTACACTCCTTTTTTCTTTTCCATCCTGTCGATTCAGAGCTTCTATTCTAAGTATACCCGCACGATCCGTCTTCTAAAACAACTACAGTGCTTTTTATATTGCAAATTGTGTGGAAACATAGTACACTGAATCTAATTAATATTTACAGGAGATTTATGCAATGTCAGAACTCTCACATTATGAAAAAACAGGATATCTTCATGACGATTTTAAGATTTTTCACTTAAAAGATACCTCTATGCGCCCGATTGACTTTCATTACCACGATTTTCATAAAATTCTGATCTTTCGCAAAGGAAATATTTCTTACAATGTGGAAGGACGTACCTATGATCTGATACCGGGGGATATCGTATTCGTTCCCGCAGGTACGGTCCACCGTCCGGTTCTGCACAGTTCTGAAATTTATGAGCGCATCATCATCTATATTTCCAGACACTACCTGGATGCCTGTCATGATTCCGACGATCTCTCACTCTGCTTAAAAGAAGCGCATCAGAAAAAATCGCATGTACTGCGTATTCCGGCACTGCAGACAACACAGATTGCAAGAATTATCCACGATCTGGAACAATCTCTGGATTCCAGAGAATACGCAAACGAACTTTATCATAAACTTCTTTTTCTGGAGCTGATGGTGCAGTTAAACCGTGCAGCTCTCTCCAACCGCATTGAATATCTTTCTACCACAGCCTCAAATCATAAAATGATCAATGTGATAGATTATTTAAATGCACATTTAACAGATGACATCACCATCGACTTTCTTGCCGAACATTTCTATCTGAGCCGGTATCATCTCATGCATGCCTTCAAGGAAGAAACCGGTTATACGATCGGAAACTATCTGACCACGAAGCGCCTTTTGCTGGCAAGAGATCAGATCGCCCAGGGGGAATCCATCACCACCGCCTGTTATGCCTGTGGTTTTCACAATTATTCCACCTTTTCCCGGGCATACCGCAAACATTTTGGCTGTTCTCCCAGAGAACAGCGCAATTGATCTGTCTGCCTGTTACATTTTGCGCTCTGCAAGTGTGTTGATCAGCGCAGGAATCAGCTGTTTCTTTCTAGATACCACATTTTCCAGCATAATCCCCTGATCGGAAGGCTCGCAATTATAAGCTGCCGCAACCAGCTGCGATGCATCCGCACCGCGATAAATCAGATAAGTAGACTCATTTAAGATATCCGTCAGCATGACAAAAATCATCTGGATCTGTTTTTCTCCCATCATCTGTTCCAGTTTCGGCTCGATACGTTCCTGCACCTTATCCAGTTCGGTGCGTCCCATCGCGCTGATCTGTGCCACGCCAAAACTCACATCCTCGGCATGGAAAATTTTAAAATCCTGATTTAAAATTTCTTCTTCTGTTTTATTATCAAAATTGCTTCCCGCCTGAAACATTGCTGAGGCAAGCTCCTCGACCTTAACCTCTGCAATCTCTGCCAGCCGGAGTGCTGCTTCCCTGTCTACCGGTGTACAGGTCGGTGAGCGGAACATCAGCGTGTCAGATAAAATGGCTGCACACATCAGTCCTGCCATCTGCGAGGTGATCGTAATTCCCTTTTCCAGATACATCTGATAAATGATGGTGGATGTACATCCAAGCGGCTGATTGCGGAAATACACCGGAGACATGGTCTCAAGACTGCCCAGCCGGTGATGATCGATAATCTCTAAAATTTCCGCCTCATCGATATTGGATACTGCCTGTGATTTTTCATTGTGGTCCACAAGGATCAGTTTCTTTTTCTCTGCTTTCATCAAATTTCTGCGGGAAAACATACCCACATAGTTCTGGTTTTCATCGAGAACCGGGAAATCCCGATGCCGTATATTGGCTACGGTCTCTCTTACCTCATCCACGTAATCATCCAGATCAAAATGAATGATTCCATTTTTTGTCATAAAATGCTTGATCGGCATACTCTGGTTGATCAGACGGGCCGCGGTAAACGTATCGTACGGTGTACTGATCAGAACGACTTCGCGTTCCTTTGCCGCTTCGATCACTTCCTGACTGATTTCATATCCGTTAGTGACAATCATGCAGCTGCAGTTTGATGCAATGGAAAGCATCTGCGACTCTTCCCCGTCCCCGATCATAACCAGGTCATCCTTGTCTATGGCAGAAGTCACTCCTTCCGGTGTACCGATTCCGATTACCACCTTGCCGTGAACAAAATACGCATGTTCATTTCCTGTCAGCAGCTGTCCGTCCAGCGTCTCTACAATATTCTTGTACTGGGTACGTGCGGTAGAAAGGATTGTATTATCATATACATCCATGTAGGATTTTGCAATATCTCCTGTTACAATCAGTCCTTCCAGCTTATTTTCCCGCACCACCGGAAGCGTAACAACCCCGAGGATCTTCATCATCTCCCATGCCTTTTTCATAGAGATATGACTGTTTACTCCCTCTGTACGGCGTATCTGAATATCCTTGATCTGTGTTCCGACATCCGAAATCATTGCCGGGGCCTCTGCATGAAACCTTTCCAGAACATACGCCGTCTCCGCATTTACAGATCCGGCTCTCTTTGCAATATAGGTCATTCCCGTAGCTGTTTTGGGATTCTTTTTTTCTATTTCATTTTTCAGGTTTGCATAAGAAATCGCTGCACATATGGAATCTGTATCCGGATGCTTATGTCCTACAACCCAAACTTTCTTTTTTGCCATATCAGATTCTCCTATTCACATTTCTCTTTTCGAATTGTTCTATATCTTTTTTTGAGACAAAAAATGCAATCCTCATTCTTTTGAGAATTGCATATCCTTATTCTAAAACGCAATCACGCCCACACTAACCAGCAGGACCAAAAGTAACACCACCAGATTCACGATTCCAAGTATCATTCCCATCAGGGAAAAAATACGGACCGGATGCATTCTGCTTTCCATAACGGTAAGCTTGTCCAGGCGTTCATCCATGCTGCGGAACAGATCCGAAATATTTCGGTAGCATTTTACATTTTCTGTATGTACTTTCTCGGAGATTTCTGTTTTTGCCGTGGTCAGCTGTTCTTCGATCTGCGCAAGAGAATCTTTCAGTTCCTTTGCTTTTTCTTCATTTAAGCGTTTGCCGTCTGCCACATCTTCCTTCATGGAAACTTCGATTTCTTCCATCTTGGCAGACACTTTGCCGATCAGACGATCAATCTGCTTTTCCACTTCCGCAGTGAATCCATCTGCTTTTTTCTGACGCTCCTCGAGAATCTGCCCCAGAGCATCTGCTTTCTCCTGACGTTCATCCACTAACGTCTGCAGTTCCTGTGCCTCCGTCTCTCTGGAATCAAGCAATGACTGTAACTGCTTGGCGCGTTCTCTGAATTCATCAATCTGGCTAAGTAAGAAATCTTCCCTGCTCACAACATTAACTTTCCTTTCCTGTACTTCGGGCTGTATTTCCGTGTCCGGCTTTGTCTCTTTTGTCTTCTGCGAAAAAACCTCCTGCGGTTTTTCCTGAGCAGATGCACGCATCCGTTCTTCATATGCAGCTTTCCGACGATTGTGCGCAATCTGTCTGCGCAGCTCCAACAATAATCCAGACATTTTTTCCTCCGCTGTATCAGTTCCTCTGTTTATTGTATCATTCTCCCACGTATTTGTAAACAAAAAAGACTGCCAGCATGACGGTACTGGCAGTCCTTCTCCTTTTATAATATTCAGATCTTAAGCGATTCCGTTTACTAATTTTGCTAAACGGGAAACTTTACGAGCTGCGTTGTTCTTGTGATATACACCCTTAGAGCAGGCACTCTCGATAACTGAAGAAGCATCCTTATATGCAGCCTCTGCAGCAGCCTTATCCTTTGCTGCAACAGCAGCCTCTACCTTCTTGATTGAAGTCTTAACTTCAGAACGGATTGCTTTATTTCTTGCAGTCTTTGTCTCTGTAACTAAAATTCTCTTCTTAGCAGATTTAATGTTAGCCAATCTGTACACCTCCATATCAAACTGTAATTTGTTTCCTGCGGTGAAACAGACACGGACGCTTCATCGCAAACATACTAGAATATAATATGTCAAGCTGTCCCTTCTGTCAAGATGTAATTGAAAAAAAGTTGTAAAAGTCTGCCAATATGTATATAATGTAGACATGAAAACGATTGATAACGACATCAAAACAGGACAATTCAAACAGATTTATCTGTTATACGGAGAAGAACAGTATCTGATCCGCCAGTACCGGGACAAATTAAAGCATGCACTGGCAGCGGATGATGATACCATGAACTTTTCTGCTTTCTCCGGCAGCGACATCAACCAGAAAGAGATCATCGATCTGGCAGAGACACTGCCTTTTTTTGCCGACCGCAGACTCATTCTGATCGAAGACAGCGGTCTGTTTAAAAAAAGCGCCGAAGAACTTGCCGATTACATGTCTTCCATTCCGGAAACCACTTATTTTGTCTTTGCGGAAAAAGAAATAGACAAGAAAACAAAGATGTACAAGCAGGTGAAAAAAAACGGAAGCATCGTGGAATTTCCGCGTCAGAATGAGACGACTCTCTCCCGCTGGATCGAGGGAAGAATCCGCAGAAACGAAAAAAATATTACAAGAGATGCCTATGCGCTCTTTATCCGTAAAACCGGTGATGACATGGAAAATATCGACAAAGAGCTGGAAAAACTTCTCTGCTACACACTGGAAAAAGACTATATTGATATCTCCGATGTGGAAGCCATCACCACCGAACAGACCGAGAATAAAATCTTTGACATGATTGACGCAGTGGCACTGCACCAGCAGAAAAAGGCACTGGATCTTTATTATGATCTTCTTGCTCTCAAAGAAGCTCCGATGCGTATTCTTTTTCTGCTTTCCAGCCAGTTTCAGCGTCTGATGATTGTCAAATCCATGACCAATCAGGGATTTGGCAACAAAGAAATTGCTTTAAAAGCCGGCTGCCCGGAGTGGGCAGTCCGCAAATACCAGTCGCAGAGCCGTGCTTTTTCCATGGATCAGCTCAAACAGGCGATCCGCGATGGTGTGGAATACGAAACTGCAGTAAAAACCGGACACATGAATGACCAGATGGCCGTTGAACTGTTTCTGGTACAGTACAGTGCCGGAAAATAATTTTCTCTATTTCACATAAGTTTCGCACACCAGCTTATTTTCGATGACGCGCACCCGTATCCGTCCACCTTCGATGGTGCAAAAAAATCTGCTGCCGCTCTCTTTGATCCTTTGTACGGCATCCGGGCTCGGATGTCCGTAACGATTATCCTTTCCGGCTGAAGCAACCGTAATTTCCGGCCGGATACACTTCAATAACGCTTCTGCGTTCGCATAGCGCGATCCATGATGATCCGCCTTAAAAACCAAAACCTTATCCCATTTTTTTCTGCGCCGGATCAGCTGCTCTTCCACATCTGTGGAGATATCTCCACCAAACAGAGCGCTTATATCCCCCTCTTCAAATTGTAACACCAGACACCGGTCATTGATATCCTCCCTTTTATCCGCAGCTTTTGGATACAGGCAGCGCATGGCTGCGCGTTTGTTTCTTACCGTATCCCCCGCCTGCATATAAAGCACTTTCGTTCCATGGCTGCGGGCCAGTTCTGCCAGCTCTTTTGTCTTTGCTTCTTTTTCCACTGCTTTTGCAAACACCAGATACTCCACACGGTATCCGGACACAAGAACCTCCTTAAGACCGGACACATGATCGGTATCCGTATGACTGACAAACCAGTAAGAAATCTCTGACACTCCTTTTGCCTTTAAAAACGGCAGAATCCGGTACTTTCCCACCTGTTTCACATCGGTGCTCCCACCATCGATAAACATGGAAGTCCCGCCGCCCGTGCACAGATAAATACCGTCTCCCTGTCCCACATCAAGGAAATCAATCTCAAACGATTTCTTCTGTGGAAAAAGAAGAAAAAGCAGAAGAAACGCAATAAAACAGGAAAAAACTATGCCCTGCAGACGTTTCTTTCTTCGGCTTACACACAGATCTGCCGTTTCCCTGCAGTCTTTATGCTTTTCATTTCTGCGTGCACAGGCATAGATCGCCAGAAGAAACACTCCAAGCCCCAGGTAATACCAAAAGATCCGCATATGCGCAGGTTTCCCTGTGATCCTCTGCGCACCCGGAATCTTTAAGGAAACCTCACACAGAAACCGGTAACTGTCGAGCATCCAGCCACAGGGCGCAAACAGAACACGCCCCGCAGGCAAAAACGCCATCCCCACAATCACCCCAAGCACAGTAAGCCCCAGTAATCCGTTGACCACCGCAAGTACAAACAGGTTTATCAGCATCGCGTACACGGGAATTTCATAATAAGAATATGCGACCAGCGGGATTGTAAACAACTGGATTGCAAAACTTACCAGAATTCCTTCTTTTTGTCTTGAGAAAAATGTTTTTTTGATGGTTTCCTCTCCGGCCTGCTGTCTGCATTTCCATGAATGTTCCCATTCCAGCAGTACATTGGCTCCCACTCCGATGGCAATCACCGCCATCACGGAAAACACAAATCCGGAATACGATAGCAGAAACGGATTTTCCCACAAAAGTACGAGCACAACAATTCCAAGCGCATTTAACATGTCATAGGCATATCCTGTCACATCCGCAAACAAATAAATCAGACACATGCCCACCGCCCGCTGTGTAGATACCCCGTTTCCGCTTAAAACCGCATAGGAAATCAAAAAAACGGTCGTTGCCAGCGCTGCTGTCACATACCGGGTATGCAGTCGTTTCCGCAGCAGGCGGTACAGTCCCATCCCCAGAAGGGAAATATGAAGTCCGGAAATAGCAAGCACATGGGCGATCCCCGCTCTCTGATACAAAGATTTTATCTCTGCATCCAGAGCCCCCTTTTCCCCTAACAGCATCGCAGAAAGCACGCCATCGTCCCGGATAGAATGCCGGATCACGTCATTTGCACACTTTTTCATATTCTGTAGTGCGCACCGGTAACGATCCGGTTTTCCATAGACCCGGCTGATCTTTGTGACCCATATGCCGAAATCAATTTTCTGACTCTGGTAAAACTGCCGGGCATCAAACATCCCTTCATTGGATGCTTCTGTAAATAATGAAATTGTACCCTCAATATTCAGGATTTGTCCAGCCGAATGGCTGGCAGAAGAAACATATGCGATTACATCATTGCATGGCAGTGTCTGCGATTCTGCTTCCACCGTGCAATCTTTTAAATAGTAATAAACGCATCTGGTTTTCGGTTCTATCCGATCAATCTTTCCCGCCAGGCGAACCTCCTGGCCATCTGTGAGTTTCTGCAGGTACTGCTGCCTGAAATCGATCTGTCGCTGCATCTGCAGCATCCCCAAAAGAAACATACCGGGAAGTCCTGCCGCAAACAGAACTTTCCGCATCCCCCGTTCCTTCCATGGAGTGGTATATACCAGTAACAGAACTGCCAACACACCCCATGCCGGCAGCTGCTCTTTGACACACACAATCCCCAGCAGAAACTCTGTGGCAAGCAAAAGAAATGGTCTTTTCCTCACGCTTTCTTTTCCTATTCCGTAGATTCTACTTTCTCATCGCTTTCTTTTGTGACCAGCCGGTCATCTGCCTTGTACATCTTTGATAGTTTATACGTGTAACGGCATTTGCCACTGGTGTCTCCGTTGATGGAAATCTGTACTTTATCGATTCCCGTCAGTTCCGTCAGGGAATCCACGATAGAGTATAAAACAACAGGTTCTGAGATTTCCTGATTCTGATTCAAAAACATTTCATCCAGATTGACATAGCAGACCCCATCCACCACTGTGATCGTAATCAGTTTCGTCTCCGAAGGAATCGTTGCCAAGAGTCCGCTTTTTCTTGGTCCCTCAATCAGCTGTTCCATCACCAGTTTTTCCAGTGAAATGTTGGAACTGTAATGTACCTCTCTGGTTTCCGGAACCAGTCTGGTACCCGCCTTATTTGAAAAATAAAGTTTCAGTGTTGCTTTCTGGCTGGAATTGATCTGTTCTCCCGGATTTTCCACAAAACTGTCCAGATTCATGGCACCTACATTTGCTCCCGAGGCATCCACAAGTGGTTTTCCATCCACAGTAAAAGTCACATACTGGCTCAGCTGCAACAGTGTCTTTGCAATTGCAGCCCTGGTCAGAATCTCTTCCGTCGGTTTCATATCGTAATATTCCTTGCTGAAATCCACCGTAATCTGATAAGAGATCAGATCTATATTCTGGATTTTTACTTTGCGTGGAATGGTTCTTCGAAGCGTTGCATCCTCCGGCTGTGTCTGCAGATCTTTGAGCAGTTCCTTCACCTGTGCTTTGCCGGATGAAGTATGCTGCAGGGTAATCTTTTTCGCAACAACCTTTGTCAGCTCATTGTTTACATAAAATACAAAATAGTCTTTTTTATCTTCCTTTTTTCCACATCCGGCAGCCATTGTGAGTACCATTGCCACAAGGAGTATGATTGAAATTATTTTTTTTCTCATCTTTTTCCTCCTATGCAATATAGTTGAGCGGAATACGAACATCAAAGGTTGTTCCCTCGCCCATCACAGAATATACTTTAATTGCGCCACGATGCATCAGTATGGAATTTCTTGTAATCGCAAGTCCCAGTCCGGTTCCTCCGATCTCACGGGAATGGGATTTATCCACCCGGTAAAATCGTTCGTAAATATGATCCAGAGACTCCTCCGGAATACCGATTCCGGAATCTTCTACTTTCAGGTAGAAATACTGGTGATCCGCATTCAGCGATACGTGTACCCAGCCCTCTCCGTCATTCCGGTTATATTTGATTGCATTCTCCACAAGATTTGTGATCGCAAGCGTGATTTTTACCTCATCCACTTCTGCGGTAACCGGGCGGAAACTCTCAAGGACAAGTTCCACTTTCTGCTTATCCGCAATCGGCTGCAGACGTTTTAAAATCTGCTCTAAAAGTTCATTGATATTGACGGAAGATACATTCAGCCCTGCTGCAGACTTATCCATCTTCACCAGAGAAAGCAGATCGTTGATGATCTTTGTCTCACGCTCAATCTCGTTGGTGATATCTTCCATAAATTCCTGATACAGTTCCTTCGGCGCATCTGGCATGCTATTGATCGAATCCGCCAGCACCTTCATGGATGTCAGCGGTGTCTTTAATTCATGTGACACATTCGATACAAACTCCTGCCGGGAATCATCCATGACTTTGATCCGGCCAAGCATCTGATTGATCTTCTCACAGATTCCCGCCGTCTCCGTGTAATCATTGACCTGAAGATTGTACTCTCCGTATCCGTTTTTGATTGCAGCGATTCCCTCTTCAATCTTCTGCAACGGCTTCAGGAAATACAAAAGCAGAAGGATTGCAAAAAACACAATTGCAATTCCGACCATGACCATAACGATCACCGCCACCTGTCGCATATAGGACTGGTTGATCACAATATTGTCCGTAGAAACACTGATCAGCATAACTCCGATCACCGTTTCACTTTTATCATCAGGATCGCTGATCGGGATCGTCATCTCAATGTAATGGTTCTCCGAATCATAATGCACAATATCCTCGCCCTTGAAACTGCGCATGACCTCCTCTGCAATGATCAGCTTATGGTCATCGAGATTATACGTGTCATAATAAACTTTGCAGTTGTCATCCACAACAATGACACGACCATCATAGATGGTCGTGAGCATATCAATCTGTGTCTGAATATTGCTGGACGATACATCCGCCCCCAGCTTCATATATTCACTTGTCGCTATCTGATTTGCCAGAATTTTTGCCTGGCTTAAGATTTCACTTTCCCGGATAGAAACGGCACGCTTTTCGTAATATTTTAAAACTGCTGCCGAAAGAATCAGACTCGGTACGACCGCAATCACAACGATCAAAAGAATCAGCCGAAATTTTAAACTTTTTAAGAACTGAAGAAACTGTTTACTCTTCTGCATGGAAAAACCTTTCTGCCTTCTCGTCTATTTCTGGTAATAATAATATCCCACACCCCATTTTGTGTGCACGTATTTCGGTTCACTTGGGTTGGTTTCGATCTTTTCACGCAGACGACGTACATGCACATCCACTGTACGCACGTCTCCCGGATAATCTTTTCCCCAGACCAGTCCGAGCAGATTTTCCCTGCTGTATACTTTATTTTCATTTTTCACAAGAAGTTCCAGCAAATCAAATTCTTTTGCGGTAAGGTTTACTTCCCTGCCTGAAATAAACAGCCGTCTGCTGTCACAGTCCAGACGCAGATCCCCTTTCTCCACAATCGAAGAAACTTCTTTCTTTTCTCTCGGTCCTGCGGTACGACGCATGATCGCTTTGATACGCGCTTTCACCTCAAGAATATTAAACGGCTTTGTGATATAGTCATCGGCACCATAATCAAGTCCCAGAATCTTATCCATATCGTCGCCCTTCGCTGTCAGCATAACAATCGGCATATCAGAAAATTCACGAATCGCCTGACATACTTCGAATCCGTCCATCTTCGGAAGCATGATGTCCAAAAGGATCATATCATACTCATTTGCTTTCGCCATATTCAGCGCTTCTTCTCCATCGTATGCACAATCCACTTCCATCCCGTCCTGTTCAAGACTGAACCGGATTCCTTTTACGATTAATTTCTCATCATCTACTACGAGAACTTTCTTTGCCATATTACACCTCAACGAATCGTTATATAATCTTTCATTTTCTCAAAAAGTGCGCTTTTGATTCCGGATACCTGCATGATATCTTCGACTTTCGCAAACGGCCCGTTTTTCTCCCGGTATGCAAGAATTGCCGCCGCCCGTGTCTCTCCGATTCCCGGAATGGTCACAAGCTGCGTGGCATCCGCCGTATTGATATCAATCCGCCCATCCGATTCTTCCACAGTGGCACCGGCTGCCTCTGCCGATGCTTTCCTCTCCCTTGCCTCTTCCTCTGTGGGAAAATAAATCATCTGTCCGTCCGAAAGCTTCTCAGCAAGATTCCAGTATTCGCGGCTGGCAGCTTTGGTCAGTCCTCCTGCCGCCTCCACCGCATCGCAGATGCGCATACCGTCTTTCAGCTGATAGACACCGGGAGCTGCTACCTCCCCGCATACATATACCTGTACCGTCTGGTCGGATTTTAATGTTTCTTTTTGTTCCGTTCGTTCCGTTTCCACCGTCTGCTCCTGTGTCTGAGTGGTATCCAGATATGGCACTTCCTCCCTGCCACATCCCGTCAGATACAGGCATGTCAGAATCATACAGCACTTTTTTATCCAATGTTTTTTCATCTCATTTCTCCCTTTCCGGGGCGAAACGAGTCTCAATGCATTTCTATTTTAACGATTTTTTGTTACTTTTACAAGTGTAAGTTATTCCTGCACAGAAAGTAATGCTTTTTCCAGCTTTTCAATCATTTCATCCACATGCTGTTTTTCGATGACAAGCGGTGGAACAAAACGAAGGACATCCGCTCCCGCTGTGATCACGATCAGTCCCTGCTCAAGTGCTGCGGCTGCCACTTTTCCAACTGGAAGCTTGCAAACCACACCCTGCATCAGACCTTTGCCTCTGCGTGTTACAAGGAAGTCATATTTTTCTACCAGCTCATCCAGTTTCTGTTCCAGATAAGGCGCTACTTCCTTTACATGACCTAAAATGTCACAGGCTTTAAACTGATCAAATACTGCCGAAACGGCTGCTCCGACAAATGGGTTTCCACCATAGGTCGTTCCATGGTCTCCCGGTGCCAGCGATTTGTCTGCCACACGCTGTGTCAGGAAAAATGCACCGACCGGCACTCCACATCCGAGTGCTTTTGCGCAGGTCATGATATCCGGTTTTACTCCGTAATTCTGCCATGCGAACATCTCGCCGGTACGTCCCATGCCACACTGGATCTCATCTAAGATTAACAGAATATCCTTTTCATCACAGAGCCTGCGCACGCCCTCGATAAATGCAGGATCGGCCGGATAAATTCCGCCTTCTCCCTGTACCGTCTCCATAATAACCGCACAGGTCTTGTCCGTTACCAGTTCTTTTACACTTTCTAAATTGTTATACTCTGCAAATTTCACACCCGGCATGAGCGGAGCAAACGGTTCCTGATAATGGGCATTTCCGGTTACGGAAAGTGCTCCGATACTTCTTCCGTGGAAAGAATGTTTCATGGCAATGATTTCATGGCCGGCATGTCCGTCTCTGGTATATGCATATTTTTTTGCAGCTTTGATGGCTCCCTCAATGGCCTCCGTACCGCTGTTGGTAAAGAAAATACGATCCATTCCGCTGGCTTTTAGTGCTTTCTTTGCCGCCTCAATGGTCGGGACATTGTAATAAAGATTTGACGTATGCAGCAGTTTATCCACCTGATCCTTCAGCGCATTTTTATACGCCTCATTGCTATAGCCCAGCGCACATACGGCGATTCCGGCTGCGAAATCCAGATACGCTTTTTTGTCTGTATCGTAAAGGTATACGCCCTCACCATGATCAAGTACAAGTGAAAAACGATTGTAGGTATGCAGCAGTTCCTGCTCCGCGGTATCAATATATTCCTGTTTATTCATTGTTTATCCACACCTCTTATCTCTTATTCATTGTAAAAATGATGTTCTTCATCACCCAAAATTGCAGTACCGATTCCGCGATTGGTGAAGATTTCCAAAAGCAGACAATGTGCGATTCTTCCATCGAGAATATGCACACGGGATACTCCGTTTTCAATAGCGTCAATGCAGTTATTCAGCTTCGGAAGCATACCGCCGCCGATATATCCGTCTGTAATCAGTTTTCTTGCATCGGAAACCGTAAGTTCGGAAATCAGGGTGGACGGATCTTCCGGATCTTTGTATACTCCCTCGATATCGGTTAAGAATGCCAGTTTCTCTGCGGAAACCGCACGGGCAATCGCACATGCCGCATCATCCGCATTGATATTATATGTATCATAATTGTCATCAAGACCGATCGGGCAGATAATCGGAAGGAAATCTTTCTCCAGCAGATCATACAGAATCTTTGGATTCACTTCCTTTACTTCTCCTACATATCCGATGTCCTGACCATCCGACAATTTCTTTTCCACCTTTAACAGACCACCGTCTTTTCCACTGATGCCGACCGCCTGCACCCCAAGTTCCTGCACCATGGATACAAGTGATTTATTGACACGGTTTAACACCATCTCTGCAATCTCCATGGTAGGCGCATCCGTCTTACGCAGTCCATTGATAAATTCCGGTTCCATTCCTGCTTTGGCAACCCATTTGCTGATCTCCTTGCCACCGCCATGCACAATGATCGGTTTGAATCCAACCAGCTTTAACAGGGTGACATCCTGGATGACCTGTTTTTTCAGTTTCTCATCTACCATCGCTGATCCACCGTATTTTACAACGATAATCTTGCGGTTAAAACGCTGGATATAAGGCAATGCCTCAATCAGCACCTGTGCTTTTTCCAATGCGTTTAAATTCTCACTCATAACATTCTCCTTACTGATTAAATCTCGTAATATTTGCTTCGTTCAATGTAAAATCGTAATAGTTTAAGTCTTCCCTGAAACACCAGCCGGCATCTTTCCAGAAATGATTTCCCAGCTCATTGCTCTTAAATGCGATCAGGCTGACCTTATTGATTTTTTCTTTCTGCAGGGCGCGCATACATGCGACTGCCATGGCTTTTCCGATTCCGTTCTTCCGGTAATCTTCATGCACACAGACATGATACAGACATCCGCGTCTCCCGTCATGTCCGCAGAGAATGGCTCCCACGATCTTTCCATCTGCTACCGCTACCATACTCGTGGTCGGATTTCTTTTTAAAAACCGCTCCACGCCTTCTTTGGAATCATCGATGGAACGGATTCCAAAACCGTGGATGCCCATCCACAACGCATACACCTCATCATAATCTTCCAGTGTCATCACACGGATTGTATATTCTTTACTCATTATTCACCTCATTATAGAGCTCATTGTATGAAAGTTCCTCTTACGCGGAAACAATGAGCGTAGGAAATGCATCAAACAGATGCCTTTCATTATGGAAACATCGGAACCATGGAAAGTCCTTCTGCCTCATCAAATCCGAACAGCAGATTCATGTTCTGTACGGCCTGTCCGGCTGCACCCTTGACCAGATTGTCCAGTGCACCCATCATCACAACTCTGCCGGTACGCTCATCAATGACAAAGTTTACGTCCACGTAATTGCTGCCCTCTACCCACTTGGTCTCCGGGCAGACACCTTTCTTTAATACACGCACGAAACGTTCCTTTGCATAATATTTATCGTAAGCAGCCTTCAGTTCCTCATAAGAAGGATAGGTACCATCCGGCTTTTTGATCATGGTTGCATACTCTGTCGCAAGAATTCCGCGGTTCATCGGAACCAGATGCGGTGTAAAATTCACGGTAATCTCTTTTCCTGCCGCATAGCCGAGCTGCTCCTCAATCTCCGGTGTATGTCTGTGTGTTGTCACACCGTATGCTTTCATGCTCTCGTTCACTTCGCAGAACAGGTTCGGTGTCTTTGCCCCACGTCCCGCTCCGGAAGTACCGGATTTTGCATCAATAATCAATGTATCCGGATCAATCAGTCCCTCTTTTACCAGCGGATATGCTGTCAGAATGGAACATGTCGTATAACATCCCGGATTTGCAATCAGACGGGTCTGGGTGGTCACCTTATCACGGTTAATCTCACAGAGTCCGTAAACGGCTTCCTTAATAAACTGTGGGCTTTTATGCTCAATCTTATACCATTTTTCATAGGTAGCAACATCTTTGATTCGAAAATCCGCACTCAGATCAATGATCTTTACCTTATTTAAAATATTCTCATTCAGCACACCTGCCAGAAATCCCTGTGGTGTTGCCGTGAAAATCACATCCACGCGGGAAGCAAGCTCATCCATGTTATCACCCAGACAGTCTGCATCGACAAGTTCAAAAAAGTTTCTGTAAATATCTGCATAATTTTCATCGATATAGCTTCTTGATCCAAACCATTCGATCTGTGCCTCTTTATGATTCAATAAAATACGCACCAGTTCTGCTCCTGCATAACCGGTCGCTCCGATAATTCCTACCTTTACCATGTTTCTTACCTTTTCTTTCTTTTAAAAATATGATTCTATCCTATAATAGTCCATCTTTTTCCATCCGTAAATAGCAAATATTCACAAATTTATGTATATTTATGCAATTTTATGTATATTTTTTCACTTGTGTTTTCATTTGGATTGATGTATAGTAGGGTTAGTCGTACGAGAGCGTACAATTCCATATAGAAAGAAAGGATACAATCTTATGAAAGAAAAAGTTGTTTTAGCTTACTCCGGCGGACTCGATACTACCGCTATTATCCCTTGGTTAAAGGAGACTTATGGTTATGAGGTTGTCTGCTGCTGTATCAACTGCGGACAGGGCGAAGAATTAGACGGACTGGAAGAAAGAGCCAAATTATCCGGCGCTTCTAAATTATATATCGAAGATATCACAGATGAGTTCTGTGACGATTACATCGTACCTTGTGTACAGGCTGGTGCTGTATATGAGCACAAATACTTATTAGGTACTGCCATGGCACGTCCTGGTATCGCAAAGAAACTGGTAGAGATCGCCAGAAAAGAAAACGCTGTTGCCATCTGCCACGGTGCTACCGGAAAAGGAAATGACCAGATCCGTTTCGAGCTTGGTATCAAAGCACTTGCTCCGGATATCAAAATCATTGCTCCTTGGCGTGATGACAAGTGGCAGATGGATTCCCGTGAGGCAGAGATCGCATACTGCAAAGCACACGGAATCGATCTTCCATTCGGCACAGACCAGAGTTACAGCCGTGACCGTAACTTATGGCATATCAGCCATGAAGGACTTGAGCTGGAGAATCCTGCAAACGAGCCAAATTATGATCATCTTCTGGTTCTTGGTGTTTCCCCTGAGAAAGCTCCGGACGAAGGCGAATATGTAACCATGACATTTGAAAAGGGTGTTCCAAAAACTGTAAACGGAAAAGAAATGAAAGTTTCCGATATCATCCGTGAATTAAACCGTCTCGGTGGAAAGCACGGTGTCGGCATCATCGATATCGTAGAAAACCGTGTCGTTGGTATGAAATCCCGTGGTGTATATGAGACTCCTGGCGGAACGATCCTTATGGAAGCACATGACCAGCTGGAAGAACTGGTTCTCGACCGCGATACCTTATCTGCAAAGAAAGAGATGGGCAACCGTCTTGCCAATGTTGTATACGAAGGAAAATGGTTCACTCCTCTTCGCGAAGCAATCCAGGCATTTGTTACTTCTACCCAGAAGTATGTCACCGGTGAAGTAAAATTCAAGCTCTACAAAGGAAACATCATCAAAGCCGGCACAACTTCTCCATACTCTCTCTACAGTGAGTCTCTGGCAAGTTTCACAACCGGTGATCAGTACGATCATCACGATGCAGACGGATTCATCACACTGTTCGGACTTCCTCTGAAAGTTCGTGCAATGATGCTGCAGAATGTAGATAAAAAAGATCTGGATAAATAAATCCCCAGAATAAAAGAAGCACCGCAATCGCGGTGCTTCTTTTATTTTTTCGATTGTTACCCGGATTTTATTCTGCCGGAAACCAGGAAGCAAGCTTTACTTTGCTGCTGCCATCTGCCTTATAGCAGTAAACTGCAAGTTTCTCAGTCACATCAGCTCCCTTGTACGGAACATTTGCTTCCACGAATACATAATTTCCACAAACCGAGTATTTTTCAATGCCAAGTTTAAAGGATGCCACAAGGTTTTTCTTTCCCGTCCTGTTATCTGTCCGGTAGAGTTTCGTCTGCATGTACCGATCCTTTCCTGTCGTACTATAGGTATACGTTCCATCATTGACAGCTTCCAGTGAAACACTCAGATAATTTTCATCCTTAACCGCAAAGGCCTCTCTCTGATAACTGTTTCCCTCCAGATCATAAAATGTCTTGTTCTCGTTTTCCTTGGTATAGTAAATCTTTCCCTCACTCTGAAACAGGGAATACCGATAAGCATCTCCGCTGTTTACAATCTGTGCAACTTTCTTTTTATCCGTTCCGTCCGTCTTCATGCTCATAACGGTTCCGGTATCTTCCGAATAATTCATGCCATCTTCACTTTTACTTTTCAGTGCCAGATAATAAATCCGTCCATCTACAAGCTGTGGATCACGTCCGATCGCAAGTTTCTTTGCGGATTTCCCGTCTTTAGCGATCCGGTAAATATATTCTTTTGTTGCATCGGTTCCATAGTAACGGTCCCAGGTTGCATAAATATATTTCTTATCCACAGATAACTGGGAAAAACCATTGCTTCCCTTTTTGTTTTTCCCTATTTTGTAGGAATATACCTCACTCTTTTTGCCTGTTTTGGTGTTGTATTTCATAATTCCCATACGCACACCCATCATTTCAAACGCATAATACAGGTTCTTTCCATCCGAAACCGTACATGACGTACCCTTCATCAACGGTTTTGCCTCCGTCTGCACGTCCGTGTGGATCGGCATCACCTCATTATCATACGATACCTGACCGGTCTGTTCCGTTGTATCTGCAAAAGCTGTAACCGAAGGCATCACCGCACACCCTGTAAAAGTGATCGCTCCTGCCAGTGTCGAGGCAGCCATTGTTTTTTTAAACTGATTCCAAGATTTTTGTCTCATCATTCAAGACCTCCATTCCTATCTGTCTTTCATTTCGTCTGCATTGTACTCCCGCTTTTTCAGGAACGCAAGCTGTATCTGAAAAAGATAAGAATTTCATAAGAATCGTAACATCTTCTTAAAATATTAAGCCCAAAATCCCATTGCCCGTGCAATCATGGCAAGAAGAAACAGGTGTGCCGGATAGAATATGTAGAAGAAATACTTCATCTGTTTTCCCCTGGTTCCATTGTAAAAATAAATCGGTATCATATCTAAAAATGCTGCCGCTTCAATGATACTTGCCAGCAGGGTTAAAACCAGAACACCGATACCCATTCCCTTCACTTTCTTCGGATAAAACATGTAAATTGCAAAAATTGTCACAATTCCCGACAAATCGTAATCTGTACGGAAAAGAAGTGCCAGAAATCCCCCCGCCGCAACTATCACAATGGTAAGAATCAGGCGGATGACTGCGGCCTTATTTCCGTAAACATCCTCCACAAACTTCTGCTTTATCCCTTCAACACCCCAGATCACCAAAAGCCCGAACAGCAAAGTAAAAAAGACATTGCTGCTGGAAAAATCACACATTCTCCTGCTGAATGCCAGATCAAACGGAACCTCGGAAATCAAGGCAAACAAAAAAAGCCTCCCCGCATATTTTGCCCTGCTGCGTGTATGGTAAAATCCCTCTACCAGAAGAAAACAGTAAATCGGAAACGCCAGTCTTCCAATGATGCGCATCAAAAATGCGGGATTTTCCAGTCCCGGAATCTGTTCTAAAATAACGGCCGATGTGTGATCAATCAGCATGGAAATCACGGCGATCACCTTTAACCAATAGCCGGAAATTCCCTGTTGTTTAACATTCATAATCCTTCTCCTCTTTATTATTTTGCAAGAAGCTGTGCAATCTCTTCTTTGTATGGCGGAATCGTCTTTTTGGTCTCTCCCTCGGCACAAAGCCACGGTGTCTCTAAAATCTTCGGGATTTCCACAAAGCGCGGATCGTGAACCAGACGGTACAATGGTTCAAATCCGATGGTTCCTTTTCCAATGTTTGCATGACGGTCTTTGTGTGCCCCAAGTGGATTTAAACTGTCATTGATATGAAAGACCGCAATCTGGTCGAGTCCTATCACCTGATCAAAACGTTTAAAAACACCATCGTAATCATGCACCAGATCATACCCGGCATCGTTTACATGACAGGTATCAAAACAGACTCTCAACCGCTCCTTTTTGTTCACTCCATCATAGATTGCCTTAATTTCTTCAAAGGTTCTTCCAATCTCACTGCCCTTTCCCGCCATCGTTTCCAGAGCAATAAATACCTCATCCTCGTTCTCATCCAGCACCATATTCAGCCCGCGGACAGTCTGTGCAATTCCGGCCTCTGCACCCGCATCCAGCGCGGACCCCGGATGTAACACCAGAATATGGCTTCGCATAGCAGCCGTGCGCCGGATCTCCTTTTCCAGAAACTGTACAGCCAGTTCAAATGTCTCCGGCTTTACGGTATTTGCAAGATTGATGATATAAGGCGCATGAACCACGATTTCCCGGATTCCAGCCTTTGTGGCATACTCCCAGCCTGCCTCAATATTTAAGTCTTTGATTTCTTTTCTCCGGGTATTCTGCGGTGCCCCTGTGTAGAGCATCAGCACATTCGCCCCATAACGCTCTGCTTCCTTCACAGATGCCAGAAACATCTCTTTTCCTGCCATTCCTACATGAGAGCCTATTTTAATTTCTTCCATTTTATATATCCTCTGCTTTCAGCTTTTTCTTTTGCTGATGTGCAGTAATTGCGATCAGCAGATTTTGCGGAATAAATCTTCCGCATATCGTTGCAGCCTTGATTTCAGCTGTTGGAACAATGAGCACTTTGCGTCTTTTCATCTGTTTTAACGCATATCCGGCGCAATACTCCGGTGTAATTCCGGCCAGTGCAAACTCAACATTTGCTACATCATTAAATTCTGTATTCACCGGTCCGGGACATAATGCCCCCACATACACGCGGCTGCCTCTCTGTTTCAGTTCGAGTGCCACTGCACGCGTCAGACTCGCCATATAGGCTTTGGTTGCATAATAGGCAGCCATATAAGGACCTGCCGGAAACAGTCCTGCCGAAGAAGCGACATTTAAAATGTAACCCCCCTCCTGTTTTTCCATGCGGCGAAGCATCAGTTTCATCAAAAGATGCATGGACTTGACATTCACATCAATCATCTGCATTTCCTTCTCTGCATCTGTCTCGAGAAAACTGCCGCAATCCCCAAAACCGGCATTGTTGATCAATATTCCGACCGGAACCGGCTCCAACTGCTGCATCAGACGGTAACACGCTTCTTTTTCGGACAAATCTGCCGTGATAACCATGCTTTCCGTCCCACTTTTTTTCAATTCTTCCGCCAGTGCCTGCAGCCGGTTTTCCCGTCGCGCAACCAGTACCAGACGGTATCCTTCTGCCGCGAGCTGTCTTGCAAATGCCATACCAATTCCGGAACTTGCCCCTGTAATAACTGCATATGTTTTTTTCATTTTACATCCTCCTAAAGCATAATGAGTATAACACAGCAGCCCCCGGTTGTCTAATAAAATCAGGGCTTACAGAGGTTTCCCCCTGTAAGCCCTATGGCAGAAAATGAGTATAAAACGATTGTTTTAAGGTTCTGGCTTATTTCACCTTTACCTTCATCTTTACTGTTTTCTTGGTTCCGTCTTTTAATGTAACCTCTGCGGTCACTTTTCCGGTTCCTTTCTTCTTTCCAGTAATCTTTCCATTTTTATTTACGGAAACCACAGACTTCTTGGAAGACTTATAGGTAATCTTTGCCACGTTTTCCATATTCAGCTTCTTGTTCCATTTAAATACGGTTGTCTTTTTTGTAGCAACATTTACTGTGGTCTTTGCCGGCTTAACAGTTTTTGCGATCTGCTTTGCCTCAGCCTTTACCTCAGCCTGTGTCTTTACGACATAAGTTCCCTCACCCTTAAATGTCAGTGAGACAGAACCATCCTTTGCGACCTTGTAAGCTTTCTGGTTTACAAGAACCAGTTCCCCGGTCTTTTCATCTTTCTTCATTACGGCAAGTTTTGCACCTGCTTTGACATCTGCTGCATTTACCTGTAAGGTGTATGCTGTTGTTCCATCTGCTTTCTTGACTTCCTGTGTGATGGTTACGTCTTTCGTTCCGGCAGCTTCTGTTACAGCTTGGATCACATCGGCATTTACGGTTGCTTTCACGCCTGTTTTGCTTGTCTTTCCAGTTGCTGCTACTGCTGCCTCTGCGGTTACTTTTCCGCTTGCATCCTTTGTGACTGTTACGGTTGCAGTCGTTCCTTCCGGAAGTTTTTCTGCAGGAATAACGCTCTCTGTCGTTGTTGCATCCTTTTTGGTATCTTCAGAAGGCTTGGTTTCGGTTGTTGTGCTTCCGCTGGAGGAACTTCCACCGGTAGATCCGCCGTTTGTACTTGAATTATTTTTCAGAACAACGGTACCACCATCTGTTGCCGCTGGAATGATCACTTTAATCTTTCCGTTACTTACCGTATATGTTTTTCCAGAATACAGATCCTTCAAAACAGTTCCATTATTTTCACTAACTGGAATTTCTACAGTCTGTGCAACATCTTTGATATTTAAACCAACATATAATTTTGTTTCTTTGTAGCTTCTGGATACAATATCATAACCATTTTCATCAGATGCTAAAATTGTTTTTCTGTCTCCTCTTGCAAATACATCTGTATATGCATTACGGATAGAAAGCATCTTCTTATAATGCTGATATGTCTTATTGTCATTACTTACTATTGACCAGTCAAAATCATAACGATTTGTCTGATATGGATAATTATTTAATCCTGTCTGTCCGATTTCCTCACCATAATAAATCACTGGCTGTCCCTTTGCAGTAATTTGTAAGCTTGCTGCAACCATAGACGCTGCTGTTGCTGCGTCTTCAGCCATTCCACCATCCAGCAGTTTCTGCTTAAATCCATCCTCGTCATGACTTCCAAGGAACTGACCTGTCATATATGTATTGTTTAATACACTATTTCTGGATGTCAGGAAACTTTCTACGGAAGAAATATTTCCCTTTACAAAATTAGTTGCCTGATCGTTAAAATCAAAATCCAGATCCGAATCCATTTCTCCGGTTCCTAAAGTATTGCCATTAGAAGCATAGCCTCCTCCTGCATACTCTCCAATCATCTTAAAATCTGAATCTACTTCCGTCAGAGCATTTTTTAATTCTGCCCAAGTATCGTTTTCCACATGTTTAACTGTATCAACACGGAAATAGTCGATGCCAAAATCTTTCACCCACTGGGTCTGCCACTTGACAAGCTGTGCGCTGACCGCAGGATCTTCTGTTCTAAAATCTGGTAAATTACTTAAGGAATCTTTCTGGTCACTTCCGGATACAATATCGTCTCCGCTTCGGATCATATCACCAAAATCCGTATCATATCCTGCATGGTTAACCACAATATCTACCATAATACGAATACCGCGGTTATGTGCCTGATCAATCAGTGTCTGAAATTCTTCCCTGGTTCCAAGTGCCGGGTTTAACTTTGTGAAATCACTTGCCCAGTATCCATGGAAGGCAGCATTGTATGGAACATCATCTGCCCCCTCTCCCGTCACCTGAACTCCCGAGATATTTTCTACTATAGGGGTAATCCATATAGTGTTGATTCCCAGATCTTCCAGATAATCTAGCTTCTGTGTAATTCCGGCAAAGTCACCGCCATGGTACAGTCCCGCATTGTCTTTTCCATACGTCTGTGGACCGTTCGCCGCATTGTTTGATTCATTTCCATCAAAGAAACGATCCGTTACCATAAAATAAATAACTGATTCATCCCAGTCAAAATCATCTGCATTCTTCTTGTTACGTGCAGCAACCTCCACCTGTACACTTGTTGAATACTCATTTCCATACTGATCTGTTACAACAATTGGCAATGTCTTTTTTCCTAATGTTGTATCAGTTGTAGCTGAAATTGTTACAGCCTGTAAATCTGGTACAATTGCTAATGCACTACTTCCACCTAAAGAAGAAACATCAATGCTTGCAGATGCAACTTCTAATTTCTTCTCATTCTCGTCCTGATTTACCGTGAATTTTACAACATTATTCTCGTTATAATTAAATGAAGCGTTCATTACTTCTGCCTGAATAGTGGCATTCAGCTTATAATACTCAATATAAGAATAATCTTTTCCCCCTTTTTGTTCCTGCTTATCGTTATATTTGTCTAAAATATATTCATCCCCGACTTTATAACGATAATATGTACGTCCGCTTTCCAGTTTGTTATAGTTATACTCAAAACGCTTATTCCCAGCATTATAAGTCATTTCATATTCCGTACCATTGATATCTACAGATACCTTCATATCTGCAAGCTTATCATCAATTAAGGCGTTATCATCCCGATAATAAAATGCAATCTTATTTTCTTTTGGAAGGACTTCATATCCCTTATTGTATGGAGCACCTAATACAGGTTCTTCGCCCTGTTTCATGTTCGCACATACAACATTCTGATCCTCTGGAAATGCAATAGAATGATCTCCACCATCCTTGACCCAGTCCTTACCAGAAGAATCCAGTGCAATAACGAAATCAACTTTTGTGCAGCTTGATTTTACCGGAACCTTAATTTTCCATTTTCCAGCTCCTGCGGATTCAAATTTTTTCAATTCTGCCGCAAAACCAGTAGTCCACGAATAAAACTCCGGATTGGTTGTTAAAGTATCATTTTCATATTCCAGATAAAAATATCTTGGATCTTCTTTGGTAATGGTAGGTTTTTCGGTAACTGGAGTCTTTCCAAACACATACCATAATGTTACCTCTGATTCTTTCTCGTCAATAACGTAATACCTATTTCCGTCCTGTCCATTCCATGAAGTTGATCCCGCCACTGGTTTTCCAATAATTCCAAGCGAATTAAACGAAACATAAGTTGTTCCCTGTAACCAAGTCACATTATTTTCTGTGTCTTCTATCGTATTATTTAAAGGAACAAATTCCTTTTCAGCACCATTTTTATTATATATATATACATCAGATACACCAGCTTTCATTTCAAAATCTGGAGAATACATATAAATCGTTACTTTATACTGTTTTTCCACAACATTAACAATAACATCTGACGTTTCATTACCAGCAGTTGCGGTTAACTCAACAGTTGTTATTCCACTGCCTTTTTTCACATTGATGGTTTTATCTGTCAATGTAACCTTATCACTTAAAGAAAGGTCTTTTAATGTATATGAAACATTTTCATCACTGCTTGTTCCATCGTTGTTATAAAGCTTTAATGTTTTCGGAAGTTCGAAATTCTTACCAGCCAAAGCTTCCAGATTTTTTGATTCAAGCCCCGGAACTACTAATCTACTATTGTCGCCTGTCACGGCATCATTTGCAGGGTCTGTGATCCAGTTCGTCCCAATTTTATACTTATACGCATATATTCCAGGATTTTGTTTTTGAACTGTTACGGTAAATTTATCTCCTTCCTTTTCCATTGATAATCCATTATCCCAGTTCGTTCCTGCGACAGTTCCCATAAGCCGAACATCTTCTGCATCTTTATATTCGCCTGTTGCATCCAGATTAAATGTAACGGTACGGTCCTCATTTACAACCGGACTCTGTACTTTTATAACCGGTTTTACTGGTGCGCTGCTTGTAGATTCCGTCCACCCTTCCGGTTTCTTTTCACTGATTACCGTTTCCCCTTTTTCGCCAGTAACCCACTTTTCTACTTTAGAACCATTTTCCGTAAATCCAATATTATCTGTTTGTTTTCCATTTCCTTTATTATTAAATATACAATGGAATTCCTCATCTGAATTTGTGCTAATTGTAAAGCTATACCAGCCTTCATTTTCTGAATCTTCTTCTACTTCAGCTCCTGGCCAGCTATTTGCATAACCATAACCATCAACAGCCGTCCAGCTATTTCCTTCGGCTATTTTCGTATAAACAGCCTCCCAATTTGTAGAATTTTTGAAGTGCATAATAATTTGTCTGCTGCCTTCTGCTTTTGCCTGTACCGCCCCAATCGGCAAAAGTGTCAGAACCATCGCAATTGCAAGTAAAAAACTTACAAAACGGTTCTTTGTTGAAAACCTTCTCTCTCCCATTTTTTCCTCCTTTTGAATGATTTTTCGGGTTTTTTCGTTTTTCATTATACTTGAAAATGTATACGAAATAAAGTTGGAAAAACTGCCAAAAAACCTCTGGAAATTTTGTCTAAAAATTCCAGAGGTTTTTTTAACTTATTATACACATTGTATAATCATTTTTATTGCTGCAGTACCAGCTCGCGCCCTGTCACATCCAGTTCCATGCTCTGTGGATCTTTTTTATACTGCTCAAGCACGGTCAGCCACAGCATATGTACTTCGTAGATCAGCATCTGATCCGCCTCCACCGCATACGGAGCCAGAACATCCACATCAAAGAAACGAACGCCAAGCGGTGGCAGAAAAATCAAATTGCAGGACTTCTTTTTCTCTCCGCAGGTGTAGATCTGCTCATAAGAAATCAATAGAAATTCTTTTTCCTGATCCATACAGTGATAGGAAACAAAACACTCATCAATCACCCATGTCTCTCCCTCTTCGGTTTCCACTGGTTTCTTCGCCGGGTCGTTGTACTCGGTAGTCTGGCACTGAATATCCCAGTGCAGTTTTCCTTCCCGCGTTTTTTGTATCATATCGGTCACTTTACGGACCAGCTGTTCTTCCTTTTTCTTCATTCTTATGCCTGCTCTCTCACATAAATCTGTGACAGATTATTCATGATCGCCGCTGCGACATCCGGTTTATTCATGGAATAAATATGAATGTGGTTGACTCCATTGGCAATCAGATCAATGATCTGCTCGGTTGCATAGGCAATTCCTGCCTGCTTCATGGCTGCAGGGTTGTCCCCAAAACGATCCACAATGCTTAAGAATTTGGCAGGAACCAGATTTCCGGTCAGGGAAATCGTTCTCTTCACCTGTGCTGCATTGGTAACCGGCATGATTCCGGCAGTCACCGGAACATCAATTCCTTTAGCAAGTGCCTTATATAGGAAACGATAATAAATGTTATTGTCGAAAAACATCTGTGTGGTCAGATATTCACAGCCTGCATCCACTTTTTCTTTCAGATGATCCAGATCTTCATTCATATTGGCAGCCTCCGGATGTCCCTCCGGATAACATGCACCGCCGATACAGAAGTCTCCTGCCTCTTTGATCTCGCGGATCAGTTCAATCGCATGGTGATACTGATCCGGAAGCGGAAAATCCGTGTTTGTCGGAATATCCCCGCGAAGTGCAAGGATGTTTTCGATTCCGCGCTCTTTCAGCTCACTGATTACGGTATGTACCTTTTCTCTTGTGGAAGAGACACAGGTCAGATGTGCGATTGCCGGCACCCCATAAGAGTTGATCGCATCTGCGATCTCTACGGTATAATCACTCGTTCCGCCGGTTGCTCCATATGTACAGCTGATATATGCCGGTTTCAACTTTGCGATTTCTGCTGCGATTGCCTTGTAATTCTGCAGCTGTGCTCCCTGTTTTGGTGGAAAAATCTCACATGAGATGGTCACCTCATTCTTCTTTAAAATTTCCGATACTTTCATTTTATTTTTGTCTCCTGTTGTTAAAATTTTCGAAGCTCATCTGTGCCGTCATCCATAGTATTGACAATACGCTTAATCTGCACAAAATAGGAATAATTATCATTTACATGAACTTCACAGCGATCTCCGACTTTATGCCCGAAAATAGCTGCGCCAAGCGGTGATTCCCTGCTGATCAGATTTTTCAGTGAATTACTTCTGACTGTTGTCACCAGTTTATATGTTTCCGTCACATCGTCCTCTTCAAAATAAATATCGACGGTATTGTTCATTCCAACTTCATCTTCCGGAGAATCTTCAGAAACAATCACTGCTGTCTTGATCATTTTTTCCAGATAACGGATACGGCTTTCATTTTCGTTTTTAAACTTTTTGGCTGCCTTATATTCAAAATTTTCGCTCAGGTCTCCCTGGGCACGTGCTTCTTTTACATCTTCGAGGGCTTCCTTCCGAACCACCAGCTTCCGGTGCTCAATCTCTGCCTCCATTTTTTCAATATCCTTTTTTGTTAATTCATCATGCATATTCTGCCTCCAGATATTAATCTAACATTTTACATACAAAATCGCAAGTCCTATCTTCCTGCGTACAGACACTGATCAGATATCTGTCTTTTATGGTTCCCAGCGGAATTTCTTTATAGTATTTCCCATGCAGGGTATCCACGGTATGAAATGCCTTTGTCATTCCTTCCCCGGTCATTTTCACATAGCTTTCTTTTCTTGTCCAGAACCGGAGCAGTTCCTGCGGATCATCCCCGGCATCTTTCCACCAGTTCCTTTCCGCTTCCGTTAATATCCGCTTTGCCAGCTTCTGATTGCGGGCTTCCTGCCAAAAACGGTTCTGCTGTTCCACATCCACACCTACCGGGACATCCGACAGTGCTCCCACTGCATATGCTCCCGCATGGCTTAAATTAAAGAAAACCCCATCTTTTTTCAGACGCGGCTTTCCATGTCCTTCCAGCCCAAAAGATTCTTCGGCATAAGGGATCTGTTCTTCCAGCAGCATATGCCGGAGCAGAAGACCCGCCGCAATGGATCTGCTGCGGTTTTCTTTTCCTTTTATTGTTCTTACTTTCTCCCTGCGGCTCTCCACAAGAAGAGACAGTGAATTCTCCTCTTCTTCCGGACGCTGGAAACAGACCGGCCGGATATATAGTTTAAGCATGTAATGCTCCTAAAAATCCACACGCCAGCACAAAAATGCCAAGAATGATCCGGTAATATCCAAACACCTTGAAATCATGTTTTTTAATATATCCCATCAGAAAACGGATAACAATCAGGGAAACCGCAAATGCAATGACACATCCCACAAACAGGATAACGACCTCGGATGTCGAAAAATCCAGTCCAAACTTCGCAATCTTTAAGATACTGGCACCAAACATAACCGGAATGGCAAGGAAAAACGTATACTCTGCCGCAACGGTTCTGGACACTCCGATCAAAAGTGCTCCGACAATCGTTGCACCAGACCGGGAGGTTCCCGGAAAGATTGCAGCGATCAGCTGAAACAGACCGATAAAAAGTGCCGTGTCGTAACCGATATCTGCAAGCGAATTGATTCTGGAATTTTTCCCTTTATGGGAATTCTCAATCAGAATAAACGCAATACCAAACAGAATCAGCATGACAGATACCATCTGGTAATTGTAAAAATGTTCCTCCACCCAGTCATCCGCAAGAACACCGATCACCGCTGCCGGAATGGTAGAAACCAGAATATGAAACCACAATTTAAAAATATCTGTTTTGATCCATGCGCCCGGTCCCCGTTTTGTCAAAGGTGCTACATTGTTTTTTCTTCCAAACGGCCAGATCTGGCTCCAGAACAGAACAACGACCGCAAGAATCGCTCCCAGCTGGATCACGACCTCGAACATGCTGTAAAATTCATCACTTACTTTCAGTTTGACCACTTCATTCAGCAGAATCAGATGCCCGGTACTGCTGATGGGAAGCCACTCGGTCACGCCTTCCACAATTCCAAATAATACGGCTTTTAATACCTCTATCAGTTCTATCATTTTTTCCCTTTCTATCGCTCGCTTCCATCAAAATCCATCTGGTTCATATATTCCTGTGAAAAATCCGGATGGGTAGACAGTTCTATATAATGCATACTTTTCTGAATTATGGAAAGCTGCTCTCTTGCTTTTTTTGAAATAGCTGCTGATACTGCGCCTTCTCCGGCTGCATTTCCAACTGAATCCGTAATCGGAAGTAATTCCTTTGGGATCAGTCCAATCGCCGCTGCCGATTCTTTTTTCAGATAGCTGCCAAAACCACCTGCGAGAATGACATGATCCAGCTGTTCATAAGAAGTATGACTGTCCTGTAGCAGAATCCGCATTCCGGCTGCAAATGCTGCCTTTGCAAGCTGTAGTCCCCGGATATCTTCCTGCGTCACACATACCTTATGCGCCAGCCAGACACATGGCTGCCCTGCATATTCTCCCAAGTATTTCCGATAGGCAACCGAAACCGACTGTTTCTGCTTTAACAATCCTGTGTGATCGAGAAGCCCCATCTCTAAAATTACCGCAAGTGCATCAATCAGACCGGAACCGCAAATACCACACGCCTCCTCGTCTCCGATTACCTGCACCCGGATTCTTCGCTGGTCGAGCCAGACATGGGATATCGCTCCGGCCGCTGCCGGCATTCCCATCGCCATCTCCGCACCTTCAAATGCAGATCCGACCGCCGTGGCACAGCAATAAATCTGATCTTCGTTTCCGACCGCCATCTCTCCGTTCGTTCCAATATCCAGAAGAAGCACTTTATCTTTGGGTTTCTTCTGCATCACTGCCAAAAGATCCGACGTAATATCTCCTCCGACAAATCCTGCAACCGCCGGTGCTATGTATACCGATCTGCAATCCGTAAGTCCCAGCTGCTCTCCGGTATACTCTTTTCCAAAGAATTCCTGCGGCATAAACGGCGTCACCCCGATGGAAACAGGCGAAATTCCCGCGAACAGATGACACATTACCGTATTTCCCACCACGGCAAGACGATGAATCTGTTCCCCTCTCCCTGTTTTTTTCTGCAGTGTCCGAAGCATCTGTGCGATCTGAAAAATAATCTGTTCTTTTAATATTTCCAGTTTTCCTGCTTCGGCTGCCTGAATACGTGAAAGCACATCTGCACCAAAACTTCTCTGTGCGCTTGGTTCACTGACCGTTGCCAGCTTTTCTCCTGTCTTTCCATCGATCAGATGGCAGACCACCGTCGTCGTGCCGATATCGCATGCCGCATCCAGCCCTTCTCCGTCATCCGCCGGATAATGTGTGACAGTTCCGTTTTCTGCAATTTTAGACTTCTGTGCGCGAAGCTGCACCTCCGGAATTGTGATGCGCATCCCATCGGTTACTTTTGTCATACAGGCAAGTACTTCTCCCATATGTTCCACCTCTACGGTACACTTTCCGCATCTTCCCCTGCCGCCGCATGGCGCTGTCAGCACATGGATTCCATGTTCCTGAAGTGTCTCTAAAATGGTTTTTCCTTCTTCTGCATCAAGTTTATGTGATTTTTTTTCAATTATTACTTCTATCTGCATAGGCTTTCTTATACTCTAAAAGCAGCAAACCGGATCAGATTCGATTCGCTGCTTTTTACAGGCTCTGTTACTTGTTTCGATTACTTGTTCAGAGAAGACTCACGGTAAATGATATCATCTCTTCCCGGTCCGTTGGAAACCATGGTGATCGGATATCCAATCTGTCCCTCGATAAACTCAATGTACTTGCGGCAATTTTCCGGAAGTTCTTCATACTTCTTGATACCGCGGATGTCACATTTCCATCCCGGAAGCTTTGTGAGTACCGGCTTTGCCTTCTCCAAGAGACTGGTCACAGGGAATTCGGTTGTCACTTCTCCGTTGATCTCGTATCCGGTACATACCGGAATCTCATCGAGATATCCTAATACATCAAGTACGGTAAATGCCACATCGGTTGTTCCCTGCAGACGGCAGCCATATTTGCTGGCCACACAGTCGAACCATCCCATTCTTCTCGGACGTCCGGTGGTTGCACCGAACTCTCCACCATCTCCACCACGGCGGCGGAGTTCATCTGCCTCATCCCCGAAGATCTCACTTACAAATGCACCGGCACCTACAGCAGAAGAATATGCCTTACATACGGTAATGATCTGTTTGATCTCATATGGCGGAACTCCTGCCCCGATTGCACCGTATGCAGCCAGTGTGGAAGATGAGGTAACCATTGGATAAATTCCGTGATCCGGATCTTTTAATGTTCCAAGCTGTCCTTCTAAGAGAACCGTCTTTCCTTCTTTGAGTGCCTTGTCCAGGAATAAGGAAACATCACATACATATGGAGCTACCATATCGCGGTACTCATGTAATGTATTTAATAATTCATCAGTATCAATCAGTGGCTTGTGATACAGATGCTCTAAGATTACATTCTTCTGCTCTGCAACACGGACTACCTTTTCCTTTAACAGCTCATCGTCGAAAAGCTCACTTACCTGAAAACCGATCTTTGCGTATTTATCTGAATAAAACGGAGCAATACCAGATTTTGTCGATCCGAAAGATTTTCCTCCCAGACGTTCCTCCTCGTACTGATCAAACAGTACGTGATACGGCATCACAATCTGTGCACGGTTGGACACAAGAATCTTTGGCATCGGAACGTTGCGGTCTGTGATGGACTTAATCTCTTTGAAAAGACGCGGAATATCAAGTGCCACACCATTTCCAATCACACTCGTTGTATGACTGTAAAATACTCCGGACGGAAGTGTATGTAATGCAAACTTTCCGTAGTCATTTACGATTGTGTGTCCTGCGTTCGCACCTCCCTGAAAACGTACAATGATATCGGCCTGCTTTGCAAGCATGTCCGTAATCTTGCCTTTGCCTTCGTCGCCCCAGTTAGCGCCAACAACTGCTTTAACCATCTTTTATTCCTCCTGTATGTCTGCTTTAACTTTCCGTGCGCACTTTTTTACGCACGAAAACGGACAGGTGTAAAAACCCATCCGTTTTTACTTTATGATTATAAAGGATTCCCACTGAAATTACAAGTCATAAACTTTAATTTGTTAGCATATGAAAGTTCCCAAAAACTTCCTGCTACGCTTCAATCTTTTTGGAACATGCGATCGCAAGTGCTCCCGGTCCGATATGACAGGCAATGGATAATGACAGTGGCTGCATGACGATCTCATTGTCCGGAAAGACAGCCTGCACTTCTTCTTTGAATGCCTCAGCGGCTGCAGTGTCAAATGTATAGGCCAGTTCCAGATTCATCTTCTCCCCATCCGGGCTGTGAAAACGCTTCTCAAAATCGTTTTTCATAGCCTCGGTCATGATTGTTTTTGCCTGTTTTACCGTACGTGCCTTTGCAAATGCATCCAGCTTTTCTCCCTGGATCTGCAATACCGGTTTCAGTTTCAGTAAGGTTCCCAGTGCTGCTGCTGCCGGTGTAATACGTCCGCCTTTTTTCAGATACTCCAGTGTGTCAACCATAATGTATATGGAGGATTCAAATTTTTCTTTTTCCAGAATCTCTTTGATTTCTTCTGCACCTTTTCCCTGCTCTGCCAGCATTTTGGCATCGAGCACGGACTGCCGCATCGTTACGGAAATACGCTGGTTATTGACTACCTGTACTTTTCCGTCATAGTCCTGGGAAAGCATATATGCCGTCTCACAGGAACTACTTAAGCCCGAAGACATCGGTATGTATACAATTTCATCGTATTCTTTCAAAAGTTCATCCCATTTATCGGTCACATCTCCAACCAGCGGCATGGAGGTTTTGATCTCTCCGCCCTCTTTGAGTTTCTGATAAAACTGCTCCTGTGTCAGGTCAATATCTTCATAAAACATCTGTCCGTTAATATAAAAAGGCATCGGCATTACCACTACGCCAAGTTCTTTTGCCTCGCTTTGTGTAATACCACTGTTACTGTCCGTTACAACAATCACTCGACTCATTTTTTCCACTCCTGATTTTCGTTGTTTTTCCAAACGGTTCCTTTGTCTTTGAACCGTTACGCTTTCTATCATATCATAGGACAAAAAAAATGAAAAGCCTTGATTTTCAAGGCTTTTCATATCTATTTCACATAGTTTTTGATACTATGTTTACTTTATAACGCAACGGTTATGTCCGATTACATCATTCCGCCCATTCCCGGAGCACCACCGGCTGGCATTGCAGGAGTATCTTCCTTAATGTTTGCAACAGCAGACTCTGTGGTGAGTAATGTAGAAGCAACGGATGTTGCATTCTGCAGGGCACTTCTTGTAACCTTAACCGGATCAAGAATTCCAGATTCTACCATGTCAACATACTCTTCGGTAGCTGCATTGAAACCGGTTCCCGGTGCAGATTCCTTTACCTTATTGATGATAACAGCACCTTCAAGACCTGCGTTTGCAGCGATGTAATACAAAGGAGCTTCCAGTGCCTTTAAGATAACCTTCGCACCGGTCTTTTCATCTCCCTCTAAGGAATCAGCAAGCTCTGCAACCTTCTTGGATGCATGGATGTATGCAGATCCACCACCTGCGATAATACCTTCCTCGACTGCTGCACGGGTAGCATTTAATGCATCTTCCATACGAAGCTTTGCTTCCTTCATCTCGGTCTCTGTTGCAGCACCGACACGGATGACTGCTACGCCGCCTGCCATCTTTGCAAGTCTTTCCTGTAACTTTTCTTTATCAAATTCAGAAGTGGTCTCCTCGATCTGTCCACGGATCTGTTTGATACGTCCCTGAATCTTATCCTTGTCTCCGGCACCATCCACGATAACGGTGTTCTCTTTCTGAACCTTAACGGATTTTGCACGTCCAAGCATATCCATGGTGGTATCTTTCAGTTCTAATCCAAGATCGGAGCTGATCACCTGACCGCCGGTAAGGATTGCTATATCCTCAAGCATGGCCTTTCTTCTGTCACCATATCCAGGAGCCTTGACAGCTACTACGTTGAATGTACCACGCAGTTTGTTTACGATCAATGTGGTGAGTGCTTCTCCCTCGATATCCTCAGCGATGATCAGAAGTCTTGCACCGGACTGTACGATCTGCTCAAGCAGTGGCAGGATATCCTGGATATTGGAAATCTTCTTGTCTGTGATCAAGATGTATGGATCATCGAGATTTGCTTCCATCTTATCCATATCTGTGCACATATAAGCAGATAAGTAACCTCTGTCAAACTGCATACCTTCTACCAGGTCAAGCTCTGTCTGCATGGTTTTGGACTCTTCGATTGTGATGACACCATCGTTTGTAACCTTCTCCATAGCGTCTGCTACCAGATTACCAACTTCTTCATCACCGGCAGAAATTGCTGCAACTTTTGCGATCTGCTCTTTGCCCTTAACCTTCTGGCTCATTTCCTTTAATGCCTCAACAGCGGCATCTGTTGCCTTCTTCATACCACGTCTTAACACGATCGGATTTGCTCCTGCTTCCAGGTTCTTCATACCTTCCTGAACCATAGCCTGTGTTAAAACAGTAGCGGTAGTTGTACCATCACCGGCTACATCATTGGTCTTGGTTGCAACTTCTTTTACAAGCTGTGCACCCATGTTCTCAAATGCATCCTCAAGTTCCACTTCTTTTGCGATTGTTACACCATCGTTTGTGATCAGTGGAGCACCAAAGGATTTATCCAGTACAACGTTACGTCCTTTCGGTCCTAATGTTACACGAACGGTATTTGCTAATTTATCGACACCTGCACCAAGTGCTGCTCTGGCGTCTGAACCATATTTGATCTCTTTTGCCATGACTACAATAACCTCTCTTCTTTAAAATTCAGCCTATAATTTCCAATTTATAAAAACTACTCAACAATTGCAAGAATATCATTCTGTCTTACGATAATGTACTCTTCCCCATCAAGTTTTACTTCTGTCCCTGCATATTTGGAATAGATTACTTTCTGGCCTTCTTTTACCTGCATAACGATTTCTTTGCCATCGACTACTCCGCCAGGACCTACAGCGATTACTTCCGCTTCCTGTGGCTTCTCTTGTGCTGCTCCCGGTAATACGATACCGGATGCGGTAGTCTCTTCTGCTTCTAACTGTTTTAATACTACTCTGTCTGTTAATGGCACTAATTTCATTACAAATAGCCTCCTTTTCGTCTTTACTAGCACTCACTTTATTCGAGTGCTAACTCTTTCTGTAAATAAAATATCACTGTTGTTTTTCATTGTCAACAGTGATACTCAATTTTTATATTTTTTTTAGATTCCCGGAATTCACTTTCTTTGTATGCTTTATTATTTCATCGTACTGTGCATACATTTTTTGTGTTTCGTTTTCAAGTGTATAATAATGAAAAATATACGGCACAAGAAGCACAAGGAGCAGCATGGTAAAACCATAGAGTGTCATGATCCCCGTCAAAAGCGGAGCAAACAACGACAGTACCGTTATCACAGCAAATGTAACCGTTACAATCAGATGAATCAGACGTTCGTGCTGGAAAAATCCAATCTGAACCAGATGTTCTTCCAAAATACATTCCCATTCCTCATATGTTTTCTCTTCTTCGTCTGCCAGAAGCCGGTCCACACGTTTCCGGTACTCTGTAATTCTTTTTTTCATTTCTGCCTCGATTCAGACTCTATATTAATCCATAGTGTTCCATTGCATGCTTTATTCCATCATCGTAGATATCCGTTGTCACAAATTCAGCCGCCTCTTTTGCCGGAGGTGTTCCATTTCCCATGGCAATTCCATGTCCCACAAAAGAAAGCATATCCAGATCATTGACACTGTCACCAATCGCATAGGTATCCTCATTTTTAATACCCATATGCCTGCAGAGCCAGTCTATCCCGGTCGCTTTCGATGTTCCTTTCGGAACAAATTCCACAACATGTCCTTCATGCTCCAGACAGTCAAAATCAGCCCCCAGTTCATCCCGGATTCTGGCATAATCGGTTGTTGGCAGGATATCCCCCGACATTTTATTAATGCGGATGTCCGGTGAATAGCCTTTTAATATTTTGGCAGATGCTCCCATTGCCTCAAAAAGGTACAGCACATACGGATCTGTCTTGAAATTTTCTTTATCTATCCAGTGGCAGTCCGGACCTTCCAGCACAATCGGCATCCGGCATTCTTCCATGACCCGGACAATTTTTTCTGTCAGTTCCGGGGAAAGGATATTTTCATACAGAACCTTTCCATCCATCTCCACATGGTTTCCGCATGCTGCAACAATTCCGTCAAAGCCGATCCCAAGCAGCCGCTTATCGTTAATATTGCTACGGGATCTTCCACTGCACAGAAATGTCTTATGTCCGTTTTTCTGCAATTGTTTGATGGTTGGAATTGTACTTTCTGGAATCTGCATTTTTTCATCCCACAGCGTTCCGTCTATATCAAAAAATATGTATGCCATTTTTACTCTCCTCATCTGTCAGCTGTTTCCCCTATACTAGCATAATCCGGCAGATGCGTCAAAGTATCCTGATTTTTTTCTATTTCAATGCATTTGCAATCCGCACAACAACATATCTGTTTTTCTGGAATTCGATCTCATACTGCCAGTGCGGGCACGGTGCTACTGAGCTTCCAATCTCAATGGTAATGGAAGGTTTATTAAGCAGATCCATCACATACTCCCGGTACTGTCCTCCCCAGGACCTTCCGCTGCCGCTATCCGGGGCTTTGCTGTATCCGGTAATTTTCTTTGCGATATCATACATTTTATAGGTATCTTTTTTCAGGCTTCCTTTCGTACTCCCTTTTTTCTATTGTCTTTTATTAGACGTTTGCGAAACGCGCCTTGCGTCTGCCACCGCTTACACAGTCCAATGCTCTTTATAGACAGAATTGCTGAATTTATAGGAATCTGCCCAGTTTTCTTTCCAGTCACAGAAATCTGCTTTGATATGCCGCCTGATATCTTCCGTGTCCTGCATAGTATACGCCTCTCTGTTTATTTTACAAATTATATTACCTCGATTTTATTCTTTCTCCTTATCTTCCTGCTTTTTTCTGTCAGACAAATACCGCCACATCAGCACAATCCCAGCTCCCAGTATCATCAGGGAAAATATCCATGCGACCGCATCTCCCCTGACACTGAAATCCAGCCAGTGCGTTTCCGTCCGGACTACCGCAATAAAATTTGCCGTCATATGTCCGATCATGGATGCATAGACATTTCCCGCACGATCCATCAGAAGTGCCAGCACCACACCAAGAATCAGTGCGTAAATAAACTGCACGATATTGACATGCACGGCCGCAAAAATCAATGCCGAAATTCCAACCGCAAACGGTTTCGACAGCATATCTTTTAATCTTCCGAAAATAATTCCCCGGAATACCAGTTCTTCCAGAATCGGGGTAAATACTGCCAGACAAAGAATTTCCATTCCTATTGTACTTCCGTAAAAATCGGTATTTGCCTGCTGGTAACCCATCGAAATTTCCGTCAGTTTCGTCATGGATATGAGATTGTTCAAAGAAATTCCAAAGCATGCCATAATCCCGGCCGCAAAAAGTGCATGACAGATACGTTCCCGGCTGATTCCAAACGGCTGCTTTGCAATCCCTGCCAGTGCCTGTCCCTGACGATAAAACGGAAGCATGGATGGAATTGTAAAAACAGTGGCAATCAGCTGACAGAACACATAATGTGTGGCATCTCCTCCAAATGCCCACTGTGCAATTGTCATAATAATCAGCATCACCGCATAATAAAAAAGAAACGGGTAAAGAATATACCATATTTTCCCTAAAATCTCCTTAAAAAATTCCATACGATATCCTCCCATTTCTCTTTTTCCAATTGTTTTCTATGTTAAGCGTTTACAACCGCTTAATTTTTTAACGGTTTTTATGCACGTCACATGTATGCAGCTTACGCAGCAGCTCCGGAAGCTGCTCTAAGGAATCGCACATGCCTGCTACTCCTGCTGCTTTCATTTCTTCCACATCCCCGAACCCATAGCTGACTGCAATACAGAAAATTCCAAGTTCTTTCGCCCCGTTGACATCAAACATCGTATCCCCGATCAGACACATCTCGGATTTTGGAATATGACTCCAGCGGCGCATGACTTCCTTAAGAATCTCGGATTTTTTATCCCGTGTACCATCAAATGTTGCACCTACCACATCATCAAACAGCGGAAGAATCCCGAAATGCTCCAGAATCCGTCTGCAGGATACTTCCGGCTTGGAAGATGCCATGCCAATCCGGTATCCCTGTTCTTTTAATGTACGGATACACTTTTCCACACCCGGATATAACTTACACTCAAAAATTCCCGTCGTATTGTACCGTTCCCGGTATTTCTGCACAGCCTCATACGCTTTTTCATGCGAAAATCCATAATATCTTTCAAAACTCTCCGAAAGCGGCGGCCCGATAAACCGGTATAATTTTGCCGTATCCGGCTCCTTAATTCCGTAAAAATCAAGCGTATATAAAACACATTTTATGATTCCCTCGGAAGAATCAATAAGCGTTCCGTCCAGATCAAACAAAATGGTGTTCATTATTTCTTTACTCCTTTGGTATCGCGGTTTCCCACATGCAGACGATGCAGGGCAACCGGCTTTCCTTTCACCTCGACCTCTTTCTCCTCACCTTCATGCAGCACATGAATACTTTTCAGTTCATCCCCGGCAGCCAGTTTCATGCCACGCACGCCCACCGCACCTTTCTTTTTCTGCGGAATTTGTGCACAGTCAATCCGAAGAAACATATCTTTCTTTGACGCCATCACCAGTGTATCATTTTCTTCCAGCGGACATACCGTTAGTACTTCATCTTCCTCTCCCAGCTTTGTTGCCGCTGTTGTCTTTTTTGCGACCACAAATTCCATACCGTCCACAACTTTGATCATGGCATACTTTGTGCCAAATAACATCCGGTGCGAGCTGACATGTTCAAGACCTGCCAGATATACAACATTCTCTTCTTTACTGTCATAATTGCAGAGGTTGTCAATCGGTGTTCCTTTATCCCGGAATTTTCCATATGGAAGATCAAGCACTTTTAGCAGATGCATCTGTCCCTTGTCCGTAAAGATACAGATTTTATCCGTATTTTTGCACGTAAAGATATGCCTGTATTCCGCGTTTGCCGCCTCTTTATTTCTCTCATAGACAGAAGTATCCACTATCTTTGCATATCCGAAGCGGTCCATCAGAAAGACAACATCCTGCTCCTCGATCTTCTTTGCTGCAACTACAGCTTCTTTCAGATTGTCAATCACGGTTTTGCGCTCTTTGCCATAAGCTTTTTTAAACGCGGTCAGTTCTTTGATGATTACTTTTGCCATGGAAGAACGATGCTCTAAAATATCCTCATATTTTGCAATATTTTCCAGTGTCTCATCATGTTCTTTCATCAATGCTTCAATTTCCAGACCAATCAATTTATACAGACGCATTTCCAGAATAGCCTGTGCCTGACGATCCGTAAAATTCAGCTGCTGTGCCATGATCTTTGAAGATGGATTCTTAAAGGTAATATGATCCGTATTTCCGTCTGTCAGACAGGCTTTTGCATCTTTGATGCTGCGGCTGCCGCGTAAAATCTCAATGATCAGATCAATGACATTGCAGGCGCGGATCAGACCTTCCTGTATTTCTTTTTTGTCCTGTTCTTTCGCCAGAAGGGTCTGGTACTTTCTGGTTGCAATCTCATACTGGAATTTCACATGATGACGGATGATCGGCACGACGCCCATCGTCTCCGGTCTGCCATCCGCTACCGCAAGCATATTGACACCAAAGGTGTCTTCCAGCTTGGTTTTCTTGTACAGCAGATTCTCCAGAGCCTCGATATCTGCTCCTTTTTTCAGTTCCAGAACAATACGAATTCCCTCTTTGGATGACTGATTGGTAATATCGGTAATGTCACTGGTTGCCTTGGATTCTACCAGACCGTAAACATCATTTAAAAACTTCCCGATATTGGCTCCGATCATGGTATACGGAATCTCCGTGATTACCATGCGGTCTTTGCCGCCTTTGCCCTTTTCAATCTCGATTTTTCCACGTATTTTGATCTTGCCGACCCCGGACTCATAAATTGCCGGAAGATCATCTTTATTTGCAATGATTCCTCCTGTCGGGAAATCCGGTCCCGGAATATACTGCATCATCTCCGCAGTGGTAATATCCGGATTTTTCATATAGGCAATCACACCGTCTATCACTTCTCCGAAATTATGTGGCGGAATGGAAGTTGCCATACCGACAGCGATACCTTCCGCACCGTTGACCAGAAGATTTGGCACCTTTACCGGCAAAACAACCGGCTCTTTTTCGGTTTCATCAAAATTCGGCATAAAATCCACAACATTTTTATCCAGATCTGCCAGATAGGCTTCCTGCGTTACTTTCTGCAGACGTGCCTCCGTATATCGCATGGCAGCGGCACCATCGCCTTCAATGGACCCAAAATTTCCATGCCCGTCCACAAGCGGCAGTCCCTTTTTGAAATCCTGTGCCATGACAACCAGGGCATCATAGATCGAAGAATCTCCATGCGGATGATATTTACCCATGGTATCTCCGACAATACGCGCACTCTTACGATACGGTTTGTCATATCGGATTCCCAGTTCATACATATCATAAAGTGTACGGCGCTGCACCGGTTTTAATCCATCACGGACATCCGGCAGCGCACGGGCAATGATAACGCTCATCGCATAGTCAATATATGATTTTTGCATCAGCTCCGAATACTCGGTGCGAATGATACTATGTTCCATTTTATTTCTTCCTCACTCCTAGAAAACCTAACAGGATCTATACGTCCAAGATCGCATCGTTTGCATGTTCATAAATAAAGGCCTTTCTCGGCGGCACATCCGTGCCCATCAGCATAGCGGTTACATCCGACGCCATACGACCGTCTTCAATCTCCACGCGCTTCATGACACGCGTCTGGGGATTTAAAGTAGTCTCCCATAACTGCTCGGCATCCATCTCTCCGAGACCTTTGTATCGCTGCAGGGTAAAACTTCCGGTATGTGTTTTCCGGTATTTTTCCAGTGCCGCATCATCATAAAGGTACTCTTCTTTCCCTTTTGACGGAATCACTTTGTACAATGGCGGCATCGCCACATAAACATGTCCTTCAAAAATCAGTTCCGGCATAAACCGGTAAAACAGTGTCAGAAGCAGCGTGGAAATATGGGCTCCGTCGACATCGGCATCTGCCATGATAATAATCTTGTCATAGCGCAGCTTACTGATATCAAAATCATTTCCGTACCCTTCCGAAAAACCGCAGCCGAATGCGTTGATCATTGTCTTGATTTCTGCATTGGCAAGCACCTTGTCGATACTGGCTTTTTCAACATTCAGAATTTTTCCGCGGATCGGCATGATCGCCTGATACATACGGTTTCGCGCCATTTTGGCGGAACCACCGGCAGAATCTCCCTCTACGATAAAAATCTCACACTTTGACGCATCCCGGCTCTCACAGTTGGACAGTTTTCCATTGGAATCAAACGAAAACTTCTGCTTGGTCAGCAAATTGGTTCTCGCTTTTTCCTCTGCCTTGCGGATTTTTGCAGCCTTTTCCGCACAGCCAATCACAATCTTTAAGGTTTCTAAATTTTTATCAAAAAACAGCGGAACTTCATCACTTGTCACTTTGGCAGTTGCACGGTTTGCATCCTGATTATCGAGTTTTGTCTTCGTCTGTCCTTCAAAACGCGGGTCCGGATGCTTGATGGAAATCACTGCTGTCATTCCGTTTCGCACATCTGTACCGTTGAAATTTGCATCCTTCTCTTTTAAAATGCCAAGTTCTCTGGCATAGGAATTGATAATCGTCGTAAACGCAGTTTTAAATCCGGTCAGGTGTGCACCACCTTCCGAATTATAAATATTATTACAAAATCCCATGATATTCTCATGGAACTCGCTGGTATACTGGAATGCCGCTTCCACCTCAATGCCTTCACTTTCCCCTTTGAAGTAAATGACATCATGCAGCACTTCGAGATTATTGTTCAGATCTTTGACGAACCCAATGATTCCATCCGGCTCATGAAACTCAATGTGCTCTGCTTCCGGCTTTCTCCGGTCCTCATATATGATCGTCAGTTTCGGGTTCAGATAAGCGGTCTCATGCATCCGGCTCTTAACATCATCTTCCCGGAATCTGGTCTTCTCAAAAATTTCTGGATCTGGAAGAAAATTGATCTTCGTTCCGGTCTTCTTTGTCTTCCCGATCTTTGGAAGAAGTCCGTCTTCAAGTTCTACCACCGGATGTCCCTGTGCATAGCGGTCATGATACACATATCCGCCCTGGCTGATTTCCACATCCATATAGGTGGAAAGTGCATTGACTACCGAAGATCCGACACCATGCAGTCCTCCACTCGTCTTGTACGCATTGTTGTCAAATTTTCCTCCTGCGTGCAGTGTAGAAAATACAACGCGGGCAGCCGATACTCCCTTTGCATGCATGCCGACCGGAATACCACGTCCGTTATCTTCCACCGTACAGGAGCCATCTGCCTCAAGGGTCACCCATATTTTATCACAGGCACCTGCCAGATGCTCATCCACGGAATTGTCGACAATCTCATAAATCAGGTGGTTGAGTCCTTTGGTCGTTGTACTTCCGATATACATTCCCGGACGTTTCCGGACCGCTTCAAGCCCCTCCAGTACCGATATACTGCTTGCATCATATCCTGACATGTTCCTCTATCTCCTTACTATCCTGCTAAATTACATTTGATCTCTCATGTGAGCAATCACCATCACTGCAATCCGAAAAGTCATCGCATCGTCAAACGTACGGATATCCAGTCCGATTGCTTTCTCGATACGTTCCAGACGATATACCAGAGTATTGCGGTGCACATACAGCTGTCTTGCCGTCTCTGATATATTCAGATTATTCTCAAAAAATTTATTGATAGTAGACATTGCTTCCTCATCATCTAAGATGTCCGGAATTTTCTCACCGAATACCTCTTTGATAAACATATTACATAAACTCATCGGAAGCTGGTAAATCAGACGCCCGATGCCAAGCTTTCCGTAAGAAATTGTGTCATACTTTGCATAAAAAACACGACCAACTTCCAGTGCCATCCGCGCTTCCTGATAAGATTCCGCAATTTCCGGAAGCTGTGTCACAACGTTTCCATAACCGACACGCACACGAATCATTGCTTCCATATGTAAATTATCTGCAAGGCTTCCCGCAATTTTTGACAGACGTTCCTCCATCTCCTCTTCTTTTATATGGGAAACATCTTTGATCAGAACGATACTGTGCTGATCCACGCAGGTCACAAAGTCCTTCGAACGGATATCTGCAAGATTTTTTACCAGTTCCATCGCCATATCGTTATTTTTACTTCCGGTATCAATCACAAAAACTACCCGCGCTACTTCCTGAATGTGGTGCTTTTTTGCTTTTCCGTAAATATCCACAATCAGCATATTACCAAGAATGATATTCTGCATAAAATTATTGCGGTCGAACTGCTCTGCAAAACTCATAACCAGATTCCGGATCTGGCAGACTGCCATCTGTGCGCATACAAGAAATGACTCTTCTTTCACCAGACAGACTAAAATATATTCCGTTTCACCTTCTACCATCACTTTATACAGATGATAATCCTGATACGTCTGTTTTTCAGCAAGCGATTCTGCGAAATCAACGACCACCTGCTGTTCTAATGCCTCCGGCAACGGCATCTCCTCCGTATGTGCTACCAGCTTCCCCTTTGCAGTAAACAATGCCGTATCCATGTGGCTGATCTCTTTAATTTCGTTTAATGAATTCTGTAATTTCTGATTTGAAAGCATATACTCTCCTATTATTTACGTTCGAAAGAACCCGGGTGTAAATACTAACACCCGGGTTCAAGATTTACAACTATATAATTTTAACGGACTAGTTGGTAATTGTCAATTCTGTTTCCTTATCGAATACATGAATCTTATGCGGATCAAATGCAAGCTTGATATGATCGCCATAACGGGCAGGTGTATCAGAATCAACTCTTGCTGTCATGTTTGCACCGGCTACAGAGTAGTACAGTAATACTTCTGCACCAAGTAACTCGTATCCTGTTACATCAGACTCGATGACACAGTCACCATTCTTCTGGATCATTTCAGGATCATCAGAGATATCCTCTGGTCTGATACCTAATACAACTGTCTTTCCGTTGTATCCGCCCTCTTCAAGCTTCTTTGCCTTGTAATCCGGAAGAACCACAGAGTAATCACCGAATGTTAATGTAGCTTTATCTCCCTGAATGGTGCACTTTGCATCGATGAAGTTCATCTGTGGAGATCCGATGAATCCGGCTACGAATAAGTTATTTGGCTCATTGTATAATTTCTGTGGAGAATCAACCTGCATGATTACACCATCTTTTAATACAACGATTCTGGTTCCAAGTGTCATAGCCTCTGTCTGATCATGTGTTACATAGATGATCGTAGCACCTAATCTGTTATGTAAAGAAGCGATCTCAGATCTCATCTGTACACGAAGTTTTGCATCCAGGTTGGATAAAGGCTCATCCATAAGGAATACCTTAGGATTACGAACGATTGCACGACCCATGGCAACACGCTGTCTCTGTCCACCGGAAAGAGCCTTCGGCTTACGATCCAGTAACTTCTCCAGATCAAGGATTCTTGCTGCTTCCTCAACCTTTGCTTTGATCTCATCCTTCGGAACTTTTCTTAACTTAAGACCGAATGCCATGTTATCAAATACTGTCATATGTGGATACAGAGCGTAGTTCTGGAATACCATTGCGATATCACGATCCTTTGGCTCTACATCGTTCATTACCTTTCCGTCGATGATCAGATCACCGGAAGAAATCTCCTCAAGACCTGCGATCATACGAAGTGTTGTAGATTTACCACATCCAGATGGTCCTACGAAGATGATAAACTCTTTATCTGCAACATCCAGATTGAAATCTTTTACTGCCTCAAATCCGTTTGGATATACTTTGCAAACGTTCTTTAATGATAAACTTGCCATTTGAAAAACCTCCTGATTTTTGCTTTTCGTTATTTTTCTTTGGTGAAGTTTCTTTGAACTTCCTGACAAGTGTATGATAACGGAATCTGCCCGAAATTACCACCGTCAATCCGTCCAAATATTTACATGGTTTCTTGGCGAAATAACGAAAGGGGACATTGTTGTAAACAATGCCCCCAAAAATTACAGTTTTGAATATCCAAAACCGTTAACCATCGCCTCAATCTTTTGTCCCTGCCGGCAGAGCGGACAGTCTGCAACCGGATATGCCGCATATCCGGTGACATCATTTTCATCAAAAAGTGTCTCGACTTCTACGCCGTCTACCGAATTGATCGTTCCGAATAAAGAAGCCACCCACTCGATCTCTCCTCCGTAATACTGGATACACTCGAGTGCTCTGCGGATGGTCTCGCCGGTTGTCGTAGTTGCTAAAAGAAGCACAACATGTTTTCCGTTGATGGCAGCTTTATTGTTATCCCTAAACAGCATCTGGTTATTGCTGTTAATCTCCGGCGAAATCACATACACCGTCTCATGCTGGTTTGTGGTGCCCATAATTCCGTCCCGCTGGATCTCCTCCGTCAGAAAGGTACCGACCACTTCCGTTCCATCCATACACACAATGGTATCCACGTATTTTGTCTTTGGAATTCTCGAATACAGTACATGTGCCGCCTGTTTTGCTTCCGCCACACGTGTCTTGATACTTGTCACATCCACATAATAATTAATGTGGGAATGACTCGTTGCAAAATGTCCGTGCATGGCATGCAGCGCCAGCATGTTGCTTTCTTTTGAATAAAATTTCATCATACGATCTTCCATAGTATAATCCTCCTTCTCCTGTTGCTGTTATTGTTATGATAATCCGGTACTGCCAAAGCCACCGCGATCTTTCCCCGTCAGATGTTCCACCTTTTCAAATACAATCTCTGGCTGGTTTTCCACGATTCGAAACTGTGCAATGCGGTCATTTACGTGGATCACGGTATCCCTGGTTGCATAAACCGGCATCCGCCACATATCGTTGTCCCCGCAATAGGAACCATCTACAATTCCAACACTGTTTGTCTGGATAATTCCCCAGTTTTTAAATGTGGAACTGCGCGGCACAAGATGTGCCTCATATCCCTTTGGAAGTTCCATTGCCACGCCAAGCGGGATCAGTGCAAACTCTCCCGCTTTTAAAGTTACTTCTTCCGAAGCCCGCATATCAATCCAATCGGATTTTCCTTCAATGTAATCCAGCGGTTCGATTTTGTCTGTAAAATATTTAATCTTGATTTTCTGCATATCAGTTTTCCCACTTCAGATTCAGATGCTCCACACGTTTTTCGCGGACCATCAGATCCTTTACACCTTCCTTTGCCGGTTTGTCATCGAACAGTACTTTATTCACTTCTTCTATAATCGGAAGCTCCACATCATACTTTTTTGCCAGAGCAAGTGCTGCCTTGGCCGAATAAATTCCCTCTACGACCATTTTCACTTCGTCGGTAGCCTGCTTCATGGTATACCCCTGTCCGATCAGCATACCCGCCTTGCGGTTTCTGCTGTGACGGCTCTCACAGGTGACAATCAGGTCTCCGATACCGGTCAGTCCGCAGAGCGTCTCCACTTTTGCCCCCATCTTTACGGCAAGTCCCGCAATCTCTGCAATGCCGCGGGTAATCAAGGCCGCTTTGGTGTTATCCCCGTATCCGAGTCCGTCCGCCATTCCGGCAGCAAGTGCAATCACATTTTTTAATGATCCGCCCAGTTCCATGCCAAGCATGTCCGGGCTGGTATAAACACGGAACACTTCATTCATAAACAGATCCTGGATTTTTTTTGCAGTGCTTTCTGTTTTTGCTCCTGCCACAACGGTTGTCGGAAGTCCGATTCCAACCTCTTCCGCGTGGGACGGCCCGCACATGACAGCAACATCCGCACATGGAATCTCCTGCTCTGTCACATCGGAAATGGTCATTAGGGTATCTTCTTCAATTCCCTTTGCCACGCAGACAATGATCTGTCCTTCTGTCACATATCCTGCCATACTTTTTGCGGTGCTTCTTGTAAATACAGACGGTACCGCCAGAATCAGGAACTCCTTTCCAACGATTGCTTCTTTTAAATCTGTTGTAAACAGGACATCCTCCGGAAGCTTCACTCCCGGAAGTTTATCGATATGCTCATGCTCTCTGCGGAGCATGGCAACTTCCTCTTCCACGATCGACCATACCGTTACTTCATTTCCATTGGTACGAAGAAGCTTTGCCAGCGCAATGCCCCAGCTGCCAGCTCCGATCACACCTACCTTTGCCATATCATTTATCTCCTTTTTTCGTTCCGAATTTGTTCTCTGTTCCATTCATCAGACGGACAATATTCGCACGGTGTCTCCAAATCGCCATGCCGGTAAAACATGCACTCAGTATGTAAAACTCGATCCGGCTGGCTCCGCTGATTTTTAACCAGCCAATCTGTCCGAAAATAATCGCCTGTACCAGATAGGCAGATACCAGAAATATGGAACCCACCGAAACATACCGGGTAATTCCCACAATAATCAGGAATCCAACGGCACAGCAGATTACTGCCGGAGGACAGACGGCAAGGATGACGCCTGTCGTACAGGCAATTCCCTTTCCGCCGCGGAACTGCAGATAGCACGGAAAATTATGTCCTAAGACGGTTCCAAACCCGGCATACAGTTCCAGCACCTTTGTATCAGCCCCATACGTTCCGTGAAAAATCAGTTTTACAAGAAGTACGGCAAATACTGCTTTCAGAAGATCACCGGCAAATGTAATAATGCCGGCTTTCCATCCAAGCACCCGCAAAGAATTTGTCGTGCCTGCATTTCCGCTTCCCTGCTGACGGATATCAATTCCCTTACTTTTTCCATACAGATATCCGGTCTGAAACAGACCGAATCCATATCCGATCAGTAATGCAATGATTCTTGCAACGATCATCATAACTAGTCTTCCTTTCGCTCCCTCGTAATGAATTTGAGAGCTGTACCGCGGAACCCAAACGTTTCGCGGATACGGTTCTCCAGATATCTGGTGTACGAAAAATGCATCAGATTCTTGTCATTGACAAATACAACAAACGTCGGCGGTTTTACCGCAACCTGTGTTACATAATAAATCTTGAGTCTTTTTCCTTTATCGGTCGGTGGCTGCTGCATGGCAACTGCTTCCGTCACGATTTCGTTTAAGACACCCGTTGCAACACGCATACTGTTGTTCTCAATGACAACATCGATCATTTCAAAAATCTTATTCAGACGCTGACCGGACTTTGCAGAAATAAACAAAATCTCTGCATACGGCATAAAGCTTAAGATCTGACGGATTTTCTCGGTATGTTTCTTCACCGTGTTGTTATCCTTTTCGATGGCATCCCATTTGTTAACCGCAATAATGATACCTTTTCCCCTGTCATGTGCAATTCCGGCAATCTTGGCATCCTGCTCGGTTACTCCTTCGGTGGCATCAATAACGATGATCACCACATCCGCGCGTTCCACAGCGGTAACTGCACGGATAATACTGTAGCGCTCAATCTCCTCTTTGATCTTGTTTTTGCGGCGAAGCCCCGCCGTATCAATAAATACATATTCTTTTCCGTTGTATTTAATGTCTGTATCGATGGCATCTCTGGTAGTTCCCGCAATATCCGATACGATTACACGGTCTTCCTGTGCCAGCTTGTTGATCAGGGATGATTTCCCGACATTCGGCTTTCCGATAATGGCTACCTTCGGTCTTTCATCCTCCGGCTGATTTTCCGATCCTTCCGGGAAATATTTCACCACTTCATCCAGCATATCTCCAAGTCCGAGCATGGAAGAAGCGGAAACCGGATACGGTTCTCCGATTCCGAGATTGTAAAATTCATACACATCCGGCATAAATTTTTCAAAACTGTCCACTTTATTTACCACCAGAACCACCGGCTTTTTGGATCTTCGCAGCATGTCCGCTACTTTTGCATCCGCATCCTGCAGTCCCTGACGCACATCCGTGATAAACATGATCACATCTGCCGTGGCAATCGCAATCTCTGCCTGTTCACGCATCTGGGAAAGGATCACATCCCCGCTGTCCGGTTCGATTCCACCGGTATCAATCAATGTAAAATTATAGTTCAGCCATGTGACATCCGCATAAATGCGGTCTCTTGTGACACCCGGAGTGTCTTTTACAATGGAGATTCTCTCTCCTGCCAATGTATTAAAAAGCGTAGATTTTCCGACATTCGGACGCCCGACAATGGCTACGACTGGTCTGCTCATTTTTTACCTCCAACAAAAAAATGGATGGCGTCCGAAAACGCCATCTTTATTTTACAATAAGCAGCGAAAGTTGTAAAGTCCCGCTGGTTTCATCACTGTGATGTTTTCTCTTCCGGCCGCTGGAACTGAATGTCCGATACGTCGGTAATCACACCACAGTCAATCAGTGTCTGTATGATATGGGTGCAGTCTTTTCCAAAACTGATATACGCAGATCCACCATATGTTGTGGGTGTTTCCACGGATTCTCCCGTATTTCCGTAATAATCATCAATCCGGTCATATACGTTTTTCCAGTCTGCAGATGCATGGTAATAATCCAGACTGATACTGGCAGAAGAGTACTCCCCTGTTTCTTCCGGATCTTTCAGTGCATTCGTCAGATTGTACTTTTGCAGCTTCTGATCTGCGGCGTCTTCATAAATCGCCTGATACAGTTTTTTTGCAGTATCCGCATCAAAGTCACAATCCTTATAATTTTCCGATGATTCATTTAACGTCAACGTTCCGGTACTAAACTTTGAAATTTTGTCAGAATCCGTTCCAAAGAGATATTCCATAAAATGATCCACTTTATTTTCTTCTTTAAACAACAGTTCTGAAAGCGTTTCATTCCCCCCGACAATTTCATATGTGCGGGAGAGCGTTTTTCCGTTTTTCAGATAGTAATAAAAAATGATCTGCGTACTGTCATCCGTTTTATTTTCCCTGTAAATTTCCGCATGACTTAAAATTTCTTTCTGTGCCTGACGTGCCACACGAACGCTGTCCCCTTTATATTCTACCGGATAATCAAGAGAAACTTCCACCCGGCTTACCTGATCTGCATCCGGGACATACTGTTCCAGATAGGTGGCATTTTTTGAGCATCCCCAGAAACTGCCCAGCACAAACAGCACAAATAACCCGCTCTCACAGAATCTCCGGCGGCAAAATACGCGAAATCCTTTTTCCACAAACATCTGTGCAATAAAAAAACTGACAAAACCAAATGCCACCACAAGAACAAGCAACATTGGTTTTTTTACATGCAGATGCACGGAATCTAAAAATTCTGCCATCAGGACGCCTGCAAAATAACCGACTCCGGTTCCCACGCCCCAGCGGAACAATGGTTTTACCCAGTTAAAAGAAATCAGATCCCCTGCACTTTCAATCCTGCGTTTTTTATAACAGTAATAAGCAATCAGATAAATGACAACTGCTGCAGCCACATAGGCCGCAAGTATCCGCAGTCCCCGGTAGGACAACACCCCCGACATCAGATCCGTTTCCTGGTTATAGGATTGCCGGAATACAAACCGCACATTGTTGTACAGATAATTCATCGGGGAGAGAATCCGCAAAATCAAAAATTCCGGCACAGTATCCATGCCAAGTCCATATCCCAGATATCCGATGACATAACGTGCCCCACTGGAAAATGCAAATGCTACATAGTTAACCGCCAGAAAGTACACCGGAAGTGCAAACAGCTGTCCGGTAAACATGACACAAAAACACACCGTTGCATAAAGGAAAAAAGCAATTCCCATAACACTTAAAAACCACAATCCCAGAAACTGCACACTCGCAATGCCTTTCAAAAGACAAAGAACCACCGTTACCAGAAAAACCAGTGCCTGCGGAATCAATAGAAAACAAAGGCCACTGATCATATTCGTCACATACAGTTCCCCCCTTGTAACCGGCAGTGCATGGATCATATACGCATTCTTCTGGGTAAACAGATAGCCAAACAAAGCCATCCCACAGACGACTGCCATAATTGCAATTGCGGCCACATCCACTTCCAGACGCAGACTGTTGTACAATGCATAATCCCTGGCATAAGCAGTCATGTCCGTCTGTTGCTGCAGACGCGACCACAGCTGCCCCGGCACTTTTACCATCCCATATAACAGATAGCATACCCAGATCGGCCAGTACAGGGTCACATTTTTTTTAAAAACCGTACGGTTAAAAAAGGATGTCTTTGACTTCATAGCCCAAACCTCCCATTTCATAAATAAAAATTTCTTCCAGTGTAAGCGGCAGAATGTCCACAATAGCCAGATGGTCTCCCTCTGTCTGGATGGCTGCCGCAACCTCCCTGGGATTTCCCTTGACAATCATTGTATATACACGCCCGGAATTTGACATATGCAATATCTCAAATTCTTTTGGGAGTTTCGGCATACCGGTCTGGCATGCCACCTGGATTTTACTGATGTTTCCATGTAAATCAAACAGGGAACGCTCAATTATAACCTTTCCGTGATTCATAATGCCCACATGATCACAGACATCCTCCAGTTCGCGCAGATTATGGGAAGAAACCAGTACGGTCGTCCTGCGCTCTGCAACCTCGGACATCAGGATCGTCCAGATCTGTTTCCGCATAACCGGATCAAGGCCATCCAGCGGTTCATCCAGAATCAGAAGTTTCGGTCTGCAGCAGAGTGCCAGCCAGAATGCAACCTGTTTTTGCATTCCCTTGGACAGTCTGCGGATATTGCGTTTCATATCAATTCCCGGGAAAAACTCCTGCAGGCGATAAAACATCTTTTCGTCAAAGGACTCGTACATTCCCCGGAAATAACGCATCATTTCCAGTGTATCCGCCTGTAAAAAATAAAACGGCTCATCCGGTATATAAGCCATTTGAGCCTTTACCTGTTTATTTTCATATACCGGAGCCCCGTCAATAAAAATTTCTCCGGCATCCTGCCGGTATACACCTGTCAGATGACGGATCAGGGTTGATTTCCCGGCACCGTTTGGTCCCACAAGCCCATATATGTTTCCAGACGCCACATGCATATTTACCCCGTCGAGCGCACGGAAATCCCCAAATTTCTTTATCAGATTATTTACTTCAATCAAAGTCTTTGCTTCCTCCTGCCAGTTCCCACATACGTCCTGTCAATTCCTCTGTCCCTACCGACATATTCTGCAGTCTGATTACCACCGTGTCGAACTCCTGCAGCAGCTCTTTGCGGATCAATTCCGCAATCTGCTTTTCCGATGCCGCCATCCGTTCGCCTTCCCGGTCACAGACATACCCTTCCTCTTCCAGCTCCTGATAAGCTTTCCTTACAGCATTGGGATTTACGGCAAATTTTGAAGCCAATTCCCTCACTGACGGAAGTTTTTCTCCCTCCGGTATCGCATGCGTTATGATCATTTTTCGAATCCCGTCCGTGATCTGCTCATAGACCGGTTTGATATCTCTGCAATCTGGCTGCATCAAAGAGCATCCTCCTATCTTTCCTCAATACAGTCAGTGTACCATAAATCTTCCCCGAGTAATTTAACATCTTTGAAATACATTCTTAAGGATTTCTTAATTTGTTACACAAGTTTTAAAAATGCTCCCAGATTTCCGCGTTTTCCATGGCTTGCCCTATGGGAAAACAGCAGATTCGGATTACAGCAGGTACAAAGATTCGTTACCGCCAGATGTTCCGGAAGGATCCCTGCATCCCGCAGCACAATCTCATTACTTTTCCACAGATCCAGCTGATATTTTCCACCGCCCTTTTCGATCAGGATCTCACACTCATGACCGGAAAACTCTTTTGCAAAGACAGATGCCACATCTTCACTTACTTCATAACAGTCCTGACAGATGGACGGTCCAACGGCGGCAAGAATTTCTCCGGGGTCACTATGAAATTCCCTGCGCATCACCTCGATGGTATGCTGCCCCATTCGTCCGACCGTTCCTCTCCACCCGGAATGAGAAAGTCCGATCGCATGGTGTATGGGATCTACAAAATAAAGCGGTACACAGTCAGCGTAAAAAGTTGCCAGAATCAGTCCCGGTTCATCCGTCACCAGCCCGTCCACATCCGTATAAGGCCGTTCCTTTGTCACACCATAGCCCCCGCAGCTTCTATCCACCCGCCGGACATTCGTCGTATGGGTCTGATCCGAACAGACGATATCTGAAAGCGTTCCTCCCATTGCCTCTGCCACTCTGCGGTAGTTTTCCGTCACTGCCTGCGGATCATCTCCACGTGTAAAACTCAGATTCAGGCTCCGGAACATTCCGGTGCTGCATCCACCCTCTCTGGTGGTAAAACAGTTCTTTACGCCCGTATGTGCCAAAAGAAGGGGAAAATACAAAAGCGGAAGCCCCTGTCCCTTTTTGCCCTGAAACTGTTCCAGTTCCAATATATGCTCTTTATTTTTCCACTGAAAATCCTCTCTGTCCATGTCTGTCACCTCTGAAAATAAAATGCATTTGGGATGTGCCGGATACTTCCGTCCCCATAAATTCCAATCACATCAAAACGGCAGTCCATCTCCTGCCCTGCTGCATATCCTGCATAATGATAATTTGCAACCTTACAGATCTGGCGCTGCTTTCTCCGGTCTACCGCCTCTAATGGATCTCCGTAATCATTGCTGCTCCGGTATTTTACTTCAACGTATACAAGTACCCCGTCCTTTTGTGCAATAAGATCCACCTCTCCAAATGGTGTCCGGTAATTGCGTGCAAGAATTGTGTAATCATGTGTGCACAAATACCGGGCTGCCATGGTCTCATATTCTGTTCCAATTGTACGTTTATTCAAATTTTATTTAACCCCTGCCTGATCAATCTTTGCCTTCATACGATCCATATCATCCACAAAAACAAGAATCTCCGCAACCACCTCATACAGCTCCGGCGGAATCATGTCCCCGATCTGCAATTTGGAAAGGGTAGACGCAAGTTTATTGTCTTTGTAAGTCGGAACCTGACTCTCTTTTGCTTTTTCAATAATTTTTTCGGCTACCTGCCCCTTTCCGGTTGCCAGTATCTTTGGTGCTTTTTCGCCCGGCTCATAGGCAATCGCCACTGCCGTTTTCTCCGGTTCTTTCTTTTGTTTTAACTGCTCAAAAGGAAAGGGGTTAAAATTATTATTTTCCATTTTATGCCCTCATATCAAAGGAATACCGGTGCAGCTGTGTCGCCGCCGGCTGATCCATCTTCAGAAAATCGTCCACAAAATTTACATGTTTTTCTTCATTTACCACGTCGATCTTACAGTGATATCCCTTTTTTTCCAGCCTCGCTTCCAGCACTGGATAATTTTTTTCCAGCAATGCATATGCAGTGTCATTGTCTAGATAAAAACGCGTACTTACTTCACGTCCTCTCATCCGGACCGAAACATCCGTACTTCCCAGATGATCCAGATCCAGATGCAAAAAAGCAGTCAGATCCTTTTCTCCCTGCGCCAGTGCCTTTTTGTTGGTATACACAAACAGTTCGCCGCTTGCATGCTGCCCCGACATTTTGAGTGGAATCTGTGCGTATGTGTACATCTGGTTCACCTGGTTCATAAATTCCACATTGCTGTGGATCTCTCCTGCCATCTGTGAGAAAGCGGTATGCTCCTGTCCCGCATTTTTGAGTGCTGACTCAATTTTTTCCATCTGACTGTTCAGACGCTCATACAGTCTGCCCACATAATCGCCCTCTTTGAGATCCCCCGGTTTGACCATCCACTGCTGTTCTGCCGTATCCCGGACAAGTGCCTGGAATTCCCTGGAAGAAAACAGCTTTCCGAGATGTTCCCTCTCCAACGGCAACGGATCTTTGCACAGCTGCTGCAGATCCTTTAACACTTCTACCGTACCGCTATTTGCGTTATATGCACTCTGCGGCTTTCCGAGAATATCTCCGATCATCCGGTTTAAATGCTGCAGCTGTTCCTGTGAAAGTACAGCTCCCAGTGTATGTGGAGTCTGCGACATCTGCCCGGTATAAGTTGTTTTTCTGGAAACAGTTTCCATCGTTTCGGCTTCCTGCTGTCCGGCCACGCCTTTCTCCTCCGCTGCAGCCTGACCTTCCTGCTGCGACAAAATTTCCGGATTTTCCTGCACGGTTTCCGTGGCAGTCTCCGGTGCAGCTTCCGTCTGCATCTGCGTTTCTGCGGTATCTGTCTGCACGCTTTCATAATTCAGACCATCCAGGTTGTATGCCATATCCGGTCCCGGACTTTGTATCTGCTGCGGTACTTCTTCCAGCCCGTCTGTCAGAATCTGCAACAACTCATTTCCAAGCTGACGCATGGTCTCTGTCTTTACTGGTGCGCCTTCTGTTCCGGTCAGACTCTGTGGAAACTGCTCAATCAGTGCATCCAGTTCCCGTGTAATCGCCTGACTGTCATTCATATAATTTTCAAACTGGGAGGCATTTTCTACAGTAATCGGTATTCCAAGCTTTTGCATCTGTACCAGCGTCTGTACATCAATCCGCGGATTTGCATTGACCAGCCGTGCCATCTGCTGCAGACTCTCCCGGTCAATCGGCATCTGTTCTTCCATCATCCGGTCAACCATGGACAAATACTCCGGCTGTGCGGAAAGTCCCGCTGCGGAAAGCGCCTGCATCAGCGTATAATTTGCGCCTGCCCCGTCAATTGCAAACGGCCGGATGGCAATCTGCGTGCCATCGTTGGACTTTACCTGGAAAAACATAGATTCCCCTTCCATAAGGGAAATCTTTCCGTCCAGCCGTGCCATCACCTGCTGCCCTCCGGAAAGAGAAAGCGTCACGCGGCCATTTTTAACGGAAGTGACCGTCCCCTCAAAAATATTTCCTTTTGTCAGAGACCGCAGAGAGGCCACAAGATTTTCCACACCTTTCGTCCCGGTCAGCGTCTCCGCACCTGATGAGATCGCCTGATGATACTGTTTTACCAAATCTGAAATCTGCATCCGAACAGCCCCCTTTGTGATTTTGAATAATTATCTTATGATACAAAATTCTTAATAAAGGTTCTTCTGTGAATCGGTGTCGGTCCATACTTTTTGAGTGCTGCAATATGTTCCGCGCTTCCATATCCTTTATTGGAAGCAAAACCATACTCCGGATAAATCGAATCATAGTATACCATCATCCGGTCCCTGGTCACCTTGGCAATGATCGATGCCGCACCGATGGAAATGCTCTTTGCATCTCCCTTGATAATCGGTACCTGCGGAATTGCCACTTTCGGAATCGTCACTGCATCATTAAGCAGCAGATCCGGCTGCGGAGATAACTGTGCAATCGCCTGCCGCATTGCCTCATATGTTGCCTGCAGAATATTGATCTCATCAATCCTGTCCGGACCGATCGTGCCAAGTCCGGTTGCCACTGCCTGCTCCATGATGATATCATACAGTTCTTCTCTTTTTGCCGCTGAAAGTTTTTTGGAATCATTAATATATAATATATCACAATCCTTCGGCAGAATCACAGCTCCTGCCACGACCGGTCCCGCAAGCGGTCCCCGTCCTACCTCATCGATCCCACAGATATATGTATATGTATCGTACTCTTTTTCATATTTCTTTAAATTTTCCGTGCGGATCATTTCCTTCTGTAGCTTATCCATGCGTTTTTTTGCGGTATCCACCAGTTTCTGCACACCGGTGCGGGAATCCGACGCATATTTTTCCACAAACGCCTCCAGTGCTTCCGTCGGTGTTGCTGTCAGTTCCTCTTTAATCGCATCAATTTTTTCAGCCATTTTCCTGCTCCTTTGGCCACTCCAGCGTAACTTTTCCGAGTTTTCCGCTCCGGAATTCATCAATCAGAAGTGCTGCCGCTTTGCTGTAATCGAGTTCCCCGCCTTTCGTGATACATTTCCTGTTTTCTGCAATCCCGCATAAAAGTTCGGTCTCCTTTTGTGTTTCTTCGACTTCATAACGTTCTGTCAGGATTCCCGGATACTGTGTTTTCAGGAAACGGATCAGCTCTACCGCAAGTTCATCCGTATTTAAGATCTCATCCCGGATGGAACCGATCAGCGCCAGACGAAGTCCAACTTTCTGATCCTCAAATTTCGGCCAGAGAATTCCCGGAGTATCCAAAAGCTCTACACTTTTGCTCAGACGTATCCACTGTTTTCCCTTCGTTACACCCGGCTTGTTTCCGGTCTTTGCACACGCTTTTCCCGCATACGAATTGATAAATGTGGATTTTCCGACATTTGGAATTCCAACAACCATGGCACGGACCGGCCGGTTTTTGATTCCGCGCTTACGGTCCCTCTCCATTTTTTCCTTACAGGCTTCCATAATAATATCGGTAATGGATTTCATTCCGTTTTTGCTTCGCGCGTCAAGGCTTACCACATAATATCCTTTTTTTTTGAAAAAAGCAGACCACTGCTCGGTTGCCTTGCGGTCCGCCAGGTCCGCTTTATTCATTAAAATCAGACGATATTTGTTTTTCCCAAGTTCGTCAATATCCGGATTTCTGCTGCTGAGCGGAATCCGGGCATCTACCAGTTCGATCACCAGATCTATCAGTTTGATGTCTTCCTGCATCTGTCGTTTTGCTTTGGTCATATGACCGGGATACCATTGAAAATTCATCTCTTTTTCCTCATTTCCTAAATCAGCCCGCTTAATCGATCAGTCCCATCTTTCCAAATCCCTTAAAATGGAACCACGCTTTTCCAATTATATAATCTTTTTTCACATTTCCGATATTTGCCATACGGCTGTCCTCACTGCTGTTTCGATTATCCCCGAGAACAAAATATTCGTCATCCCCAAGTTTCACTTCATCTGCTGCCACACCGGGATCTTCGATGGAAGCAGAAACAATATCTTCCTTGTAAAGTTCTCCATTAATATATACTTTCCCATTTTTGATCTGTACCGTATCCCCCGGACAAGCAATTACCCTCCGGACATAATAATGGGATTTTTCATTTCCATTCGGCAAAAAAACGACGACATCGCCCTGCTTTGGCGCGCGTACCATATAGACAAAGCGATTGACAAAAATCTGTTCCTCGCTCTGTAAGGTATCCTGCATGGCATTTCCCACAACTGTCGTCCGAAAACCAAAAGAACTGACCAGTGCATATGCAATGGCAATTACAATGGCACATTCTAATACCCAGGTCATAATTTCTTTAAACAGGGGCACATTAAACTTTTTTCTTCTTCTGCTGAAATTCAGTCCGCTTCTTCTTTTCACTTTTCCACCTCTTTAATTCAAGTTAGAAAAAAGGGATGCCGCATTCTGTGGCATCCCTTCCATGAAGCAAATTATTTTACTAACTCTTTTACCTTTGCAGCTTTGCCGACACGGTCTCTTAAGTAGTAAAGTTTTGCACGACGTACTTTACCTTTACGAACGATCTCTACCTTCTCAACGTTTGGAGAATGTAAAGGCCATGTCTTCTCAACACCTACACCGTTTGAAATCTTTCTTACAGTGAAAGTGGTACGGTTGCTTCCACCCTGCTTCTTAATAACAGTTCCTTCGAATACCTGAATACGCTCACGGTTTCCCTCTTTGATCTTTCCGTATACCTTTACAGTATCACCTACGGAAAACTGTGGTGCTTCAGCCTTTAACTGCTCTGCCTCAATGTTCTTGATAATTTCACTCGCGTTCATTTTGTGACCTCCTGATTATTTTGACGTTCTTAAACTCCATCTATCGGTGCCAGAGGACCGTCACTTCTATTCACATTTGTAACTATCCGTTCCGTAATATTACCGGATAATTACACCGCAACAATTATAAACTTTAGCATACTCATTCCGAAAAATCAAGTCCTTTTTCATCATTTTTCGCACATCCAGAAAATTTTGTCACGCGACAGGCAAAATCCCTCTTTTTCCTGCAATCTCTTGGATTTTTCGTTGTCCGTGATAATCTGTGCAAACGGAATTTTTCCCTGTTCGAGCATACAGTTTGCTGCATACGTTTCGAGCGTCATGGCAATGTGTCTGCGCTGGAATTTTGGTGCTACCATAAGCATTCCGATACTTCCCTCACAATGCTGCCCGATAAATCCGGCAAGCTTTTCGTCATAAAAAGCCCCCACAAGCATACCATCCTGTATCCTCGACCGCAGGTAGTCCTCATCACAGCAGCCGTGATAAAAGGAAACCACCTGTGGAAAATCTTCTCGTTGTAATCTGCGCATCGACAATCCATCCTCACGCGTCAGATCCGGCCGGTATAACCCGCGCACCGGAAGCTTTTCATGTCTGGTGTACACAGCCTGATAACATTCGCACTCCTGATTAAGTCCGTATCTCTTTTGAAAATAAGGAATCATTTCCTCCTGATGCAAAACCGCCAGCGGTATTTTTTCAACCGGAAGCGTCCATGTACGGATATCCGGAAGTCTTGACGGATCAACACATGCATGAAAATAGATCTCGTATTCCATATCTTTGAGCAATATCTGTCCCTGCCCGAAATACAACAGTTGTGCGCGTCCACGATTGATCAGTTCAATCATATCGATGTGCAACAGTTTCTGTTTCATAAGCAGTTGTCTGCATTCCTGCAGCCGCACATAGCGGGCATACAGATCCGGCCTGCGTTCCTTTGTACGCAGGATGGACTGTTCCTTTTTCCATGCATCTATGTGTTTCTGGTTCCCGGAAAGCAGCACCTCCGGCACCTTTTTCCCGTGCCACACATCCGGTCTGGAATATTGCGGATGTTCCAAAAGCTCTCCGTGGAAAGATTCGGTCAGAGCCGACTGTTCATTTCCAAGCACTCCCGGAACCAGGCGTGCCACTGCATCGACAATCACCATGGCTGCCAGCTCGCCGCCCGTCAGTACATAATCACCGATGGAAATGTAATCTGTGACCACTTCCTCAAGCACGCGCTCATCAATGCCCTCGTAATGCCCGCATAACAAAAGCAGCTCATCCTGTGCCGCCAGTTCCCGTGCTTTTGCCTGTGTAAAAGGAATTCCCTGCGGGGTTACATAAATCACCCGCTTTTTCTTATTCTGCGGTATCTTTTCCATAACACTCTGACATGCATCATATACCGGCTGTGCCTGCATGAGCATCCCTGCACCGCCGCCGTAAGGATAATCATCCACCCTGCCATGCTTATCCTGCGTATAATCACGAATATTCACCGCATCAATATCTATTTTTTTCTGTTGTACGGCTCTCCCTGTGATGCTTGTCATAAGCCCCTGCATCACCATATCCGGAAAAAGTGTCAAAACATGAAACTTCATTGTCCACCCTCCGTTTAACGCAGTCCCGGCAGCAGATGTACTTCCATCTGTCCCGCAGCCACATCCACGTTCTGGATACACGCATGGATTGCCGGAATGAGCAGATCTTTTGCGCCGTCTTTACTCACAACATAGACATCATTGGCACCGGTCTGCAATACATCGGAGATTGTTCCAAGTTCTTCTCCTTCATCCGAAACCACCTGTATTCCGATCAGATCTGCAATAAAATACTCGTCTTTTCCTAATTCCACTGCATTTTCCCTGGTAACAAGCAGCTTTGCCTGCCGCATTCTCTCCACGTCATTTCTATCATCTATCCCCTTGAATTTCAGGATCACCATATTTTTAAAGAACTTAACACCTTCGATTTCAAGTTCTCTGGTTCCCCGACCCTGATCAAGGAGGACTGTTTTCAAATTTTTAAACCGGGCATTATCATCCGTGGTAGGAAACACTTTCACCTCTCCACGTACCCCGTGAGGAGCCGTAATCACTCCCACCTGAAATAAATCTTCCATAAAATCTCCTATTGTGCAGATTCTCTCATGAATTTGTTTCATAGAAAAACAAGCACCTCGCAACTGCGGGGTGCTTAATGCGGTATATCCTACCGTTATGTTATTGCATGATTTCCACAATAACTTTTTTGTCTTCTTTGGATGCCGCTGCTTTCACAACCGCACGGATTGCTTTCGCAATGCGTCCCTGCTTTCCGATTACTTTGCCCATATCGGACTGTGCAACCCTAAGTTCCAGCAGAGTTCCTTTTTCATTCTCAGACTCCGTCACAACAACTTCATCCGGGAAATCAACGAGTGACTTTGCAATTACTTCAACTAATTCTTTCATTAATTACATCCACCCTTCGGAATTATTTCTCGATACCAGCTGCCTTGAAGATTCTGTTAACGGTCTCTGTTGGCTGTGCGCCTGTAGATAACCACTTCTTAGCCAGCTCAGCATCTACGTGATACTCGCTAGGATCCTTTGTTGGATCATATGTTCCGATCTCTTCGATGCATCTTCCGTCTCTTGGTGAGCGGGAATCTGCAACTACGATTCTATAGAAAGGAGCCTTCTTCTGTCCCATTCTTCTTAATCTGATCTTTACTGCCATGATTTCACCTCCTCATAGGTTTTGTTTTTTATTTAAAAGGGAAGTCCTTTGAACATTCCTCTTTTACCACGTTTGCCGCCCATCATGCCGGGCATCTGTTTCATCATTTTCTTTGTCTGCTCAAACTGCTTGACCAGACGGTTGACTTCTGCCACCTGTACACCCGCACCTCTTGCAATGCGGTTCTTTCTGCTTGGATTGAGCAGATTCGGATTTTTACGTTCCTGCGGTGTCATGGAATGAATAATTGCCTCTATTCTCCGCATGTTTTTCTCCGCTTCGTCCGTATCAATCTCCGGCATCTTTCCACCGCCGAGTCCAAGTCCCGGCATCATGCCCATCAGACTGGACAAACCACCCATCTTTTTCATCTGACTCATGGACTCTAAATACATTTCAAAGTCAAATTCATTCTTGCGCATCTTCTGCTCAAGTTCTTTGGCTTTTTCCTCGTCGAGATTCTCCTGTGCTTTCTCAATCATGGTAAGCACATCACCCATACCAAGGATTCGGGATGCCATACGATCCGGATAAAACTGTTCCAGATCCGAAAGTTTCTCACCCATACCTGCGTACAAAATCGGTTTTCCTGTCACTGCGCGGATGGAAAGAGCTGCACCGCCCCGGGTATCTCCATCGAGCTTTGTCAGAACAACACCATCGATTCCTATCTTGTCATTAAATGTCGAAGCAACATTTACCGCATCCTGACCGGTCATTGCATCAACAACGAGAATGGTCTGGAATACATCCACCGCTTCTTTGATCTCCACAAGCTCATCCATCATCTCTTCATCAACATGCAGACGACCTGCCGTATCAATGATCAGAACATTGCAGTCTTCTTTCTTTGCATGTTCCACGGCTGCTTTGGCGATATCCGCAGGTTTGTTTTTATTTCCCATGGAAAATACTTCCACGCCCTGCTTTTCTCCATTGATCTGCAACTGTTCGATTGCAGCCGGACGATACACATCACAGGCTGCCAGCAGTGTCTTTTTCCCTTTGGTCTTTAATTTGCCTGCGATCTTTGCCGTGGTAGTTGTTTTACCGGCACCCTGCAGACCTACCATCATAATGACGGTCAGTTCTTTTCCCGGCCGGAACGCAATCTCGGTTGTCTCGGAGCCCATGAGCTTAACCATCTCTTCGTTTACGATCTTGATGACCATCTGTCCCGGATTGAGACCGCTCATCACATCCTGTCCGATTGCCCGTTCCTGCACATCTTTTACAAACTTCTTGACCACACGGAAATTTACATCTGCCTCAAGCAGTGCCATCTTGACTTCTTTCAGTGCTGTCTTGACATCGTCCTCTGTCAGTCTGCCCTTGCTGCGAAGATTCTTAAATACATTCTGCAATTTTTCAGAAAGACTGTCAAATGCCATACTACAGCTCCTCCAAAATCTGATTTGAAATCGTTGCGATCTGTTCTACGATCTGTTCATCTTTTGTTTGATGAAACTGTTCTGCCAGTCTGTGAATTCCCTCCACATCCTGCTTCACAGATAAGAACTTCTCTACCAGATGAAGTTTCTTTTCATAATCCGAAAGCTTCTTTCCACAGCGTTTGATCATATCTGCCACGCCCTGTCTGGTAATCCCCTCCTCCCCGGCAATCTCACCGAGAGAAAGATCATTGAACACGAAGTCCTCATAGATCCGGCGCTGATGTTCATTCAGTAACTCGCCATAAAAATCATATAAATAAGCCTGTTGTAACTTTTCTTCCACATCAATCACCTTGGATACTTTACCATAAAGGAAACAAGGTGTCAAGTATTTTTTCTTGACACCTTGTAATTTATTTTTAAATCATGGTTCTTACGATCTTTGGCTTATATCCGGCCTTTTCCAGCGCCTTGATAATCTGCTTCTTGTGATCGGTACCAAAACACTCCAATGTAATCCGAAGTTCAACTGCGGCATTCCGGTTCGTGGAAACAAACTGATTGTGTTCGAGTTTGATGACATTTCCCTGCTCTTTTGCCAGTGTCTCGGAAACTTTCGCCAGTTCTCCCGGCTTATCCGGAAGTAATACCGAAACGGTAAAGATACGGTCACGGAAAATCAGTCCCTGCTGTACCACAGAGGACATCGTAATCACATCCATGTTTCCACCGCTTAAGATGGATACCACACGCTTGTCCTTGACATTTAAATGCTTTAATGCAGCTACTGTAAGCAGTCCGGAATTTTCTACAATCATCTTGTGGTTTTCCACCATATCCAGAAAGCTTACGATCAGTTCATCATCCGTTACCGTGATAATGTCATCCAGATTTTTCTGGATATATGGGAAAATTTTGCTTCCCGGTGTCTTTACGGCAGTACCGTCGGCGATTGTATTTACTGTCGGAAGCGTTGTCACTTTTCCGGCTGCAAATGAAGCCTGCATACAGTTTGCACCAGCCGGCTCCACACCGATCACCTTAATCTTTGGATTGAGCAGCTTTGCAAGTGTGGATACGCCTGTTGCCAGTCCGCCTCCCCCAATCGGAACAAGAATGTACTCTACCAGCGGAAGTTCCTTAAAGATCTCCATTGCAATGGTTCCCTGACCGGTTGCCACTGCCAGATCATCGAACGGATGAATAAAGGTATATCCATTTTTTTCTGCCAGCTCCAGTGCATGTGCACATGCCTCATCATATACATCTCCGTACAACACAACTTCCGCACCGTAACTCTTGGTACGATTCACCTTGATCAGAGGCGTGGTGGTTGGCATTACAATTACCGCCTTACAGCCGTAGCACTTTGCGGCATATGCCACTCCCTGCGCATGGTTTCCGGCAGATGCTGTAATCAGTCCTCTCTGACGTTCTTCCTCTGAGAGCGTGCTGATTTTATAATAAGCACCTCTTACTTTGTATGCACCGGTAAACTGCATATTCTCCGGCTTTAAATATACTTTATTGCCTGTCTGGTCACTTAAGTAATCACTGTATACAAGTTTTGTCTCCAGAGTAACCTCTTTTACTTTTTCACTTGCTTCTTCAAATTTATCTAGCGTCAGCATCTTCATCGTTGTCCTCCTTATTTTTTACGTCAAACAATGCATTCACAAATTCATCTGGGTCAAATTTCTGGAGGTCATCAATGGTCTCTCCCACGCCGATATATTTGACCGGCACTCCAAGTTCCGCCTGAATTGCCACCGCAATTCCTCCCTTGGCTGTTCCATCCATCTTTGTCAGCACAATTCCGGAAATCTTTGCCACATCGGAAAATTCCTTTGCCTGAACCAGCGCATTCTGTCCGGTTGTCGCATCCAGCACAACCAGCGTCTCCCGATACGCCTGTGGATACTCTTTTTCGAGAATCTTGTTAATTTTTCCAAGCTCATTCATCAGATTTTTCTTGTTGTGCAGACGTCCTGCCGTATCGACCAGAAGCACATCTGCATTTCTGGCCTTTGCTGCAGCCGTTGCATCATAAACCACAGATCCCGGATCTGCGCCTTCCGTTCCGCCAATCATGTCAACTCCCGAACGGTCCGCCCACTCTTTGAGCTGATCTCCTGCTGCTGCACGGAAAGTATCCGCACCGGCAATCACAACCTTTTTTCCCTGCTCTTTCAGTTTACCTGCAAGTTTTCCGACGGTTGTGGTCTTTCCCACACCATTGACTCCGATCACAAGGACAACGGATGTCTCTTCTTCAAAGCGGTATGCCGTCTCACCGACCTGCATCTGCTGTTTGATGCTGTCGATCAGAAGCTGTTTGCATTCTGCAGGCTCTTTCACATGGTTTGCCTTTACTTTTTCACGCAGATCATCCAGAATCGACTCGGTAGCCTTAACGCCCAGATCACCCATAATCAGAATTTCTTCCAGTTCCTCGTAAAACTCATCATCAATTTTAGAAAAACCGTGAAATACCGAATCAATTCCGGATACAATATTATCTCTTGTCTTGGTCAATCCTTCGACAAGCCGGCTGAAAAAACCTTTCTTTTCTCCCATATCAGTTTCCTTTCTTATCGCTTCTTTCTTTTTACATAATCAATCAGTTCAAATCATGTTCAATCAGATCTACCGACACAAGTGTCGATACACCTTTTTCCTGCATGGTAATTCCATACAACCGGTCCGCTGCTGTCATTGTACCACGTCTGTGCGTAATTACAATAAACTGTGTGTTTTTTGTCAGCTTATTTAAGTAACTTGCAAACCTTGAGACGTTGGAATCATCAAGCGCTGCTTCGATCTCATCCAGAAGACAAAACGGCGAAGGTTTCAGCGCCTGAATCGCAAACAACAGTGCAATCGCTGTCAGCGCTTTCTCACCACCGGACATCTGCATCATATTCTGCAGTTTCTTTCCCGGCGGCTGCGCAATGATGCGGATGCCACATTCGAGAATATCCTCATCCTCCACCAGTTCCAAAGCTCCATGTCCGCCGCCGAACAGGTGCTTAAATGATGCATTGAATTCTTTCTGGATTTCCGCAAACTTTTCCATAAACTGTTTTCTCATGCCGCTGTCGAGATCTTCTATGATGCCGAGCAGTGTCTGCTCTGCCTCAACCAGATCATCATGCTGCCCTTTCAGGAACGTATAACGTTCCGAAACTTCTTTATATTCTTCAATGGCATTGACGTTGACTGTTCCCAGCTTCCGGATCTCATCCTTTACTGCTGCGATCAGTTTCTTTAAAGCAAGCGGATCTTCGTATTCACTGTTTCTTAATTCTGCTGCCGCATGCGGTGTCAGTTCATATTCTTCCCACAGATAATTTGTCTGTTGTTCTGCAGATTCATTCAGCTTTTCCCGCTGGTTGTTCAGACGGAACACTTCTTTATCCAATCCGTTACACCGCTCGGAAATTTCCTCCTGTTTCCGGAAAAATCCCCGGTATTCCGCAGACATCTGTTCTTTTTGTTCTACGCTTTCACGAAGTTTCTGTTCCAGTTCCCCATGGGAATCCGAAGAAGCAAGGATCGTCTTTTGGATTTCTGCAATGTCGTGCTGTTTCTTTTCCACATCTTCTTTGGAATTTTTCGCATTCTCCAGAAGCCCGGTCTTTTCCGTCTCAAATTTTTCCAGATCTCCATTGATACGTTCCACGTTTGTCTGGGCAAATTCTACTTTCTGCCGGATATTCGCTTCCTCAAGCTGAATTCCGGAAAGTTCCGATTCCGCTTTATTTTCCAGTTCTTTCTGTTCTTCAAGCATCTTCTGAAACGCTTCATTCGCATGCTGGATTTCCGTTTCCTGTTGTCTGGAATGTTCCAGTTCCTCCTTAATGCCTGTCTGATCTGCACGGATTTCTTCTACCTGCCGATCCATCTGCTGCCGTTCCTTCATGAGACTTGAAAATACTTCTTCACTCTCATTTTTCTGCTGCATTGCGCGATCCACATTGATCTTTGCAGTATTCTGACGAATAAATTCTTTCTGCAGGGTTTCTTTCACCTGTTCGAGGTCTTCCTCATTCAGCTCAATGGCCGTAAGAAGATCCTCCCTGCGGTTTTTTATCTGCGCAATCTCCTGAAGCAGACGATTCGTTTTCGTTTCCAGCTCCTCCACTTCGCGGCGTCTTGCCAGCAGATTGGATGAATTTTTAAATGCTCCACCCGTCATGGAACCACCGGGGCTTAAATATTCTCCCTCGAGAGTTACAATATGTAAACTGTAATGATTCTTCTTTGCAAGTGCAATCGCATGATCAATCGAATCTGCCACAAGCACACGCCCCAGCAGATACGCCGCCACTTCCTCATACTTTTGCTCACACTTTACCAGCTGACTGGCAATTCCAATGACTCCGGGCTCCTTCAGTGCCGCTTCATTCTTCGGATTTTTTCTTGCGCTTACACTGGTCAGCGGAAGAAATGTTGCACGTCCGAAACGGTTCTGCTTCAGAAATGCAATCATTTTCTTTGCCGTTGCTTCATCTTCCGTCACAATATTCTGAATGTTTCCACCCAGAGCGGTCTCAATCGCAATCTCATATTTCTTATCCACCTGAATCAGATCTGACACAACCCCGAGTAATCCCGGATTATGTTCTTTCTGTTCCATCACTTTGCGGATACTGTTTCCGTATCCGTCATAGCGCTCCGCAATATTTTTAAGCGACTCCAGACGAGACTGCTGCCTGTGAAATTCGTTTTGCTTTTCTTCCAGTGCACAGTCATTTTCCTTTGCCTTGGTTCTCCATTCTTTTTCCTTTGCACTTAATTCTTTTTCCTGCTCCGAAAGTTTTCGGATATGCGCACTGACCTCTTCGAGATCTTTTTTACAGTCTGCAAGAACCGAATCCAGATCCGTTTCCTGCGTTTTTCTGTCCAGCAGACGCTTTCCAAGCTCTGCTTTTCGTATATTGATCTGCTCCACCATGGTATCGGAACGCTGCTGTTTGGCCTGAATATCTGCTCTGCGGTTTAACAGCGCAAACAATTCTTTCTGCCCCTGTTCCATTCCCTCATTACAGGATGCAATCTGTTTCTGTATCTCTGCCAGTGTCTGTGCTGCTTCTTCCTGTCGTTTCCGTACCTGTGCAAGCTGTTCATCACCGGAATATTTTTCTTTCTCGTAGGAAGCTTTTGCCTCCTCCTTTTCCTTCTGTTCCCGCGCAATGGCATCCAGACGGCTCTGCAGATGTTCATCTGTCATCTCTGCCGTATGGATCTGCTCTGCCAGTATCTGGATCTGGCTTTCGAGTTTTTCCTTCATCACAGACGTATTGCTGATATTTTCCCGGATTGCATTGATCTTTTCGTCCATTTCCGTGATGCTTTCGCCCAAACGGTCATATTCCTGGCGGATCTTTTCCCTTGCATCCGTGCTTTCTTTCAGCTGTTCCTCTGCAATTTTGAATTTTTCCTCTACTTCACGCTGCTCGGATGCGATTCTCTCTGTTTCCATGAGAAACATGTTGACATCATAATCTTTCAGCTCATTCTTCTTTTTTAAATAGGTTTTTGCCTTTTCCGACTGCAGCTGTAACGGTTCCACCTGGCGTTCCAGTTCCGACAAAATATCGTTTACACGGACCAGATTGTCTCTCTCATTCTCTAACTTTTTTTGTGCAGTCGCTTTTCGTTTTTTGAATTTTACTATTCCTGCCGCCTCATCAAAAAGTTCGCGCCGTTCTTCCGGTTTGCCGCTTAAGATCCGGTCAATCTGTCCCTGTCCAATGATCGAATATCCTTCTTTTCCGATACCGGTATCATAAAACAATTCTGAAACTTCTTTCAGTCGGCACGGACTGCCATTGATCAGATATTCACTCTCTCCGGAACGATACAGACGTCTGGCAACGGTGACTTCCTCATAGTCGATTGCCAGTTTATGGTCGGAATTATCCAGTGTAATCGCTACATACGCATAGCTGAGCGGTTTCCGGTTCTCCGTACCCGCAAAAATAACATCCTGCATGGAAGACCCACGCAGCTGCTTGACCGACTGCTCTCCAAGTACCCAGCGCACCGCATCCGCAACGTTACTTTTTCCACTTCCGTTCGGTCCTACAATGCCCGTGATTCCCTGGTGGAATTCAAATACAATTTTGTTTGCAAATGATTTAAATCCCTGCACCTCAATACTTTTTAAATACATGTACTATCCCCTTTGCTGATTTTTAAGCATCAGAAGTGCCTGATATGCAGCCTCCTGTTCCGCCGCTTTTTTGGTATGTCCGGTTCCGCTGCCAATGACACGCTCTCCAATACATGCACGGACAGTAAAACTCTTATTATGATCCGGACCGGACTCATCAGTCAGTACATAAGTAAGCTGCTCATGTTCTCCCTGCACAACCTCCTGCAGGATAGTCTTGCTATCATAAAAGAGCTGTTTGTGTTCAATATCTGTCAGAATATATTTATGAATAAACTCTTTTGCATTAGCAAAACCACCATCCAAATAAATTGCCCCGATCACAGCTTCAAGCGCATCAGACAAAATAGATTTGCGGCCTCTTCCTCCGGTCTGGTCCTCTCCTTTTCCGAGTAAAAGATACTCTCCTAAAGCAATATCCTTGGTACAGAGTGCCAGTGTCGGTTCACAGACAATGCTTGCACGCAGTTTTGTCAGTTCTCCTTCCGGCTTGTCCGGATACTCTTTGTACAAAAATTCACTGGAGATAATCTCAAGCACGGCATCGCCCAAAAACTCCAGTCTCTCATTGTCCGAATGTTTCTTTAAGTGCTTCTCATTGGCAAATGAACTATGCGTCAGTGCCTGACGAAGCAGTTTTTCATCATGAAAGTGATATTCGATCACTTCCTGAAATTTTTTAATATCTGTCACTTCTTTCCCCTTTCTGAAACAAAGGAGTCCGCCACCGGACTCCTTTCGTATCTGTGTTTAGTTTTCGTTCATTGCAGCTTTGATCTGTTCTACCGCATCCCCTACTGTAACAATCTTTTCTGCCTGCTCGTTTGGAATCTCGATATCAAATTCTTCCTCAAGTCCCATAATGATCTGGAATACATCCAGGGAATCCGCTCCCAGATCATCAATGAATGTGGTATCCATCGTAATCTCATTTTCGTCCACGTTTAATACGTCCACAATAATCTTCTTTAATTTTTCGAATTCCATAATACTTCATTTCCTTTCTTATTCTTCTTCATTATTTTTGGAATCTACAATTCTTTCTTTGATAATTTCGTTAATATTCTCTTCACGGAATGTCACACACTGGTAAATGGAATTGGTAATTTCCTTTGCCTTGGAACTTCCATGGGTCTTTACCACAAGACCATTCAATCCCAGAAGCGGTGCTCCGCCATACTGGCTCGCATCAAATGCTTTGAGTGTCTTCTTCAGTGACGGCAATGCCAGTGCCGCACCGATCTTGCTCTTTAAATTGCTCATCAGTCCCGCCTTGATCACACCGATCAATGTTGAACTGAGACCTTCGTATAATTTTAAAATGACATTTCCGACAAATGCCTCGCACACAATGACATCTGCTCCACCGTGTGGAATCTCTCTTGCCTCAATACTTCCGACAAAATTGATATCCTCACATTCTTTCAACAATGGAAATGTTTCTTTTACCAGAGCATTTCCCTTTTCCTCTTCCGCACCAATATTTACAATCGCCACTCTCGGATTCTTGATCCCCACAACGTTTTCCATATAAATGGAACCCATCTTTGCAAACTGTAATAAATGTTCCGGCCGTGCGTCTACATTTGCGCCACAGTCGATCAACAGTGAAATTCCGGTCTCTGTCGGAATGATCGGTGCCAGCGGTGGGCGTTTGATTCCACGGATGCGTCCGACAATCGTCTGTCCGCCAACCAGAACCGCTCCGGAACTTCCTGCGGAAACAAATGCATCCGCTTCTCTTTGTTTTACCATATTCATACCTACAACGAGGGATGACTGTTTTTTCTTTCGAATTGCCTGAACGGGTGGCTCTGCCATCTCAATTACTTCAGGCGCATCCACAACCTCAATACGCTCCTGCGGATATGGATACTTCTGCAATTCTTCCCTTACCACATCTTCCTGTCCAACCAGAAAAACTTTGATATCTTCACGGGAAGAGACCGCATCAACTGCTCCCTTAACAATTTCTGCCGGTGCATTATCACCGCCCATTGCATCAAGAGCTACTTTCGTGATTGTCTGCATGGTCTGTTCCTCCTTATGCATCTACTAGAAAATATACTATATATCATTCCATAAATCAACGATAAATTGGCTCTTTCAGACACAAAAAAATCAAGAGTCAGCAAAACCGCCAACTCTTGATTTTTAAAGACCTATCCTTATTAATCCTGCGCGATAATCTCTTTTTTGTTATAAGATCCGCAGTTCTTGCATACACGGTGTGGCATCATTAATTCGCCGCACTTGCTGCACTTTACTAAGGTCGGAGCAGACATTTTCCAGTTTGCTCTTCTCTTATCTCTTCTTCCCTTAGAAGATTTATTCTTTGGACAAATTGACATTTGTTTACACCTCCTTAAACCTGTTAAATATATCTTGGATTGCTGCCATTCTTGGATCAAGTTCTGTTCTCTGGCAACTGCAGGCTCCCTTATTCAAGTTCATCCCGCAGACTTTACAAATTCCTTTGCAATCGTCCTTGCACAGAACTCTCATTGGCCAGTTCACCAAAATCTCGGCGTAGACAAGTTTATCTACATCCAGTTCAAACCCAATCAGGTAATCCGGTTCCTCCATCTCTTCATCGACAAGTCCCTCTTCCCGAACAGTGAGTTTCTTATCTATGTCAAAACGGATCGGCGTCCGAACTTCTTCAAGACACCGCGCACACGGAATCATCACATCAATATCAACCGTACCCTTAACGAATACCGCTGCATTCTCCTCATTACGGATCTGCAATGTCACCGGCGCTTTGCGAACAATAGGAAAATCTCCCAAGCGGGAACGAAAGGAAGTGAGCGAGATGTCCGCCTCCTGTGTCAATTCCTTGTTTATGGATTTTGTAATGATTGAAAGATCAATTTTCACACTATTCTCCTATTCACACCTAAACAATTATACATAGGGTGTCCTGCTTTGTCAACTAATTTTTACAAATTATCAACAAATTTATCAACATTTATTTTACCAGTGCTACGGTCTCACGACAGATTGCAAGCTCCTCGTTGGTCGGAATGACACATACGGTAACTTTTGAATCCGGTGTGGAAATAATTTCCTCCACGCCACGCACATCGTTTGTCTTCTTATCAAGCTTGATTCCCAGATATCCCAGATAAGAAACGATCTTTTCACGAATGAAAGAAGTATTCTCTCCGATACCTGCAGTAAATGCGATCGCATCCACACCATTCATTGCTGCAACATATGCACCGATGTATTTTGCCACACGGTAAGCAAATACCTCACAGGCATCAATGGCGCGTGGATTTCCTTCATTATAAGCAGCTTCCAGATCACGGAAATCACTGGATACACCGGATAATCCTTCAACACCGGATTTTTTATTTAACACATTCATGACACCATCGATGTCGAGGTTCTCTTTCTTTGCGATAAATTCCATGATTGCCGGATCAATATCTCCGGAACGGGTTCCCATAACCAGTCCCTCCAGTGGAGTCAGACCCATGGAAGTATCCACACATTCTCCATTTAATACAGCACTGACAGATGCTCCGTTTCCAAGATGCGCTACAATAATCTTGCTGTTTTTCAGATCCAGTTTCAGATACTCTGCACATGCTTTGGATACAAAACTGTGGCTGGTTCCGTGGAATCCGTATCTTCTTACTTTATATTTCTCATAATATTCATATGGAAGTCCGTACAGGAATGCCTTTCTTGGCATTGTCTGATGGAACGCCGTATCAAATACACCAACCATCGGTACATTTGGCATAAGATCCTGACACGCACGGATACCGATCAGGTTTGCCGGGTTATGTAACGGTGCAAGTTCATTACACTCTTCTACCTTTGCAAGCACTTCTTCTGTCAGTACCACCGACTTTGCAAACTTCTCTCCACCGTGTACAACACGATGTCCAACTGCGTCGATTTCGCTCAGATCCTTTACTGCTCCACTCTTTGGATTATGCAGTGCATCAAGAACCATCTGAATGGCCTCTTTGTGGGTTGGCATCGGAGCTTCCGTGATCTCCTTATCCATTCCCTCTTTCTGGTATACCAGTCTTCCGTCAATTCCGATTCTTTCGCATAAGCCCTTGGCAAGTACCTCTTCTGAATCAGAGTTGATCAGCTGGTACTTCAGGGAAGAGCTTCCGCAGTTGATTACTAATACGTTCATTTGAATTCTCCCTTGTCCTTATTCATTTTGTGGAAATCCACAATCTTTTTCCATTATAAACACATTTTCCTTCTTATACAAGTGGAAATCCTCGAAAAGCTGTGTTAATATTTTAACAGAAAAACAGACAGAAGAAACGACCGAACAGGAGGCAAACGTGAAAACAGCAGGAATTATCGCCGAATACAATCCGTTTCACAACGGACACCAATATCAGATGGAAACCGTACGCCACCTTACAGGAGCAGATTTTGTGATCGTTGCCATGAGCGGAGATTTCTTACAGCGCGGTGTTCCTGCCATTGCCGACAAATACACGCGCACCCGCATGGCACTTCTCGGCGGTGCCGATCTGGTACTCGAACTTCCGGCTGTATGGGCGACCGCTTCCGCGGAATATTTTGCTGCCGGAGGCGTACAGCTTCTCGGAAAAACAGGCGTCGTTGACACGCTCTGCTATGGCTGTGAAACTCCGGAAAAAGAACTTATGCAGGCAATTGTCGAAGTTCTTTCCAAAAATGCTTCGGACTATCAGATGCTGGTTTCTTATAACATGAAGCAGGGAAATCCGTTTCCTGTCGCACGAAGCCACGCACTGTGTTCCCTGCTGCCTTCCTTTTCTTCTGATGCGGTTTCTTCTTTTCTGGCATCTCCGAACAATATTCTGGCCTTAGAATACGAAAAAGCAATCGCCCGCTGGAATTCCATAAACAGCGTACATGACAGAACTTTTTCCAGTATGCCGGTCCAACGTATCGGGGAAGGCTATCACAGCACAAAAACAGGCGTAACCTACGCCTCTGCAACTGCCATAAGAAACGCACTGCTTGTGCCATCTGAAAATGATGGTAACCACAACCATTCCATGTTCATAAGTACAGGCAGCTTTGATTTCGAACTTTCGCAGATGCTTCCCGATACTTCCGCCTCCCTCCTTGCCACTTTGGCACAGCAGAACCTTCTTCTGGACACGGATGCTTTTTCTCAGGCTCTCTACACCCGGTTATGGGCACTGTACGACGGAGGCTATGCTGGCTTTGCAGACTGTGGCAAGGATCTGTCCCACCGGATCACACAGCAGCTTGAACATTTTTTAAGCTTTTCGCAGTTTGCCGATCTCTTAAAAAGCAAAAATACAACATACACACGCATCTGCCGTGCACTGCTCCACATCCTGCTCAACATCCGGCAGGACGATTATGCTGCGCTCTGGCAGCCGGATGGCATTCCATATCTGCGTGTGCTTGGTTTCCGCAGGGATTCCTCTGTGCTTCTTTCTGCCATCAAAAAAGAAGCATCCGTTCCTTTGATTACCAAAGTTGCAGATGCTTCTTCTATCCTTCATGGAATTGCATACAAACGTTTTTTACACGATGTAGCCTGTGCTGATCTGTACCGCACTACATCTTCCATGCAGATACAGACCGAATTACCAAACGAATACCGACAGCCCATCGTCCTCGTATAACCTTTACAGTTCCATAATAATCTCTCTTGCCAGACTCTCCTCGATCGGCTTGGCATACACATTCGGTGCAAACTCCACTACATCGCCAATGCCTTTTTCGATCACAAAGCGTAACTTTCCGTCACGCACCTTTTTGTCGGTATAAAGCTTCTTAACCAGAGCCTCACGATCAATATAATCCGGAATTCTTGTCGGAAGTCCCACACGCGCATACAGCTTAGTCACACGCTCTGCCTCTTCCTCTGACATATAGCCAAGGCGTGCCGAAAGCAGTACCATAGCCGCCATTCCGATGGAAAGTGCCTCGCCGTGCAGAAGCCGGTAGTCACTGACAGTTTCAATGGCGCGTCCCACCGTGTGTCCTAAATTCAGGACTTCGCGCAGTCCGCTTTCTCTCTCGTCTTTCATAACAACATCATACTTGATCTTACAGTTGTTCTCTGCGATATATTCGCAGGCAAACTTCTGGAAACTCATAATATCATCCAAGTTTTCCTCGATAAACTCAAACATTTCACGGCTCGCCAGACATGCATGCTTGATGGTCTCTGCCATGCCGCTTGCCATCTGACGTTTCGGAAGGGTTTTCCATGCGGCAATATCAATGTAGACCTTGCGCGGCTGATTGAAAAGTCCAATCAGATTCGTTGCAAGCGGTGTATCAACGGCAGTCTTTCCGCCCACGGATGCATCTGCAGCAGCCAGAAGTGTGGTCGCATAATTGATAAACGGTACGCCTCTGCCATATGTTCCTGCCAGAAATCCTGCCAGATCCGTAACAACACCTCCGCCGATTGCAATCACAGCACAATCTCTGCGGAACCCTTTTTCCAGCATGGCATCTTCAATCTTCGCCTTCGTCTGTCTGGTCTTACTTTTTTCTCCTGCGGGAAATACGAACAGTTCCACTTTAAATCCAGCCTTGCTCAGCTTTTCACTGATTGGTTTTGCATACAGATCCAGTACATTGGAATCCGTGATCACGGCAAACTTCCTGATTTTTCCCAGAAGACCGGTCTCTAAATCCTCTACCAGTTGATCCTCCAGACGATACCCCATCTCAATATCGTAACTGTCATCCACCACTTTTTTCAGTTCTACATTAAATACGCTCACTTTGTCACCCCTGTCTGTCTAATCTACCCCGGCAGCAAGTCTTGCCAACCGGTCCGCCTCTTCATTTCCTTCTACCCCGGAATGTCCTTTCACTTTCACAAAATGAAGGGAAATTTTATCATTCACGGACTGTATAAAATCATAATAGGCAATCGTTCCCTGTTTGTTCCGCTTCCAGGCTCCGGTTGCCCACATCTCTATTCCCATATAGTCATAATAAATGGTTAAGTCGGTAAGTCCCATGGCAACAGCTTCTTTTACTGCAGCCATGCTGCCTAACACCTCTCCTGCCACATTGCGCATCGATGCCATCTGGGGATCATTGCCGCTTCCGCTGATCACGTGACGTTCTCCCTTTGTCACGAGAAATCCGCCATATCCATAGACGGAAGTAGCACTGTTAAACGAACCGTCGACAAACGCATAATTTTCCGGTTCCTTTTGTTCCTCTTTTTTTTCTTCCAGAAACTGTTCCGCTTCTGCGCGTGTCGCAAACCCTTTATAGACAGCTCCCGGAAATCCATGCACCATACTTTTACATGCATCCCATGAGGTATAAATTCCCGGAACTTTTCCCTTTTTTACCGCATAAAATTTTCCAGCCATAGATTATCCTTTGCCGTGCAGTTTTGCAATAATCTCTTCTTTTAAAAGCATCGCTCGGTCTTTTGCCACTCGGGAAGCTGCCTGTGAAGTCAGAATCATGGAAATGAATCTGGATGCAATGTCCACCTTTCCAAGTTTATAAGCTATATTCGCCATCAACAGGTTTACGGTACTTTCTTCCATTCCGCACATTGGGAAATTTTCGGATGCAATCGCTTTTAAAAATCCCTCATATGCCTGTTCATAATACGTGGCTTCTTCTTTCCGGCATTCGGCAAGTGTTTTTTCATCTTTCTTTTTTGCCTTGGAAAGCTCCTCAATCCAGCCGCGGTACAGCCAGGATATCTTTAGGCACTCATATGCCTTTTCACTGTTCTTTCCCTTTTTCACCAGTGTATTATATAAAGCCAGTTTATACCGCTCAATGGCTTTTTCGTAAGAATACGGCTCCATCGGTTCTTCTTTTGGCTGCTTCTGCCCTTTGAACTTATGGCATACCCCTTCTTCAATCATCTTGACCTGACCGGTAGACAAATGGGTAAAATAGCGGTTCATCGCCGTATATCCGCACTGTGGGCAGGACGATACATCATATTTATTTGTATCAATGTACTGAAAACGCGGACGTAGATCAAAATCCGGTTCCATGCGCTTTACCCGTCCAGTTTTTACCATTCTTGTACGGAAAACATTATCACATACCGGACAACGGATGGATTTATCCAGTAAGAACTCAGTTTCGCTGTGAACCGGTTCTTTTTTTGGCACCGGTTCCGGTGCTTTCCGTGCAGGTGTATCACTTTTTTCCTCTTCAAAGAGGTGGTCTGTATCCATCTGATCCAGACCAAATTTTTCCAATCCCGATAATAAATTCATTCTACGCCTCTTTTTGTCTATTCTTTATTTTTTCGGCAGCTTAAAAGAACTCTTCAAAGAAACAATTCTGTTAAATACAGGCGCTCCCGGCTTTGAATCCTTATAATCTGCGCAGAAAAATCCTTCTCTTACAAACTGAAAACTCTCATATGGTTTTGCCTCTAACAATGCCGGCTCTACAATGCTCTCTGTCAGGACAGTCAGGGAATTCGGATTCAGATTCAGACTTCCGTCTTCATTATATACGCCAAGTTCTTCATTAATGAGGTTCTCATATAAGCGAACCGTTACTTTCTTTCCGTGTTCTGCCGATACCCAGTGAATGGTTCCCTTTACTTTTCTTCCATCCGGGCTGTTTCCGCCTTTTGATGCCGGGTCATATGTGCAGTGGATAACCGTAACTTTCCCGCTCTCATCCTTTTCAAATCCGACACATTTCACGAAATATGCATTCATGAGACGTACTTCATTTCCCGGGAACATACGGAAATATTTCTTCGGCGGTTCTTCCATAAAATCATCCCGTTCAATATAAATTTCCCTGGTAAACGGAACGGTTCTCTTTCCGAGTTCCGGATTTTCCAGATTATTGTCCACCGGAAGTTCCTCCGTCTGGCCCTGCGGATAATTGTCAATGACAACCTTTACCGGATCTAAAACTGCCATCATACGTGGACGCTTCATCTTCAGATCCTCACGGATGCAGTACTCAAGCATTGCATAATCCGTAGAACTGTTTGCCTTGGAAATACCTCCAAGTTCGATAAATTTCTGAATGGATTCCGGTGTATATCCTCTGCGGCGCAGCGCTGCAATGGAAACCAGACGTGGATCATCCCATCCATCTACAATCTTCTCCTCAACCAGACGCTTGATATAACGTTTTCCGGTTACAACATTTGTCAGATACAGTTTTGCAAACTCGATCTGCTTCGGAGTCCCTTCCGGACTGGTCTTATATCCAAGTTCTGTCACAACCCAGTCATACAACGGTCTGTGATCCTCGAACTCCAGAGTACAGATGGAATGGGTTATTCCCTCGATTGCATCCTCAATCGGATGTGCAAAATCGTACATCGGATAAATACACCACTTGTCCCCGGTATTGTGATGTGTCATATGTGCCACACGATAAAGGATCGGATCTCTCATATTGATATTGGAAGAAGTCATATCAATCCGTGCACGAAGTACACGACTTCCATCCTCACATTTTCCTTCCTTCATTTCTTCAAACAGCGCAAGATTTTCCTCTACGCTTCTTTTGGCATATGGGTCTTCTTTTCCCGGCTCTGTCAGAGTACCGCGATACTCACGGATTTCGTCTGCAGACAGATCGGATACATATGCTTTTCCCTTTTTAATCAGTTTAATCGCTGCTTCATACATCTGATCGAAGTAATTTGATGCAAAGAAGAGACGATCTCCCCAATCTGCTCCAAGCCATTTTACGTCTTCCTTAATAGACTCTACAAACTCAAGTTTCTCTTTTGTCGGATTTGTATCATCAAAGCGGAGATTGAATTCTCCTCCGTACTTTTTTGCTAACCCTGAATTTAAAAGAATGGACTTTGCATGTCCGATATGCAGATATCCGTTTGGCTCCGGTGGAAAACGGGTTTTTACCGTTTCACAATGTCCCTCTGCCAGGTCCTTTTCAATAATCTGTTCAATAAAATTCTTGGAAACCGCTTCATTTTCCATATGTCTATTCCTCCAGCACTCCTCAAATAAGAATAATTATAGGGATATTCCCGATATTTGTCAACCGGAACGCGCCTGTGTACGCTATTGCTCCTGTCCTTTTTCGGATTCCAGAATTCCGTCCAGCGCACGTGTTGAAAAATATGCAATCTGTTTCTTCCCGTTTTTTATTTTTTCTTCCGTTTTTTTCACTCTGTCACCGGTTCCGGATGATGCACTTTTTCCCAGTGTAGAAATTGTAACCGCTCCCTGTGCATATCCGCCATTCCAGTTCTGTTCCATATAGCGGCCATTCAGCTTTGCATCAAACAGCTCTGTATAATAAACCGACCACACACTGACAACCGAAGTCAGCGCGGCCTTTCCTGCCATCTGACGCATATCAGAGTTTCTTCCAACCGCGTATACGCATTTTCCGCTTTCTTTTGCATTTTCAGCCATCTGCATAACAGCATCCAGATCGGTATTGGATGCAAGAACCACACACCCGCTCCGGATCAGATCTCCGGCTGCGGTTGCCTCCGCATCACTGTTATTCCAGGCATCTATGTATTCTACCTGTAAAACAACCTTTTTACAGACGGCCTTTACTCCCAGGTAATAGGCATTAATATCTGCATGTGCATCATCGTTTGCCTCTGCCGCCACATATCCCAGTTTTACATTTTTCTTTTCGTCAAAACTCTTTGCGGGAATCTTTTTCTTTTCCTTCAGCTTTGCTACTTTCATTCCGGCCGTGACTCCTGCCACATAAGAAGCTTCGTAGGTATCCATATGTACATTGTAAAGATTTGTGAGTTCTGTTCCGTCTTCCGTTACCGTACTCTGTGTCTTTGAATCGTTGATAACTACAAAATCAACTTCCGGATTCTTTTCTGCTTCACTTTTTATTGCTTCTTCATAGATGGCGCTGTTTGCAATAATAATCTCACATCCCTGTCTGATAAGATCCTTTACCGCACTTTTGCAGCCATCATTCGCACCGACACGCTCTTTCCAGATGATATCCTGCTCCGGAAGACTGACATTTTCTGCTGCCGCCCGGATTCCGTCAATATGTGCCAGTGTATAGGCTTCTGTCTCATCTCCGTTTAAGATAACACCGATCCATCCCTTTTGTTCTTCCTCATTTTCCGGTGGAATTTCCACTTTCGTTTCCGCAGTCTGTTCGTTTTCCTGCTGCTTTTGTTCTTTGTCTGCTTTCTGTTCTCCTGATTCTGTCTGTGTTCCGCTGACACCTGCCATTCCTATCAGAACCGCAACGATAAGCAAAACACTTAAAAACTTTTTCTTCATGATTTTTTCTTTTCCACTCACTAAATTTTATTTTACATGCTGGTGGGTAAACAGATGATCCTGACAGTATTCACGATTTCCCACGCATTTGCTGCAATAACGGAACTGTAATTCCGGATTTGTCAGCTCGGTTCTACCACAGATGGCACATTTGTGACGTGCAATGCCGGACCCCGGACGAGGCTGACTGAACTGTGCCCGGAATTCTTTCTGGCGTTTCTTTTGTTTTCCGGACAAACGGGTCTTCATGGCATGGAAAAACCAGAACATATTGAGTACCGGAACCACAATCTGTACGCAGTTTAAAACACCCACGAGAATTCCCATTCCGGTTCCATAACTTGCAATTCCGATCGAGAATATACGAACCACCTGATATCCCAGATATACCAGTTCAAAAATTAACATCCATTTCATCCTGATCGGAAGGACAAAATACAGGCGTACCTCTCCCTCCGGCATGCACATGGCCAGCGCCAGCAGCATGGACATCAGAATATAATACGTGGACAGATACGGAGAAAAACCATATCCCAGCAGAATCCGCGTAACAACATATACGATCGCGCCCACAATGTCACACAAAATCACACTTCCCCACAAAAATACATTCATGCGGAATGTTCCAAGCATGGATTCCAGCGAACTGCCCCACATAAGCACACAGAACAGAAATAAGATTCCAAAAACATCCAACGATGCCGTCGGTGTAAAAATCCATGTCACAATTCTCCAGATCTGTCCGTGCAGAATACTGCCCATATCAAAATTCATATAACTCATGAGTCCGGGTGCCGTCAGCTGTACCACGTATCCAATCACCTGCGCAAGTACAAAATATCTGCTCAGATTGGCGACCGCATGTCGTCCCCATTTGCGTTCCAGTTTATCCATCCAGTTCATAAATCTGTCTCCTGTCTACATAGAATAGTGTATGTATGGTTACGGTCACTTCTGACCTTTCTGTCAACCAATTATACGGTTTTCAAATCCCTCTTGTCAACGCAGCGGCACGTTCTTTCCAACATTTTATAAAATCTTTATGTTTTCAGTCGTTGTCTTTTGTCAATTCTTGTCGTATAATGTTTTAGGTTTTGTTTTGAAATCATACTTATTTATAATAAGTTTAGTTACTTACACATGGAGGTTACATTTATGAGTGACAAGCAGTTACATAAACTTGGAATTGATATCGGTTCCACCACCGTCAAAATTGCAATCCTCGACTCACAGGACAACATCCTGTTTTCCGATTACGAGCGTCATTTTGCAAATATTCAGGAGACACTGGCGTCCTTAATTGCCAAAGCATCCAACGAACTGGGGGATCTTTCTGTTTCTCCTGTTATTACCGGATCAGGCGGACTGACCCTTGCAAAGCATCTGGAGGTTCCGTTTACGCAGGAGGTTATTGCAGTATCCACTGCTCTCACTCATTATGCGCCACAGACCGATGTTGCAATCGAGCTCGGCGGAGAAGATGCCAAGATCATCTATTTTGAAGGCGGCAATGTCGAACAGCGTATGAACGGTATCTGTGCCGGCGGTACAGGTTCGTTCATTGATCAGATGGCATCCCTGATCCAGACCGATGCTTCCGGATTAAATGAATATGCCAAAAATTATAAAGCAATCTATCCGATTGCAGCGCGCTGTGGTGTATTTGCCAAGACAGATATCCAGCCGCTCATCAATGAGGGTGCAACTCGCGAAGATCTGTCTGCCTCTATTTTCCAGGCGGTTGTCAATCAGACGATCAGTGGACTTGCCTGTGGTAAACCGATCCGCGGACATGTGGCATTTCTCGGTGGTCCTCTGCACTTTTTATCCGAACTGAAAGCAGCGTTTATCCGCACGTTAAATCTCGATGATGAGCACGCAATTACACCGGAAAATTCGCATCTGTTTGCAGCGATCGGTTCCGCATTAAATTATAAAGAAGACGTAGAGACCACTTTAGGATCTCTGCAGCAGCGTCTTTCCACCGGCATTAAGCTGGAGTTTGAAGTTGCCCGTCTGGACCCGCTGTTTGCCAGCCAGGAAGATTACGATGCTTTTACCAGCCGGCACGGAAACAATCATGTAGAAACCGGTGACCTGAAAAACTATTCCGGAAACTGCTATCTCGGTATTGACGCAGGTTCCACGACAACAAAGATCGCACTTGTCAGCGAGGACGGAAAACTTCTGTATTCATTCTATGACAACAATAACGGAAGTCCGCTTGCAACTGCCATCCGTTCCATTCAGGAAATTTACCGCCTGCTGCCAGAGAGTGCACACATCGTACACTCCTGCTCCACCGGATACGGGGAAGCTCTTTTAAAAGCTGCATTGATGCTTGATGACGGCGAGGTAGAAACTGTCGCCCATTACTATGCCGCTGCTTTCTTTGATCCAAAAGTTGACTGCATTTTAGACATCGGCGGTCAGGACATGAAATGCATCAAAATCAAGAACCAGACCGTAGATTCGGTTCAGTTAAACGAAGCATGTTCTTCCGGCTGCGGTTCTTTCATTGAAACTTTTGCAAAATCCTTAAACTTCACGGTGCAGGATTTCGCCAAAGAAGCACTGTTTGCCAAACATCCGATTGATCTTGGTACCCGCTGTACCGTATTTATGAACTCAAAGGTAAAACAGGCACAAAAGGAAGGCGCCTCCGTTGCCGATATCTCTGCCGGACTTGCCTACTCTGTAATCAAAAACGCATTATTTAAGGTGATCAAACTGTCCGATGCCAAAGATCTGGGAGAAAATATTGTTGTTCAGGGTGGTACTTTCTACAATGACGCCGTTCTGCGCAGTTTTGAAAAAATTGCCGGTGTCCACGCAACCCGTCCGGACATTGCCGGAATCATGGGTGCTTTCGGTGCCGCACTGATTGCCCGCGAACGTCACGAAGCCGGCTATCAGACGACGATGCTGTCCATTGAACAGATCAATAAACTGTCCTACACTACCAAGCTTGCACGCTGCCAGGGATGTACAAACCACTGTCTGCTGACGATCAATAAGTTTTCAGACAACCGTCAGTATATTACCGGAAACCGCTGTGAGCGCGGACTTGGAAAAGAAAAAAACAAAGAGAATATTCCAAACCTCTTCGAATATAAGAACAAACGTATTTTTGCTTATGAACCTCTGTCAGAAGCCGAAGCAACCCGCGGGACCGTCGGACTTCCGCGTGTACTGAACATGTATGAAAACTATCCGTTCTGGGCAACGTTCTTTAAGAAGCTCGGTTTCCGTGTGGTTCTCTCTCCGCAGTCCACACGAAAAATCTACGAACTCGGCATTGATTCTATTCCAAGCGAATCCGAATGCTACCCGGCGAAACTGGCGCACGGTCATATTTCCTGGCTGATCCACCAGAATGTAGATTTTATTTTCTATCCGGCGATTCCTTACGAGCGCAACGAGTTTCCGGATGCAAACAACCACTACAACTGCCCGATCGTAACTTCTTATTCCGAAAACATTAAAAACAATGTTGAAGAAATTACGAGTGGACAGATGCGGTTCTTAAACCCGTTCATGGCGTTTACAAACGAAGAAGTCCTTTCCAAACAGCTCGTAGACTGTTTTAAGAAAGAATTCCATATTCCGGAAGCCGAAGTACGTGATGCCGTATCCGAAGGCTGGAAAGAACTTGCCATGACCCGTCTGGAGATGCAGAAGAAGGGCGAAGAAGTATTGAAATATATGGAAGAACACCATCGCCGCGGTATCGTGCTGGCCGGTCGTCCATACCATGTTGATCCGGAAATCAATCACGGTATTCCGGAAATGATTACTTCCTACGGTATGTGTGTACTGACAGAAGATTCCATTTCCCATCTGGGGAATCTGGAACGCCCGCTTATTGTCATGGATCAGTGGATGTACCACAGCCGGCTGTACTCCGCCGCAAACTACGTTAAGACCAGGGATGATCTGGACCTCATCCAGCTGAACTCCTTCGGCTGCGGACTGGATGCCGTAACAACCGACTGTGTCAGCGATATTCTGACCAATTCCGGAAAAATTTATACATGCTTAAAGATTGATGAAGTCAACAACCTCGGTGCTGCCCGTATCCGTATCCGTTCGCTTCTGGCTGCAATTCGTGTCAAAGAGAAAAAACATGAAAAACGCGAAATCAAGCCGGCAAATTACGAGCGCGTTATCTTTACCGAGGAAATGCGTAAAGATTACACCATCATCTGTCCACAGATGTCACCGATCCATTTTGAACTTCTCGTTCCGGCATTCCGTGCCGCAGGCTACAATCTGGTCATCCCGGATGTTCCGGCCAGAGAATGTGTCGATGTCGGTTTAAAGTATGTAAATAACGATGCATGTTATCCGTCCCTGATTGTCATCGGACAGATTATGAGTGCGGTAATGTCCGGCAAATATGACCTGAGCAAAACAGCAATCCTGATCTCACAGACCGGTGGTGGCTGTCGTGCAACCAACTACATTGGATTTATCCGCCGCGCACTGACCAAAGCCGGCCACCCGGATATTCCGGTCATCTCCATCAACATGGTCGGTCTGGAGAAAAATCCGGGATTTAAACTCACACCAAGCCTGATCCAGCATGGTCTGTATGCCCTGGAATTCGGAGACATCTTCATGCGCTGTCTCTACCGTGTGCGCCCATACGAAAAGGTACCGGGATCTGCCAACGCATTGCATGAAAAATGGAAAAAACGTGTCATTGACTTTGTTGGCAACACCAAGATTCTGTCCCACCGTAAATATCGCAAAATGTGCCGTCAGATCATCCGCGACTTTGACAATCTGCCAATGACGGATGAGAAAAAGCCGCGTGTCGGTGTGGTTGGAGAGATCCTTGTCAAGTTCCTTCCGGCTGCCAACAACTATATTGTGGATCTGCTCGAATCCGAAGGCGCTGAGGCAGTCGTACCGGATCTGACCGATTTCTTACTGTACTGCTGCTACAATCAGAATTTCAAGGCGGATTATCTTGGAGCTACCGCAAAATCCAAGCGCATCAACAATATGCTCATCCGCTTCTTTGAGTGGCTGCGCAAGGATGCAAGGGATGAACTTGCAAAGAGTAAACATTTTGAGCCAACTGCATATATTCAGGATCTGGCAAAACAGGCAGAGCATATCGTCTCCTGCGGTAACCAGACCGGCGAAGGCTGGTTCTTAACTGGAGAAATGCTTGAACTGATTGCACAGGGAGCAACCAACATCGTCTGTGCGCAGCCATTTGCCTGCCTGCCAAACCATATCGTCGGTAAAGGTGTCATTAAGGAAATTCGTCACGAATATCCGGGCGCAAATATCGTTGCAATCGATTATGATCCGGGTGCATCGGAAGTTAACCAGCTCAACCGTATCAAGCTGATGCTTTCTACAGCACAGAAAAATCTGAAAAAAACAAATTCATAATTCTGCGATGTTTCATCATAAGTCGCAAAAATACCCCGGCAACGGAAATTCCGTTTGCCGGGGTATTCCTTTTTTATTTTTCCAGTCAGTCTAACACTTTTTCCAGTTCAGCAATCACGATCCTTAATGCTTTGATCCGTGCATATTTTTTTTCTACGGATTCTAAGATATGCCACGGTGCATAGGTAGTGCTCGTCTTTTGAATCATCTCATTGACTGCCCCCTCATACGCATCCCACTTATCACGGTTGCGCCAGTCTTCCTCTGTAATCTTCCATTGCTTTTCGGGCGTATTCTGCCGATCGGTAAAACGGGCAAGCTGCGTATCTTTGTCGATCTGCACCCAGAATTTGATGATCACAGCTCCCCAGTCGTGCAGTTCCTTCTCAAACTCATTAATTTCATTGTACGCACGCATCCAGTCATTCTCGCTGCAAAACCCTTCCAGACGTTCGACCATCACACGCCCATACCACGTTCGGTCAAAGATTGCAATATGCCCGGTACGCGGAAGCCTTGTCCAGAAACGCCACAGATAATGTCTTGCTTTCTCATGCGGCTCGGGACTTGCAATCGGATGAACCTCATATCCACGCGGATCAAGTGCTCCCGTAATCCGCTTGATATTTCCGCCTTTTCCGGCTGCATCCCACCCTTCATAGGCAATGATGACCGGCACCTTCTTACGATACAGACGATTGTGCAGTTCTCCAAGTCTCTGCTGAAGCTGCTTTAATTCCTTTTTATAGACATCCTCCTCCATACACTTGTCCAACGGAATGTCACAAAGAAGCGGCATTTTTTTCAACGGAAATACATTCTGCAGAAGCGGAACCGCCATCTGGTGATTACTCAGAGCAATCTCAATCCCCTGGGTAAGCGTCTCAAGAATCTGTACTTCTGTCCATTTTCTGGACTTTGCATCAATGATATACCAGGGTGCGGATGGCATATTTGTATTTTTCAGATATCCGGAAAATACATCCATACATTTCTCATAATGTTCATTCTGCCACAGATCTTTTTTGCTGACACGCCAAGTTGTGTCCTTCTGATGCTCCAGCTGTGCAATACGCCGTGACTGTTCCTTTTTTGAAATATGCAGAAAGAATTTCATGACCAGATAGCCATTGTCTGTAAGCTGCCGTTCAAACCGGCGGACACTTTCAATCCGGTTGGCATATACATCCTCGGAAATGGTTCCGTGCAAACGCTCCTCCGTAATCTCATCCATCCATGCCGTATCCAGAAATACAAACTGTCCGGCTTCCGGAATTTTGGCAAAATGCCGGTACAAAAACGGTTTTCTCTTGTCATCCTCCGTCTTTTTCTGCATCGATACCACCTTAAAGAAACGCGGATCAATATTCTGGATGATCTGGCCGATTGCATAACCTTTTCCGGCCGTTCCCCAGCCTTCAAGCACAACAAGAACCGGTACTTTCTTCTCTTTGATCAAAAGCTGCTGCCGTGCCAGTTTCTCTTTTACCGCTTCCAGCCGTGCCTTAATTTCCTCCTCCGATGGTTTTTCGGATTTTTCCCACTCTTTTAGCATAAAAACCCCTCCTTATGCTTTTTTCTTATCATACCACAGCTGCTGATTTTCATCCACGTCTTTGCCATTTTTTTTGTTTTCACTTTTCACTGGCAAAAAATGCAATTCCGATGTATAGTATCCTATATATAAACTTTCGAAATCTGTGTTTTCGTAAATATAAAGGAGTATAAAAAATCATCATGCTACAATTAGAACGTCAGAAACTTATATTGGAATATTTGAAACAAAACCGAAAAGCAACCACAAATGAACTCAGTGAAATGCTTGGAGTTTCCACCACAACCATCCGTACCGATTTAAACCAGATGGATAAAGAAAAACTTCTGACCAAAACACATGGAGGCGCACTCTACCACGATAACTCTGCAGACAATAAAGAACTTACCGGAAAAGCCTATTTCTTTCATGAACGTGCACTGGAAAATAAAAAAGAAAAAGAGGCAATTGCTGCAAATGCCATCCACATGGTAAAAGATCACATGTGCATCTTTTTGGATGCCAGCTCCACTGCCTATACACTTGGCATGAAACTGACCGGCTTTACAGAACTTACCGTTATCACAAACGGCATTGACCTTGCACTGGCTCTGAAGGATATCCCCGGGATCACCGTTATCCTGACCGGTGGAATCGTTACCTCTGCCTCTTCTTCCATTGAAGGTCTCCTCGGTGTGGATCTGCTACAGAAAATTCATACGGACATTGCATTTGTCTCTGCACGCGGCTTCTCCGTTGAAAACGGACTTACCGATTTCAGTATCTACGAAGCAGATTTAAAACGCATGTGTATCAAGGCTTCTGCTAAAACAATTGCATTGATTGACCACACCAAATTTGACACCTCATCCATCTCCAGCTATGCCTCTATTGATGATCTGAATCTGGTAATCACCGACTCCGGATTATCCGAAAATACAAAAGAAATCTATGAAAAAGCCGGTGTTGATCTGCTCATCACCGACTAATTATCAATTTTCCATGTTTAACAATTTTTGCATTGCAGCTGCCTGAACCGGTCTGGAATAATAATACCCCTGAAACCATGTGGCTCCAAAGGAACGCAGATAATTCTGCAGCTTTTCATCCTCTACCCCTTCCAGGCAGCTCTTTAAATCCGCTTTATTTGCAAAATCAACCATGCTGCGCACCAGTGCCTGTTTGGTCTGATTATCCGTAATTCCACGAATAAAACTCATGTCAATCTTTATCTCATCCATCGGGGTCTGCAGCAGGATACTTGAAGAAGCACTTCCCGTACCGTAATCATCCATTGCAAGTCTCACTCCATGTTGTTTGAGGTACAACAGTTTTTCTTCCATAACGCTGACCGGCATGCTTCTACACCGCTCTGTCAGTTCCAGACACAATTGTCCCGCCGGAAAACCGGTTTCTTTCAACAATGCCATGACAACACCACAGAACGTTTTCCTTTCCAGCTGTTTTGCGGACATATTGACATTAATAAAAAAATCCGGATTTGATTTTCGAAATTCCACAGCATCCGTCAATGCCTGTTTCAAAACAAAATTTCCCAGATCATACATACATGGATTGCTTTCCAGCCAGTCAATAAACATTCCCGGTGGCACAATACCATATGGCTCCTTTTTCCAGCGGACCAGTGCTTCCGCTCCGGCAATCTCTCCTGTCTGTGCATGTACGACAGGCTGATACTCCACATAAAATCCATCACATTGGTTCAGCACAGACTGATGAATTATCTTCATCAGATCCAGATCCACGTCCCCATTGATCTGTACCAGATCATTAAAGAACATTAACTTGTGATCCCGTCTGGTACGCATTTTTCCTAAAACATATTCCAGCTTACTCTGTACCGTGGAAATTTCTCCCTCATAATGATCAAGAATTATCCCGCTGGCATATATCTTCAAATCAAAATGGTTGTTTTCCAAGACGACACTTTCCTCCAGCCGCGCACGAATCTTCTCCAGAAATGCCGCAGCCTCTTCACGGCTGGCATCCCTCAAAATAAATGCGTAATTGGAATTTCCCATACGATAAACTGCTTTATCTGCATCCATCATGTAAATAAACCGGTATGCAAGAACCTTTTGAATCCGGTCGCTGTAATTTGTTCCGTACAATATATTGATATCATTCATATGATCAATTTCAATTTCCAAAACAGCTACTTTTCGTCCCTGCTGAATATAATCCACAATATCTTTTTCAAATTTGACCTGACCATAAAGATCCGTCAACGGATCAATTTCCGGAATCACATTCTGATTCCGAAGCAGAACAATAAAATATCTGTTCTTGCCCTGCTCTAAAATCATATCCGTTATAATCTGCGTCATCACATACTTTTTGTCTTTTCCCATACGGATGTACAGATCGTTCTCCAGATTGATCCCCCGCAGACGTTTTTTCATCTCTTCCGTATATTCCGGGCAGTCATATGGGTGTACGCTCTTTTCCAGCACTATTTTATATCCGTCTTCACACCATCCCGATGGAATCCCCAGAAATTCTGCAGTACTTTCTGGAACAAATGTTAAATTATGCTGCATATCAGTAACCATTAAATAACTGTCCTGAGATAATTTTGAAATACGACTGATCATCTCCTGAAATATCTGAGATTTTTCCATGCAAAATTCCTGTTTTTCCATCGCTTCCACTCCATATACCTTCTATCAATAGTCTATGTTTATGGTAACATATTTCTGCCATTTATGCAATTTTCAACTTTGACTGGTGCATACAGGGCAACAGCTGTTATACCCGTTAGTCAATGTAAACTACATACATCGCCTACACCTGCATATCCACATGATCCTCCCGCGCCTTTATCCCATCGGTTACCTTTAAATCTTTTTTGGAAACATGCGCGGCACTCTTAAACGATACATTTGCTTCATCTGATCCGTCGACATATTTGCGGTTTTTACAGGTCTGGCATTCCTTCTGTTTCCCATTTTCATCTACGCTTCCGATGCCGTTTTCTTTTCCTGTGACATGTCTGGTATCGCTGTCCGAAATTCCATAATTATATAAATATGATAGGTTTCCTACTCCTGTTATATCCATGGCGGACTCCTTTCTGTTTTGTGTATGCATAAACGATCACATCATTTTATTTCCAATATACCATAAAAATCAGAAATTGCATCTTTTTCATTTTAGGTATGTATCTTATATAATGACAGTGTGTTGACATTAGACGCGCATTTGAGTATACTATACTTGAATGGAGGTGTTCTGTATGGCAACAACTAATTTAAATATTCGTACAGACAAGGCAATCAAGGACCAGGCGGAGGAAATCTTCAATGAGCTTGGTCTGAATATGACAACTGCTATAAATATATTCCTGAGAACCGCTATCCGTGAGCATGGTATTCCTTTTGAATTAAAACTGGAAGTACCAAATGATACTACAGCCGCTGCCATTGAGGAAGGCCGAAAAATGATGAAGGATCCTTCTGCTCCGCGTTATTCCAGTATGGATGCGCTTAAGGCAGCTCTCGACGTATGAAATACGACATTCAGTTTACCAATCAGTTTAAAAAGGATTTGAAGCTTGCAAAAAAGCAAAATAAAGATCTTGATAAGCTGTTTGAGGTAATCGATATTCTGGCGAATGGCGGTACGCTGGATGCAAAATACAGGGATCATGACCTTACAGGAAACTACAAAGGTACGCGTGAGTGTCACATCGAACCGGACTGGCTGCTTATTTATGAGATTTGTGGAGATGTTCTTGTTTTGATGCTTTATCGCCTTGGTCCACATTCTGAGCTGTTTAAGAAATAAGTACAAATCGGAATTTAAGGAGGGCAATATGATAAAGATTTGGGGATGGGAAAAGAAACCACGAACGATGTTGAGATTTCTCAAGAGTGGGGACATTTTTTGTTTCAAGTATGATGACCACACTTATTGTTTCGGGCGTATCATGTCAAAGGTAATCTTTCATATTGTGGAGATATTTGACTATACCTCAGACCAGCCAATCATCAATGAGAAAGACATTCTTAGGTCAGGCCGGCTCTTGGTGACTCCGCTGGACACCTATAGCCTGTTTGACCGGAAAAGCGAAGGAGAGTGGCGTATCATCGGCCGCCAGGAGGACTATACTCTGCCAGAAGACGCAGCGGGATTCTGGTTTTCTTGGGGGGATTATTCTGCCGGTCGGAAGTCCAACCCACTAAACCAGACAGTGTCTATTAGTAAGGAGGAATGGACGGCTCTGCCGCGCCTTTCTCCCAGTGGAGATTATGATTTGAAGCGCAAAATAGCAGATAAGCTGAAGAAAAGTGAATAATGCAGACAACTTCCTGTTTGTAAATCTCAATAGAATAGCAATTTATTAGCATCGGTCGGAGAAATCTGATCGGTGCTTTCTTTATGCTCGGCAGAAATGCCGGGCAATTTTTATGCCCATTTTGCAGGGAGGAGGTGCGTTATGGCGGGAAGTAGAATTAAGGGTATCACGGTCGAGATCGGTGGCGATACTACCAAGCTTCAGAGTGCCTTAAAGGGTGTCAATTCAGAAATCAAGAATACGCAGAGTCAGCTCAAGGATGTCGAGAAGCTCCTGAAACTGGATCCAGGCAATACTGAGCTACTTGCCCAGAAGCAGAACTGTCCTCTCTTTATCATCGACAAGATAATACACAATAAAGTTGTCTACCGGAAGCTGATGCATTTTCATCGAATGCCAAGGCTCCCATTCAACTAACGTATAACGAGCTGGCATAAAATCCAATGAACGAACTTCCTTTCGTATGCGCCCCAGCTGAGCTGCGGCTGTCTCCGGAACAAGAAGTTCATTCGCAATATACGAATAGATTTTACGTAAATCACCAAGTGCATCTACAGAATAGCCGACATTATAGCTATCCGTCATATGCCAAACTCCTTTGCAAGTACCGCGTCGACTTCATCTGCAGAATATACCTTTCCTGCTTTGATGGAATCAACACCCTTCTGGAGTTCTGCATCAAGTTCTTCTCTGGTCATTGCACCAACAGCTAATGGCTTAGAAGAAGGAAGTTTCAATTCAAACGGCATACCTTTTTTCAGTACGATCTGGCTATAAAGCATCTGAATTGCACTGGATGGAGAAATGCCAAGCTGAGAAAGAATACTCTCAGCATTGTCCTTGAGATTCGTATCTATTCTTGCATAAACAGCGGATGTATTTGCCATAGTATCGCCTCCCTTTTCTTTATTATGTTCGCTTTTGCTTGCAATTGCAAGCATTTGCGCAAATTATTTTGTGACGTAACTTTGAATTTTATACGCCTCTTAAGGCAGAAAGGAATATTTATGGGATTTTTATCGGGGCTATTTCATTCCAGAGACAAGCCCACCAATAGCACCAATGGCAGCTCCTATCGTTTTCTCTTTGGTGGAAGCAACTCTGGCAAAGCCGCCAATGAACGAAGTGCCATGCAAATGACTACAGTCTATGCCTGCGTCAGGATTCTTTCGGGGTCCATTGCAGGACTGCCGGTCCATGTTTATAAGTATACTGACTCCGGTAGTAAAGAAAAGGCAATCAAGCATCCTCTGTATCGACTGATTCACGATGAGCCAAATCCAGAAATGACGTCCTTTGTCTTCCGAGAGACTTTGATGACGCATCTTTTCTAATATTGAGCAGCAATCTCTCGAATTTGTGAAGTACACCTTGGAACCTTGGATTGTCCGTTGGGAACAGTCCATCAACCGTGCCCTTCTATCTGAAACAGAGAAACCTACGAAATCAAGACCGGTATGAGTCGTACCAAGCTATCCCATCTCATGGATGCAGAAACTTGGATGGATGCACATACGGCCATCAATATGGATTTTGCCGATGAAATTCTGACAAGACCTGCAGAGATACCTGTAGAAAACAACATCGCTGGCCCTATGCTTTTCTCTCGTGCATCTGTGATCAACTCTCTTATGGATAAGTTGGCTGCCAAATGCCACATCAAGAAACCAGAAATACCAGAACGCTCCGTAGATTCTCTCATGAAGCGTCTTGACCTAATCAAACAAACTATGATAATTCCTCTCAAACATTTTCCCTCGCAACTTATTTTTTTATCTCTTTTCTTTGCCATATTGTTATTTATGCCTTCATCCTTCTTGAC